>Ga0335078_10010435_pt1 | contig 13748 bp, 14 predicted proteins | sample Lox_Sample_32_FD_206711 | JGI IMG/M metagenome (GOLD analysis project Ga0335078, IMG submission 206711) | Soil microbial communities from Loxahatchee National Wildlife Refuge, Florida, United States - Lox_Sample_3.2 | ecosystem: Environmental > Terrestrial > Soil > Wetlands | place: USA...
AAGGCTCAACCAGATCGTTGATCGCCACCACCTCGACACCCGAATCCTGCTCGTACGCCGAACGCAAAAAACAACGCCCAATACGGCCAAATCCGTTGATCGCAACACGTACAGACATCAGAGCCTCATTTCGTTTCCTGGTGGCGTTGGCACTAAGTCTTGAGCGAGGGCATCGGCGGCGGGGGGGCGGCCGGCTCGACCCGGACGCGGGCGTCGACGATCACAACTCCGTCCGGCCCGGCGATCAGCGGGTTGCAGTCGAGCTCGACGATCTCGGGATGGGCCTCGACCATCGCGCTGACGCGCAACAGCACGTCCTCGATCGCCGCGACGTCGCAGCGCGGCGCTCCCCGGTATCCGTCGAGCAGCGGGAACGTGCGCAGCGAGCGCAGCATGTCCCGCGCATCCACGTCGGTCACCGGGGTGATCCTGACGACCACGTCGCTGACCAGCTCCGCCGTGGTCCCGCCGGCGCCGCACGCGAGCACCGGACCGAAGCTGTGGTCGTGGACGACGCCGACGATCAGCTCGACTCCGGTCGGCGCCATCGGCTGCACGACCAGCGCGTCGAGCCGGTATCCGGCCCGCGCGACGGATTCCTCGATCTCGCCGGCGGCGGCGCGCACAGCGTCGGCTCCTTCGAGGCCGAGCCGGACCCCGCCGGCATCGGTCTTGTGCACGAGCCCCGTTGCGCTCGCCTTCAGCGCGACGGGCACTCCGAACTCGGTCGCGACGTCGACGGCCTGCGCCGCGTCCGCAACCACGCGCGTGGTGATCAGCGGCAGGCCGAAGCAGTCGAACAGCTGCGCCACGCACGCCGGCGACAGCCAGCCCTCGTCGCGGACGAGCTCCTTGCTGATGATCGCCGCGGCCTCGACCGAACGAAGGCCATCGAAGGTCGGCACCGAGCCCACGTCCCGTGAGCGCCACCGGCCGTGCCGGGCGGCCAGCGCCACCGCCCGCGCAGCGTGCTCCGGAAACTCATACCCGGGTACCCGCACCTGCCCCGAAGACAGCTCGGGCGGAATGCCCGAGCTGACCATGAACACCGACGCGACGGGGACGGTCGGGTGGTCCCGCGCGAACTCGCGAATCGCGGTGGCGACATCGGCACCGGTGGCGTCGAGCGACGGGACGAAGATCGTGATGATCGCGTCGCATGCGTCGGCGTCGGCAAGCGTCTGGAGCGTCCGACGGTAATCAGCGGCCGAGGCGGTCGCGACCATATCGATCGGATTGCCGAGTGCCGCGGCCGGCGGAAGGAACTCGGCGAGCCGGGCTCGGATCTCCGAGGTCAGCTCCGCGATCTCCACGCCGCTCGCCTGGCAGGCGTCCGCGCACAGGATCCCGGGCCCGCCACCATTGGTGACGATCACGACTCGGTCCCCGCGCGGAGCCGGCTGAGCCGAGAGCAGCGCGGCTACGTCGAACAGCTCGTGCATCGTGTCCGTGCGGATCACCCCTGCCTGCTCGAACAGAGCGTCGACGGTCACGTCCGAGGCCGACAGGATCGCGCCGGTATGCGACGAGGTCGCACGGGCGCCCGCGGCCGACCGCCCGCTCTTGACCGCCAGGATCGGCTTCGTGGCCGCCACCCGGCGGGCGGTGCGCGCGAACTTCCGGGGGTTGCCGAACGACTCGAGATAGAGCAGCGCCAGCTTGGTGTCAGGGTCCTGCTCCCAGTACTCGAGGAAGTCGTTGCCCGAGAGATCCGACTTGTTCCCGACCGAGACGAACGACGACAGTCCAACCCCGAGCCGACTCGCCGCCTCGATGATCGCGATCCCGAGCCCTCCGCTCTGCGACATGAACGCAACATCCCCCGGCACGGTGGCGGCCGGAGCGAACGTCGCATTCAGCCGGACCCGCGGCGAGGTGTTGAGCACCCCCATGCAGTTGGGACCGACGACCCGGATCCCGGCGTCGCGGCACACCTCGAGCAACTCGTCCTGGCGGCGGGCGCCTTCGGGACCGGTCTCCGCGAATCCGGACGAGATCACGAGCAGGCTGCGCACGGCGGCGTCCGCGCACTCGCGCGCCACGGCGACCACCTGATCGGCGGGCACCGCCACGATCGCCAGCTCGACCCCACCCGGGATGTCACGCACCGAGCGGTAGGCGGGCAGTGACTGAACCATGTCCGCCTTGTTGTTGATCGCGTAGACGGCGCCGTTGAACCTCGCCGAGAGCACGTTGTGCAGGAGCTCGGCGCCGATCGTGCCCCGCCGCCGCGACGCACCGATAACGGCAACCGAGCTCGGCTCCAGAAAGCTTCGGACCGCGGCCACAGCCCCGATCCGCTCGCGCTCCTCGAACCGCTCGACCGCCGCCGCGGAAAGCGACGTCGGCATCTCCACCTCGAGCGCATCCGGCGCCGACCGGAGCTGGACGGGGAATCCGCTCATGCGGAAGACGTCGATCATCCGGTGGTTGTGCGGCAGCACCTGCGCGAAGAAGGTCGAGAACCCGTGCTGCTCGGCCACCTCCGCGAGATGGGCGAGCAGGATCGTCGAGATACCGCGCCCCTGCCACGCATCCGCGACCAGGAATGCCACCTCGGCGCGTCCATAGTCGATCCGCACGTAGGCCGCGTGAGCGATGATCGCGCGCGGGTGGCCGCTCTCCACGACCAGTCCGAACCGGTCCGCGTAATCGACGTTGACCGACCACGACGTGGCCCAGTCCAGGCTCACCGTGCCGAAGAAGCGAAACCAGATCGAATCCGGCGAGATGGTATCGAGGAAGGCGCGCATGGCCGGTCCGTCGTCGGCCCGTACCGGGCGCACGTGCACGGTCGCTCCGTCGCGCAGGACGACATCGGCCTCACGCTCGGATGGATATCTCGCCGCGGCGGGAATCGCGCTCATCGGTTTCTGCGCCACGTCCTCAGCTGTTCGCGTACGCGGTGGCGATGTCGAGCGTCGAGAGGACGCCCACCGGAGAGCCACCGGAACTGTCGACCACGACCAGATGCGACACCCCGTGTTCGCTCATCAGCTGCGCCGCGTCCCGCAGCGGCTCGTCGGCTGAGATCGTGAGCGCTTCCGTGGCGGCCGCCTGGTGAGCCGAGCAGTCAGCACCGGAAGCGACGGCAGCAACCACGTCGAGATCGGACACCACGCCGGCCGGACGGTCTGCGTTTGCGGTTGTGATCACGACCGCGTGCACCCGGTGGTTCGCCATGATCGCGGCGACGTCCTGGAGCGAGTCGTCCGCGCCGCACGTCAGCGTGCCGGGGTTCATGCAGTCGCGGACACGGACATGGGTGAGCGCGTCGCTGAGAGCTGACTCCTTGGGCATGACGCAAGCGTCGCCGACGGCCGGGGGCCGAGCATCCGGGCTCGGCAGCGTCTTAGCGTCGGGAAACTACGTATCGGCCTCGAGGACTGGACTCGCCCGGGCGCTATCCGTAATGTCTCGCAATCCGTGCTGGTTCAATGCGGATGCGTCCCGCCCCGCTGAGGGCGGACACTGCCCCCGGGAGTCGCGAAGCGCGATGGCCACGCAGGTCTATTGAAAGCACGAGGGAGGGAGACGAGGGTCACATGTTCAAGACGATCGTTTGGGCCAACGATGGCTCGGAGCCCGCCGAGAAGGCGCTTCCGCTCGTCAAGGAGTTGGCGAAGGAGGGCGGTGCCACGGTCACGATCGTGCACGTCGTCGAGCGGGTCGAGGGGATAGGCGCGGTCGGGGTGCCCCATCGAGCCGACGAGGCCCAGGTCCAGGCGCACCTCAAGCAACTGGCCAGCGATCTCTCCGGCGAGGGCATCAAGGCGTCGCTCGAGATCAAAGGGGACGTGGGGACCCGCCCGGCGCACGCGGTCGTGGACGTGGCGCGCAACGTAGGCGCCGATCTGATCGTCGCGGGAAGTCGTGGTCACACCGCGCTGGGCGGGCTCGTCGTCGGGAGCGTGACCAACCGCCTTCTCCACATCGCACCGTGCCCGGTCCTCGTCGTGCCCCCGACTACGGCCGCGGCGTAGCGTCGAGCGGCTGCCGGAGGACCCAGGCCGAAGGGGGCGCGACGTGATCCTGATCGCATACGACGGCTCCGCCGACGCCCAGTCCGCGATCGAGCATGCCGGCGAGTTGATGAGCGGCGAGTCGGCAACGGTCGTGACCGTGTGGGAGCCGTTCGTGGAGATGATGACGCGGGTCGGCGCGGGCAGCGGCCTGGCGATGGCGGATGTCGACTTCGAGGAGATCGACCGGACGTCCGAGGCGCAGGCTCGCGAACGGGCCGCCAACGGCGTCGAACTGGCCAAGCGCGCCGGGCTCGACGCGAGCTCGGTGGTGCGGGCACGCCGGACCTCGGTTGCCGATGCGATCCTCGCCGAAGCCGACGGCATCGGCGCACGCGCGATCGTGGTCGGCACGCGCGGTCTGACCGGGATCAGGTCGCTTCTGCTCGGGAGCGTGTCGCACGCGATCCTCCAGCACGCCGACCGGCCGGTAATCGTGGTCCCGTCGCCTGAGGTCGTGCATGCCCGCGCCGCGCACCGGCGCTAGCTGTGCCCCGCGGCGCACATCGGGGGAACACCGCAGCTGCGCTGCGGTGTTCGCCTTAGCGCCCCGTGGGCCATCGACGATGGCGGGTTCGCGACCGCGGGCTACGGTCTTGTCATGACCTCGCATGGTGACGATCCGGCCGTCATTGGCAATCGACTCCACGTGGTCATAGCCGGCGGCGGTGTCGCGGCCCTGGAGACGCTGCTGGCGCTCCGAGCGCTCGCCGGCCGGCTGGTCGATGTCACGATGCTCTCCCCCGCGCGCGAGTTCGTGTACCGCCCGGTGACCGTCGCCGAAGCGTTCGATCGCGCGGAGGCGCGCGTCTACGACCTCGCGGAGATCGTTGCCGACCAGGGCGGCGAGCTCATCCACGACTCGCTCGCCGACGTCGAGGCCCAGAGCCGGATCGCCGTGACGGGCAGCGGGCGAAGGATCTCGTTCGACGCGCTCGTCGTGGCCACGGGAGCCGTGCCCCGCGACCCGTTTCCGGGTGCATTCACATTCCGCGGCCGGGACGACGTCCCGGTTCTGCGCGGTCTCCTGCACGACCTGGTCACGGGCCGCGCGGGATCGGTGGCGCTCGCGCTCGCGTCGCAGCGAATGTGGCCGCTGCCCTTGTACGAGCTCGCGCTGATGACCGCCGCGCATCTGAACGAGCACGGAGCCGGCGACGCCAAGGTGACGCTGGTCACGCCCGAGGAGGAACCGCTCGAGCTGTTCGGCCCCGCCGCGTCTGACGCAGTGCGGTCACTGTTCACCGCGCGGGGCATCGCCGTCCGATCCTCGTCGCTACCGGCGATCGCGCGCGGCCGAACCCTGCTGCTCGCCGGAGGAGCGGAGATGTCCGCCGACCGCGTGATCACCCTGCCGGTGCTCGACGGCCCCAGACTGCCCGGGCTCCCCCACGACCAACACGGGTTCATTCCGGTCGACAAGTTCGGGCGCGTCACCGGCATCGAGCATGTGTTCGCCGCGGGCGACGTCACCGCGTTCCCGCTCAAGCAGGGAGGCCTTGCGGCTCAGCAGGCCGACGCCGTGGCCGGGGTAATCGCCGCCCTGGCCGGCGCCGCGGTCGTCCCGATGCCGTTCCGCCCGGTGCTGCGCGGACTGCTCCTCACCGGCGGCGCGCCGCTGTACCTGCGCGCGGAGCCGCAGCGGCTGGCGCGCGAGGCGTCGGTGGCGATCGAGGCACCCGCGGCTCACCACCCCTCGCGCGACGCCTCGGCCGCCGCCGGGCAGGCGCTCTGGTGGCCGCCGGCCAAGATCGCGGGTCGCTATCTGGCTCCGTATCTCGCGACCGCGCGGCCGTCGCTGCTCACCGGCGGCGTACTCGCCGACCGGGTCCCCGTACCCGGGCCGCCGGTCTCCGACGAGGAGCAGCAGGAGGCGCTCGCGCTCGCGCTGCTGCTCGCCGACTGCGACGCGCGCTGGGGCGATTACGCTTCCGCGCTGAACGCGCTCGACGCGGCCGAGGCGCTACAAGGCGCGCTCCCAGCGGAGTACGAAGCCAAGCGGCGCGAGTGGAACTCCGAGTATCGGCTCGCCCATAGATGAACGACCCCGACGGAATCGAAATGAGAGTCCTTGTCACCGCTGCCAGCCGCCACCACGGCACGCTCGAGATCGCCGAGGCGATCGCGTCGGGGTTGAGCGACCGCGGGATCGCGTCCGTGGCCGTACCGGTCGAGCAGGTCACGGATCTTCACGGATACGGCGCCGTGGTGCTGGGGAGCGGCGTCTACACCGGACGATGGCTTGGCGAGGCTCGCCGCTTCGCCCAGATCTACGCCTCGGAGCTGTGTGCGATGCCGGTGTGGCTGTTCAGCTCAGGCCCGGTCGGGCCGGTCGATCACCCGGTTCCACCGGGGACTCCCGCCGACGTACCGGTGCTGATGCGATTGACCCAGGCGATCGGGCACCGCACATTCGGCGGACGGCTCGAGATGAGGAGCCTGCATTTCTCCGAACGGGCTGTCGCCCGGATGATCCACGCGCCCGAGGGAGACAGCCGGGACTGGGACGCGGTCGATCGGTTCGCCGGCGAAATCGCCGACGACCTCCTCCGGGCGCACGTCGCGGCCTAGTTGAGCCGTTCAACCAGCCGTGACGGCTACAGCGTCCAGTAGTGACCGACGTGGGCGGCGATGCGCGAGGTCACGAGCGGGTCCGGGGCGATCGATTCTGCCGTTCCTACTCCGGCGAGAGCCGTGATCGTGGCCATCACGGACTCCGTCAGCGCCGGCACGTTATAGCCGCCTTCGAGGACCGCTCCGACGGGCGCGCCGACCGTCACGGCCATGTCACGGACGTGGCAGGCCATCTGCGCGAACGAGCCGGCCTCGAGCAGGCAGTGGCCCAGCGGGTCGTCGCGATGCGCGTCGAAGCCGGCGGAGATCAACACGAGCTGTGGGGCGAACTCCAGTGCCGCCGGAATGATCAGGTACTCGAGCGCGGAGATCCACGTCTCCTCGTCGGACCCGCCCGGAACGGGAACGTTGATCGTGTAGCCGCGGCCTTCGGCGGAGCCGGCGTCGCTGACCGCGCCGGTCCCCGGGAACAGGCCGAGCTGGTGGATGCTCGCGAACAGCACGTCGGGCCGGCGGCGGAAGATCTCCGCGGTCCCGTTGCCGTGGTGGACGTCCCAGTCGATGATCAGGACCCGCTCGACGCCGAGCTCGCGGATCGCGAGCTCGGCGGCGACCGCGATGTTGTTGAACAGGCAGAAGCCCATCGCGCAGTCCCGGTCGGCGTGATGACCCGACGGTCGCAAGGCGGTGAAGCCGACCCGCGCGTCGCCCCGCACGAGCGCCCGCACCATCTCGCACGCGCCGCCGGCGGCGTGCAGCGCCGCTTGGTAGGAGGCGTCGCCGACGAACGTGTCCGAATCGATCTGGCCGCCACCCGCGAGACACAGGTCGCGGATCGTCTGCACGTGCGAGGCGCGGTGCACGAGCTCGAGCTCTCGCTCGGTCGCCGCCGGCGCCTCGCGGACGTCGCATCCCAACCACCCGACCCGCGACATCGCAGCCTCGATCGCGCTGATCCGCTCCGGGGTGTCCGGATGGTCGAGCGACAGCAGGCTAGGATCGTGCGCGAGCGAGGAGCGGTGGTGGTAGTACAGCACTCAAGACTCCGGCCGGCGACCGTCGTTCACTCCGACGAGCCGTGTTCGGGCGGAACCGCAAGCACCGGGCAGGGGGCGATGTGCAGCAGACGCTGCGTGACCCCTCCGAGCAGCAGCCCCGCGAGCGACGTACGGCCGCGCGTACCCACGACGATCACGTCAGCGTGATCCTCGACGGCGAACTCGGCGATCGCATGAGCCGCGCCGCCGACCTTGCTGCGGGTCCGCTTGAGCGTGGCCCCCGTACCGTTTCTGGAGAGCTCTGCGACCTGCTGATCGATCTTCGCCTGGACTTCGTCCTCGTTGGCATGGATCGGGAAGCTCCCGCCCCCCTTGCCGGGGAGCGTGAACTCCTCGCAATAGACGACGGTCAGCGGTCCGCCTCCCTCGGCGGCGAGTGCCTTGGCATGAGGCAGCGCCCGGTCGGCGGCCTCGGAGCCGTCGGTTGCCCAGATCACCTTCTTGTACATGGTGTCTCTCCTCTGGTTCGTGTTGGATCTTCTCGGTTCTATCTGATCACGAACACGGACTCCGCGCCGGTCACGCTTCGCCCCAGGCGAGGACGCCGGCCACGTCGAGAGTGGAAAGGACGCCGACCGGGCGCTTCGCGGCCGGGTCGGCGACGATCACATGACTCACCCGGTGCGCGAGCATCTCCTGCACCGCGTCGCGGAGCGGCATCGTGGGCTCGACGACGACGACCGGGTCCGTGGCCAGCTCGCGGGCGCTTGCCTCCGGGCCGTTGGCGATTCCCGCCCGGACGAGATCGAGGTCGGAGATGATGCCCCAGACGAAGCATTCGGGTTGCTCGTGTGAGATGCCGACGACCGCGACTGAGTGCACATGGTGCGTGGCCATCACGGTGGCCACCTCGGTCAGGGTCGCGTCGGGCTCGCAGGACAGGATTCCGGGATGCATGGCATCGGCGACGGTCGCGTGCGCGAGCGCGGGCATCAGGTAACTGCCGTGAGTGGATCTTATGGTCGTGTCGGGCATGGCTCGCCTCCTCGTGATTACGTCGTGATCACACGCTAGACCCGGTCGATCTCCAGTTGATCCGCCACGCCCCGAATCGCGATTGCGGGTTTTCCACATACCTCGGCAGAACGCACAGAACTAGAGTCCGCGATTGAGGATGGCTCTCGAACACGTCATCGAGCGAAGCGACTTCGACGAGCTGTTCGCGGCGCTCTCGCGCCGGGGCTACACGATCGTCGGCCCGACGGTTCGGGATCGAGCGATCGTGTACGACGAGCTACGGTCGGTCGCGGATTTGCCGGTGGGGTGGTCCGACGAACAGGGCGGGGGCCACTACCGGCTCACGCGCCGCAACGACGACGCGCTGTTCGGTTTCGCCGTCGGACCCCACTCCTGGAAGCAGTATCAGCTGCCGCCCGAGGTGAAGCTCTGGGAGGCTCGAGTCGATGAGCGAGGCGCGCTCGTCGACGCGGTCGAGCCGCCACGGACGGCCCCCCGGTACGCGTTCCTCGGAGCACGCTCGTGCGAGTTGCACGCGATGGGGATCCTCGACCGGGTGCTGCTCGGAGGGTCACATCCGGACCCCGGAGATCGCGCCCGCGCCCAGGGCGTGTTCGTCGTCGCGGTGCAGTGCGGGCAGGCCGGTGGAACCTGCTTCTGTGTCTCGATGAACACGGGACCAGTGGCGGAGCGCGGCTTTGATCTGGCGCTGACAGAGGTCATCGAAGACGAGCGTCACTACTTCACGGTCGAGGTCGGGTCGGATCGAGGCGCGGAGCTGCTTCGCGACGTCCCCCACCAGCCGGCAGCCGGGCACGAGCGCATCGCTGCCGGCGCCGTGCACGCCCGCACCGCCTCGCAGATGGGCCGCGAGCTCGATACCGCCGGGATCAAGGAGCTGCTGTACCGCAACTACGAGCACCCGCGCTGGGACGAGGTCGCCGAGCGGTGCGTGACCTGCGGCAACTGCACGATGGTCTGCCCGACCTGCTTCTGCACGACGGTGGAGGACATCACCGACCTCGCCGGCGAGCAGGTCGAGCGCCACCAGCGATGGGATTCGTGCTTCACGGTCGACTACTCGCACATCCATGGCGGCGCCGTGCGCGCCTCGCCGCGTTCGCGCTACCGCCAATGGATGACGCACAAGCTCGCGAGCTGGTGGGACCAGTTCGACAGCGCGGGGTGCGTGGGATGCGGCCGGTGCATCACGTGGTGCCCGGTGGGGATCGACATCACCGAGGAGGCTCGCGCGATCCGCGAGAGCGAGGAGCGGCCGGGTGCGGACGATTGAGGAACTGATCGCGACCGCGCTGATCTTCGAGAACCTGAGAGCCGAACAGCTCGGGGTGATCGCGGGGTGCGGACGCGAGGAGCACGTCGCTGCGGGCGCGTTCCTGCTGCGCGAGGGCGAGGCGGCGGAGCGGTTCTTCCTCATCCGTCGGGGCTCGGTCGCGCTCGAGGTGCACGGTCCCGGCCGCGGCGCGGTCACGATCGAGACGCTTCACGCCGGCGATGCCGTGGGATTGTCGTGGCTGTTCGAGCCGTATCGCTGGCAGCTCGACGCGCGCGCGCTCGAGCCCTGCGAGCTCATCGGCTTCGACGGCGCCTGCCTGCGCGGCAAGTGTGAGGCCGACCCCGAGCTCGGCTACGAGCTGATGCGGAGATTCGCCGCGAACCTGGTCGCGAGGCTGCAGGCCACACGGTTGCAGCTGCTCGACGTCTACGGCGATGCTCGAGCCTCGGCTTGAGGCCGATCCGATCGGCCCGGGGCCGATGGTCCCCGAGCCGTTCGAGGTGATCTCGAGACGCCGGGACACCGGCGACACGTGGACGCTCGAGCTTGAGCGGAGCTCCGGAGCTGCGCTCGAGTTCGCTCCTGGTCAATTCACGATGCTCTCGGCCGGTGGCGCCGGCGAGGTTCCGATCTCGATCAGCGGCGATCCCGACCGGCCCGACCGGCTCGTGCACACCGTGCGCGCGGTCGGGCTCGCCACCGAGGCGATCTGCGCCGCGGAGCCCGGCCGCATGTTGGCCGCCCGGGGGCCGTTCGGCGAGCCGTGGCCGGTCGAGCAGGCCGAGGGTGCGGATGTCGTGATCGCCGCCGGCGGGATCGGCCTGGCTCCATTGCGGCCGGCGATCCTGTGGCTGCTGGCGCGTCGCGAGCGATACGGCCGGCTGGTGCTGCTTTACGGCGGGCGCGCGCCGGACCAGCTGCTCTATACCGACGAGCTCGGCGCCTGGGCCGAACGGGGCCTGGAGGTCCTGGTGACGGTCGACAGCGCCGGTCCGGAGTGGCTGGGTCACGTCGGTGTGGTTACTCGCCTCGTCGCCCGGGCCGGACTCGCCGGCGGGGACGCCGTCGCGATGGCCTGCGGGCCGGAGGTGATGATGCGGTTCACGGTCGCCGCGCTGCGCGAGGCCGGCGTCGATGCCGGCCGGGTGTTCGTCTCGGTGGAACGCAACATGCAATGCGGGATCGGCCACTGCGGCCATTGCCAGCTCGGTCGGACGCTCGTGTGCCGGGATGGGCCGGTGTACCGCTGGTCTGAGCTCGAGCCGTGGCTGGCGATCCGGGATCTGTGATGGATGTCCCCGGCAAGCGAACGCTCGCGGTATGGAAGTTCGCTTCCTGCGACGGGTGCCAGCTCAGCGTGCTCGATCTCGAGGACGAGCTGCTGTCGTTGAGCGAGCAGCTCGAGATCGCCTACTTCCTGGAAGCATCGAGCGCGACGGTCGAGGGGCCGTACGACGTATCCCTGGTCGAGGGCTCGATCACGACGGCCCACGACGCCGAGCGGATCCGCGCCGTCCGCGCCAACTCCCGGGCGCTGATCACGATCGGCGCGTGCGCAACCGCCGGCGGAATCCAGGCGCTGCGGAACTTCGCCGACGTCGAGGAGTTCGCCCGTATCGTGTACGCCTCTCCCGACTACATCTCGGCCCTGGCCACCTCCACTCCGATCAGCGCGCACGTGGCGGTCGACTTCGAGCTCAACGGATGCCCGATCAACAAGCGGCAGCTGCTCGAGGTGATCAGCGCCCATCTGAACCGCCGGCGGCCGCGGGTGCGTGCCCACAGCGTCTGCGTCGAGTGCAAGCGCCGCGGCACGGTGTGCGTGATGGTCGCCCACGGCACCGCCTGCCTCGGACCGGTGACGCACGCCGGGTGCGGCGCGATCTGCCCCGCGTACAACCGTGGCTGCTACGGCTGCTACGGACCCAAGGAGACCCCGAACACCGAATCGCTGGACGCCTGGTCCGGGCTCGAGCAGCGCGACCTGGTCCGCATCTACCGCACGTTCAATGCCGGCGCCGACGCGTTCAAACAGGCGAGCGAGGGCCATGAGCGAAGCTAGCCCCACGCGGACGATCCGGACCGACTACCTCGCGCGCGTCGAAGGCGAGGGCGCGATGTACGTCAAGCTCGAGGGCCGCGAGGTGACCGAGGTCAAGCTGCGCCTGTACGAGCCGCCCCGGTTCTTCGAGGCGTTCCTCCGCGGGCGCTCGTTCACCGAGATGCCCGACCTCACCGCGCGGATCTGCGGCATCTGCCCCGTCGCCTACCAGATGAGCTCGGCGCGGGCGATCGAGGACGCCTGCGGTGTCACGATCGACGAGGGCCCGATCCGAGACCTGCGCCGGCTGCTCTACTGCGGCGAGTGGATCGAGAGCCACAGCCTGCACGTGTACATGCTGCACGCTCCCGACTTCCTCGGCTATCCCGGCGCGATCGAGATGGCACGGGACCACCGCGAGATCGTTGAACAGGGACTCCAGATGAAGAAGGCTGGTAACGCGATCATGTCGGTGATCGGCGGCCGCGAGGTACACCCGATCAACGTGCGCGTGGGGGGCTTCTACCGGGCGCCGACCCGGGCCGAGCTGCGCGCGCTGATCGACCCGCTCGAGCGGGCCCGTGAGACCGCGCTGGCAACCGTGCGGTGGACCTCCGCGCTTCCCTTCCCCGACGTGCAGCTCGACCCCGAGCATGTCGCTCTCGCCGATCCGGGCGGCTATCCGATCGACCGCGGCCGGATCACCTCCGACCGCGGGCTCGACATCGAGCCCGCGGAGTTCGACGAGCACATCGTCGAGGAGCACGTGGAGCACTCCACCGCCCTCCACGCCCGGCTGCGCGAGCGCGGTTCCTACCTCACCGGACCGCTCGCGCGCTACAGCCTGGCTTCGTGCGAGCTACGCCCGCCGGCTCGAGAAGCCGCGCGCGAGGCGGGGCTCGGCGCAGCCTGCCGCAACCCGTTTCAGAGCATCATCGTCCGCGCCGTCGAGCTGATCCAGGCCGCCGACGAGGCCCTCGCCCTGATCGACGGGTACGAGCAGCCGGACGCGCCGGCGGTGGAGGTGCACCCGCGACGGGCGGTCGGTCACGGCGCGACTGAGGCGCCGCGCGGGATGCTGTATCACCGCTACGAGATCGACGAGGACGGGACGATCCTCGATGCGCGCATCGTTCCCCCCACCTCCCAGAATCAGCGCGCGATCGAGGAGGATCTCCGCGCGGTCGTACGGCGGAGCCTCGACCTGTCAGACGGGGATCTGACCCTTCGCTGCGAGCAGGCGATCCGCAACCACGATCCCTGCATCTCCTGCTCGGCCCACTTCCTCGAGCTCGAGGTCGACCGTGGGTGATTCGCGCCGGCCGGGCGTGCTCGTCGTCGGCGTCGGCAACGAGTTCCGCGGCGACGATGGCGGCGGTCCCGAGGTCGTGCGCCGGCTGCTCGAGCGGCCGAGTGTCGCCGGGATCGAGGTGCGCGAGCTGCAAGGCGACCCGACGGCGCTGCTCGATGCCTGGCTCGGGCGGGACGCGGTCGTGCTCGTCGACACGATGCGCTCGGGCGCCCTCCCGGGCACGATCCGGCGCGTGGACGCGAGCTGCGAGCCGCTGCCGAGCCGGGGGCATGGCCCGACCTCCACCCATGCCGCCGGTCTGGCCGAGACGATCGAGCTCGGCCGCGCGCTCGGCAGCCTGCCGAGGCGGGTGATCGTCTACGCCGTCGAGGGCCGCCGGTTCGACGCCGGCGCGGCGCTCTCCGGCGAGCTCGAGGCGATCATGCCCACGCTCGTGGACCGCGTGCTGCGCGAGGCGCGCTCGCTGCGGGCCTCCGGCGGCTCCGGT
>Ga0335078_10010436_pt1 | contig 13745 bp, 13 predicted proteins | sample Lox_Sample_32_FD_206711 | JGI IMG/M metagenome (GOLD analysis project Ga0335078, IMG submission 206711) | Soil microbial communities from Loxahatchee National Wildlife Refuge, Florida, United States - Lox_Sample_3.2 | ecosystem: Environmental > Terrestrial > Soil > Wetlands | place: USA...
AGTAGCGGCCACCGCGCCGGCAAGCACCCCGCCGGTCGCTCCCTTGCTAGGGTGCGAATGGCCGCCGGAGTGCTCACGGTGATGGTGATGGCCATGCGCATGGACGTGCATTGCCTCATTGTACTTGCAGACACCTTAGAGGGACAGTTCAACCTTGGGGACCCTAGTTAGTGACTCGTTAAGTTCACGCACATCGTGGCGGGAAGATAATTGACTTACCGGCAAGCCCTCCCTAGTATGAAAAAGACCGTCGATTCGAGCTTCCGTGCCATCCACTTATTCCATCGCAGCCGAGCCAGCGGCCAAGCCCTCGCGCAAGGTTGCGCAAGACCGCGTTGCCACGCTGCGATTCTGGGGCGTGCGCGGGTCCACTCCGACCGTGGACAAGGCCACTTGGCGCTACGGCGGCAACACGCCATGCGTGGAGTTGACCACTCCCGCCGGCGCGCGCCTGATCCTCGATTGCGGCACCGGACTGCGCATGCTGGGCCGCTATTTGGAGGCGGCCGAGGAAGGCGGGGAGCACGAGCCGCACATTTTCGTGACCCATTATCATTGGGATCACATCCAGGGCATTCCGTTTTTTTCTCCCCTGTACTCGGAAGAAAACCGCTTTCATTTTTACAGTTTTCGGTCCGAATATCTCGGAGCAGGAAGCCTGAAACGCGTGTTTGAAGCGCAGATGGCTTATCCGTATTTTCCGGTGGACCTCAACGCCATGTGCGCCAAGCGGGAATTCGTCGAAGTGACGGGCGGAGACGAGATCAGCGTGCCCGGCGCGCGCGTGACGGCTCGATGGCTGCACCATCCGCAAGGCTGCCTCGGCTACCGTTTTGAGACTTCCGCGGGCACCGTCGTGTACGCCACCGACAACGAGCCGGGCAATCCGCAGCTGGACAAGAGCCTCCTCGAACTGGCCGCGGGCGCGGATATTTTTATCAACGACGCGCAGTTTACTCCCGAGCAACTAGCCACCACGCGCAAGGGATGGGGCCACTCGACGTGGGAAGAAGGCGTGAAAGTGGCGCAGGAAGTGGGAGTCAAGAATCTGGTGCTGTTTCACCACGACCCGGATTCCACCGATAAAGCGGTGGATAACGTTCTGCGCGAAGCGCGCGGTACATTCCCCAATGTGTGGGCCGCGGCCGAGGGTATGGTGATGACGCTCGGCGAGGAAGATCTCGACGTGATCATTCCGGCCTCCCGCGAAGGATTGCGGCGCGACGCGCATTTCCGCGCGCGCGTCACCGGCTTTACCGACGCGGGGCACGCCTTCGAGGAAGAAACCGTGATCAGCGATCTCACCTTGCACGGCGCGCTGATCTACCTGGACCACAGCCCCAAGCTGCAGTCCGAATTGCAAGTGCAGCTCGACAATCCCGGCATCGATGGATCGAGCAACAGCCCGCTGCGGCTGCGCGGGTACGTGGTGCGCATCGAGGCGCAGGAGGAGAAAGAGCGCACCGCAGTGGGGATTGTATTTACTGAGTAGATAAAATGATTGACGGCGTATTCCGCGTCAGTGGGACAGCTTCTACACTCCACGAAAATCCGCACCCTTGAAAGACGCAAAGGTGCGGCGCCCCAAGGTTCCGAATTTCGGAAATTCACGATTCGACGCCAGTCTGGGTTTTGCGGCGCTCGATGCAAAATCGCGCGCCTTGATTGGCGCGGTGGCACCATATTGAATGCTGGCGCCTGCTATGGTAAAATCAGCTTTCCATGAAAAGAGCGCGCAAAGTTACCGTCGAAATTCCCCCGGACCTTCTGGAGAAGGCGCAAAAGGCCAGCGGCGCCGGCGTTACCCAGACTATCCGTGCAGGGTTGCAACTTGTCGCCGCGTCGGGTACCTATGACCGCCTACGGCAGTTCCGTGGCAAGGTTCGCTTTAGCAAGACAGCGGCGGAATTGAAAGCGGATCGATGATTGCCGCCGATACGAGCACGTGGGTGGCTTATCTCGAGGGCGGCAGCGGAGAAGATATGCAACTTCTCGAGAGGGCGCTCAAGGACAAGCAGGTGGCGATGGCGCCCGTTGTTCTCACCGAGCTGCTGAGCGATCCAAAACTGCCCTTACACGTTGCCAAAACGCTCGCGGAAGTCCCCCTGATTGAAATCGAAGCTGGATTCTGGCAAAGGGCTGGAGAATTGCGAGCGAGAGTGCTGGCAAAGCGGCCGCCGCGGCGGGCTCGTCTTGGAGATGCGCTAATCGCGCAAAGTTGCGTGGACCGGGGGATTCCTCTTCTCACTCGTGACCGCGACTTCCGCGTGTTCGCCCAAGCCGCAGGACTCGACCTTATTCTCGCCGCTGAGACCAATGGAAGTCCCTTTTGACTAGAAGGCGGCCGCGCCGGCCTCGGCCACCGCGTGATCCTGATCTCCTGAGCCGCCACTCACCCCGACTGCGCCCACGACCTTGCCATCTCTCTTGAGCGGAATGCCTCCCGCGAAGATCATGATTTTCCCGTTATTGGAAGCGTGGATTCCAAAGAACTGCCCGCCCGATTGCGAATGAACGGCCAGGTCCTTGGTGGAAATATCGAAGGCTCGCGAGGTGTAAGCCTTCTTTTGGGAAATATCGATGCTGCCAATCCAAGCTCCATCCATGCGGACATGCGCCACCAGATTGCCTCCTTCGTCCACCACGGCGACGTTCATCGGCTGTCCGATCTCGCGCGATTTCTTTTCCGCCGCGGCGATGACTCTGCGGGCATCTTCTAAGGTGACCATCGAGGGCGCCTCCCGTCTCGGATTCGATAGCTTTTAAAGCGGCCCGGATTGTATGGTTGAGAAAAAATGAAGTCAAATGGAATGATCCCAAATCGGCTGTTCGCCCCCCATAAAAACCTAACGGCCAGCCCGGGCTGAGATGGGCTGGCCGTTCGGTTCGGAGGGTTAAGCTTGGTACTTACTTCTGTGGTGCTTGTTCGACGGCGGCTTCCTTGGAATTCGCCGAGATGGCGCCGGGGACGACGGCGCTGTTGGTGTTGATTTCACGGGTCAGGTAGAGCATGAACGGAGTGACTTCGAACGGCATCTTCTCGCGTTCGGCAACCTGTCCGACGGGCTTGGACTTCAGCATTTCGAGCTTGTCGCTCCAGGGGTCCATCTTGACGCGGCCGCCGAGCGGCAGGGCCACGATGGGAGAAGCGGAGGCCTTGGCCTTGGGGTCAGCCGGCGCGTTGGGGGCCGGGGGCTGAGACGCTGGCGCGGCAGAGGCCATGGTCATGTTCACGGGAACGCGGTCGCCCAGGTGCGGGCTGATCAGGTTCGGGATATCGCGTTCACGGGTGACCAGGGCATCCATGAAGAGCTTGGCCGTGGTGAGTTGATCTTTGTACGGCGAGTTTTGCAGGAGTTCGTTGGCCTTGGCATTGGCGGCATCCTCTTCCGCCTGGGTGCGGGCGAAGCCGAAGTGGCGGAAGGTGTCCTTTTCGTCGAACAGCAGGCGGTCGAAGAAAGCGTACTGTCCGTCGATGCGATGGCCGAGCACGACGTGGGACATTTCGTGGGCCACCATGGTGGCCAGGCTAGCTTCATCGGGGAGCACATCGATTAAGCCGCGGCTGAACACGATGGTGTGGCCGATGGCAAAGGATTCCAGAGTCGAAGTCAGCAGCACGCGGCAGCGGATCTCGGGCTGGATGTCCAGGTTGTTGGTTACTTCGAGGTTGTTGACGACGGTTTCGAGAACCTTGTCCACTTCGCCCTCGGGCGCGAGCAGACCGAGCCGCTCGAGCCGGTCGACCACGTTATCTTCCGCCTGCCGGTCCCAGTCGCGTTGCGCCATTACCGGATTGATATCGTTGGCCGTGGCGGTCTGGTCTTTCACCGGGGTCTGCGACTCGATCAGGATCTTGCTGAGCTCCTGCTCCTGCGAGGAGTGGCCCAGGTTGTATCCCCATAGCCGGGTCTGCGCCTTGAACGAGAGCCGCTTGGACAAGGCAAAGTTCAGGTCCGACTCTTCGCTGTAGATGAACGCCGGCAGCCACAGGTTCGGGCCGGTATTCACGCGCCAGCTGTCGAAGTGGAAGTAGTAGTTGGTGCGCGAGCTGCCGCTGTACGCGCCATTGAACCGGACAATGTGGAAGTCCTGGTCCTCGACCCAGATGCGACCGGCGAAGCGTCCCTTGCCGGCCTTGGCCAAGGGCGTCACGTCGAACACCAGGGTGCGAACTTCGCCGAGAAACTCGCGGCGAACGTAGTCAAATTTGTAGTGCTGCTTGTCGAAGCCGTTGGTGTCCAGGTAAATCATTTGCAGGAAACCTTGCGGCAAATATTCCATGGACAGCGACAACATGTTGCCGAGTCCGCTGAACACTCTCTTCTTGCCGCCGGAGGCATCGCCCCCATCGGTCAGCGGGTCGAGATTGACGCCCTTGGCGAGAACGGCGCGGCCGAGGAAATATTTATCGCCGGCCGGAACCGATCCAAGCGTGGCGTCGCCCCTAAGATTCTGAATGTACGTTTCCACCAGCGGAGTAAAGGGCTTGAGGGAGTTCATCTCCGCCTGTTCCGTGCTGATGATGCGGTCCACAATCTGGTCCAGGGCGTTGTTCGGTGAATCGACCGCGCGTAATTGTAGCGGCAGAGCACTGAGCGCCAGGACCACCAACACCGTCTTTACAATGCGCATATCCCCTCCGAGCTTAAAAATTAAACGTTAAACTTAGTATGCGGTTTGAAACACAATATGAACCACAGCCGGAAAATCCACCGGGTGGCCGTTGGAAATCGCGGGCTTGTATTTGATTTGTTGCGCAGCCCGCATGGCCGCCTCGTCCAGTCCGTGGCCCAGGCCCTTCACTACACGATTCACTTGCACCTCACCGCCCGATGCCGGAAAAACCACTTCGAGGAGAACCTCGCCTTCCAGGTTCAGCTTGAGCGCTTCCGCCGTATACACCGGCCTAGGTTTGGCCAAGATTACGACCGGCTCAACGGCCGGGGCGTCGTCCACTTTCTTTCTCGGGGTTTGGGCGACGACATCGTTGCTGTTGTTGAAGCCGGCGGTTTGCACCGATCCGCCGCGCTTTCCGCTCGATGGCTCGATCGCCACTCCATTTCCGAATCCGGTGCTGGCGACAATGCCGCGCTGGCCATTCGCGCCGCCGGAGCCGTTGCCGTAGCCGGGGCCGGGAGGCAATGCGGCATTTCCGAATGCGCCGACATTGGCCCGCTTATTCGGATTGCTCGGTCCGGCAACCCCGTTGGGGTCGCCGAATCCGCCGGTTTGAACTTTCTCGACGGGCGTTGGCTTGGTGATCGTCGGAACAGCGGAGCTGCCGCCGGTCATGAGGCCGGTCTTCACCGGTTCGCGCGGCTTCGCCGGCTGGGCCGTGTCCACCTTCAGGTTCAGCGGCTGGAAGGTCTCATTGACCTTCGGGAGTTCGGCCTCGACTTGGCGAGGCTTGGGCTTGGGCGCCTCGATCTTGGGCGCAAAGAATTTTGCAATATTCGGTTTGGGCGGCTCTACCTTTTCCACCGGAGGCGGAGGCTGCACTTTCGCAACTTTGGGAGGAGCCGGCGGTTTCGGCTTCGGCGGCTCGGGAACATCCAGCGGCGGCCCCGCCAGGTCGGTTACCATGTAGATGGAATGTGGAATCATTTGCTGCGGAAACAGCAGCGGAAGTGTGACCACAAAAGCCACCAGGATGATCTGAACGATCACACTTGTCCCCAGAGCACTCATGCGCGGCTTGGTTTCCGGCAAGAGTGAAAAGCGCGCGCTCACAGGCTTGGTCCCCATCTTCGATTTCCAAGCTTGGGGATTCTGGCCGGACGATGGGGACGCCGGACGAAGCCGTAGACTCCCCTGCGTGAGGTTCTGTACAGTCGTTGTCATATCGTCACGTCGCCTATCTTTTAAATTCCGAGCGCGTAGGGACAGCTGTGAACCTGTGGTTAAACAGGAGCGAGGCTGGCGCTGCCGCGTACGGTACAAATGTACTGGGCCTGGCCGGGGGCCTGAATAGGACTTTTGTACTACTGTTTCTTAACAGCCACCTGATCTGAGGGCCACCTGGGGAGGGAACGGGTGGATAACAAAATCGGCCGCGGCTGTGAGGTGTTTTGATCATCGATCGATCAAATCCGCATCACCTCGTGTAGAGGATGCCAAGCCTCGAAAAGTGTAGCACTGCTTTCCTCTTGCAACAAGAATCCTGCGACGCGATAAAGGTTGCCCCAGAACCACATCGATACAAAATCATGCGCTCGGGAGAACCGCCCGCCGCGCGATTCCCTATTTCGACGGGTTTCAAGTAGGATGATGCCGTCCTTATGCATCCAATTGTCATCCACGCCGGCCGGGCCTTCACCCCCTTCGAGGAAATTCGCGATGCCGTCGTCGTCGTTCAGGGGGGCAAAATTTCCGCCGTGGGGCGGCGCGGAAAAGTGGATTTGCCGCGCGGCGCTCGCGAGATCGACGCGGGCGGAAAAACCGTGGCGCCGGGCTTTGTCGACGTGCACATCCATGGAGCGGGCGGACGCGACGTCATGGAGGGCACGCGCGAGGCGCTGGAAATCGTTGCGGCAAACGTGGCGGGGCGCGGAACCACTTCGCTGGTGGCCACGACCGTAACGGCCAGCGAAAAGGAAACGCTCGCCAGCGTGGCGGGCATCGCGCACTTTATCCTCAACACCAGCCAATATCCGTCGCGCGAACTCGCCGCGGAAATTCTGGGCATTCATTTCGAGGGTCCCTTCATCAGCCCGGCGCGGCGCGGAGTGCATCCGGCTAAGTGGATCGCGCCGCCTTCCCCGCAGCTTCTCGCGCAGATCCTGGCGGAGGCGCGCGGAACCGCGCAAATTCTGACGCTCGCGCCAGAGCTGCCCGGCGCTCTCGAACTGATTGCCGAGGCGCGCCGGGCCGGCCTGGTCGTTTCGCTGGGCCACACCGACGCGACGTACGAACAAGCCCAGGCCGCGATCGAAGCAGGGGCCAGCCATGCCGCGCACGTCTTCAACGCCATGCGCCCTTTTTCGCACCGCGAAACGGGAGTGATTGGCGCGGTGCTGACTTCGCCCAAAGTGAGCGCCGAACTGATCGCGGATGGCGTGCATGTGGACGAAGCGGCGATGCGCATGCTCGTCTCGCTGAAAACGCCCGAGCGCGTGATTCTGGTGAGCGACGGCATGTCCGCCACGGGAATGCCCGACGGAAAATATCAGTTGGGAATGTTTGAGGTGAAGGTTTCCGGCGGAGTCGCGCGCAACGCGGAGGGCAAACTCGCGGGAAGCACGCTCACGCTGGACCGCGCGCTACGCAACATGGTCGCGCTCGGCATCCCTCTGGCGGCGGCGCTGCGCATGGTGACCGCCAACCCGGCGCGACAGATCGGCCTCGGCGCGCGCAAAGGTGTGCTCGCGCCGGGCGCGGACGCGGATCTGGTCTTCCTTGACGACAAGCTGGAGGTTTGCGGTGTTATGACCCGCGGCGCGGGACTCGCCCTCTCATGAATCTTTGTGGGAATTTCTCTGTGTCCTCTGTGCCCTCTGTGTTGAAAGCTTTGCTATATCAACGGACAAACCTTTAACACAGAGGGCACAGAGAAGACCTTATTTGTTCAGCGGGATGTTTAATTCGGAGGAAAGCTGGTAGGGATCGAAGGGGCTGCACGCGAAAAAGCGGGCGCCGACCTTGATGGTGGGAACTTTTCTGCGGCCTTCGTTCACCTGGAGCACGAGATCCTCGGCATCGGGATCTTGGTCAATGTCCACTTCGGCGTACGGCACCCCGCGATCTTTCAGAAATTGCTTGGCGCGGCGGCAGTCCACACACCAACTCGTGCCGTAGAGCGTGATGTCTTCCATAGGTGCTTTTATGTTAGCGCGTCTGGGAGGATTCTCAGGCCCGATTAATGGGACGCGGGCGCCGATGAGGTAACGGAACTCGCCCCGGCCTTAGCCGCGACTTGCAGCCGCGCTGTGGCGCGCTCGAGCGATTCCTCGACGCGCTTCCAATCCACGTTGGGATCGTTGGGAGTGGCCAGGCGCTTTAGCGCGCGGTCGCGCGCCGCCGTAGCGCGGGCCACGTCGATTTCCTCGGCGCGTTCGGCGGTGTCCGCCAGCACGAGCACGCGATCGCCCAGCACCTCCACGAATCCGCCCATCGCCGTGCAGGAAACGACGCGATTGCCAGCGCGGTAGCTAAGCTCGCCAATCCCCAACTCCGCCAGCAGCGGCGTGTGCCCGGGCAGCACGCCAATGTAGCCGCCGCGCAACGGGATCTGCGCCTCGCTCACCGCTTCGTTCACGACTTGCCGCGTGGGGGTGAGCACTTCGAGTGTGAATGTGTCTGCCATGAATTCGGGTGACTGGTGACTAGTGACTGGTGACTGGTGAGAAACCGAATCGCACTCGCCGCGACGGTTGGGTTTCACCAGTCACTAGTCACTGCTCCTACGCCGTTGCCGCCATCTTTCCTGCTTTCTCGCGCGCTTCCTCGATTGTGCCGACCATGTAGAACGCCTGCTCGGGGAGATCGTCGTGCTTGCCTTCGACGATTTCCTTGAAGCCGCGGACGTTGTCGGCGATTTTCACGTATTTTCCCTCGAGGCCGGTGAACTGCTGGGCGACGAACATGGGCTGCGACAGGAATTTCTCGATTTTTCGCGCGCGCGCCACGGCCTGCTTGTCTTCGTCGGAAAGCTCCTCGATGCCCAGGATGGCGATGATGTCTTGCAAATCCTTGTAGCGCTGGAGGACGCCCTTCACGGCGCGCGCGGTGTTGTAATGCTCGTCGCCGACGATGCGCGGATCGAGAATGCGCGAGTAACTGGCCAGCGGATCGACGGCGGGATAAATGCCGCGCTCGACGATCTGGCGGCTGAGGTTCGTCGTGGCGTCCAGGTGCGAGAACGTCGCGGCCGGCGCGGGGTCCGTGTAATCGTCGGCAGGCACGTAAATGGCCTGCACCGAGGTGATCGAACCGTGCTTGGTGGAAGTGATGCGCTCCTGCAATTCCCCGATTTCGGTGTTCAAGTTTGGTTGATATCCCACGGCGGAAGGCATTCGGCCGAGCAGCGCGGAAACTTCCGAGCCCGCTTGCACGAACCGGAAAATGTTGTCGATGAAAAGCAAAACGTCCAGGCCTTCTTCGTCGCGGAAATATTCGGCGACGGTGAGGCCGGTCAAGCCCACGCGCAGGCGCGCGCCGGGCGGTTCCGTCATCTGACCATAGATCAGAGCGGCGCGCGATTTTTCCGAATTGCCGGGGACGACGACGCCCGATTCCGTCATTTCCAGCCACAAGTCATTGCCTTCGCGCGTGCGTTCGCCCACGCCGGCAAAAACGGAAACGCCGCCGTGCTTCATGGCCACGTTGTGGATCAGCTCTTGAATCAAAACCGTTTTGCCGACGCCCGCGCCGCCGAAGAGGCCGATCTTGCCGCCCTTCAAATACGGTTCGAACAGGTCGACCACCTTGATGCCCGTTTCGAACATTTCGAGTTCCGTGGATTGATCCTCGAGCGAGGGCGCCGGCCGGTGGATGGGATAGCGCTTGTCCGTTTGCACGGGCCCAAGGCCGTCCACAGGCTCTCCCAGCACGTTCATCACGCGCCCCAGCGTCGCGCGGCCCACGGGCACTGCGATGGGCGCGCCGAGATCGGCGCCCTTCATGCCGCGCACGACGCCTTCGGTGGCGGTCATGGCCACGGCGCGCACGCGGCCTTCGCCCAAGTGCTGCGCGACTTCGGCGATAATGTTGATTTTTTCGGGCACCTCAAACCCGTCGCTCGTGATGTGCACCGCGTTGTGAATTTCCGGCAAATGGTGCTCTTGAAATTGCACGTCGATCACCGGGCCGATGACTTGGATTACCGTGCCGATGTTTCCTGTTTCCTGTTGCGCCATGTTTGCTCCTCGGGCCAGTAGGACGGGCTTCAGCCTGTCGCTTTTGGCTTAATTCAACGAAATTTTTCGATAAAACCGACAGGCTGAAGCCCGTCCTACTCACCCCGCAGATGCGGCTCCGCTCACCACTTCGATGATCTCGCGCGTGATCGCCGCCTGGCGCACTTTGTTCATGTGCAGCGTGAGCGCGTCGATCACGTCGGAGGCGTTGCTGGTCGCGGATTCCATGGCCGTCATGCGCGCGGCGTGTTCCGCCGCGGAGCTTTCGGCGAGCATGCGGTAGATTTGCATCTCGACGTAGCGCGGCACCAGCTTGTTGAAAATTTCGGCGGCGGGCTGCTCGTAGATGTAGTCCACCGATCCGCTGGAAGATGCCGGCGGGGCGCCCTTTTCGTGCTCGGTTAGCGCGGCGCGCTCGAGCGGGAGAAGCTTTTCCACACGCAGCGTCTGCATCATCACGTTTTTGAATTCGTTGTAAATCAGGTAGACGGAATCCGCGCTGCCCGCGCGGTAAATCTTCATCACTTCGGCGGCAATTTCCTTGGCCTTTCCGAGATCGGCGCGCGAGGTTACGTCCACGTATTCGGCGGCGATTTTCCAGGAGCGCTTGCGGAACGCGTCGCGGCCTTTTTTCGCAATGGTGATGACCTCGATGGACTTGTCCTTGTTCTCGGCCAAAAACTCGAACGCCCGCCGCAGCACGTTCGCGTTGAAGGCTCCCGCCAAACCGCGCTCTCCGGAGGTGACCAGCACCAGAATCTTTTCCTCAGGGCGATGCGCGAGCATCGGAAATTCCTCGGGATTTTCGATGCGCGACATGGCGGAGCGCAAAACTTCGCGGATGCCGCCGGCGTAGGGCCGCAGCGACACAGCCGTCTCCTGCGCGCGCCGCAGGCGGGCCGCGGCGATAAATTTCATCGCGCGCGTAATCTGCTGCGTATTCTTCACCGAACGAATCCGCCGCCGGAAATCGAGAAGAGTGGGCATCGAAGGGTATCCGTTACCGGACTACGCGCGGACCGCGGCCGCGCTGGCCTGGAATTGCTCCTTGAATTCTCCAATGGCGCGCTTCAGGTCGGCGCGCGCCTCGTCGGTAATCTGTTTTTTCTGGGCGATTTGCACGAGCAGCGAGCTGTAACGCGTGCGCACGTATTCGATCAGCCCCTTCTCGAAACGCTGGACGTCGGCGACGGCCACGTCGTCGACCAGGCCGCTGGTGCCGGCGAAAATGACGAGCACTTGTTCCTCGACCGCGAGCGGCGAAAATTGCCCTTGCTTCAGAATTTCCGTCAGCCGCTGGCCGCGGGCGAGTTGCGCCTGCGTGGCCTTGTCGAGCTGGTCGGAGCCGAATTGCGCGAAGGCCGCCAGTTCGCGGAATTGCGCGAGGTCCAAGCGCAACGACCCGGCCACTTGGCGCACGGCCTTGATTTGCGCGTTGCCGCCGACGCGGCTCACCGAAAGCCCCACGTTGATGGCGGGGCGGATGCCGCTGTTGAACAAATCCGCTTCGAGATAAATCTGTCCGTCGGTAATGGAAATCACGTTGGTCGGAATGTACGCCGAAACGTCGCCGGCCTGCGTTTCAATGACGGGCAGCGCGGTGAGGGAACCCGCGCCCAGCTTGTCGTTCAGCTTCGCGGCGCGTTCCAGCAAGCGTGAGTGAAGATAGAACACGTCGCCAGGAAAAGCTTCGCGGCCGGGGGGACGGCGCAAGAGCAGCGAAATTTCGCGATAAGCCTGCGCGTGCTTGGAAAGATCGTCGTAGAAGCAAACCGCGTGGCGCTTGGAATCGCGGAAAAATTCGCCCATGGCGCAGGCCGCGTACGGTGCGATGTACTGCAAGGTTGCCGGCTCGGTGGCGGACGCCGCGACCACGATGGTGTAGTCCATCGCGCCCGCGTCGGTCAGAACTTTGACCAGTTGCGCGATGGTCGATCGCTTCTGGCCGATCGCGCAGTAAATGCAAATCATGTCGCCGCCCTTCTGGTTCAGAATCGTGTCCAGAATGATGGCGGTTTTTCCCGTTTGGCGGTCGCCGATGATCAACTCGCGCTGGCCGCGTCCGATCGGAATCATGGCGTCGATGGCCTTGATGCCGGTTTGCAGCGGCTCGCGCACCGGCTGCCGATCGACCACGCCGGGCGCGATGCGTTCGATGGGGATGCGCTGGCTTGTGGAAATAGGTCCCTTGCCGTCCAGCGGAACTCCCAGCGGGTTGACCACGCGCCCCACGAGGGCCTCGCCCACCGGCGCGGACATGATCGTGCCCGTGCGCTTGACCGTGTCCCCTTCCTCCACCAGCGTGTACTCGCCGAGGAGCACCGCGCCCACCTGGTCCTCCTCGAGGTTCAGCGCGATGCCGTAAACATCGTGCGGGAAGGCCAGCATCTCGCCGGACATGGCTTTTTCCAGGCCGTAGACGCGCGCGATGCCGTCGCCCACCGAGATTACCGTGCCGACTTCCTCGACGGCCACGGCCTGCTCGTAATTGGCGATTTGCGCCTTCAAAATTTTTGTAATTTCATCCGCTTTGATCGAAGCCATTCCCCGCTCCTATTCCGCAATCATCCGGGCGCGCATGCGTTCGAGTTGCGTGCGCACCGAACCGTCATAGATCGTCGAGCCGATTCGAACCACGGCGCCGCCGATCAGGGCCGCATCCGTCGTGAATCGCATTTGCACTTTTTCCCCGGTGAGTTTTCCCAGGGCCACGCCCAGTTCCTCGCGCTCTTTGGCCGTCAATTCCGCCGCCGAGGCCACCGCGGCTTGCACGATCCCCTGGCGCGCATCCAGCAGCCTGCTGAATGCTTCCTCAATTTCCACCAGCATGCCGGCGCGCCGCTGGTCGACGATCACGAAGAGATAATTGCGCAGGGTGCGGCTCGCGCCCATCCGCGCGACGAGCGCTTCGACCGCGGAGTGCTTGGCCGACCGGGCGATCGAGGGATTCGAGAGAAACGCGTGCAAATCGGGCGACTCGCGCACCATCGCCGCGAACGCCGCGAGTTCCTGCTTGACCTGATCGGCCTGATGGTTCTCGAGCGCGACGTCGACTAGCGCTCCCGCGTACCGCTCCGCCAGCGCCTTCAATTCGCGCCCCTTCCGAGCTCGCTCAGAAACGACTGAAACATCTTCGCGCGAACCTCCGCGTTCATTTGCGAACTCACCAGGGCCGCCGCGCGTTCCACCGCCAGTGACGCGGCGATCTCGCGCACCTGTTGCTGCGCGGCGCGCTCGGATGCGGACAATTCCTCGCGGGCCGCATGCGCGATCTTCTCGATTTCGGCCAGGCCCGAGGCGTTCAGCCGCTCGGCTTCCGCGGCCCAATTTCGCTGCGCCTCCGCGCGCATTTCCTCCACATCCCGGCCGAGCCGCTCGACCTTGGCTTCGGCTTCATGCAACTCGCGGTCGGCCTCCGCCTTGACGGCAGTGGCCTCCGTGATGCTCGCCTCGATCTCCTTCGCGTTCTCCTGGAAAAACGCGCCGCCATATTTCGCGATCGCGTAGCCGATGCCGCCAAAAACGATCAGAAAGTTGAGCCAGCGAAAGAGGACGCCCGTGGTTGAATCGGCCGGATCGGGACTGGCGTCCTCCGCTGCAAGTGCGGGCAGGGCCGTGAGAATAAAAATTAGAAGAGCGCTAGAAGCGAATGCCAGGAAACGGCGAAAGGGTTTCATTGCGCCCTCCCGCTCTGGGAATTTCCCGGCCCGGAAGGGCGTCCGGCGAGGATGGCTTCGGCAATATCATTCGCCAGATTATCCTTGGAACGCTCGAGCTCGACGCGCGCTGCTTTTACGTCCTCGGCAATGGCTTTTTTCGCTTCCTGGAGGGCGCTCTGGGCGTTGGCGCGCGCGGCATTGATCGTGGCCTGGCGCTCCTCGAGGGTGC
>Ga0335078_10010437_pt1 | contig 13745 bp, 13 predicted proteins | sample Lox_Sample_32_FD_206711 | JGI IMG/M metagenome (GOLD analysis project Ga0335078, IMG submission 206711) | Soil microbial communities from Loxahatchee National Wildlife Refuge, Florida, United States - Lox_Sample_3.2 | ecosystem: Environmental > Terrestrial > Soil > Wetlands | place: USA...
TTTCAGTGCGGGTGAAGCAGTCGCGTTTGCACGCGGTGGCGGTTCTTGGAGCTGTCAAACGGCCTCAGATCTACCCGATTTTTGGCACGACCACGTTGATGGACGCCCTCTCCCAGGCGGAGGGGTTGGCGGTGGATGCGGGCAACACGGCAATCGTGACCCGGGGCGAAACGGCCATGCGAGCCTTTGCAGCGGCGGAGCCCGACAAGGGCCAGGATAAACCCGCGTCGCCCGTCCCCAGCACCATTAAGGTCGACCTGAATCAACTGCTGGAGCGCGGCGATCCCGACGCCAACGTGGTCCTTTACCCGGGCGATCGGGTATCGGTGCAGCGGGCGGGGATCATTTACGTGGTGGGAGCGGTGAATAAGTCAGGTGGCTATGTCCTTACCAACGATCGCGAGCAGATGACGGTGCTGAAGGCCGTAGCGCTGGCCGAAAGTTTGAAATCGACGGCCTCGGCAAAAAGGGCGGTGATCATCCGCAAAGATCCCAGCGCGGCCGGGGGCACGGATGAAATTCCGGTCGATCTCAAGAAGATGCTGGCGGGGCACGCTCCGGACAAGGTCTTGATGGCCAGCGATATCCTTTTTATCCCCGAGAGCGGGTTCAAGAAGGCGGGATCGCGGGCAGCAGAGGCAGCGGCCCAAGGCAGCGCGTTGCTGTTTTATCGCATACCCTAGCTCGCGCAGCGTCCCAGCTGCCACTCATTCCCTGTGGTTAAATCGTAGGCTAACAAGCTGAGGGCTGGCGGTTCCCGCTGCGGCGTGGGGCCCGGACTCAGGCGGGAGGGGCTGTCATGTCGGAAGAGGTCCATGAACTTGCGGAGCATGCGGAGCACGCGGCTCACGATCCGAGCCTGGCGCCGGTGACCGTCACCATGGCGGTCCTGGCAGTGCTGGTCGCGGCGGTGTCGCTGCTCGGGCACCGTGCCCACACCGAGGAGATCCTGTCCCAGAATAAGGCCACGGATACCTGGAACGAGTACCAGGCCAAGAGTATCCGGCGCCACGGCTACGAGCAGTTCACCGACCTGCTCTCCATCTCCGATTTCAAGAACGTAGAGTCGGCGACGAAGATGAAGGAGAAGTACAGCGGCGAGATCGCGCGCTATAAGGACGATCAGGACAAGCTCCAGGCGGAGGCGCGCAGCCTGGAGGATGAGGTGGCAGCGGAGGGACGAAAGGGCAGCCGCTTCGATCTTGGCGAAGTGTGCCTGGAGGCGGCACTGGTGATCACTTCCATGACCATCATCACGCGGCGCCGACTCTTCTGGTACGGCGGCTCGGTGCTGGCGACGATAGGCCTCGGGCTGGCCGCCACAGGCTTCTTCGTCCACTGACCACAGAGAATGCTGTCGTCGCGATCGGCAGCAGCCGAAAGGTTAAAGCAGGGACGCACTTCGGCTGCTGCCGGCTGTTCACTAACTGGTTTACTGGTCGCCGCCGTCATCACCGCCGCTGTCGGCACCGGGAGTGATCACGACGAACAGGCCTTGGCCCTGGCGAACCACGCGCAGCAAGGTCCGGCCCTTGGCCTCGGCCGCCAACCGGTTGAACTCGGCTGTGTTGCGGACGGGCTGACGGTTGATCGACTCAATCACGTCGCCCTGGGTCAGTGCCTGCGCCGCCGGGCTATTGCGGTCAACCTCAGTGACCACCACGCCCTGGACTCCGGCCGGCAGATCGAGCTCCTGTCGCGCGTCGGGCGTCAGGTTCTGCACCTGGACGCCGCGCAGAGCTCCCTCCTCCAGCGCTCTGGTCGGACCACCGGCCACCACGGCCAGATTCGCAGGGCGCTCGCCCAGCGTCACCTTGATGGTCATGGGTTGGCCATTGCGGATAACGTCCAACGTGGCCGTGCTGCCCGGGCTGCTCTCGGCCACCATGTCCGTCAACGAGGTGTGGTCGTCGACCTTCTGCCCGTTGAACTTGCGAACCACGTCGCCCGCCTTCAGGCCAGCCTTCTCCGCCGGTCCACCCGGCGCCACATCCTCAACCATGGCGCCCGCCGTGTCGGGAATCTTGAACTCCTGCGCCAAGTCTTGCGTCACCGCGCCGACGGTGGCGCCGAGGTATCCACGCGATACCTTGCCGGTCTTGACCAGGTCCTCCATCACGTGCTTGGCCATATTCGACGGAATCGCGAAGCCGACTCCCATGAAGCTGCCTTCGCCGCCGGGACCGGAGTTGCCGCTAAGGATGGCGGTGTTGACTCCGATCACCTGGCCGCGCACGTTCACCAGCGCGCCGCCCGAATTTCCGGGGTTGATGGCCGCGTCGGTCTGAATGAAGTTCTCGAAGCCGCCCCCGCTGTTGCGCCCTTCTATCCCTAACTGGGAGCGGCCCAGGGCGCTCACCGTGCCGCGCGTGACCGTGAAGTTCAGCGCGAAGGGATTGCCAAAGGCCATCACGGTATCGCCAACGTGCAAGGCCGACGAATCGCCAATCGGCACCGTGGGCAGGCCGCTGCCATCGATCTTGATGACGGCGATGTCCGTCTGCGGGTCGGCGCCTACCACCTTGCCTTTGAACTCGCGCTTGTCCGAAAGCAACACCTTGATGTCACTGGCCTTGGCGATGACGTGATTGTTGGTCAGGATGTAGCCGTCGGGCGAGACAATGATCCCGCTTCCCAGGGCATGCTCTACCTGGTTGCGGGGAACTCCCCCGAGGCCAGGTATCTGGTCCCCAAAGAACTGCCGGAAAAAGGGGTCCATCATAAACGGCGACTGGCTCACCTTGACCACGGCGGTGGTCTGGATGTTGACGATCCCCGGCGTCACCGCCTGGGCGATGCGCTCGTAGGCTTTGTTGAGTTGCTCGAGATTGTTGATGTCGGGCCCGTCCAGCCCCTGGGTGGTGCTGGCCAGCGCCGCCCGCGGAGAACTGCTGCGCGGGTTGGAGTAAAGCACCAATGAAAGGACCAAGCATCCAACGCCAATCAGCGTCAGGCTCAGTCCGAGAAAGTTCTCGCTCCAAAACTCCTTGTTGAAACGTCGCATGTGCAACCTTCCTCCTTCATTTCGTTCACGAGGAGGCTTTTGACCCAGCCTCGACTCGCCCTGTCTTTTTGCAAGATCAGATACATTAGACGAGCGCCACGCGTTTTCGTAACCACCGTTGAGATAATTACCCGCTGCCGGATTCGAGCCGCTTGCAGCCACACATCTCAACCCCGCGCCGCCCACCCGTCTACTCGCGACCAATGCGCCCGCGCCTTCGTTCTGTTAGATGCTCCCGCCGCCGTCCGAGTTCTGCCCGCAGGGGTCCACATGGCCCCATTTCCGCCGACTCGACCCTTCCCGGCGGCCATACCTTCCCCGTTAACAAGACTTTTCTCATCCTCGTAGGGCGTTTTCGGCGCAGAGCAGCCCCGGCTCCTGGGTCACGCACCTGCTCGTCACTGCGCCAAAGGAAACCGTCCTGCCACAGTTTGGGCTTGGCTACTTTGATAGGCCATCGACTCCCGCCCAGCCTCCGATGGCCACCAGCGGCTGGACCGCCGCCGGCGACACGGCCATCAGGTTGCCCGCCTTCGACCCCGCCTCCTGCTCGTTTTGCAGCAGATCCCGCAGCGTGGTCTGGCTGAGCACCCGGTCGACCAGCACCTGCACGGTGCGCCAGAGCGAACGGATGGAGCAGTCCACCGAGTTCGTGCACACGTCCCCCACCCCGGAGTGCTTGTCGCAAAAAGCAGGATCGTAGAGCCGGCCTCCCAGCAGCGCCATGACCTCGCCGATCACGATCTGGCCCGCCGGGCGCGCCAGGGTGTAGCCGCCGGCCTGGCCGCGGGCGCTGGTGAGGAATCCGGCGCGGCGCAGGATCCCCAGCAGCTTGGCCACGTAATGGCCGGAGATCCCCTCCGCCTGGCTGATTTCGGGAATCGTCAGACTGCCGTTCTCGCCTTCGCGCGCAATGCGCAGCAGGCAGCGCAACCCGTATTCTTCCTGGGAACTGAGTTTCATACTTCACCCTCTCGGCGGACCTCCGATTCGAAGGGCTGTCAGCTTTCAGCCGTCAGCATTCAGCAAACTGCGTGCTGATGGCTGTAGGCTGAGAGCTGAGAGCTTCCTCAAAACACTCCCAACTGTAGCCTTGCCGCTTCCGTCATCTTGCTCATGTCCCAAGGTGGTTCCCAAACTACCTCCACCTTGACGCCGCTGAGTCCCTCGATACCCTTGGCCTTATACTCCACCTCGCCGGGAAGAGAGATCGCCGCCGGACAGTTGGGGGTGGTGAGCGTCATGCGGATGTGAGCCTCCCTCGCGTCGCTCACTTTCACTTCGTAGATCAGCCCCAACTCGTAAATGTTGACCGGGATCTCGGGGTCGTAGCAAGTTCGCAGGACCTCGATCACCTTTTCGCGAAGCGCGTTCTGTTCAGCCGCGCTGAGTGATTTTCCCGGGGGCCCGGCAGGAACCACGGCGCCTGCCTCCGAGCCTGGGCCAGGCGTGCCACCCAGTGTCGGGGTTGTGGCGACCGCTTGATTCTCGTCGCTCATGTCTGCACCTTTCGAAGAATCGTCGATTGTCGATTGACGATTGACGATTGAAAACCGGAATGGCTTGCGTCTTCTCTTCCAATCGTCAATCGGCAATCCGCAATCGGCAATTTCATGATTCCGGTTCCGGCGCCGTGATCTCGCCCGCGTCGGTCTCGGTGGTTGCGACTTCGTCCGCCCCGCTCAATGCGCTCTTGAGCGTGTGCCAGGCCAGCGTGGCGCACTTCACACGCATGGGGAACTCCGAAACGCCGGCGAAGACTTCCAGCTTGCCCAACGGCGGACGACCCGTCTGGGGATTGGTCTGGTGACCGTCTGCGCGATCAGCCCCGTTGTGGCCGCCTTGAGCGAGCCCTTTCCCGGTGACGAGGTCGTGAAACTCCTCAAATAGCGCGTCAGCCTCCTCGCGCGTCTTCCCTTTTAGGGACTCCGTCAAGAGGGACGCGGACGCGGTGGAGATGGCGCACCCTGCGCCCTGAAAGCTCACGTCGCGGATGCGGTCGCCTTCCAGCTTGACGTAGATCGTCACCTTGTCCCCGCAGAGCGGGTTGTAGCCGTTGGCGTGCGCCGCCCCTTCGATGGCGCGGAAGTTGCGCGGCCGCTTGCTGTGGCCGAGAATCACTTCTTGATACAGTGCACGTAAATCGGACATAGAAAAAACCAGAAAGCAGGTGTCAGAAATTAGAATAAAAAATGTTCTGCTTTCTAATTTCTGATTTCTGAGTCGCTACGCAAACGATTTCCCACAACTGCACGTATGCGTGGCGTTCGGATTGTTAAACTCGAACCCGCTCTGGAGCAGCGATTCCTTGTAGTCAAGCGTCATGCCGTCCAGGTGCTCAAAGCTCTTCGGATCCACCCACAACTTCACGCCGTCGAACTCGAACACGTTATCCGTGGGCCTGGGCTGCGATTCGAGCTTGAACTTGTACGTCAGCCCGGAACACCCGCCGCCTACTAATCCCAGCCGCAGTCCGCCCTCCACGTGGTTCGCTTCCAACAACTGCCGGATTCTAGCTACGGCCTTGGGAGTCACGTCTATCATTGTCCCCATTTCTCCTTCGCTCTGCTGTCGCCGATCGCCCAGCTCTCAGGCGCCAACGCCTCATCCAAAATTCCGGGCTGGAGCCTGCCGCTACGTCAAATCGGCGAAGATCTCCTTCACCTTTTGGATGCCCGCAACCAGGGCGTCGATTTCCTCCCGGGTATTGTAAAAGGCCAGCGACGCCCGCACCGTAGCCGGAACCTGGAAGCGGTCCATGAGCGGTTGCGCGCAATGATGGCCGGTGCGGACGGCGATGCCTTCCTGATCGAGGACGGTGCCCACGTCGTGGGGGTGAATGCCGTCGAGCACAAACGAAATGGCGCCCGTCTTCTCTTTGGCCGTCCCGATGATCGTCACCTCGGGAATCTCGGAAAGCTTCTCCGTGGCGTAGCGGAGCAATTCGTGCTCGTAGGCCGCGGCGGCGTTGAGATCGAGGCGCGTTACGTAGTCGATGGCCGCCGCGAGGCCGATGGCCCCCGCGATGTTAGGGGTGCCGGCCTCGAACTTGTAAGGGATCGTGTTGTAGAGCGTCTTCTCAAAGGTAACCGAGCTGATCATGTCGCCGCCGCCCTGATAGGGGGGCATCGCTTCCAGCAGCGCCGCTTTGCCGTAAAGCGCGCCGATCCCGGTGGGGCCGAAGACTTTGTGGCTGGAGAAGGCGTAGAAATCGCAATCGAGGTCACGCACGTCCACCTTCATGTGGGGCGCCGCCTGGGCGCCGTCGATGAGCACCGGAATGTTATGGCGATGCGCGGCGGCGGCGATCCGCTTTACCGGATTGATGGTGCCAAGCACGTTCGAGACGTGGACCATGCTCACCAGCCGCGTGCGCGGCCCCAGAAGCTTCTCGTATTCTTCGAAGATCAGCTCGCCCGTGTCGGTGATAGGCGCCACCCGCAGCCGGGCGCCCTTTTCCTCGCACAGCATCTGCCAGGGCACGATGTTGGAGTGGTGCTCCATGCCCGAGATCACGATCTCGTCGCCCGCGCCCACGTTCTTGCGGCCGTAAGTGGCAGCCACCAGATTGATGCCTTCCGTGGTCCCGCGCGTCCAGACGATCTCGCGCCAGTCGCCCGCGTTGAGCAGACCCTGCACCTTCACCCGCGCGTCCTCGTATTCCTGCGTGGCCCGCGCGCTCAGCAGGTGCACCCCACGATGCACGTTGGAGTTGGTATGGAGATAGAAGTGCCGCTCGGCGTCGATCACCGCCCAAGGCTTCTGGCTGGTGGCGGCGTTATCGAGATACACGAGGCGCTTGCCGTGGACGTTCTGCTGCAAGATCGGGAAATCCTGGCGGATCTTCTCTACGTCAAAGCCGTTGAGCGAGGGCCCTCGAATTTCAACCTCGTGAGCGGCCGTAGTCGCAGAACCTATCACTTTAGCCTCCTTGCCATAACTTCTCCCCTCCAAGCCTCGCGCTGCCCACAATGCGCCGATCGATTTCCCTGCCGTACTGCTGCTGGCGATCCATCGCCCGTTCCATTTCTTCGAACGTCATGGTCAAGCTCCGTTGCCTCCGGGCGTTGCGGTTCTGAGCCCTACTTCGCCAATCGCGCCAACAAACTGTCTCTCAGCCTTGTGGCCAGCGGTTCGTACTTCACCCGCCCGATAATGTCGCTGGCGAAGGCCTGGACCAGCAGGGCGCGAGCGTCCTCCAACCCGATGCCGCGCGAACGCAGATAAAACACGGCCTCCTGATCCACCTGCCCGATGGTGGCCCCGTGCGTACACTTCACGTCGTCGGCGTAGATCTCCAGTTGGGGCTTGGAGTCGATCACCGCGTCGGCCGAAAGCAGCAGATTCTTGTTGCTCTGCTTGGAGTCCGTCTTCTGCGCGTCCTGGCGCACGATGATGCGGCCGTTGAAAACAGCGTGGGCGTGGCCATCGAGCACGCCCTTGTAGAATTCGCGGCTGGCGCAGTGCGGCTGGGCGTGGTCGAGGGTGGTGTGATTGTCCACGTGCTGCTCGCCGGAGATGACGTAAAGCCCGTTGAAGGTGGATTCGGCTCCCTCGCCGTCGAGCACGTTGCGCACCTCTTCGCGCACCAGCCTGCCGCCGAACTGGATGGTGCAGGTGTTCACGGTGGAAGATCGCGCCTGATGAAACACCAGCGTGGCAATGTGGAAAGCCGACTCGCTTTCCTGCTCCAGCTTGTAGTGATTTACGATGGCGCCCTCGTCGGCCACGAGTTCGGTGACGGCATTGGTGAAGTAGGTGGTTTTTCCGAAATTCGAAACTCGAAACTCGAAACTCGGCTCCTGGTTTTGGTCTCCAGCCTGCGGTTCCGGATTCCTGCTCTCGGATTTCGAATTTCGAGTTTCGAGTTTCGAGTTTCGAGTTTCGAGACTGAGATACCCTTCGATCACCGTCGCCTGCGCTCCGCGGCCTGCCAGAATCAGGTTGCGCGGATGGGTGACGGCGGGCTTGCCGTCGGGAACCGAGACGTAGAGAAGATAAATGGGCTTTTCCAGCACCGCGTCTTTGGTGATCTCCACCAGAGCGCCGTCCTCCATGAAAGCGGTGTTGAGCGCCACGAAAGGATGCTTCTGGAAGTGGGCATAGCGCGTAAGTTGCCGTTCCAACGCCGGCGATCCTTCGGCCAGCGCTGCCCGCAGACTTCCGGCCTTCACTCCCGCCGGCAGGGGATGGGAAAGCTCCGGAGTGTAGCGGCCGTTCAGGAACACCAGGCGCGGACACCCGAGGTCGGCAAACGGCGACGGCGCGAGTTGGGACGCAACCGTCGCGCTCTCCACCGGAGCGGCAGGCTCGAACGGCGTCGCCACCAGGGCGGAGATGTTTGTGAACCGCCATTCCTCATGCTTGGTGGTGGGGAATCCCAGCTCGGCGAAGCGCTCGATGGCGTCGCGGCGAAGATTCACCACCCAGTCTTGGTCGCTCCCCGCCAGCTTCCTTTCGCGTTCAAGAAAGCTCGAAAGGTAGAAATCCTGCTTTTCCTTGACAGCAATCATAGAATTCTCAAATCCCTCGGGTAGCGCGGGCGTCTCGCCCGCTGTGACGTGGACGTCCCGCCCTCGCGATGCCGGGCTAAACCCGGCGCTACGTCGCGACGGCCTCTTCCTCGACCCAGCCGTAGCCTTTATCTTCCAGCTCCAGCGCCAATTCCTTGCCGCCGGACTTTACGATGCGGCCCTCGGAAAGGACGTGCACGAAGTCAGGCACGATGTAGTTGAGCAGGCGCTGGTAGTGGGTGACCACGATAATGGCCCGCTCCGGGCTGCGTTGGGCGTTGACGCCCTGGGCGACGATCCTCAGGGCGTCGATATCGAGGCCCGAATCCGTCTCGTCCAGAATGGCAAGCTTGGGCTCGAGGATGGCCATCTGGAAAATCTCGTTGCGCTTCTTCTCGCCACCCGAGAATCCCTCGTTCACCGAGCGATTGATGAGGGTGTCGTCCATATCGAGCAGTTTCATCTTGGCGCGCGCCTGCTGGAGAAAGTCCATGGCGTCCAGTTCCTCCAGGCCCTGCTGCTTGCGGATGGCGTTCACCGCCGAGCGCAGGAAGTAGAGGTTGTTGACGCCGGGGATCTCCACCGGATACTGAAATGCCATGAAAACGCCTAGGCGAGCGCGATCCTCCGGCGCCATAGCCAGCAAGTCCTGGCCCAGGTAGGTGACCTCGCCCTCGGTCACCACGTAGACGTCCCGACCGGCCAGCACCTGGGCCAAGGTCGATTTGCCCGACCCGTTCGGTCCCATGATGGCGTGAACTTCTCCCGCGTTAATCTCCAGGTCGATGCCCTTGAGGATCTCGCGCTTTCCAACCTTGGCGTGCAGATTCGTTATCTTCAGCATTTTGTCCTTTGTCCTGACTCTTCAATAAAGTACTTTGCTTTCATAGACATCGTGGCTTTCGCGGCCACGCCGCTCGTCGTTATCCTCTGTTTTCAATAACATCGTGGCTTCGCATCGCAAGAAATGAGTTTAGCGACTTGAACCTTTGTTCACGACTCCGAAGTCAGAGGACGCTTCTCGCCCGTTTCTCCCCCAATCGGCAATCGAGAGAGCGGGAGGCTCACCGCACGATAATTCACTGAATCTACGGAGGATCTTCGTTTCCTTCCGAACCTGTCCTGGTTCTCCGCTCAGCACCAGATGGCATGCCTTCTTGCTAACTGCCGACTGCCTACTGCCTTCTGTCTTCTACCACCCCATCCGCTGCCGCAACGAAGTGATGTGCGCCACGTGGTGCCGGCCATGCCAGGAGTACAGGGCCAAGTTCTTCTCCAGCGACACCAGGCCCAACTCAGGGTGGCGGAACGTCCGCGCCCAGTCCGTGGGTGTCAGCGACCTCAGCAGCATCGTCCAGCGGCTGTGCATTGATTCGAGCAACGTCAGCGACGGCCCAATGGGCGCGGTTTTGGCGTCGATCAACTCCGCCCACTGCGCCTCATTGTAAGGCTTGATGGTGGGCTCGTTCTCGGTCAACGCCAGCCGGTAGCGGACGTAAGCGTTCATGTGGCTATCTGGCAGATGGTGAACCACTTGCCGGATGGTCCAGCCGTCCGGACGATACGGCGTATCGAGTTGTTGATCCGACAATCCCGCTACGGCCGCCCGAAGGAGCGCCGGCGCCTGCTCGATGTTATTGATGTACTCGCTCCGCTCCGCCTCGGTGCTCGAACCTGCCCACTTGAATTTGCCGACCGGGTATCGCAAGTCTGCTGCTGGTGCTTCTGCTGCCATGTTGCCTCCTTGCCGAAATTCGAAATTCGAAACTCGAAGCGCGGCTCGATAAACGGGTGGAGCGCGATTTTCGAGTTTCCAATTTCGAGTTTCGATCTTCCTCCCTTTCCTTCAGCCTGCATGCGCCTTGGCGACACCACCCAAATCCTGCATCACCAGGTAATCAATCGCGGGAGCATCGGCCCCCAACTGACGCAGCAGCGTGGTGATTTGACCGCGATGGTACGTCTGATGATTCACTACGTGGAGCAAGGTCTGCCACATGAGGTAAGTCCACGTCTCGCCCTTCATGTTGGTATACGTCAGAGGCTGCTTCAGGGCGTGGTCGCCGAGCCCTGCCAGGTACCCCCGCACGTTGCTCTCGACTGCCTGCCAGCGATCGCGAATCGTCACCAAGGTAGGAAACGTCTCCGCCGCGAACTCTCGAACGTCCACCTGATTCGGCGATCGCCCACGCCAGCGCTCGTGCCAGATCCACTCCACCGCCACGAGATGCGCCAGCGTGTCCCTCACCGAGGAGAAGCTGTTGCCCATCGGCCGAAGGAATTGCTCTTCGGTGAGGGCGCCACAAGCCTCAAGCTGGCGGTCACGTGCCCAATAGTTGTAGTCGTACAGCTCGCGTAATGTGTCGAGTGAAATCATGTGGTAATTCAGCTTTCAGCGCGACGACCGATCACCGCCCTAAACTGATTGCTGATCGCTGCGCGCGAATTGCTGACTTGCTACCTATACCGCTCCTCGATCCACTGCGGATATCTATACTTGATCTGATACAGCGCCCAGGCCGCCTGTACCGTCGCGTGCGCCGGATCCACATCGCCCCGCCGAAATTCGAACACTCCCTTACACCAGCCATACCAGCAGGTCGCCCACGAACCGTCCGCCCGCTGGTAGTCCAGGATGCGCTCGATCCAGCGCGCCCGGATCAGGTCCGGCCGCTGCGCAGCCAGAATGAACGCGCTTCGCTGGACATACGAGTCATTGACCCGAAAATCAAAGTGAGCATCGCGCGCGATTTTCTCCGCTAGATGGTTGATGGTGCCGTTAAGCTCCTCGGAACCACCGTTGTAGTAGCGGTACATGTCCAGCGCCAGAAGCTGATGGTGCCTTCTGCCCCAGTAATACTTGGTGGGAGAAAACATGTTTTTGCGCTGCGCGTCGCTGATCAACACGCGGTCGGGCGCCACCGCGTAGGCGTCCCACAGCAGTTCAAAGATGTCGCCCGTCGGCGCGCCGGTGCAATCCATGATGGGCACCTGGGCATGGGGATCAACCAGTCGCGCCCACACTGCGGCAAACGGCCGGAATGGGCTGGTCACATACTCACTGCTGCGGTACTGGTCCAGCATCTGGCGCAGCCGCGGGTCCCCGGACATGCTCCCCATGTCGGCCACCATAAACATCTGGGGCGGATTTCCCTCAAACTGAAACGGATGCTCGACCATCCACTGGGTGGAAGCGTCAATGGCATGATGCAGTCTGGCCGAAAACTCGGCGCGCGAAGTTCTGTGGAGGGAATAGTTGTTATTAAGGACGGCCAGCACCACTACGGCCAGGAAAATGGCGAAGCCTGTTGCTACTCCCTTCCAAAGCAAGTGGCTCCCTTTCCTCTCATCGACTCCCCGCACAGTTTTCTGCTCGTCAAATTCATTCATCATGCATCAAAGCCCAAGAGAATGGCCTCAAACGTACTGAAGCCGGAATCCAAAGCGATTGTCCTTCTTAATCCACACGGGACCTCCATCTTCTCGCATGGCGTTAGAGGTCGCGCCCGGCGTGGCCTTTGGCGCCCTACCCGACGCTTCCTTCCAAACTCACGCTCAGCAACTTCTGCGCCTCCACCGCAAACTCCATCGGCAACTCGCGGAAGACCTGCTTGCAGAACCCGCTGACGATCATCGACACCGCGTCTTCGGTGGACATGCCGCGCTGGCGACAGTAGAAAATCTGGTCCTCGCCGATCTTGGAGGTGGACGCCTCGTGCTCGACGGTCGCCGTAGAGTTCTTCACTTCCAGGTAGGGGAAAGTGTGGGCGCCGCACTTGTCGCCGATCAGGAGCGAGTCGCACTGCGAATAATTGCGCGCGTTTTCGGCGCCCTTCAGGATCCTCACCGCGCCGCGATAGCTGTTCTGACCGTGTCCGGCCGAGATGCCCTTGGAAACGATGGTGCTCTTGGTATTCCGGCCGATGTGGATCATCTTGGTGCCGGTATCGGCTTGCTGGTAGTTGTTGGTAAGCGCCACCGAGTAAAACTCGCCCACCGAGTTCTCGCCCTGGAGGATGCAACTCGGATACTTCCAGGTGATGGCCGAGCCGGTCTCGACCTGGGTCCAGGAAATCCTGGAATTCACGCCCAGGCACTTGCCGCGCTTGGTGACGAAGTTGTAGATGCCGCCCCGGCCGAGCTTATCGCCGGGGTACCAATTCTGGACGGTGGAATACTTGATCTGGGCGTTATCGAGCGCCACCAACTCCACCACGGCGGCGTGCAACTGGTTCTCGTCGCGCATCGGCGCCGTACAGCCTTCCAGGTAGCTGACGTAGGCGCCCTCGTCGGCCACGATCAGGGTGCGTTCGAACTGCCCGGTGTTCTTGGCGTTGATGCGGAAGTAGGTGGAGAGCTCCATGGGGCAGCGCACACCCTTGGGCACGTAGGCGAACGAGCCGTCGCTGAAGACGGCGGAGTTGAGGGTGGCGAAGAAATTGTCTGTGTATGGCACCACGGAGCCGAGATACTTCTTCACCAGCTCGGGGTGGTCGTGCACCGCTTCGGAAAACGAGCAGAAGATGATGCCCAGGTCCGCCAGTTTCTCGCGAAACGTGGTGGCCACGGAGACGCTATCAAACACCGCGTCCACGGCCACGCCCGCCAGTAGTTCCCGTTCCCGGAGAGGAACCCCCAGCTTCTCGTAGGTCCTCAGCAACTCGGGATCAACTTCTTCCAGGCTCTGCGGCCGGTCCGACCTCGATTTCGGCGACGAGTAGTAGCGAATGGCCTGATAGTCGATCGGGTCGTGCTTGATGTTGGCCCAAGTCGGCTCCTGCATGGTGAGCCAATGGCGGTAGGACTTCAGCCGCCACTCGAGCAGCCATCCCGGCTCGCCCTTCTTTTCCGAAATTAGGCGGATAACGTCCTCGTTCAGGCCGGGCGCCATAGTGTCGGCTTCAACTTCGGTGAAGAAGCCGTACTTGTATTCCTGGTTGGCCAGGGTCTCAACGTTGCTGACTGGTGTAGGCATGGGTAGTCTCCACTTATTGACGATTGAAGATTAGAGAAGCCATCAGCTATCAGTTATCAGCGAGAACCGGGCTTTCGTGCTGAGAGCTCACCGCTGATGGCCGAAAGCTGCTTCCAATCGTCAGTCCTTTACTCCACAGCAGAGCATAACAAACTACTACAAAAAAGTCAAGATTGCCTATTTCCGACAAACTGTTGTTCTGGAGAAGGTTGCACAATCTCGACAAAACTTTAGATGTTTGGATGGGGCCGTT
>Ga0335078_10010438_pt1 | contig 13744 bp, 13 predicted proteins | sample Lox_Sample_32_FD_206711 | JGI IMG/M metagenome (GOLD analysis project Ga0335078, IMG submission 206711) | Soil microbial communities from Loxahatchee National Wildlife Refuge, Florida, United States - Lox_Sample_3.2 | ecosystem: Environmental > Terrestrial > Soil > Wetlands | place: USA...
ACAAGCCAGAGAGTGAGGCTGCGCTTTTCATACTTCAAGTGCATGAACCAGGCCATGATAAGCCCGGCCTTGATCACGGAGCAACCCATCAAAATGGTGAGCATGATGCGTGCGGGCAGATCGATGTAGCCCATGTAAACTTCAACGCCCGTCAGCAGCACCAAATACACCCATATCCAGACGAAAGTTTTCGCCGGAACGGCCGGGTGCGTGCCTTCCGATTCGCCGTGATGATCGCTCATCGCTCGCTTCTCTCCTAATGCAATGTCTCGCGCGGTCTATTTCGGTGAAACCGACATGATGTAAATCAACGGGAACACAAACATCCAGACCAGGTCAACGAAGTGCCAGTAAAGTCCGCTGACCTCAACATCCTCGGGCGTGAATTTGCCGCGACCAACTCCGATGGAAATGATGCACAGGTATATGACGCCAATCGCGACGTGCGTCATGTGCAGGCCGGTAACGCCAAAAAACACGGCGCCAAAAAGCGGCGAGCCCCACGGATTGGAAAACGGCCGCATTCCTTCGCCGATCAAGTGCAGCCATTCGCGCAGGTGAAGGATGATGAACGTCGAGCCGAACGCCATGGTCGCCAGAATCCACTTCACGGTCGCGCCTCGAGATCCACGCGCCATCGCGGCAACGGCCATCACCATCGTCAAGCTGCTGGCGAGCAGAACAACGGTCATGATCGTCGAATAAATAATCGAGGGATTGAACGGGAACGGCCGGGGCCAATTGGGGCTATTGAGCCGCGCGTACGTGTAGGCGACCAGAAGAGCGGAAAACGTGAGCGTATCTGAAATGATGAAAAGCCACATGCCCAGCTTCTTCGAGCCCATCGCGAATGGCGCGCGGCCACCCGCCCACGCCGAAGACATCGCTTCTGACTTCACGTCATGCACAGTTCACCGTCCCAGGGAGAAAAGTAAGAACAAAAAGACCCACAACCCGTCCAGAAAATGCCAATAAACCGCGGTGACTTCAGCCGCGACCGCCTGCGTGGTTCGCGCGCGCTGCCAGGAACGATACGCGACGTACAGCAGCGCGACGATGCCTCCCAGCAGATGCAGACCGTGCGCGGCGGTAAAAAGATAAAAAAAACTGCTGCTCGGATTCGAACTCAGAAACACGCCCGCGGCGCGCAGCTGCTTCCAGGCAATCAATTGTCCGCCGACGAAAAGCAATCCTAGCGCCGTCGTCAGACTCCACAAATTCCGAAAAGCCGCCATCGCTCCATTCGCCAGTTGGCGTCGCGCCAATTCCAGCGTGACGCTACTCGCCAGCAGCACCAGCGTGTTCGCCCACAGCACACGCGGCAGCGCGATTGCATGCCAGTCTGTTCCGGTGCCGCGCCTGACGATGTAAGAACTGGTGAGCGCCATGAAAAACATCATGATAGCTGCCAGCGCCATCGTGATGCCGGTCATGTAAGCGCGCCGCGGAATCGCGTTCGGACGGCCATCGCCGTCGCCACCGCCGAAATCGCCAGCCGGCGGAAAGCCGCCGGAATGCCCGCGCTCAAGCTGAATTTCAAAATCTTCTGCGACTGTGCCCGGCACGAACGCCTTCTCCTAGGTTCTGCTCCGGTCGACTTCCGCCGGAGTCATGTTCTGCGGAATAAAGTCCTGCTTTTCTCCCGGAACGCTGAATTCGTACGCTCCGCGGTAGACGGTCGGAATCTGGCCGGCGAAGTTATCGAACGGCGGCGGACTTGGAACCGTCCATTCGAGCGTCGTTGCGTTCCACGGATTGGCGGTGGCCTTCTTGCCGCCGATCCAACCGGCGATCAGGTTGCCCAGGAATAGTAACTGCGCCCCAATTGTGATAAATGCCGCGATGGAAATGAAGTGCTGCACCACCCACAGCCCGGTGTGGGTAATCCCACCGAGATACATCACGCCAGTCAAATCAGCGTAGCGGCGCGGATGGCCGGCGATTCCCAAGAAGTGCATGGGCATGAAGATGCAGTAGACGCCGGCGAAGGTAATCCAGAAATGGATCTTGCCGATCGTTTCGTTCAGCATTTTCCCGAACATCTTCGGGAACCAAAAGTAAGTGGCCGAGAAAATTCCGAAGATGGCCGCCACGCCCATGATCAGGTGGAAGTGCGCAACGACGAAGTAAGTGTCATGCAGCGGCAAATCCACCGACGGCTGCGCCAGAAAAAGGCCTGAAAGGCCGCCGGTCACGAAGAGCGAAACGAAGCCGATGGCAAAGAGCATCGCCGTAGTGAACTGAATTTTCCCGCCCCACAAGGTGCCCAGCCAATTGAACGTCTTGATGGCCGACGGCACGCCGATGCTCATCGTCATGATCGAAAACGCAAACGCGGTATAGGGGCTCATGCCGCTGACGAACATGTGGTGGCCCCAAACGCAGAAGCCAAGGAATCCGATGGCGCACATGGCGTAGACCATTGCGCGGTAGCCGAATACCGGCTTGCGCGAAAACGTCGAGAGCACGTGTGAAGCGACTCCCATGCCGGGCAAAATCGCGATGTACACCTCCGGATGACCGAAGAACCAGAAAAGGTGCTGCCAGAGGAGCGGGGATCCGCCGGAATGATTTGCGATGACTTGGTCAGTGACGACCAGGCCGCCGGGAATGAAAAAGCTGGTGCCGGCAAGCCGGTCGAGCAAGAGCAACGCGCAGCCCGCCAGCAACACGCCGAAGGCCAGCAATCCCAGGATTGCCGTCACAAACCACGCCCACACGGTCAGGGGCATGCGCATCAGAGAAAGACCCGGCGCGCGCAAATCGACCAGAGTGGTAATGAAATTCAGCGCACCCATCAGGGACGCGCCGCAGAAAATTGCAAGACCAATGACCCAGAGCGTCTGACCCGCTCCCTGTCCCGGCCCGACGATCTTGCCCAGCGCGGAAAGCGGCGTGTACGCAGTCCAGCCCGAAATCGGCGCGCCTTCTTCCACAAAAAACGCCGCGATCATCACGACAAGAGAGAGGAAAGTGGTCCAGAACGAAAGCATGTTCAGGACGGGGAAGGCCATGTCTTCCGCACCAATTTGTATCGGCAGGAAGTAATTTCCGAAACCGGATTGCGGCGCGGTGGTGAGCACCATGAACACCATGATTGTGCCGTGCATGGTGAGCAGCGCCAGATATTGTTCCGGCGTCATGATGCCGCCGGAAATGAACGGCAGGTGTGCATTCGGCCAGACCAGGTGAATACGCATCAGTACCGAGAGCGTCATTCCCAGGAAGACCGCGAAGAGAGCGAGGAGATAATACTGGATCCCGATGACCTTGTGATCCAGGCTGAAAATGTATTTCCGAATGAAGCCCGTCGGCGCGGCGTGAGCATGTCCGTGCCCGCGTTCAGCGTGTGAAACCATCAAGCTTTCTCCTTGCCTCGGAAAATTCTCACTGGTTCGCTGCCTGATCTTTCATCCACTGCGCAAAATCAGCGTCGCTCATGACCTTCAGAACGCTTCGCATCTTGTAATGACCAAGTCCGCAAAGCTCGGCGCAGGCGACTTCGTATTCGCCGGTTTCCGTGGCGGTGAAATGAATGTGGATGATCATCCCCGGCACAGCGTCCTGCTTCAGCCGCAACTCGCGAACGAAGAAACTGTGCGTCACGTCCTGCGAGCGAATCAGCAATTCCACTTCGCGATTCACAGGCACGCCGATGATGGGAGTGACGATGTCATCCTTCGCGTTTGGATCGCTGCGATCCAACCCCAGCGGATTGCCTGTGGAAGCGCTAACGAGGCTCGGCTTCAACGTGCCGAACTTACCGTCCGGTCCTGGATAACGGAAATCCCAGGTGAACTGCATGCCGGTTACTTCAATTTGCAGGTCTCCCGGCGCGGCCGGGACAAAATGCACGGTCGCCCACGCGCCTTCGGCATAAAGGCCCAGACCGACGAACAGGACAATCGTCGCTAGCGTCCAGCCGACCTCGAAGAGATTGTTGCCTTCGGAATGTTTGGCGGGCTGGCCTTGATCCCGGTACCGAAACACCGCCCACGCCAGCCCGACCTGAGCCATAACGAAGACGATGCCGGTGATAATCAGCGTGCGCTCAAATTGAGAATCAATCAGGTCACCGACGGCGGTAATTGAATGCGGAAACCACCACGGCTTGACGGTGAAGAGATAGACCGTGATACCCGTGAAGGCCAGAAGGAAAAGTGCGAGGGCTGCTGCTACGGTAGTTGAACCTGTGTTCCCAGGTTTACGTTTCCCCATCTCCTCCGCTCCATGAAGTTGGCCGGCCGGGCCGTTCGCAACCTTGCTGCGCTCCGTACCGTGGAAGAATATGCTCGAAGGGCCACATGATATACATCCGCGCAAAATATGCAACTGCTAAGCGGATTTTTTACTTTTCGCTGTGGATTTTGATTATTCGAGATCGCGCCCGGCGAGGTGCTATTGAACGGGCGCTGAAGCGGTGCGAGGCACCGAACTACTCGTGTGCACGGCTTCGGGGTGATGAATGTAGAGCGACGACGGACTGACCAGTTTCTGTCCGTGCGATTCGGGAAGAGAAATTTCGTATTGCACGTGTTGCTGGTGCTCGCGGAATTGCCGCTCGGCGTTGTACACGCTCGAAAACTTCCAAAGCATCTTCACGAAATTCGTCTGGCCGTTCATCAAGTGCTGCGCGGCAATCTGGAAAGTGTCCCGCAGGGCGCGCCAACCCAGATGCTTTTTGTTCAGGATTTGCTGCGTGCGAACCAGTTGCCCGTAAAATTTATCCAGAGGCAGCTTCGTCGGCAGCACGGCGTGCTGTACGTCAAAAAGGCGGTAATCCCGCGTGGTGAAATTGCGCGATTCGGTGTGCCATGTTTCCGTGCCCGGATACGGCGTGTTCACGGTCAGGTGCACAATCTCCGGAACCTCGAGCGCCCACTTGCGGATCACATCAAAGCGCTGCTCGTCCCAGCTTGGATCGGCGATGATGTTTACAGCGGCCATGATGTCCATCTGGCGCGCGCATTCGAGAGCTTCCATATTCTTATCGAGCGTGATGCGCTTGCGATGCGCCTTTAGCCCCTCTTCGTCAATTGCCTCGATGCCGAGGAACATGTATTCAAGGCCTAGCTTCTTCCAGCGGCGGAAAACTTCCTTGTTGCGTAGCAGGACGTCTCCGCGCGTCTCAAAATAAAACATTTTCTTCACGCCGCGCTTTTCGATTTCATCCGCCAGCGCCATGGCGTGGTCGGCTTGAATGAACGCGACGTCGTCCACGATGAATACGCCCGGCTCCTTAATGCTGGCCAAATCTTCAGCGGCCGCGACGGGATCGAGTTTGCGGTAATTGCGGCCGTAGAAAGTCCACGCGCTGCAGAAAACGCAGTCCCACGGGCAACCTCGGGTGAACTCGATGGATGCGCAAGGATCCATCACGCCGATGAAGTATTTCTTGCGGCGAGCCATCAACTCGCGCGCGGGGCGCAGCGCGTCCAAACTTTCAACCAGCTTCGGCGATGGGCCTTCGGCGTCGGGCGTCACAACGCCCGGCAACTTGCCCAGCGCGCGCGAATCGCCTGCGCACTCGAGCACGGCTTCCACGATGCCTTCGCCTTCTCCGCGGACAATGCACGCGAGCGCGCCGTCGGCATGGCGCAAAATCTCTTTGGCGGTGAAGGAGGCGCTATGGCCTCCCGCAAACAGGAAACAATTTGGCAGCTTGCGATGCGTTTCCTTGGCCAAGTTCACAACTTCGGGAATGTTCGCCAGATAGTTGAGCGAGAAGCCAATCGCGTCGGGCTTCCAGTCGATGACCAAATTAAAGTAATCGGGATGACGGAAAACCTGCAGATCCAGAATCCGCACGTCATGGCCTGCGCGGCGCGCCGCGGCGGCTACCAGTTCCAGCCCCAGCGGCTCAAGGCGCAGGTAGATTTCCGAAAACATCAGTGGGCTTGGATGGACAAAAAGGACTTTCATCTCGCGCAATCCCCCCGCATCTGCTTCGCCGCCCGCTTGGCCGATGGCTCCCTGGGATGGCGCCCAGCCGCGATTGTGTTGCTCTAGCCTGATGATAGCAAAATTGGGCTGCCGCAAGCGGAAATCAATGGTTCCGCCCAACCTAGTCTCCTTAGATGCGCAACACTTCCAAATGGGGCTATGCTTGCGGCCATCGAGAGGCAGGCGCCGATGAACCCAGCACAAAACACAAGCGCGATGTACACACCGAGACATCTAGCCGCGATCTTTTGGGCGTGGGCGATTGCCGGCACGCTCGACATTTCCGACGCGCTGATCTTCTATCGCTTCGCGCGCGGAGTGCATCCCACGCGTCTGCTACAAAACATCGCCAGCGGCGTGATGGGTTTGAGCGCATTTCAGGGCGGCCGCGCGACGGCGCTGCTGGGCCTCGCGCTGCATTACACGATCGCACTGGGCGCGACGATCGTCTTCTATTTGCTGAGCCGCGTGATTTCTTTCATGTCGCGGCACCCGGCGCTTGCCGGGCTGATCTACGGCCTCGGTGTCTATCTATTCATGAACTTCGTGGTGTTGCCGACCGCGGGAATGCAGCACCCGCACATTCCGACGTCCACGATTCTGTGGGTTACGCTGGTGAACGCCGTGTTGGCTGTGATGATTTGCATTGGATTCACAATTTCGATGGTGGTGCACAGAATTTCGCCGAAAGTCGGGTGAAGCCGGGTTGACGTAACCATCCGGTGAAGGTATTCTGTTGGCGGATAGATATGAGAAACCATCCGACGGCCACCAACCCAAGCGCAGTCTCCACGTATGCCGCTACGTCCGCCCTCGCGTGCGTTTGCTCATGCCTCTGTTGTCGCACGGCCATGTGTGCGGACAATTCGAGCGGACGGGGAGACTTAACAGTCTAGAAGTCTAAGCCAAAGCCAAAGTTCCCGGGCCGCTCTTCACCGAGCGGCCCTTTTTATTTTACGAGCAAGATTCCAAGGAGATGAACATGGGGGGCAACAAACCGCTGGCGATTTACCACGAACATCCGGACTGGTTCCGTCCGCTGTTCAATGAGCTCGACAAGCGCGGCACGAACTACGTCCGCGTGCAGGCGCAAACGCACGACTACGACGCGGGAGACAGCAAGGACAAGTATTCGCTGGTGTTCAATCGTATGAGCCCTTCCGCGTATTTGCGCGGCAACGGCGACCAGATTTTCTACACGCTGAGCTACCTGAAGCATTTGGAAGACAGCGGCACACGCGTGGTGAACGGCCATCGAGCGTTCACATACGAAACTTCCAAGGCGCTGCAGCTTTCGCTGCTGGAATCGCTGGAACTTCCCTACCCGCGCGCTCGCGTGATTCATCGCGCATCGCAGGCGCCGGCCGCGGCGCAGGGGCTGCGATTCCCCGTGGTGGTGAAGCCGAACATCGGTGGCAGTGGCGCGGGCGTGCGGCGATTCGATACTCCAGAGGCGCTGGCGCAGGCCGCGGCGAACGATGAACTCGACCTGGGCATCGACCATATCGGCCTCGTGCAGGAATTTATTCCCGCGCGCGGTGGATTCATTACGCGCGTGGAGGTGGTCGGTGGGAAATACATTTACGCGATCCGTGTGCACCTGAGCGGCGAAGGCTACAACTTGTGCCCCGCGGATATTTGCCAGACGACAGACGGCAAGGAGCTTACGCGCAATGCGTGTCCCGTGAACGCGGAGAAGACCGGACTGAAAGTGGAAGGCTACACGCCGCCGGTCGAAGTGATTTCCGCGGTCGAACGCATCATGCAGAAGGCGGGCATCGAGGTCGGCGGAGTGGAATACATCGTGGACGATCGCGACGGTCAGCTTTACTACTACGACGTCAACGCACTTTCCAATTTCGTGGCGGATGCGCCCCGCGTTGTCGGCATGGATCCGCACTCGCTGCTGGCGGACTATCTGGAACAGGAGGCTCGGTGATGCGATACGGCTACTGGATGCCTGTCTTCGGCGGATGGCTGCGGAACGTCGCGGACGAAAACATGGAAGCGACGTGGCCGTACGTCAAGAGATTGGCAAAGCGCAGCGAAGAGATCGGCTATGACGTCACGCTGCTCGCCGAACTGCATTTGAATGACATCAAGGGCCCGCAAGCGGCTTCAATGGACGCGTGGTCCACGGCGGCGGCGCTTGCGGCTGTGACGGAGCGATTGGAGCTGATGGTCGCGGTGCGGCCGACGTTCCACCTGCCTGCGCTGCTCGCAAAACAAGCGGCGAATATCGACCAGATCAGCGGCGGGCGCATCTCGCTCAACGTGGTTTCCTCCTGGTGGGCGGATGAAGCGCGGAAATACGGCGTGGAATTCGAGCAGCACGACGATCGCTATGCGCGCACCAGCGAATGGCTGGACGTGGTGGACGGAGTGTGGAAGCAGGACAATTTTTCGTTTAACGGAAAATATTATCGCGTGCAGGACAACATTTTGCAGCCGAAGCCGGTTTCTCGCCCGCGGCCGGTGTTGTACGCAGGCGGGGAATCCGAAGCGGCGAAGGAACTTATCGCGGCGAAGTGCGACGGGTACTTAATGCACGGCGACTCGCCGCAGCGCGTGGCGGAGAAAATCACAGACCTGCGCCGCCGCCGCGAAAAGCACAATCTGCCGCCGATGCTTTTCGGCGTGGCGGGCTACAGCATCATCCGGGACACGCAGGAGGAAGCCGAGGCGGAGCGCCGGCGCATAACAGACGTGAAACAAAACGCGGCGGGCTACCAGAATTACCAGCAGTGGCTCGCCGGCACACAGCTCGAAAAGCGCGTTTCTCTCGAGGATTATTCCGTATCGAATCGCGGACTTGGCTCCGGCCTGGTCGGGACCGGCGAGCAGGTCGCCGAGCGGGTGGCGGAATTTGAAGCGGCGGGAGTGGATTTGCTGCTGTTGCAATCCAGTCCGCAGCTTGAGGAAATGGAACGCTTCGCGGAAGAAGTGATTCGTCCTACCACCAAGATTACTCCGCGAGGAGCGCATGACGCGGCAGAAGAACGCTCGGCCTGCGCCTGATCGGTCGCACGGAAAACGGCCCGGCGAAAACGCAGCGCCGGGCCGTTTCATTTCGATGGAGTCCTACTTTTCCGGATAGGCGTGCCGCCATTCTCAGTAGGATTTTTGATCTTCCTTGCTAAGTTGATTGAAAAGCTTGTAGTTCCGGTGATTGTCTGAAAGATATCCGCGATACACAGGTTCCTCGTGGTCGTCGCAACGATGATCTTGACCGTGAGCCTCGTCGTACACGTTCGTCGTGTGGGAACCTCTACTGACGACGATGGGAGCAACCATCATCGCGGCGGCCAGAACGAGCGATCCAGCGTGTAGAGACAATCGGCGCATCTTGCAGCTTCCTGCGAAATACCAGCGAACTCAGGTGACGCCCCGCGCGGCACGCGGATTTCTCTGCACTTGCCCCTACACAATTCAGATGCCCGCTCAGAACTTGCGTCTCGGCGGCGGATATTCGGCCAACACAGCTCTAGTACGAAAGTATGGATCAGTACTATCGCCTTATTTTTAGCGGGCAAACACGCGATGGGAAATCAGATTCCTTCCGTGGAAATGCCATTCAGGACCGACGAGACGTTTCAATAGGCAACCGCAACTTAAGTCCCCTGTTTCGTGTTGAAACACTTTGGCTATCCGATTGCTTCGCTATATGCGGGTAGTTGAGACCTGTTGATGTTGCGATGGAGGGGCCATGTTGCAGTTGTCAAAAGCAAGCAATCTTAAATGGGCTTTGATTCTTGTGTTCGCGGTACTTCTGGTACCTGCGACCCATGCCGACACCGTTTATACGTTGAATCTGAGCGATTGTTCGAGTTGCGGCACCGGCCCATACGGCTCGATTGATCTTGCGCAGGACGGCAATTCTGTATTCGTAACTGTCACTCTGAGCCCCGGTTACGAGTTTGCGAAGACCGGCACGGGCTACGCTCTCGAATTCAATGTCTCTGGGAATGCAACAATCACGGATACCGATCTCACCACCGGCTTCCTTCAGGAAGGTTCGACGTCAACCGATACGTTCGGATCATTTGACGATACCGTGTGGTGCAATGCCGCGTGCCCTCTGAGCCAGAGTCATCTGAATCCGGGTCCGCTCTCCTTCGTCGTCTCTATGGCGGACGGAAGCGCGATGACGGTGGATGATTTCGTCGACAATTCCGACGGCAATTTCTTCGCGTCGAATATTCTCGGACCGGATGGAATCGTCGCCGGCGTCGTCGCATCCAACAACGGGACACAAACCGATTCGACGGATTCGACTGACCTGGTCACGACGCCCGAGCCCGGAGTGATGCTGATGCTCGGCGCAGGGCTAATGAGTCTGCTTGGCATTCGGCGCAAGCGGCTCACCGCGTAAGCTTCTCTCCTGAAGTCAAACGGCAAAGCCCGGCGCGCGCACGCCAGGCTTTGTTTTTTTGTGTCCTCGATAATCTTGGAAGCTACGGCGATGCAGGAATGCTGGTGCGGAAGGGGGGACTCGAACCCCCATGCCTTACGGCGCCACCACCTCAAGATGGTGCGTCTGCCAATTCCGCCACTTCCGCACGAGAATGCTGGCAGCTGATTTTAGCCTGATGGCGTAAGGCGAGCAAGCGAGCGCCAACGGCAGGCGTTAATTGTCCGTGGGTTTTTCTTCAATGTGATCGATCACCAGGACGGGCATGGGCCGCTTTTCCTTCACCAGTTTCAGGCCGAGCTGCTTGTTGATGGCGTCAAAGAGTGACAGCGCCCCATTCGGGTCCGATGCGGTCGGCGCGGCGCCGGAGGACGGCGAAGGTTCAGGAGCAGAAACGCCTCTCCCTGCGCCGGGAGTTCCTCCGTTTCGCACTAAACCGATGCCACTGAAGCTAATCGTGAAATCGTAAGCGCCTTCCAGCCCGGTGGCGTCCAGCACAGGGCTATGAATGTATCCGCCCGCAAGCGTCCGGAGTTGATCGCCAAATTGCGCCATGGTCATGTTCTGGCAGGTCAGCAGGCGATTCAGCACCGGATTCGTAATTCTTGGATCTTTTCCATCCGGCCCCGGCCCTTCCTTGCATTTCGTGCGGTTCGCAGGATCCGCCTTGGCCAACTTTGGTTTATCCGCAACCAATTTGTAGGCGTCGACAGGGCGGTCCTCCGTATGGACTTTCATCTGGAAACGATCAATCAGCAGCGCACGCAACATCGGCAAAAGGTCGTCGAACGGAAATTGCTCGACCGGCTTGTCCGAGGAGATTTTCGCGACGATATCGAATTTATCGCTGCCGAGCCACTTCGGCGCTCCGACAAGTTGTTCGCTGTCATTCGGATTGATTTGCCAGCCAATTGTGATCAGATCTTTCAGCGTAATCGCCTGGATGTTGATCTGGCCGCCATTGATCGCGCCATTTGGTTGTTCGTCCTGCGCGCTCGGCTTGATGACGGCGACCTCGAATTCCGCCGGCGGCGCGGGCGGAAGCGCGGCCTTCACCTCCGGTGAATTCGGTGTCGGCTTTTCATCGACGCTCAGGACCGTGATTGCGGGAAGAGAGATTTTCTGCAGTTCCAGCTTCAGGCCGAGCTGTTTATCAACGGCGTCGAAGATGCTGACTCCATCCGCCCCGGCACGCGCAAGCGCGCCTCGGCCATGCCATCTGAAATTAAAATCCCAGGTCCCCTTCAAGCCCGTCATGTTGACAACCGAGCTCGTCAGGTAACCGGCAGCAAACTGATGCAAAGTGTCCGCCAGGGCATCCATGGTCATGGCGTGACAAGTCGCAACGAGCATGGCGATCACGCCGGGAGTGGGGTTCGCCGGATCGGTGGCAAATTGGCATCCGGTACTTCCGGTGGAATCGGTGGATTCCTTCAATTTCGGTTTGCCGGCCTTGCCGATTGTCAGCGCAAAAGCCTGCAGAGGTTGCGAATCCGTCTTGATCGCGAGCTTGAAGCGGTCCGCCAGAAGCGCCTGCAGCATCGGCTTGGCGGTATCCACGGTAGTCCCCGCCGGAACTTTAGCGATAACATCGAAACGGTCAACTTCCAACCAGCTCGGCCCGCCCAATACCTTTTCGGCATCGACACCGTACGCCGTTGTAATCAGATCCAACATGGTTGCGTTGCGCAAGACGTAGCGCCCGCCTGACTGAAGTGGTCCGGTGAAAAATGGAGTATTTGAAAAAGGGCTGGCGTGCACGTCCGCGAGCACGAAAACGGACGGCTGCGGCGACGCCGAAGACGTTGCAGCGGGCGAGACTCCGCCAGCCTGACAAAAGGCGGTACCGGAGAATAGTGCGAGCAGACCAACAACGGCGGGTATGCGCACCAGGCTCGTCCTCCCTGAGATAGTAGGACGTAATCGCGCGGGAAACGTTTCCGGCTGCCTTGGTCAAGCCGATGGAACCGCGATGGCTGACGCTACTTATTGGGCAGCGTCGGCACTGGCGGCAGCTTGGGGGCCGGAGCCGATTGCGCCGGGTGGCCGATATCTTCCAACACGGAGCGGCCCGTGATTGTCGTGTCCTGCCGTATTACCAGCAGCATGGAAGTGATCATGAACATCACGGCGCACCACGCGGTCGCGCGCGAAAGAAACGTCGCCGCGCCGCGAGGGCCGAAGGTCGTCTGGCTGCCAGCTCCGCCGAACGCGCCGGCCAAATCCGCGGCGGATCCGCTTTGCAGCAGCACCACGACGGAGAGCACGAAGCAAACAAGGATATAAAAAATGTTCAGGAAAAGAGGCACTCTCCATCCAAGCAGCAGGATCAATCCTCCTACCGCGAACGAAATCGCCCATTTCACTTCGGATGGCATGACTTTATTTTCCCTTCAGAAGTTCACAATAGCCGCAAATGACGCGGCATCCAAACTTGCTCCGCCAACCAGCGCGCCATCAATTTCAAGCTGCGCCATCAAGCCGCGGATATTATCGGGCTTCACGCTGCCGCCGTACAGAATCCGCATCTCCGAGGCGCGTTCGCTGCTGAACTTGCGGGCGGATTCGTGGCGCAGGAACCGGTGCGCGTCCGCCGCCATTTCCGGCGTGGAAGTGCGTCCGGTGCCGATGGCCCATACAGGCTCGTAAGCAACTAGAATACGGGAAAATTGCTCGGGGGTCAACACAGCCAGTGCGCCATGGAATTGGCGCGAAAGCACGGATTCGGTCTGGCCGGCGTTGCGTTCGTCCAGCGTTTCGCCGATGCAAACAATAGGCGTGAGCTGATTTTCCAGCGCCGCTTTCACCTTCTTCGAGATCATTTCGTCGGTTTCGCCGAAAATGTGCCGCCGCTCGCTGTGCCCCAGAATCACGTATCGGCAACCGGCTTCGAGGATCATCGGGGCGGAGATTTCACCCGTGAAAGCTCCTTGTTTTTCCCAGTGCATGTTCTGCGCGGAAATGGCCATGTTCGAGCCCGCGGCGGCATCGACTGCGGCTGCCAGCGCCGTGAACGGCGGTGCGACGATGATGTCGCAGTGCGTAGACGCGGCGACGAGAGGCTTAAACGCGTCGAAGAACGCGCGCGTCTCACCAACAGTCTTGAACATCTTCCAGTTGCCGGCAATCACTGGCCGCCGCATTATTTTGCTCCGCCGCTTGCGTTCGTCAGCGCTTCCACACCAGGCAGTTTCTCTCCAGCGAGAAATTCGAGCGAGGCGCCGCCGCCGGTGGAAATGTGGCTGATTTTATCCGCCACTCCTGCTTGGTGCACTGCTGCGACGGAATCGCCTCCGCCGACGATACTCGTCGCGCCCGCCGATGTCGCGGTGGCGACGGCTTCAGCAACACCCAGCGTGCCCTTTGCGAACGCGGGCATTTCAAATACAC
>Ga0335078_10010440_pt1 | contig 13744 bp, 18 predicted proteins | sample Lox_Sample_32_FD_206711 | JGI IMG/M metagenome (GOLD analysis project Ga0335078, IMG submission 206711) | Soil microbial communities from Loxahatchee National Wildlife Refuge, Florida, United States - Lox_Sample_3.2 | ecosystem: Environmental > Terrestrial > Soil > Wetlands | place: USA...
AACGGCATCCGCGTCAGTGCAAACGTGTACACGTCCGTCGAAGAGATTGACCGGTTCTGCGAGGCGGTGGAACAAATCGTGCCGCGCGCCTGAAGCGAAGTCTGGGCGCCCGGCGGTGCTGCCTTGGGGCTGCGCAGGGTGCCCTGGTGTGTGCGCAGGGTCATCTGGGGTAAGCAAAACGGCAGGCGAGGGAATGGCATGGGGCGCGCCGCTCCGCGAGGGCGCGCCCCGCTCATCGCTCGGGCTACAGGAGACGCCGGGAGGCTATCGCGGCGGAGCGGCGTATGGACGTACGCTACTCAATAGCCCTCGCGAACTCAGTGACCTTCGCGAACTGCGCGCCGGATCGTCCGCATGAGGACGGCCTGCGCGGTGTGGTCCGAAATAAAATCCTTAAAGCTGCTCGTGTCGAGCATGTTCAAGTGGAAGTGCACATGCGGCGCGCCGCCGTCACCGCCTGCGTTCATCCGCGCCAGGTTGCCTGCGCCGATCCGTTCCACCGCCGGCCGCGACATCACGAATTCGCCGGCGTGCACGATGGCCGGAACCGCGCCCCCGCCGGCAAATGCAAGCGGGCTCCATCCCACCGGAATCGCGCGCGCCAGGTGCGCTCCCACGTAGCCGCCCGTCTCGAACTCGGCCGGACCGAACTGCACGGCGGCGCGCTGCTGCCGCTGAGTCTCTTCCTGGTAGATGTGCTGCTCCGCGTCCGCGATCCCGTGGTAGTTCGGCTGGTCGCCGAGCGCTTTCAGTTGCTTGTTGAGCTGCGTATTCAGCGATTCGAGCTGTGAAATCGCAGAGGCGTAGTCGGTCTGGTGCGTGTCATACGACTGCTCGATCTGGTCGATCTGGCTCTGCGCCTGCTTCCTCAGCTTCTCTCCCTGCGCGTGCGCGTCTGAGCCGAAGATGCCGCCGAACAGGCCGCCCAGCAGTCCGCCGGCAAGTCCTCCCAGCAGCGCGCCTATGGGACCGCCGAGGGCGAAGCCAATCAGAGCGCCGCCCACTCCGCCGCTGAGCGCGAGGCCCGTGCCGAGCGGAGAGAGGCCTGCTGGCCCGGCGATCAGATTGCCGATGCCGAGCCCGGCCTCCGCGCCGACTCCAACCCCGGCCAACGCGCCGCCGATCTTTCCCACCAGAGAAGTGGTTCCCGCCGCAGCCACTCCGCCTGCCGTGCCGGCGAGGCTCGCCGCATCTTCGCCGCCGAGGCTCGACGCAAGCCCCCCGCCGCCGGTAAGCTGGTCGAGCGTCGGCCCCTGCGCGAATGCCGCGCCGCCGTCTGAAAACGGCGCGGTGCCTCCGATCCCCGCGATTCCGAATCCGCCGCCGCCTCCTCCGCCGAGGCCGAAGAGTTTCAGCACGCTCGAAAACAGGCCGCCCGTGGATTGCTGCATCTGGCCCATGCCCAGCACCCACTCCGCCACCATGCGGAACACCATGGTCTCGAACTGCTTCAGAAAATACTGGCCGATGTGGCCGGAAGTGATGGCGTCGTAGAAGTTCTGCATCTGCGAAGCCATCTGGTCCACGGCCTGCTGCTGCGCCTGCACCTGAATCGCGGCCACGCGCTGGGCCATCAGCTCTTCGCCCTGCTCCGTGGTGATGATGTGCTGGTCTTCGAGCCGCTGGATTTGTTCCTGAGCCTGCTGCATTTCGCGCACGGCATTCGCCGCGATGCGCGCGTACGCCTGCTCCCAGGGCGGCGCGGCGGCGATGGCCGCTTTCTGGAGGATGTCGTTGGTCTGGTCCTCGAACTTTTGCGCGTCGTCCAGCATCTTCGTGTGCGTTTTCTGCTGCGCGTCCCACTGGTTCATCAGGCTCACGTTCCACGCGTCGAACGATTTGTCGGCTGCCGCCTTGTCCTCCGCGGCCATCTTGTTGGCGAAATCCTGATCCTCCTTCTGCATCTTCTGAATCGTGGTGCTCCATTCGAGAAAGGCCTTGTTCTGTTCACCGATGGACGTGGTGATGTCCGCGATTTTTTTCTGCGTGTCCTGGCTGAAAGCCTGGCGCAGTTGCTGGCCCGCCTGCGCGGCGGACAGTCCCGCGTCCTCGAGAGCTCTCTGCGTATCAATGACGGCCTGGCGGAGCTGCCGCAGTCTCGCGAGCTGCGCTCCGGATGGGTCACCGGTCGATTCGGACGTGCCCAGTACCATCCCGGTGGCCGGGTCTGCCACCTCGCTCACGGTCGTGAGGGATTTGTTCACCGCCGCTTCGTACTTCTGGAGGGCAGCGACGGCATCGTTATACGCCTGGGCGGCTTTGACAGCGTGGTCCGTGGCCTGCCCGGATGCGACGATAAATCGCGGAATTCCTGTGAGCCCGAGCAGTGCGTACTGCTCCTCGACGCCCTCCAAATGCTTCTCCTGGTCGAGTAGCGCATTGTTGAGAGCCACGTTGTCCGTGAGGCTCTGCTTTAGCGACCCGTCCCAATCAAACACTCTAAGAGACAGCTCCGCGATCTTCTCTGCCACCTGCTCGGCGATGCCGATGAAGCCAATGGCGGCGAGCACGGGAAACGCCGCAGAGATCGCCGAGGCCAGCACCGGAGTTCGCGCAATCACCTGCTCCATCGCGCGCGGCATCCCTACGCCGATCTCGGTGGCGAGCAGGCGAGTCTGGTAGAACGATCCGGTAATGGCCGGGGCCGCCGCCTCGGCCTGCGCGCGGACTGCCGAGAGTGCCGATGCCAGGGAGACTCCTGTGCGTTCGGACAGTGCCAGGGCGTCAGTCAACTGCTGCACGGATTTCGGCGCTCCCAGGCCGAGCGCGGCGAAGGCGGTGTTCAGATCCTGAACCTTCAGCGCGGCCTTATCCGTCTCCGACTGAACCACTTTCTGGCCGGCTGCGGCCTTGCCCGTTGCCTCCTCCGCGCTATTGCCCATGGCATCGAAGAATTCTTTCGCTTGCGCGGAGGTGACCCCAAACTTCGCGGCGATCTCGTCCATCGACGTTGTGAGCTGCGCGTCGTCCACTACGATCTCAATTTGTGCGACGGCTGCCATTCATTTCACCGCCGGGCCTGCGCCGGCCTGGTCAATAGCGTCCTGGATTGCCTCTTCGGCTACCTTCGCACCTTCCTGCTCGGCGAATTCTGGTGAGGGCAGGTAGGGACGCGCGGGAATCGTGACGGTGTGCGCGCGAACGCGCTTTGCAAAGATGGCGCGCAGGTCCGAGCTGTAGAAGCGCAGCACGGCCGCATTTCTTGGCCCGAACTCGGGAATGGAGATGTTCGCGCCGAACTGGTGCGCGCCGGCATACGGAAGAACAGACCCTGCGGTGATCGTGTTCCCCACAATCGTTGGCGGCCACGTCGCGTCCCTGAATAGCTCGCCGCTCGATTCGAGAATTCGCTTGAACGCGGTGAGCCCGAGCACTCCCACCTTGCGTCCGCCCTCGCCTCCGCCCGTGGCTTTCAGCGTCGCGTATGGCTCCGAGAGCGGCTTCCAGGGCACGCCCTCGGGCGAGGCCTGAGCCTCGAAGGATTTCGTGATGACGTGCTGAAGCCACTCGGCGACCGAGACCACGGCCGCTTTGCGCGCACCCTCCGCGGCCTTATCGATGGCCGCGAGCGCGCCCGCGATGTTGACCTTGGCGGTGATCATCGCTATGGCCTGAAGCGGCCCACCTCGCCAACGAATGGCACTGGCCGCACGCCGCGGAGGACTCCCGTCTTGTTGGGGATGACCGCCGCCTTGACGTTGAGCTTATCCATCAGCCTGCGCTCTGACTGCGTTCCTCTTCGGCTATTTTCCCAGCAATGTCGCGATCTGCCGCGCGTTGCCCATGCCCCTGAGAACCGACTCGTTGAGCGTCCGGACCAACTCCGTTGCCGCGCGGTGGACGTCCGGGTCGAGCTGCGGCTGGTAGCCCTCCCTGGATGCGTGGTCGCGGATGAGATTGGCCAGGAACTCCTTGAATTTCGAGACAGCATCAGGGTTGAGTGGCGCGCTCTCCTCGGCCCGCGCCTGCCGCAGAGCTGCCTCGTGCGTCATGCCTTTCGCCATCAATTCCTCGACGCGCGCCTGCGTTCCGAAGCCCGTAGGGTCCAGGCTGGCGTTCACTGTTTCGTTGAACGCCACGTATGCCTGAACATTGTCGTGACCCTTCATCCACTCCTTTCGACGCTTCCCCTCCGCCTCGGCGAAGGCAGTTTCCTTCCGGTCGCGCGCCTCGCACATCGCCTTGTGTGTCGCGGCGGTCAGGTCCATTTTTTCGTCGCGCATGAGCTGGTCCACGCGCGCCTGCACGTCCTCGCCCTCAACGGCGCGCGGCGCACATGAGCCTTCGACAAAGTTGACGGTGTATTTTTTCCTCCGGGTCGTACCCGCCAGCGACTCCATGAATTCCGTGACGCTGTCTCGCTGCATCTTTTCCTCCCTCCGGTGCGGGTGCGTCCTCGTCACGCCCCCGGAATGAACATGCTGGTCGGCATGGCCAGAGCCGGTACCGTATCCTCGCCGGCCTCGGGCCGCTGGAGCTGCGCGATCTCGTACCAGTCGGACGTGCGCGTCGGCACCGCCTGCCGCGCCGCGATGAGCAGGTCCATCTGCTCTTTCGGTTCGGGCGGCGGGTCTTCCTGGATGTAGAACATCGGACGCGATTCCGGCACGAGCGCATGCGGGCCGAATGTCCACAGCAGCCACGGCGCACAGAGCTGCTCGTTGATTACCGCGGCCAGGTCCTGGGCGTCTTTGCGGATCACCTGGTTCAGCGTGTCCTGGTGAATCTCGCCGAGCGCCTGCGTTCCCTTCCCTTGCGAGCTGCCATGCGTGGCGAGGGTCTGGCCGAGAATCAGACGCGTCATCTCCTCGTCCATGTAGTTCATCAGGCTGGTGAAGTCCTCGGCAAAGCGCGTGCGCGTGGACTGGAGCAGCTTTTCCGCCACGCCCATCGATTCGGGAATGGCGCAGGCCACTTCCGTGTAGATGGCCTGGGCGCACTGCAGCGCGAGCTGCTGCTCGTCCGTGGAAGCGCCCGAAGGATACTGAATGGCGATGGTGCCCTGGCCCTTCTCCAGAAACTGCAGGTGCAGCCGGATGACGTTGCGCTTGAACCACGAGGCCCAGTAGAGCCGACGCAGGATCGGACGGCCGCGGAGATCCCAATTTCGCGGCTGCGCGGTGAGCACAACGAATTTTTGCGGATCGACAGGCGCGCCGTCCGCCCCCACAAAGGGGCAGAGACGCAGCGGCCCCGTTTGCGGATCGGTTACCAGCCCGAAGCGGAAGAGCTCCTGCGGCCGGCCTGGCAGTCCCTTGCAGATCACCTGGCCGCGTGCGTCGAAGTCCCACAGAATTTCCAGAACGGCGTAGCCGTAATGCGGTGCATCGAGAAGCTCTTCGAGCGCGAAGTTGAAGCGCGGAATGGACTGGATGAACGCGCTCAAGCCGTCCGCATATTTCTTCGCGTCGCCGCTCGACTCGTCGGCGCACTGCACTCCTCGGTCGCGGCCGAGCACGAGCTTTTTCCGCGTGTCGATGGCGGAGGCGATAGCCGTGTCCTTCTCTTCGATCTCCCGGTAATAGGGAAACGCCGGGGCCGAGCCGAACACCATGAGCTGGTAAATCCCGCTCGGGTTCATGGCGCCGCTGAACGCCTGCGGCTGCAGCATCGGGTAGCGGAGGACTTCCTGCCGGACGATCTCCCCAATCACCGGCCGTGAGCCAGGCTGGACGACTTGCGGTGCTGTGTTTTCGACAGTGTCGGGGAGGCTCTGCGCCGGCCCCGGCGACGCAGCCACCGGGCCGGGCGGGGCGGATCGAACCGGATGCAGGCTGCGTGGTGCGCCCATGCGTGCCATCAGTCCTGCTCCTTATGCCGCGACTGCGCGGCGGCTGCCCGCTGGCCGAGAACGACCAGGAAGGGCGAGCCCTGGTCGGCGAGCAATTCGAGCGCGCGGCGGATTCTGCCGGGCTCGATGCGCCGCCTGGAGTAAACTCTCGTTCTCATGCGTTTCGACGCATCCACGGGCGTTCCTGCGAGCCGGAGCGGCCTCTTACGCAAGCGGCGGAGATAGAAATGTCGGCGTCGGCACCGCGCCGAGCAGAACTTCTGCCACGGCTTGACCTTCCGGAAGAGCTTCCCGCACCCCGGGAGCGCGCATCCCGCACAAGCTGCGCCGTCGCCCGCCGCCTTCGCGCGCGCGGACGGACCAGTCCCTGTTGGATGTATTCCAGCAGGTGCTCCAGGCTGTACCTCACCGTCTTTCCGGCCAGGCGAATAAACGGTGGTCCCGTCCGGCGCCGCGGCCGTCTCCAGTCCTTCAGGGTTTCCGGCTGCATGCCAAGCAGCTCCGCTGCCTCGCGCGTCGAGAGCAGTCCCTTGCGGCGCGTGAGTGTCGCGGCCATCTCTATGCGCCTTCCGGCCCTTTCTTTTTCTCGGCATCGTCGCACGGGGCTTCCTTCTCGTTCTCAGCCTCGTCATCTTCCAGATGCACGGCTCTGTCGAGCGCGCGCGCTATTAGCCACCCGTAAACGCGGCCACCGATCCGCAGCCCGGGGAAAAGTTCGGGCACGGCGCCCTCGCGCTGCCAGCCTATCGGGATGGAGTCATCGGAGGGATGGTAGGGGCGGCTTCCGTCGTCGCTGAAATTGCAAAGGACAACGAGCCGGTCAGACGGCGTGTAGGCCTTTATGCATAGGCGCCCGATGCGGTGGCAGGAAAGTTTCTTGTGCAGTGGGACTGGCCATTTGTCGTGATACCAGTCAGTCACCCGAGCGGGCACGCCGTGGCTTTCTCTCCCGGCGGGTGCGAAGAACTCCACTTGCAGAATTTCGCCCTCCAATCTATCGGGCGGCAGCTCTGGCCCACGGGCAGTGTCCACGAGCACGAGATCGCCCTCATGGAATCCCATCCCGGTTTCGTCCAGCCGAAGCGGGTGCCAGATCACGCTGGGCGGCAGTCCCGCGAGCAGGGCGCCCGCGACGCGGTCCGCGCTCGCACCGTACCGCTGAGCCGCGCCTGTCAGGTAATGCCTTGCCCTGTAGCCTGCCAATCGCTGGAAGAGCTGGACCTCTCTCAGCAACCCGACCCGGGCTGCTAGCTCCGCAAGCCCTGTGAGCGATTCGGGCGATGGGCGCCGCCTTCCCTGCTCCCATGCCGACACTGTTGCTTCCTCGACGCCAAAGAACGCAGCAAGCTGCGCCTGTGTCATGTCGGACCGCTCGCGTAGGTCCGCGATTGCTTTTGAATAGGGTTTGCGCCGCTCTGTCACTTGGCCCCCGCGCCGACCGAGCTCGTTCCTGGGTGAGTCTGTCCAGGTCGGCCGGGCGATAGCGTACCACTCCCGTTCAGGACCGAGAACCAGCTCTTGACTTCCTGCTCTCAATGTAGCACCGTTAGGTGCGACACTGTCGTACTTCAGAAAGGATGAGCGAATGCCCGGGCTGAATCAACAAGGGAAATCTGTAGCGGGCCAAATCGATTGCGACGCCGAGGTTCGGCGGCTCCTGAAGAAGGCGCTGAAGTATGGCCCGCGATGCAAATCCCTCAGCTATAGGCAGATCGCCGACCTCCTCACCGGGAGGCTTGGCACGCTGGTCACGGCGAACATGCTTTATCTCTACCAGTCGAAGGCCAGGCCGGAGGTGCGGCTGCCCGCCAGCTTCATCTCCGCAGTCAGCGAAGTGAGCGGCGACTACTCGCTCGCCGATTTGTTGGGGAAGAGAAAAAAGTGAGTGCTCAGGCGCAACCCGGAAAGTCGCTGGCTTTGGCAGCTGTTGCGCCAGCGCAAGTGACCTCGACGGCGGCGCCGAAGCCATCGCTGCTCGCCCCGCCGCGCGGCCACACCGACGCGCGGCTGAGAAAGCGGTACCGCTGGCTGATGATTGTCCAGCTCATCGACTGGGAATTTCGTGAAACGGGTAATCTGGACGCTGCCCTGCGCGCGGCGGTGGACAAACATAAAGTCTGCTACGAAACCGCGCGGACGCTCTGGACGCGCTACCAGCAGGGCGGCGAAGCGGCACTCGAACCGAAGCCGCTCGGACCCGCGAAGGGTACGAATGCACGCACGCGCGAAGGCACGGCCGATCCGCGCGGTGCGCTGCTGAGCAGTTTCCCCGAAGCCGTGAAATTCATCTGCGCGCGCACACTTCAAGGCGAGAACACAGTCAAAATCACGGAGGGTCTGCGCGCGCGCTGGCACTCGCTCGGCTACCCGCCGCCGGCGCCGTCGCGCTCGACCGTTGCTCGCGTCATCGAACGCAACCTGTCGGAAGCCCAGCGCGCATTCAACCGCGAACCACGCCAGCAGTGGTGTTCGGCCCGGCTGCCGTATGCGAAACGCGATTGGGGAACGCGGCTGCTGCCGATGGAGCTGGTCGAGGCCGACCACAGAAAGCTCGACGCGTGGACGGCGAACGATTGCTTGCCAGGCGCGCCGCGCGGAAGCGCGATTCGCGTTTACGTTACCGCCTTCGAAGATTGGAGAACGCGAAAGATTCTCGGTTGCGTCGTGAGCGTGTCGCCGGACTCCATCACCATCTCGCGTGCGTTTAAGCAAGTGGTCGCGGAGTACGGCATCCCTCAATTCTTCTACTGCGACCACGGCAAGGACTTCATAAAGTTCTGCTCGGGGGCCGAGCGTGGAAACCCCGACGATCCCGGCGATCCTGAAAAGCGCAGATTCATCAAAGGGGCGCCCGGAACGCTCGCGCGGCTCGGAGTCAAGGTCGCGCTATGCGCCCCACGGCATCCACAGGCGAAATCCATCGAGTCATTGTTCAACTATCTCCGGCAGTTCGATGCGATGTGGCCCGGCCACTGCGGCTCGAAGCCGAGCGCGCGGCCCGACGCCTGCGAGATCGCGCTGCGCCAGCACCAGCAGTTCCTGCCCGAAAAGCGCAACAGCACGCCGCTCGCGAACACGAGCGACCTGATCCGGTTCCTCGACGCCTGGATAGAGAGATACAACTCGGAGCACCATCACAGTGGCGACGGCATGGACGGAAAGACGCCGGCACAGGTGATGGAGGAACTCTACCCGGCGAGCGAGCGGCGCCTGCCGGACATGGCCCTCATTGAGCATTTTTTCTGGGAGATGCACGAGCGGAAAATCACGCGAGGCGGCGTCGAGGTCGATGGCGTGCGCTACGCGCCCGCGCTCGGCGACGATGCGGGCGCGGTCGCGCTGCTTCATGCCCGCGAAGAAGGCAAGGAGTTCGCCGTCTGGCGGAACCCGGACGACCTTTCCGCGGCCGTGATTTACGAGCCGGGCGGCGCGCTCGTGGCGCACGTTTTTGCTGACACGGGCGCCAGAAGGACGCGCGAGCAGCAGAAGGAAATCGTCTCCCAGCAGAAGCGGCTGCGGCGCAACGTCAGGGAAAGTATCGCCGCGATCTGTGATGGCGTGCCGACTCCGCTCGAAGAGTTTGAAACACGCGAAGGACTCCGGCGCGTTCCGTTCGACCGTGCAGCTATCGAGCCGCGCAAGCTGCCGGCGAGTTCGTCGCGAACATGGGCGGCCGACAGGGGCGGCGACCTGGCGGCCATTCCTGAGATTGCATCCGTGCTGGAGAACGAAACGGCCGGGGAGGCGGCTGACTGATGCCCACTCTCGGAAAAGCGGAAATGGAGCGCCTGCTGGCAATCAAGGCGCCCCCCTACCAGGAAGTTGTCGAGGCGGCGAATCGCTGGATGGTGCGGAAGGGTGTGAGCGCGCACGGACTCGCGCAACAGCTCGGCATGGGCCGCAGCACGATGAACCTTTTCCTCCAGGGCCGCTACGACACGCACGCGCAGATTCGGCGCCCGGAGTTTCTGACCGCGCGAATCTGGGGGCACATCACCAGCAATCCGGTGCCACTCCCAAAGGCTCCTCCGGAGCGGCTGCTCGAAACGAAAAACGCCGGGGCGATCCGGCGCGCGTTCAAGGCCGGGCTTTTCCAGCGAGCGTGCTGCATCCTCTACGGCGCGCCGAGCACGGAAAAAACCTTTCTCATCAAATGTCTGCTGGCGGAGCGCGCCTGCGCGGGGCACGACGACGCGCTGTACATCTACGCATCGCAGGAGATGCGCGCGCTCGAAATGCTCCGAGCACTGAGCGCAGCGGCTGGAACGGCCGTGCGGTCGAATCAGCGGTACGACCTTCGCGAGGCGCTGCTGGAAAACTTCCGGCGCCGCGAGCGCCTGCCGCTGATTATCGTGGACGAGGCGCAGCATATGCTCCGTCCGCCGTTCGCCGCGCTCGAAGAGCTGCGGCAGCTGCGCGACCAGACCCGCGACGAAATGGCGGACGACCGCCACGATGCGGAAGGCTGCGGGCTCCTGTTGATGGGCAGCCACGACCTCTATCTCCAGTTCGAGCGTAACGCGTTACTTTTGAAACAGTGGCTCTCCCGGATCACCCGGAAGGAGCAGCTCACCGGAATGAGCGCCGACGAGGTGATGGAGATCGCCGCGCGCGAGCTGGGGCGCCGCGCCGCCGAGGCCGCGCGTGAGCAACTGCTGAAGGCGAGCCGCGAAGTGGATGCGTACGCCACGGACGAGGAAGGGAAGCGCGTGGCGCCGCGCGAATACTATTCCGTTCGGAACCTCTCGGTGGCGATTGACGCGGCACGCGAAAAGCTGCGCGCCAAGAAGGAACACGCGGCGTGAAGGCGTGGAAAGTCAGAATCGAGGGCGATGCCATGCGAGTCGGCGAGGTCTTCGGGCGCGCGAGACACATTGAGCGGGCCATCATCGGGCGCCGCTCGGACGCCGCTGGCATCTCGGCCGAGGGCGGTTCGCTCGCCGGGCTGCTCACGAGCTGGCAGGAATGGAGCGTCGAGTCCGAGGCCGCTGGGGTGCAGCTCATTGAAAATGTGAAAAAGGTTTTCAGCGACGTACGCGCGACCATGCACCAGCGAGAAACGCCGCTGCGGGCACGGGCCAAGCGGACCGTCTGAAGTCGCGACAAGGAGCGCATGCAATGGAGACACTGGTTATTCACATCCACCCCAGGCCGGGCACTGATGGCCGGGATGCCAACGGCATCTTTGAGAGCCTCGACATCGTCACGAAGCTTCTCGGGCGTCGGCCCTTCAGGGCGAAGATCATCGCTGCCAGGCCGTTCACGGCGGAGGAGATCGCGGAGCTCGCCCTGCGAGAAAGAGGGATGCACGGCCCTGGAATGCTCTTTCGGGATGAGCTCACCGGCATCGCGGAATGGGACTGCGAGTCGCAGGAGGAGAGAGAGTCCTTTGTGCGCAGGCTCAAGCTGGCGATTCCATCCGCGCAGACCGTGACGCGTTCCGAGGAGCTACCGTGTTAGCCGTGGCGCCCTGACAGCTGGGAAGACTATGTGGGAACTGAGCATCGAAGTCAGCGGCGAAACTCCCGAACAAACGGCTGCGAATGCCGCGCTTGTCGAAAAGGTCGTCGGGCGTCCGCCGCTCCGCGCGCAGGATCTCCCCGCGCACTGCATGATGCGAGGCGCAGTCGCGCGCGAGATGCAGTGGGAAATGGCCACGCGCCAGCAGGCGGAGGATGCCGACCGGCGGGTCAGGGAAGCGCTCTCCGTAGGGAGGTCTGACATCCGGAGGCTTTAGCCACCATGGGCGAACAGATCACGGCCGCGCAACTGAAATCGCTGCAAACCCTCTACGGGAAGTGGGCGCGCAGTTCACTCGTGGTCGCTGCCGGCGACCCCCGCGAGGCGCGCCTGGAGTGGGCCTCGCAGCAGATCGGCCGGCCAGTGGCGAGTTTCAAGGAGCTGGACGGCGGCGAGGCCGCGAAGCTCATCGACCTGCTGAAGCAGGCGGTCGGCCAGGAGGTGAAGCCGCGATGGGAGCGGCCCCGGCGCGAGCTGGCGAAAGCAATCGGCACGCACGGGCGCCGCGGCCGGAGAACCAAACTGCAAGTGATGGCGACTCCCGAGGGTTTGGGGGAAGTGGACCGGCTGCGCGGAAATCTCGGCTGGACGCGGGAACAGCTCGACGCGTGGCTGCGGTCACGATACTCTCCGCTCGCCGGCCGCGCTGAGCCAAGGATTCTGACGATGGCGGACTGCAACCGCGTGCGCTGGGGATTGAAGGCGATGTTCAAGCGTTCGCATCCGGCGACGAACGCGGAGGCGGAAGGAGGTGTCGCAAACGTTTCGTAGAAAGGCGGGGCCCGGCGCGGTATGAGCCGCTTCGAGCCCCTAATCCCACAAGGAGAGGTGACTCCGTATGAGACTGACACGAAAGGTAGCCTCGAAGCAGCGCGCGCGGCAAGCGACTCGCGCGGCTGCGCGTTCCACAAAGGAAGGCGCGCGGCAGCGCGAGCAGGTGCGCCGTAACTTGGCGGTCGTTCTCGACCGCGCCCCGGCGAGTGAAGTTCACGAGTTGATGCAATTCCTAATCGTCACGGCCGCTAAGCTTGGCTTTCGCCCGTCGAAGAAGGTCATGGATGAGCTGGGCCTCGTCCGCATTCGAGGGTCGCTGGTGGTGCGCCCGTGAGCGGTCCTGCGGAGCTGCTCGCCCGTTCGGAGCAGGCCGGGCATTCCATCCATCCGGACGTGCAAGCGAAGCTGCTGCGCGCGGCTCAGCTTCGACGGTTAATCCCGGAGGAGATGCGCGCGCTCCACCGGCTCCAGGAAACGATTCCTGCTCACTCCCGCGAGCTGGCCGCTCTCGAACTCGAAATGAAGGAAACACTGAAGACCGCGGCGCTGCCGGCGACCGACTGCCCGTGCGAGCTGTGTCGCCGGGCGAGGGGGTGACGGCATGAGCGCCCCCGTGCTTACAATCAGGAAGGCCGTCGAGCCGATCACGCAAAGCGACCTCATTCACGAGCGTCTGCTGGCGGTGACGATGTGGAAGGCGAAGCGCGAACTCAAAAAGAGGCGAGCCGATCTGCTGCAGCGTTTGGAGCAAGGTGCGAAGGTTGAGGAGGGCTGCCACACGGTGCGGATCGAACGCCGACGTCGTGCGGGATGCGCGCGCGAGCAGGTTGTCGTCGTGGTCGAATAGGGGGAGCCATGGCCCGTAAAACGATTGAATTGGTCACGCCACCCGCGCCGATCACCGCGCTCGATATCGCCTGCCTGATGTGCCTGGAGCGTGAGTTCTGGCAGAAGCGGCGCCAGGTGAGGGCTGCACGCGCCGATATGCTCCGCAGGGTCGAACAGGGGGCAGCGGTCTTGGATCATGGACCGACCGTCCGGGTTGAGCGGCGCCGCCGCGCCGGTTGCACGCGGGAATATGTTGTCCTTGTCGTCGAGGACGCGCCGCTGACGCCCGATGCGCTCGATAGGCTTTGCAGTTGACGTGCTGCCGCGCGGGTTAGACTTCCCAGGTTGACCCGCGCCGCTCCGGTTTTCCGCTTCGTTGCCGCCCGGTTTGACGATAGCACATACCCCCCTTCCGGATTGGTCTCGACGCCGAAAAGCGCTGTGCGCTGGCGAGCTACCCGCGCCTGTAAGTCCTTTAGAATGGTAAATGGCTCTTTTGAAGTCGGCTGTAAGTCTCGTAGAATCAACACGGCATACCAGTAGACCCTGAACATTCTGCCTCAACAACAACAAGGCCGCTTTCCTGTCTAAGTGGTTTATTCTCCCGCGACATCCCGTCACCTCTCACGACATCCCGTCATACCAGGACACCCTGGACACCCACATGCCTTCCCGCTGGGCCGTCGCGGGCGCTGTGCTATCCTCGAATCCGTGACGGACGCGCCCAAATCCCGCCGCGCCATGCTCGAAGAATTTCTGGCCGCGAATCCGAACGACGCGTTCGCCCGCTACGGGATGGCCATGGAATGCGTAAACACCGGCGACGACGCC
>Ga0335078_10010441_pt1 | contig 13742 bp, 17 predicted proteins | sample Lox_Sample_32_FD_206711 | JGI IMG/M metagenome (GOLD analysis project Ga0335078, IMG submission 206711) | Soil microbial communities from Loxahatchee National Wildlife Refuge, Florida, United States - Lox_Sample_3.2 | ecosystem: Environmental > Terrestrial > Soil > Wetlands | place: USA...
GGCGTCTGCGGGAACATGTCGACCGGGCGCACCTTGCGCAGCGCGTAGCCGGCCTCGACCAGCTGCGCGGCGTTGGGCGCGAGCGTGGTCGGGTTGCACGAGACGTACACGATCCGGCGCGGCGCGGCCTCGATGATCCGGCGCACGACCTTCTGCGAGAGGCCCGAGCGCGGGGGATCGACGACCAGGACGTCGGGGCGACCGGCGCGCTCGACCAGCTCGCGCATGGCGAGCCGCACGTCGCCGGCGTAGAACCAGGCGTTGTTCACCTCGTTGAGCCGGGCGTTGGCGATGGCGTCCGCGACCGCGTCCTCGACGAGCTCGAGTCCCCACACCTCGGCCACCCGCGGCGCCATCAGCAGGCCGATCGTCCCGATCCCGCAGTACAGGTCGTAGATGCGATCTGTGCCCGACGGCTGTGCGTACTCGATCGCCAGCCGGTAGAGCCGCTCGGCCATCTCGGTGTTGGTCTGGAAGAACGCGCTGGAGGAGATCCGCAGGCGCATGCCGCCGATCTCCTCCTCGAGCCGGTCGCGACCGGCCAGGAGCTCGGTCTCGCCGTCCTGGGTCGTCTCGGCGACGCTGTCGGTCTGCGTCCACAGCAGACCGCCGAAGGGTGCGGCCGCCTCGATCAGACCGACACGGTCCAGCGACCCCGGCGCGGTCACGAGCCGGATCTGGAGCTCGGGGCGCGCGCCACGGCGACTCTCGCGGACCACCAGGTTGCGCAGGAACCCCTGGCGGGTGCGTCGGTCGAACGCGGGCAGCCCCTGGGCACGGCACCACTCCACGACCCGTTCCCGCGCGGCGTTGCCGGCCTCGGACGCCAGCAGGCAATCGTTCACCTCGACGATCTCCTCCCAGTGCCCGGGGGCGTGGAAGCCGCACACGAGCCGGCCGTCCGAGTCGGTCCCGAACGAGTACTCGAGCTTGTTGCGGTACCGCCACTCCGCGACCGCGGGCACGATCGGCTCGAGCTCGAAGCCCTCCAGGCGCCCGATCCGGCGCAGCGCGTCCTCGACCTGGTCCTGCTTCACGGACAGCTGGCGCTCGTATGGGAGCACCTGCCATGGCGCGCCCGGATGCGCGGCCTTCGGCTCGATCCGCTCGGGGCTCGGCTCGACGATCTCGATCGCGCGCGCCTCGGCGTAGGCGCGCTTGGCCTTCTGTACCTCCGCCCGCACACGGTCGCCCGGAATCCCGCCCGCGACGAACACCACGTAGCCGTCGCGGCGGGCGACGCCCGCGCCGCCGAAGGCCAGCGAGTCGACGGTGAGCTCGAGGACCTCGCCTCGGGCGGGGCGGGTTGCGACCGTACGTTCCATGCGGTCTAGGATGACAGCGCCGAGCGGATCTCCGCCGCGTCGACGTCGAGCTGCCGCAGGATGCGGACCGCGGCGCCGTCGCGCTCCTCGACCAGCGCGAGCAGGATGTCCTCGGTGCCGGCAGTGCCGTGGCCGCGCCGGCGCGCCTCGTCCTGGGCCAGCTCGATCGCCTCCTGCGCCCGCCTGGTGAACGTGGGCTCGCCCGCAGCCGCGCCCTGATCTGGGTCGACGCCCACGCCCATCATCCGGACCACGGCCCCGCGGACCTGCTCGTAGGTGGCGCCCGACGACTTCAGGACGACGGCAGCGGTGCCCTCGTCCTCAGCGAGCACCGCGAGCAGGATGTGCTCGGTGCCGACGAAGCTGTGGCGAAGACCGCGCGCTTCGTCGCTGGCGCGGGACAGGACCCGGCGGGCCGGCTCTGTGAGGTGCTCGGTCAGTCGGAGGTGAGTTGTTTGTCGATGGCCGCGAGGACGGACTTCCGATTGGCGTGGCGCCGCTCGTAGTCGCGCACCTTGCGCAGCTCGGCCGGGGAGAGCTCGTCGAGCCGGCCCTGGACCTGCGTCGCGGTCAGATCGTCGTAGCCGAGGACCGGGAACGACTGTCCCGCCCCCGCCGTTCGCCGTGCCTTGTCCGCGCTGCGCATCAGCAGGTCGAGCGACTCGCTGCGCCGCGCGCGTATCGTCGCCGAGCCGATCTGCTGACGACCCCGGCCGAACAGCCGCTCGACGTCCGAGACCAGCTGCTCGGTCTGCTGGCGGCCCCGGTCGACGAGCTCGGTGGCGAGCTCGTTGGCGTCGGAGCGGGTCACCCGGCCACGGGCCGCGGCGTCATCGAGGACCTCCTGGATCCGATCACGCGTGAGCACCACCAGCCCGAGGGGCTTGATGATCCGGTTGACCAGCTGTTCGGCGAGGCTGGCAACCCCGTCGTTCGACGCGCCGGACTTGGTCGAGGAGCGCGATCCGCTGCTCCTGCGCGACCCCTGTGACGCGGACTTGGATGAAGGCATGGTCTGCGACTCTCCTTCCCTGAAAGCTCGCTTTGAGGCTACCCGACGCTGGGGGCTCTAGGCGTCGATGAGCAGCTCGAGCAGCGCTTTCTGGGCGTGCCGCCGGTTCTCGGCCTGGTCCCAGATCCGCTGGCGCTCCCCGTAGAGAATCCCCGCGGAGATCTCCTCCCCGGGGTGTGCGGGCAGGCAGTGAAGCGCGATCGCGTGCGGCGCCGCCGCCTCGAGCAGCCGCTCGTCAAGCCGGTAGGGGGCGAGCACGCGCCGGCGTTCGCTCGCGGAGTCGGGGTCGTCGCTCATGCTCACCCAGACGTCCGTGTACACCGCGTCGGCGCCCTCGACCGCCTCGCGCGGGTCATCGGTCAGGACCCCGCTGGGGAGACCATCCGCATCCAACTGATATCGGTCGGGCGCGGCGACGCGGACGTCGATCCCGACGGCGCCCCCCAGCAGGACCAGCGACCGGGCGACGTTGTTGCCGTCGCCGACGTACGCAAGCGTGAGCCCCTCGAGCCGCCCGAACGTCTCCCGCAGCGTCAACAGGTCCGCCAGCGCCTGACATGGGTGATGGCCCGGCGTCAGCATGTTGATGACCGGCACCGTGGCGTGCTCGGCCATCTCGGTGACGAGGTCCTCGTCCCCGGTCCGGATCCCGATCGCCGCCGCGTGGCGCGAGAGCACGTACGCGGTGTCGCGAACCGACTCCCCGCGCGAGATCTGCATCTCGTCCGGGCGCAGCACCATCGGGTGTCCGCCCAGCTCGGCGACGCCCGCCTCGAATGACACCCGTGTGCGCGTCGAGGGCTTCTGGAAGATCAGCGCCACCGTGCGCTTGCGCAGCGCGTCCGAGCCGAAGGGCGCCGCCTTGAGCTCGAGCGCGCGCTCGATCAGCGCGTCTACCTCGACAGGGCTGAGCTCAGAACCGGTGATGAAGTGACGCGGCAAGCGCCGAGTGTACGTTCCGCGGGTGCCCGTGCGCGTGCTGACCTGGAACCTGTTCCATGGCCGCGCGGTGCCGCCGGCCGGGCGCGAGCTGTTCGACGAGTTCGCCGACGCGCTGCGCGGATGGGAGTGGGACGTGGCGCTGCTCCAGGAGATCCCGCCGTGGTGGCCTCCGGCTCTCGCGACACGCCTCGACGCCGCCCAGCGCTACGTGCTCACGTCGCGGAACTTCGCGCTCCCGATCCGTCGCGCAATCGCCACCCGCCGGCCCGACGTGATCAAGTCCAACGGCGGCGGCGCCAACGCGATCCTGATCCGCGGCGACACGATCGCCGAGCACCGCATCAGACGGCTGTCGATCTGGCCAGAGCGACGATGGATGCACGCCGTGCGCATGGACCGCGCCGGCGCGTGGATGGCCAACCTGCACGGAGGCGGGTCTCTCCGGGACGTGCACGGGGCCGCCGCAGCGGCGCGCGCCTGGGCGGGCGCGGCTCCGCTGGTTCTTGGCGGCGACTTCAACATCCGCGGGCTCACGCTCGACGGGTTCGAGCGCGCCGCCGGGCACGAGGTCGACTACGTGTTCGTCCGGGACCTCACACCGCCGGGCGCATCAAGAGCCGAGGTCCTCGACCACGGCCACCTGTCCGATCACGCGCCGGTGCGCGCGGCCCTCATGAGCTCTCCCGCGCCATCTCCACGATCTCCGGCGACGCCTTCGCCGTAGACCCGCTGTCGAATGGCGGCTCCGGGTCGTACTCGATCCTGAGCTGGATCGCCCGCGCCACGTCATCGCCCGCGATCCGCGCCGCCAGCATCAGCGCCATGTCGATCCCGGATGACACCCCGGCGGCGGTGATCACCTTCCCCTGCTCGACCACCCGGCGGCTGACCGGGGTGACCCCGAACTCGCCGAGCCGGTCCATCCACATCCAGTGCGTGGTCGCCTCGAGGCCATCCAGGATGCCGGCGGCCGCCAGCACCAGGGAGCCGGTGCACACCGACGTCGTCCACTGCGAGGTCTGGTGTGCGTCCCGCAGCCAGGCGAGGACCTGCTCATCGTGCATCAGCGCATCCGTACCGAACCCGCCCGGGAACACGATCACATCGGGGCGGGCAACCGCCGAGAGCGTGGCGTCCGCGTGCAACGCGAGCATTCCGTTCCCGGTTCGCACCATGCCGGGTTCGGTGGCCACAAAGTGGACGTGCGCCCCGGGCAGGCGCGAGAGGACCTCGTAGGGCCCAATCGCGTCAAGTGCGGTGATGCGGTCGAAGATCGGGATCGCGATTTCCATCACGAGCTCTTTCCGGCGCGAAGTCCGAAGCCCCGCAACATCAGCAGCGCCTTCTCACCCATCGTCCCGCGCCCGGGCAGGACCCCGAGCTGGGTCGCGGCATCGTACAGGTCGTAGAAGCCCCGGATGCGCAGGAGCAGGTCGTGCCGCACCTCGCAGTAGAAGACGCCTTGCACGACCACGAAACGGTTGGTGGCCGGGAGCCCGTCGAGGGGCGCCCGATGCGTGGCCAGGAGCTTGCACGGAGCCGCCACGTAGCGCTCGTTGTGAAGCCGCTCGCCGGTCTGTTCGAGGCGCGCGTCCGGGAACGCCGCCCACAGCCGTGCGGCGTGACGGCCGAGCTCGTCGAGGCCCTCGATCGGCTCGGCGGTGAGCGGGTCCTCGTAGTGGATGTCGCGCGCGCAGACGGCGGCGAAGGCCTTCTCGTCCTTGCCCGACCAGGCAGCTTGCCAGCCGTCGATCAGCTCATCGGCGTTCACGACGAAGCATTGTCGAACACCGGGAGGCCCTCGTCGGGTGTCGACGCCTCGGCGTAGCGGCGGCGGGGGATCCGCCCGGCGCCGCGCGCCAGCCAGCCCGCCTGCACCGCGAGGCTGATCGCCCTCGCCATCGCGCTCGGATCGTGCGCGCGGGAGATCGCGCTCGCGCACAGGACCGCGTCGCACCCGAGCTCGATCGCGAACGCCGCGTCCGACGCGGTGCCGACGCCGGCGTCGAGGATCACGGGCACGCCGGCCCGCTCGACCAGGATCGAGATGTTGTACGGGTTGCGGATCCCCATTCCGCTGCCGATCGGCGAGCCGAGCGGCATGACCGCGGCGCATCCGACGTCCTCCAGGCGGCGCGCCAGGACGGGGTCATCGGTCGTGTAGGGCAGCACCACGAACCCGTCGTCGACGAGCGCCTCGGCCGCCGCGACCAGCTCGACCGCGTCGGGAAGCAGCGTCCGGTCGTCGCCGATCACCTCGAGCTTTATCCAGTCGGTCTGGAACGCCTCGCGCGCGAGCTGGGCGGTGATGATCGCGTCGCGAGCGGTGTAGCACCCCGCGGTGTTCGGGAGCACTTCCACGCCGGCTCTATCGAGAATGTCGAGAATCGAGCCCCGATGATTTGGATCCCGCCCACCCCCGAGCCGGCGCAGCGCCACCGTGCAGAGCTCCGCGCCCGACGCGGTCAGCGCGCCGGCGAGCACCTCGTGGTTGGTGAAGCCGCCCGTGCCGAGAATCAGGCGGGAGCGGAACTCGCGTCCGGCGATGGTGAGGGCCATGGTCATCCTCCTTGTACCGCTACGACAACTTCGATGCTGGCGCCTTCGCGCAGCGCGGTGTTCGGCCACTGCGCCCGCGGAACCACCTCGCCCTCCACCGCCACGGCCACACCGCGGCCTTCCGGAGCGTTGGGCAGCCCCGCGACGACGCTGGCCACGGTCGCGCCCTCGGGGAGCTCGCGGCGAGCGCCGTTGATCGTGACCGTCATGCCGCCACCGCCACGCCGGCGAAGCGCGTCGGCGCAAACTCGTCGGGGACCGGCTCCCCCAGGAGCCCGCCAACCACCAACTCCGCCGTGATCGGGGTGAGCAGGATCCCGTGCCGGAAGTGCCCGGCGGCCCAGTGCAGGCCCGGGACCACACCCGGGCCGATCGCCGGCGCGTTGTCGGGCGTGGCCGGCCGCAGCCCCGCCGACAGCTCGTCGATCACCAGCTCGGTGACCGACGGCAGCAACTCGAACGCGTTGCGCAGCAGCTCGAACGCGCCGCCGGCGGTCACGGTCGTATCGAAGCCACGCTCCTCCATCGTCGCGCCCAGCACGTAGCGCCCATCGCCCCGCGGGACCAGGTACCCGCCGGTCATGCGCAGGACCCGCGTGAGGAGCCCGGGCCCGGCCGGATCGTGTAAGCGAAGGATTTGTCCTTTGATTGGATGGACCGGGATCGAGGCGCCGGCGGGGATGCCATCGAGCGCACTCGACCAAGGGCCGGCGGCGAGAACAACGTTGTCCGCCGTGACGTCGGTGCCGTCGGCGAGTCTCACGCCTCTCACGCGCTCGTGCTCGATCGTCACCCCCGCCACCGAGGCATGCGTGCGCAGCTCCCCGCCGGAATACGTCAGCGCGCGGCCCAGCGCCGCGGTCAGCTTGCGCGGATCGATCGCGTGGTCATCCGGGATCTCGAGCGCGAGGCGCAGCGTCGGCGCGAGTGCCGGCTCGAGCCGACGCGCCTCGCTGCCGCGCAGCCGGTTGACCGGCAGCCCGAGCGACTGCCTCAGCTCGAGCTCGCGGGCGAGCGACTCGGCCTCGTCGGCGTCGCGGGCGGCGAGCAGAGTGCCGCAGCGCAGGTAGCCCGGATCGGCGCCCTCCGAGGCCTCGGTCAGCTCGGCGATGAAGTCCGGATACATGCCCACGCTGGTCAGCCCCAGCCGCATCAGCGGCAATTCCGTGGCCAGCGCCTCGCTGATCGGCGCCAGCATGCCGGCCGCCACCGAGGAGGTCTCTCGCGCCGGCTCCTCGCCGCGTTCGAGCACCAGCACCTTCAGCCCGCGCTGTGCGGCGCGCCACCCGACGGCGAGACCGATGACGCCGGCGCCTACGACGACGACATCAAATGTGCGTGATCGATTGGACAAGATCTGCGGCTCCCTGCGCCGGCATTACCCGGTTCAGGTTCAGACGGTCGGCGGACTCCAGTCCGCCCTCTCAGCCCGGTGGTAGGGCTCCCGTTGTGGCAATCCTAGCGCGGGGGTGCCGAGGCGCCGCGAACCGTGACGGAACGTCAAGTGGGTCGTAGTACTTGCGAGGATCATGCGGCGCGGACTCGGACTGCTCTTGCTGTTGGCGGTGATCGGGGTCACTGGCGGTTTCGCGATTGCCCGCGGGACCGTCTTCATCCAGCGGTAGCCCTGCCACACTTAGCCTCGTGATCGACCGTCACGAGCGACTGCGCACCGCCCACCTGTACCTCGTCTGCGACGAGCGGCCCGACGACTTCCTGGCCGCCGTCCTCGGCGCCGGCGTGGACCTCGTGCAGCTACGAATGAAGGATGCTCGCGACTCCGAGATCGTCGCTGCCGGGCGCCGGTTCGCGCGCATCGCGGCGCAGCGCGGCGCGCTGTTCATCCTCAACGACCGCCCCGACCTGGTCGCCGCCACCGGGGCCGACGGCGTGCACGTCGGCCAGGACGACACGCCGGTGGCCGAGGCCCGGGCGGCGGTCGGGCCGGACCGAATCGTCGGCCTGTCGACCCACAGCCCGCCCCAGGTCGATGCCGCGGCCGACGCAGGAGTCGACTACATCGGCGTCGGACCGGTTCACGCCACGCCGACCAAGCCGGGACGCCCAGCGGTCGGCCTCGAGCTCGTCCGGTACGCGGCGCACAACGCCACGCTGCCGTGGTTCGCCATCGGCGGCATCTCGCCGGCCAATGTCGCCGCGGTCCGGGAGGCCGGCGCCGAGCGGGTGGCGGTCGTCCGGGCGCTGACCGAGGCGCCGTACCCGGCGGTTGCGACACGCACGCTGCGCGAGGCCCTCGGCGAGGTTTCCGTTGGCCGCGCGTAGCCGCAAGCGCGGCCGGCGCCGACCTCCGGCCGCCGCGTCTCCGGTGGCCACCCGTCCGCCGGCCACCCGCCCTCCGGCCGCCCAGGCCCAACCGACGTCTCCGCAGTCGAGCTACGGCGCCCGCTCCGAGGCGCGCAACGCGGCCGTCCGCGCCACCCTGAAGCCGCTGGCCCCCGGTGAGCGCCCCTGGCCGGTCAAGATCGCCACGCTGGTGGCGCTCCTGATCGGCGCCGGCGATCTGATCGTCGTGATCGTCGACGGCTCGTTCCGCGTCGGCGGCGCGCACACCGCGCCCGGCGGCGTCGTGCTGTTCTCGATCCTGATGCTGGTCTGCGCCTGGGGCATGTGGCAGCTCCGCTACTGGGCCGTGCTCGGGTTCCAGGCGATCCTCCTGTTCGTGATCCTGATCTTCTCGCTGCTGCTCCTGCGCGCGAACAACCTCCTGGCAGTGCTCACCGGCGTCCTGGTCGTCGGCGGCGGCGGCTGGCTCTTCTACAAGCTGGTCCGGGTCCTCAGCCGGATCCAGATGCCCGAACGCCCCTAGCCCCCGTCTGCACGGCGCCGTGGCGCGTCATGCACACGAATTCGGCCCTTCTATAGTCTCCGGCCGCATGCCAGACGCCTCGTACGACTGCATCGTCATCGGCTCAGGGCCGGGCGGCTACGTGGCCGCCATCCGCGCCGCGCAACTCGGCATGAAGACCGCCGTCATCGAGAAGGACCAGGTCGGCGGCCGCTGCCTGAACTACGCGTGCATCCCCGCCAAGGCGATCCTCCGGGTGGCCGACGTCCTCACCGAGGTCCGCGAGGCGGATGACTTCGGGATCAAGGTCGGCGAGCCGACCGTCGAGTGGCCCGGAGTCCTGTCCCGCCGGGAAAAGGTCGTCAAGACTCTGACTGGCGGCGTGTCCGGCCTGTTCAAGAAGAACGGAATCGAGTTGATCGAAGGCGAGGGCGCGCTTGCCGGCGGCGGCAGCGTCACCGTCAACGCCAACCCGATCCAGGCCAAGACGATCATCCTCGCCACCGGCTCGGTCAAGCGCCCGATCCCGGGCACCGAGTTCGGAGGACGGGTGATCGGGACCGAGGAGGCGTGGGCGCTGCCCGACCTGCCCAAGACGCTCGCGGTCGTGGGCGCCGGCGCGTCGGGCGCCGAGATCGCCTCCGCCTACGCGCGTCTGGGCACGGAAGTCACGCTGTTCGAGGCGTTGGACCGCGTCCTGCCCACCGAGGACCAGGACATCTCGAAGGTCGTCGAGCGCGGCCTCAAGCGCCAGGGGATCACGATCCACACGAGCACGTTCGTGGAGAACATCGTCTCGACCGAGTCGCTGTGCCGCTACACCCACGGCGACAATCAGGGCGAGGCCGAGTGGCTCGTCATCGCCACCGGACGGGCCCCCGACGTCGCCGCGCTCAACCTCGATGCCGCCGGCGTCAAGCTCGCCGACAGCGGCCTGATCGACGTCGACGGCGCGATGCGGACGAGCGCGCAGGGCGTCTACGCGATCGGCGACCTGGTCCGCGGGCCGGCGCTCGCCCACAAGGCCTCAGACGAAGGCGTGATCGCGGTCGAGGACGCCGCCGGGCTCGAGACCCACCCGATCGACTACCCCGACGTCCCTCGCGCCACCTTCTGCACCCCGAACGTGGGCAGCTTCGGCCTGACCGAGCAGCAGGCCCGCGACGCGGGGCACGACGTCGTCGTCGGCAAGATCCAATACGGCGCGGTCGGCGCCGGAACGGTCTACGGCGACCGCACCGGACTGGTCAAGATCGTGGGCGAGAGGCAGTACGGCGAGTTGTTGGGCGGCCACATCGTCGGCACCCGGGCGACCGAGCTGATCCAGGAGCTCGTCAACGTCCGGGCGCTCGAGGGCGGCTACCCCGAGGTGGCGCGAATCATCCACGGCCATCCGACCCTGTCGGAGGCCGTGATGGAGGCTGGGCGCGCCGCGGATGGCTGGCTCATCCACGGCTAGCCCCGACCAACCGGTCTTCTACTACGACCTCGGCAGCCCGCAGTGCTACATAGTCGCCGAGACGATCATGGCGATGCTCCCGGTGGTCCCGGAGTGGGAGCCCGTGCTCGGCTCGGAGATCGCGCCCGCCGACCCGCAGCAAACCGGCCGGGAACAGATCGAGAACCGAATCGATCAACTCGGTCTCCAGCCGATCCGGTGGCCGCCGAACTGGCCGCCGAACTCCGAGACCGCGATGCTGGCGGCGACGTACGCCAAGCGGATCGGCCGCGCCGTCGCCTTCTCGCTGGCCGCGTTCAGACAGGCCTTCGCGGGCGGTCGCGATCTGGCCGACGAGAACACGGTCCTGATCGCGGGCGCGGCCTGCGAGATACACCCGACGGCGCTGCGCCGCGGCATCGAGCTCGCGACGACCAGGGCAGCACTGCGGTCGGCAACCGAGCGCGCCCAAGACGCCGGCGTGACCGGTCTCCCCGCGATTCAGGTCGGCGGTCAGGTGTTAACAGGTACGGATGCCCTGAGGGCGGCCACAGCCCTGCTCACGTCATGAAGGCCAACCGTTCCTACGAGCTGATCGTCTCCCGTGGGGGACGCGAGCCCGCGTTCATGTCCGACCCCGACCGCACCGACCGGATCGAGGTGGTGTCGGTCGCCGAGGGCGAGGTGATCCTCTACTGGGAGCTCCCGCCCAAGGACGCTTCGCGGGTGCTCAAGCTGCTCCGCGCCGACCTGGTGAGCCTCGAAGCCGAGGAGTTCTTCGACAAGTGGCTCGACGCCGACGCCGAGGATTTCTGAACGGCTGATGTCCCCGCGGGAAGCGGCCGAGCTCGCGCAATACCTGCGACCCGCGATCGCCGACGAACGCGTGCTGGCGGCCATCGCGAGCATCCCGCGCGAGCGCTTCGTGCCGAGGTCGCAGCGCAGCCGGGCCTACGCCAACGTCGCGCTTCCGATCGGCAGCGACCAGACGATCTCGCAGCCGCTCGTGGTGGCGCGGATGCTCGAGGTCCTCGCGCTCAGGCCCACCGACCGCGTGCTCGACGTCGGCACCGGTTCGGGCTATCACGCCGCGCTGCTCTCCCTCCTCGCCGACCGCGTCTACACGATCGAGCGCCACGCCGAACTGACCGAAGCCGCGCGCGAGGCCATCACCGGCCTGGGCATCGACAACGTCACCTTCCGCGTGGGTGACGGCTGGGACGGCTGGCCCGAGGAGGCGCCGTTCGACGCGATCAACGTCGCGGCGGCGATGGGCGATGAACCGCCTCGGAGCCTCGAAACCCAGCTCGCCGACGGCGGCCGGATGGTCGCGCCCGTGGGCACTAAGGCGCAGCACCTGATGCTCACGACCCGGGCCGGCGACGACGTCACCCGCCGGCAACTCGAGGCGGTGCAGTTCGTTCCCCTCGTCCGCGACCGTCAGAAGCGCTAACCCCCAGCCGCGAGCTCATCACCTCGATCGCCACCGGGTTGTGGTCGACGAGCACGAACCGCCGGCCTAACTCCCGGCACACCGCGCCCAAGGTTCCGGATCCGGCAAACGGGTCAAGGCACCAGCCACCCGCACGCGATGACGCCGCCACCATCCGGCGCAGCACGCCCTCGGGCTTCTGCGTCGGGTACCCCGTCTTCTCACGGCCGTTGGTCGGGACGATCGTGTGGAACCAGACGTCGGTCGGGCGCTTGCCGCGCGCGGCCTTCTCGGCACTGACCAGACCGGGCGCCATGTACGGCTCGCGTTCGACCGCGTCGGCGTCGAACCAATGCCCGCCTGGAGTCCGCACGTAGACCAGGATCGTGTCGTGCTTGGCCGGCCAGCGCCGGCGCGGCTTGGCGCCGTAGTCGTAGCTCCAGATGAGCTCGTTCAAGAAGGCATCCCGGCCGAACAGCTCGTCCAGCAGCAGCTTGCAGTAGTGCGCCTCGCGGTAGTCGATGTGGAAGTACAGCGTCCCGTGCGGGGCCAGCAGCTCGCGCGCCCGCGCCAGCCGATCCTCCAGAAAACCGAGGTAATCCCCGAACGCATCGTCGTAGCTCAACGACGAAAGAAACCGCGAGCGATAGCGCCGACCGCCAAACCCAACCCGATCCCCGTCGGCAACCGAAGACACAGACAGCGTCCGCCGTGTCTGCACCCGCCCCGTGTTGAACGGAGGATCCATGTAGATGAGGTCGAACATGCCGTCGGGCAACGCCGGCAGCACCAGAGCGTTGTCCCCGGCGATGACCAGGTCGTCGTCGAGCAAAATCGCGTCGCCTGCGCCTTGTGTCCGCATAGCGGGTAGACCGTACTCCGAGCCCCGGCAAATGCCCCAAATGGCTGCCTTACGCCCACCAGACGCGCCAAAACGCTACGATCGCCGTTCGGTGATCACTAACCGTTACCACGCGCTGCGCGATTCTCCGCTCGGCGTGCGCCTTGCGAACACCGCGTTCGCACGACTCATCACCCGGTCGCCGCTTCGAGCGCGCATCACGCGCTACACGCTGGGCTCGATCGTGGCTGCCCTGACGAGCGCGATCGTGTTCGCGGCCCTGTACGTGATGGGCGTCGGCACGACCGCGTGCTCGATCGTCGCGTTCATCGCCGGCGCGATCCCCAACTGGATCCTCAACCGCCGCTGGGCGTGGCGCGTCGAGGGTCGGATCGCCATCGGGCGCGAGGTCGTCGCCTACGTGATCGTCTCGGTCCTGACGCTGTTCATCACCGCCGAGACGACCGCCTGGACCCAGCGCCACGTGCAGAGCATCCCTGCCCACCATGGCATCCGGGTGCTCCTCGTGACCGCGTCCTACCTCGCGGTGTTCGCGGTCCTGTTCGTCGCCCGCTTCGCGGTCTACGAGGTCTGGATCTTCTCGGGGCGCAGCCGGGTGCGCACCGCTCTCCGGTCGCGCATCCAGGTGCGCAACGCGGCGCGCGCGAACCGCACGCCGTAGCCGAAGTTCCCGCCCTTCTTGGTCGCGGTGGCGTGCGCGCCCCGATCGCGCATGGTCGTCGGCACTTCGCCCAGACGGAAGCCGTGTAGCGCGGCCGAGATCATCAGCTCGGAGGCCTGGTACTGGGGTTGCTCGAGCGTGACCGCCGCGGTCACCTCGGAGCGCATCGCGCGCAGGCCGCAGGCCGGATCGGTGATCCGGTGGCGCACGAGCACGCTGATAAGCGCGCCGAACACGAGCACGCCCAGGTGGCGCGTCCGGTCGGTGGTCAGCTCGGCGCCGAGCCGGCGCGATCCGGAGATGAAATCGGCTTCACCGTCCAACAGCGGCTGAACGACCCGGGCGATCTCCTCCGGCTCATACTGGCCGTCGGCGTCGATCGTCGCGATCACCCGCGCGCCCCGCGCCCGCGCCAGCCAGTAGCCGAGCTTCAGCGCAGCGCCCTGGCCGCGGTTGGCCGGGACGTCGCAGACCAGCGCACCGGCGCCGGCCGCCTGCGCGGCCGTCGCATCCTTTGCGCCGTCGACCACGACGATCACCTCGGTCTTCAAACCCGCGGCCGTGCCTGGGATCTCGCGCACCACGCCGGCCACCGTCGGCTCCTCGTTGTAGGCGGGGATGACGATCGCCAGCGGCGCGCCCAGTCCGGGCGGGTGAACGCCGAGGAACGCCGTCGCCGCCCCGCGCTCGTCCGCCGTCAGGCGC
>Ga0335078_10010443_pt1 | contig 13741 bp, 4 predicted proteins | sample Lox_Sample_32_FD_206711 | JGI IMG/M metagenome (GOLD analysis project Ga0335078, IMG submission 206711) | Soil microbial communities from Loxahatchee National Wildlife Refuge, Florida, United States - Lox_Sample_3.2 | ecosystem: Environmental > Terrestrial > Soil > Wetlands | place: USA: Florida...
GGGAGATCTTCGCGCTCGATCACGGCAAGCTCACGAACGGCGCGGCGGCGCAGCGCCTGTCGACGAACATGCTCGGCTCGGTGTTCCAACATTTTGCCGAGATCACGGGCGAGAAGGTCACGGCGGCTCAGGCGCGCGCGGTGGCGCGGGGTGTCTACCCGCACCCGAAGGTCCCGGTGGGGTATGCGCGCGGCGAGGACGGCGTGCTGGTGGTCGAGCCGGCGGCCGCGAAGGTCGTGGTGCAGGCGTTCAAGCGCCGTGATCGCGGGGCGTCGCTGGTGGAGATCCAGGCGTGGCTGGCCGAGAACGGGATCGAGCGCGCGCTCTCCGGTGTGGCCTGGATGCTGCGCTCGCGGATGTATCTGGGGGAGATCCACTTCGGCGAGCTGCACAACCTCAACGCCCACGGGCCGATCATCAAGGATCGCGCCCTTTTCGAGCGCGTGCACCGGCGGACGGTCTCGCGCGGGCGCCAGGCCAAGTCTGAGCGGCCGTTGGCCCGCCTCGGTGTGCTGCGCTGCGGGACGTGCGGCTCGCGGATGGTGATCAACAGCTACACCGGCAGCTACCGGTGCGGCGACACGAGCGCGAACCGGTGCCGGCGACGAACGGCGGTCAAGGCCGACCGGGTCGAGGCGATGGTGCTGGACGCGGTCCGGGCGTACTCGGCCACCGCCGGGGTGCACGGACGCGCGTCGCGCAAGCGGCAGATCCGCGAGGCGGACGAGGCGATCGAACGCGCCAACGCCGGTCTCGATAACACCATCCGCCAGCTCGGCGAGCTTGGCTTGTTGGGCCGACCCGCGAGCCAGGAGACCCTGGAGAAGAGGACCAAGGCACTCGATGACGCGCACGCCGTCCGGGCTCGACTCGGCGATGGGGGCGAGAGCGATGTCATCGGTCCTGAGGACATCGACAAGCTGCGCGAACCCGCGAAGCGCTTAGCGGCCTGGCGACGGCTGATCACCGACACCGTCCAGTCGGTTACGGTCGCGCCGGCGATGACGGCGGACGGACGCCCCAGTCACCTTTGGGACCCTCGCCGCATCGACATCAGGTTCCTGGGCCAGCATCCATAACCAAGCCGCCAGCAGCGACTGATCGCGCTTCCGTCGACACCGTCCTGTCCTACGACCCGTACAACTCTGCCGACCGGCGCCGAGTCGGACGTCGTCGTCGGGCACGCCTTCCGCAACCGCGAGAAGCATCAGAGAGAGATCGGCCTCACCGGTGTTGTGAGATTCGTCCACTCCGACAGCGAGCTCGCGGGTGGCGCCTGCTTGCGCAGCGCCATGACCGAGGAGCAGTCGGGCCCCTCTCATCGGTGACCTCCGGAATTGTGGCGCCGCCACAGTACCGGTGGCCGGCGATCGCCTCCACGGGCCCTGCCATCGTAGCGAGCAGGTGCGCCGCCTCGACGGTCGCGAGCCTCCCTGCTGGCGACGAGTCTGGCGAACAACAGCGCGCTGCCGATCGTGGCCAAGAGACCTCGGGCCGCATGAATGCGCGGCTGCGCATCGCTCCAGGCACACGTGGTTGCGCGTACACGCCGCAGGGTGAAAGCTGAGTCCCAGCGATCGTCGGATCGACCGGCCAGCGCTCCGGGGATTCACGAGTCTGGCGATTACAAGGGTTCCTGCCGACGCCGTGCGGGACACACGGTCCGACGCCCGGGCGTGCTCGGAGTCGGATGGCCCCGACGCCCGCGCACCGGTTGGGGCGTCTGTCGGTACGCGGGTCGGGTATGAGCCACGTTGGCCCAGATGACGCCAGGATCACCGGTAGGCGGCGGTAATGGTCAGCTGATGGCACCGCGGTCAGCCGCTTCCCGTCGGCGGAGGCGGAGCGTCGTCCGTCGATTGGAGCAGGTCCCAGCGCATGCCACTAGAGCGTTCGCCGCGTCCGGTGTGCTTGCGGCGTTGGAGCCAGACGTGGAGGGAGCCGTCGTGCCAGCGGCCGATCTGCCAGCGGCGTTCGAGGGTGACGCCAGCGCGCTGGACCTCCTGGTCGTCGAAGCGGGCGGGGGCGCGTGGGTCGAGGAAGGTGCCCTGGGGTCCGACCTGGGCGGCGGGGGGTCCGTCGCGGAGCAGGTCCCAGGCGCTCATGCGGCCGCGGCGCAGGCGCACCTGCGCGCTATCCGCGATCGGTTCGGGGAGCAGGGGCATCCACCACGGTGGCGCGGGTCCCTCGAGCCGGTAGCGCCAGGCCTGGGACGTATACGTGCGGGCCTTCGTGGAGCCGGCGCCGGCGGCTGGCTCCGCCGGCGCCGGCGCGTTAGCCGCGTACCAGGCGGCAGCTCTTTCGACCGCCTGGCCGAGCGGACCCTCGACCGATCGCTCGATGGCCCAGCCCAGATTGGCGCCCTCGTCGCGGGCTAACTCAACCTGCTCCAGCGCCGGTCCGTTGACATCGGCAACCAGAGTCGGTGCGACGAGCAGCCACGGCGACGGATGAGTGTCGCTCACGCGGTCCCCGGTGAGCTCGCAGAACCGCCAGGGACGATCATGACCGCCGCCACCAGTAGTCGTGTCGAGGAGCGCCGTCGACCGGATCGGATGGCGATCGCCGAACGTGTCGATCACCTCGAGCGTCTCGACCTCCGTCAGGGTTCCGACGGGAAGCGCGAGCGGGAACACGAACCAGTCGCGTCCGTACTCGGTGGCGAAGTTTGCGAGCATCAGACGTGGCAGATCGGACGGTCCGGCGTCGAGGTCGCCGAAGTTGACATCAGCGTCCTCGAGCTCCCACCACCGCGACGCCGGCATGCCCGAGTAGCGGACGAGGGTGGGGAGCGTCGCCAACACCCGCGGGGCGCCGTTCACTGATGCTCCCTGGGCAACGTCGAACGAGTACCAGTCGAGATGGCCGCCGTCGTGCTCGGGCGCGCTCAGTACAAGCGGCGTGTCGGACCCATTGCGATCTCCCTTGTCACCGTCGCGAGAGCCATCCTTCGGCGCACCGGCGAACGCGGCGAAGCGGTACTCGAGCCGCTCCGCGTCCCACGCCGGCGAATCCGTATCTCCGTCCCGATCCAAATACCACTCCCGCCAATCGTCGACGATCGCCGACGCCCGATCGACATCCGCCGCGCTCAACCCCGCCCCGAGCACGTCATTGACCTGCGACGTGGTCGCGGCGGCAACAGCCCGCCCATCAAGCCCGAAGCGAGCGATCACCGAGGCCGCCGCGGCCCCATGCGCGCCCAGCGCGACGAGCCTGTCCGGTAGCTCGAGCGTGAAGGCGCCACGCAGCGCATCCGCACCGGCACCGAGACCCGCTTCCTCCAACACGCGCGACAGCCGCCGGCCCGCTCGCGCCGCGGCGAACAGCCCGGCGGCACCGAAATCGGGTCCGGCCGCCGCCTCAACCACGGCTTCGAGCGGACGCCCGCTCGGCAGCGGCCGAACCCGATCGCCGTCTGCAGCGGCGATCGCGCCCAAGCCCACGACTCGCGCCGAAGCGCGCACAGCAATGGGCTGGCCCGCGTCGTCGCCCTTGAACTCCCATAGCTGCCACTGCCGGGCGAGCATCCACAGCGGGTCTGCGATCCGCGCCTCCAGCCCGCCGGTCAGCGAGACGGTGCGGGCAGCGCTCTCGACGCGGTCCCAGCGCACCGTCACTCCTCCTCCGGCCAGGCGGCGATCTCGCCGGGCACGAACGTCGTCGGGATCGACCGTCCATAGTCGACGAGGTCCTCCGGACCCACGGTGCGGAGCCCCGCCCACTCGAGCGTCTCGAGCAGCGTCTGCACGACCACCGCCAGGTTCCACGGCTGCCCGTCAGGCGTCACCGCGAGCAGCCAGGACTGCGGCGGCCGGCTCCCCGGCGCGTCGAACCGGAACGTCACGCCAGTCGTCTGATCCCGGGACGGGATCGGCTCGGACCACCGGTCGACGACGAGACCGCAGGCGGCGTCGCCTACACCCGGCAACGTGCCGGGCCCACAAGCGGTCACGACCGACAGGCGACCAGTGCCCGCGGGCCGCGACATGCCGGCCCAGTTCTCGCCGTCCCACAACGGGTCCTGACCCGCACAAAGTTTGAGTCCGGCGCCGCCGAGCAGCTGGCTCAGCAACCCCACCCTCGCCAGGTCACCGACGCCACCGCGGACACGTCCGACCGCGTCGAGCCATTCGTCGAGCACGTCCGGAGTCGCGTCGGCCGGCCCCGCACCCATGTCGACGACAGGTCCGGGCGCCGCCCCGTCAGCCGCGGAAGCGCCCGCGACGACGAACCGCCCCAGCGGGGGCAGCCCGCGGCCGAGGACGATCGCGAGCCGCGCCTCGAGGTCGTCCTGACGATCGGCGGCGTCGACCGTCACGGCGTCGACGTTCGCCATCCGACGGTCGACGATCGCCCGCAGGGCGGCGGTCGCGTCGGCATCCCCGGGCGCTCCTCCGGTGCTGATCCCGACACGAGCCAAGAACCCGACCGCCTCGGTCTCCACGTCGGGCGACGAAGAGCCATCCAATACAGCGGCGCGCTGCTGCACGGCGCCGATTACCCCGTCGACCGCATCGAGCTCCGCCCCCACGTCGAGTCCGGCGTCGCCGGCGGCAGCTGCCGGTCGAATGTCACGCGCGTCGGCCGGGCCCAGCGCCCCGATCAGCCGCCGGATCTCGATGGCGAGCACGCCGAAGTCGGCGAGGCTCACCGCACCCGGATCGGCACCCGCCGGCTCGACCGTGACGGCAACCGCGCTGTCCAGCGCGGCCGCGGCGAGCGTGGCGATCGGCGCAGCACCGACCGTCGGATCCTCCCCAACAAGGTGGATCGCGTCGAGCGCCGACAGCCTCAGGTCGGCCAGCGTCAGCGGCCGCGTATTCGGGCCTAGAAGGACGCTGAAGTGCACGTCGGAGGGCGTTGGCAACAGCGACGCGACCCAGCTCTCCAGCGCGGGAGCGATCGCATCCCGGACCCCTGGGACCCAGCCATTCCCCGGCGCCGGAGCGTCAGGGTCAAGCAGAACGAGGACGCGATGCTCGACAGCAACAGCCGACCGGTCCGTGAGCGGCGCCCGGAATTCCGGCGGCGGATTCGCCCCCGTCCCGATCGCGTTCAGGACGGCGGTCGCCCGCTCGTCGTTGCCGGCGGCGAGCTGGTGCGTGGCCTCGAACAGCCCAACATCCCCGAAGGCGTCGAACGCCGCGTCGAGGTCGGCCAGAGCGGACACGACCGCTGGCTCCGGTGTGCCCAGGCCGTCAGCGCGGGAGAGCTCCAGCAGCGCGATCCCGTCGACCGGGGTATCGGCGCGGGCATTCGGCCGCCCACTCGCGGCGAGCACCGCCAACCGGATTGGCTGGATCTGATCGTCAGCGTGCTGGTCGTGGAGCGAGCGCTCGAAGCGATAGCCGAGCAGGTCGCCGAGCGGCTGCCCGTGCCGGATTCCCTCGGACAGCCAGAGGGCCGTCCGGATCCGGTCCGAGCGCAGGTCGACGGCGGCCGGCGATGCCGCGTCGGAGGTATCGTCGGCGCTCATCGTCTCCCATCCCGACCGCAGCAGCGCCGCGGTCGTGGCGTGCGCCATCGACGATGCGTGGATGAAGCCTCCGCTGTCCCGCGGGGCGGCGCGCGGCTCGAGCGTGGTCACCCACGCGAACGCGCCGACCTGGACGCCGCCGGGATGGGCATCGCGGACCCGGTCTAACCGCTCCGAGGCCAGCGACGTGGCCCACGCGTCGAGCCGATGGGCCCCCAGCCCGAGCGTCTCCTGCAGCAGCCACGCCAGCGTGTCCGGATCGACGGTCGCGAGTCCCTGTAGGGCGTCGGTGACGGCGGACTCGACGGTCGGGTCGGGTGGCACCTCGCCGAGCGTCGCGTCGAGCAGCTGGTAGAGCAGCGGCTTCGGGGAGATGGTCCGGGACAGCTCCGATTCGGGGAGGCGCCCCCCGAGCAGCGATTTCGGCTCGCGCCGCGAGAACCGGTCCGCCAGATCGGCCAGGTACGCCGCCGCGCTCTGGCGCTTCCCCGCACTGGCCGATTGCACGAGCCCGGCATCCGGCCACTCGGTCGCCGAGGCGCTGAGCAAGGCCGCGATGAGTGTCGTGTCGTCCTCGGCCTCGCCCAGGATGCCCGCGAAGCGCTCGAGCCCGAGCCAGCGCAGCGGGCGCTGGCGCTCCTCGAAATTGCCGAGCGTGTCGAGGACCTCCTGCACGAACTCGAGCCCCTTGTCGCGGGTGCTGCCCGTCTGGAAGTTCTGGACATTGCTTTGCACGAGGGTCCACAGGTCGACCTGGTCGTCGATCGAGATGAACCCGTCGGGGTATTCGCTGGCGAGGAGGTCGGCGTAGTAGAAGCCGGCGGCGTCCACACCGGGGTCGTTGCTGTTCGGCTGCGTGGCGGCCGTCATCCTCGCCAGCTGCGCCGCGTACTGGGCCTGGATCGAATCGGGCGCCTCGCCGTCGACGTAATCGTCGAGGTGGCGCACGAACAGGCGGGCCGGGTGGGGTTGCTGCGCGAGGATCGCGCCGACCGTGTCGGAGGGGTGGGCGTCCGGATCTGTGAAATCCGGTGACGGCAAGAGCTCGAGCGAGCGCCGCCATGCGTCGGCCAGGAGCGCGACGACGCGCTCGACCTGGCCGGCGACCGTCGACGGATCGGGGTCGGTGAGGGCGGGCCGAACGGGCAGGATGCCGTACGGCTGCGAGCCGATTCGGAGCGTGGCCACCGGTGCGCCACCGCTGACGCGATCGACGAACCACGCCCGCAGCCGGGCGGTCACCGCCGGGTCGACCCCCGGGGACCCGGACACGCCGAGGAGGCCTCCGGCGAGCGTTCCGAACACGGCCTGGAACATCGCCTCCCGCATCCACCGCGCCCACAGGACGTGCGTGTCGGTGCCGTGGGGCATGGCTCTCAGCGGGTCGACATCAGGCAGCCCCAGGACGCCCGCCGTGCGGCCGGCGGCATCGTCGTCGGAGATGTCGGACGGGCCGCCATTCGAGTGCGACGAGCGGGCACTGGACACACCGGCGCCACGAGGCGCAGCACCGGCCACCGTCGAGGACGTCGTATTCGTCGGCGTCCCCTGCGGGATGAAGGACAGGCCGGTCGAGACGGCGTGCACGGCCAGCAGGCGGGCGAGCTCCTCAGCGAGCGCCAGCGGCGACCCCGAATGGAGCCCGACGACGAGCATCAGATCGATCTTGTCTGACGCTTGGCCGGCGGCGGCGGGCGAGAGCGGAACGATGATCGCCATGCCGGCGTCGACTGCCCTGTCGTAGTCGACCATCCACGCCAGGCCGTCGTCGATCGTCATATCGCCGCCGAGCACATCACTCACTGCTGCCTGCGGGTCGGGCCCCACGCGCAGGTCGCTGGCCACCGGGGCGCTCGCCTGCCGGAAGATCTCCGTGCCGCCCGCGTAGCCGAGCGCGAGCCACTGCCCCGGCAGCAGCACCGGCCGCGCACGCGAGCTCCGGTCGGCCGAGTCCGCACCACCACCGACGCCGGAGTCGATGTGCACCTGGTCCGGATAGATCCGGATCCGCAGCTCCGGCGGATCGGCGTCGAGCACGAGGCGCGTCTCGAGCCCAACCGGCAGCAGGAGCAGCGGGAGGTCAGGGTCGAGGCTCGCGAACGGCAGCCCCTCGAGGACGGCGTCGGGGATGTCGATCGAGATCGGGTCCGGTGCGCCCGGAACGCCTCCCGCCGCCGCCTGCTCCATGACCGAGTACCAAACGCCCATTCCTCGCGGCCCGCGCCGCTCGATGCGCTTCGGGGCGGGCCGCAACGGACTGGGCGTGGGCCGGGGCGTCGGAGGGGTCATCCGGCCCCGTGCCCGGACGGCTGGACCGGCGGCAGCATCGCGCTGGCATGGACCAGCATCCGCACCGGGCGTTGAAACGTGATCCGTGCCATTGCCGCGGCGTCCTCGCCCCACGCGTCGAGGTCCGTATGGGTCGGCCCGTTGCCGGGCAGCGGCCCCGCCGTGACGACGGAGGACGGGCCGGTGACATCGATGAAGTCGGGCAGCGGACCGCCGTTGTCGGCGAGATGCGACCACGACAGCCCGTCCCAGCTGGTCAGCGCATCGTCACCGACGTTCCTCGGCGCGTCGAGCCCGAATCGCGGCGCGCTGGGCACCTGCTCGAGCACGAAGAACCATCCGGGCGTCCCGTCCGCCGGATGCGTCGTGCCACGCGCCGTGGCCTGGTCGAGGTCGAACCCGAACGCGGCGACATCCGGCGCCAGCCGGGCGACGAACACCGGCGTCTTGATCAGGGGCGATATCCCTTCGACGCGGACTGTGCCCTGCCATCGGGCCGGGACGGCATAGACCCGGAGGTCGGGGTAGCGTTGCAGGACCACGCTGCGAATGAGCATCACGAGGCTGGCAGGCGCAGGGAGGCTGGGCGCGTTCGCCCCGAGCCCGGCGCGCGCCGTCCACGATGCGATCGGATCGATGTCGGGGGCGGCACCGTCCCAGAAGTGCGTCAGCCACGTGTCGGTCGGCTGCGCCGGGAACTCCCGCCACACGAACTCCCGCCAGAGCTCGTGGTTCATCCCCGCCAGCAGCGCCTCGACGAAGGACTGGTTGGCTTCGAGGAGGCCCAACGTGTCGCCTGGGACATCGGCGGCGCCAGGGACGAGGTACTCGATCGAGAGGGCGGCCACCCGGCTGTACGCGGGGGTGCTGAACGCCGGGCCGATGAGGACGCGGTCAGGCACGTCGGACGTGCGATCGGCGTCCAGTCCGGACACCGTGGCGTCGACCATCGCCCGGATCGTCGCCAGCGGATCGAGCGCGGTCCGGGCGTACCCGACCAGCGTGCCGACCGCATCGACGTCGCCGGTGTACGTGAGGACCGCCCAGTCGGCCCGGGTGGGAGTGGCGAGCGTGTAGCTCCGTGCGGCGAGCGGCGCGCCGTCGCGCTGGGGACCAACCGGCGACGCGGCGGACAAAGCAGGCGGCCGCCGGGCGTGAGCAGACCCTCCCTCGACCCCCGACCCGGCGGGAGGCGCGACGTCGGCCCACGATCCCACGAACTTCAGCGTATCGTCCAACGCCGTGCGCGTTACCAACTCCTCGGTCGATACGCCGCCGACGGCGGAGCTGAAGCTCGGGGCGGTGCGCGTGACCCGGCGGAACGTCCCTGACAGCAGACCATCCGGGAGCGCCGAGGACGCGGCCACGCCCTCCACGGTCGACCCCTGCGGGGCCGTCAGCCGAGCCATAGCCGGCGCCGCAAGCTGCACGAATACCGGATCGCTGAGCGCGTCGAAGGCGGGACGCGACCCGCGGGCCAGTTCCCACGCGGCACGGGCCGACGCCAGGGCAGCCGTCGCCGCACGGGTGTCGCCGGCGACCTGCCAGGCTTCGGCCATGAGGGCCTCCTGGTCGCGCCGCACGACGGCCGCGCCGACCGCCGCGACCGCTCGATGCGGAGGCTCGGTGTTCAGCTCACCGAGCCAGACGGGCGGGCCGTCGAGCGCCGGCACGGAGTCGACCCCGGCCTGGTTGATCGCGTACGCCGGCGGTCCGACGACCGGATCGTCATCGAGGGCGTCATACGGGTCGGCGTCCGAGGTCGGGGTCAGCTCGGCGTTGAGGATCGACGCCAGCGCCACCTTCGTTCGCTTGCGCGCCGCGTCGGGCCACGGACGCGACGTGCCCGCTGGCGAGAGCAGCGCCCCCTCATAGCTCACCACGATCCCGGCGACTTCCGGCAGCCCGCCGCCGGGCCGGGAGAGATCAAGTGGCCGGCGTCCGACCGAGCCCGGCAGCGCACTTGGCTGCAGGCGACGCACGAGCGACTCGAAGTCGCCGCCGGGACCGGTCGCGAACCTCCACCAGTGATACACGGGCAGCGTGACCTCGCCGCCCGCCGTCACGTCCCAGGCGAGTCCCATGTCGGGCGTGACCGAAGCGCCCAGCCCTGCCCGCCGGCCAGCCTCGAACGTCGGGACGACGCACGCCAGCCAGGACCGGTTCGCGCTGAGATGACGCGGTGACAGCAGCCGTGATCGGAAGGCCTTCGGCGAGCCCGACAGCGCCGCCGGAATGCCCTGCGCCAGATCCGCGTCCGTGTGCACGTGCGCCCACGCCCAGCACTGCGCGAGGTCGGGCAGCTCGCGCGCCGCGTCGTCGACGTGGAGCACCGCCGCGCGGCCGCCGGTGTCGAGAACCACGCCGTCGCGGTCCTCGACGACGACGAGCGCGAGCCACGGCTGCAGCTTGTTCTTTCCGGCGGCCGCGGGCGTGTACCGCCATGGCAGATCGGGCGGGCCGAACTCGACGAGGGCGAGGTACGTGCTCTCCGCGTCTGACGCTCCGGGCGCCGGGTCGTGGCGCACCACGAGTGTTTCGTCGATGTCGGCGATCTCCCCGGGGCTGCGCAGCCGGATGTCCGGCCCGTCGACCGGCTCCTCGAGCTCGCCGCTCTGACCGTCCTCGGCATGGAGGTTGACCGTGATCGAAAGCGACGCGACGTCGTGCGGGGCGAGGCCACCCTTGGCGGTATCCGACACGGCCGTGGCGAGTCCGGTGCGCAGCCACGGCAGGAACGTGGGGTTGACCACCCCGGTCACGTCCCGGCCACCTCCCAAGCGGGTGAGACCACCGCGGCAGGGTCACGACCCGCGGGCGTGAGGCGGCAGTCCAACCACGTCGGCGCGCGCGCGAGCACGGCGCCGTCGAGTCGATCACGCGCGACGTAACCGGGCGCGAGGACGCCGAGGGTGCCTTGATCGCTGTGCGCCACGTACGCGGCGGCCGCCCGACTCGGAGCCATTCCAGGCGCGGCCGCGGCCTGGATCGCCGCCGCTCGTGGGTCGCTCGCCAGATCGTGCCTGTGGGGAGGCGGGCCGCCGGCGACCGCGGGGTCACGGATGATCTGCTCGTACTCGAGCGTGACCGCGCGACCCGGGCCGGACGTGGGATCGCCACCGCCGACCGTGATACCGGCGCGAAGCTGCTCGAACGACGGCGCCGTCAGCGCCTCCATCGGGTCCAGGTCGGCATACGACGACGGCGGAAACCAGTCGAGGAGCTCGCCGGTTCCGGGCGGCGCGGTCTCGCCGACGTCCAGGTCGAACCAGTCCCAGCCGCCCGCGATCGTGAACGGGTCCGCCCGATCGATTGTCACCCTCAGCGGAACGATCCGCTGCGCGACGCCGAGCGTTCCGTCGGGCGCTATCACCAGCTCGTCGGACGTCGCGTCGCTCGCCGCCAGGACGACGCCGCCGCCTCCTCCGTCGATCGCGCTCCAGGCGTCGCGGTCGGCGAGGACGATCCGCAGCATTCCGAGCACGTCATCCGCGGGCGGAGGCGGTTCGGGGAGCGCCGTGCCGATCGCCACATCGAGATCGAGCGGGACGTCCAGCCCGAGCAGCTTGAACGTGGCGGTGCCCGTCACGTGCCACGGGTTGGGCCCGCTCAGGCGGCCATCGAACCAGACGCCGGCGAGGTCGATTCCGGCTCCGGTAACGGTCACGTAGCAGCCGACGTGCACGATGAGCTGGAACGGCGACAGCTTGATCAGCGTGTCGAAGGACGCGCCGCCGTTGATGCCGAAGCCGTCCACCTCGGCCGTGAGCTCGAGGGCGGCGCCAAACTGGAGCGAGTTCGAGGCGATCGCGAAATAGCACTCGAAGCGCACGTCGAGCACGTCGGCGGCTCCGATGCTGAGCGACAGGCGGTCGAGAGCAGGAAAGCCTGGCGGCGGTCTGAAGCCGGGATGAAAGCCGCCGAGCGCGAGCAGAAACGTCGGCGAGCGTCCAAAGCTGGCCCGCAGGGCCATGTCGCCGTCCAGCGCGTACTCGGCGATGTACGAGTCGTGCAGGCTGGCGTCGATCGAGAGGGTCGCGGTTGCCGTCTCGACCACTCCGTCCACGTCGAGGTTGAGCACGACCAGTGCGAGGTCGTCGGTCGGCAACACCGAGGCGATCCGGCCGACGACCGCGATCGTGATCGGGTCCGGGAGCGAGATGACGACGCCGAGCTCCGCGGTGATCAGTGCGGGGGTTCCCCACCCGATCTGCACCATCGGTCCGAAGACGTATCGGTCGGGCGCCACCGGGAACAGCCCTTCCAGCTGATCGACGATCTGCGGCGCGTCGGCGACGGGATCCTCCGGGAACAGGATCGCGTCAAGTCCCGTCGAGCGGATCGTGTCCTCGAGCGCCGGGACATTCAGCGCCCGATTGACGCCGGCGAGCCCGCCGAGCCCGTCGAGCGTGAACCCGAACCCCAGCGGAATCCCGGGGACGTCGATGAACAGGACCAGGAACATCGACCAGTCGCCGTCGGGGAGCCGGGTGTTAACCAGCCCCACCGCGCTCGCGCCAATCGTGAGCAGCTCCACCTCCAGCACGCCCGTGTAGCTGCCGGTCGCGGAATCGTGTGACACGAAGCCGCCCCCGGCTGCGACGCCGGCATCCAGTGCCAGCCCGAGACCGGTGGGTGGTACGAACTCGAGCCCCAGCGCGAGATCCCCGAACCGCGCCGCCGTTCCGTCACTCGCGGGAGCTGTCCGAGCGCTCAGTCCGAGACCCTCGATGGCGACCGCGAACGGTCCGAGCCCGGCCGAGAACGTGAGCAGCGCCGCCGCGCTGAGCGCGTCGTCGCCGACGCCGGCGTCGATCTCGAGCGACAAGATCTCGACCGGACCGAGCGTCAGGTTCAGCGGGATCTCCGCGGCCGGGGATCCGTCGATGCTCACCCCGGAGCGCGAGGACCAGGCTGCGCTCAGCCCGAAGGCGGCCTCGAGCGGTGACGATCCGAGCAGCGTCTGGATCAGTGCATCCGTATCGCCGGGATCGAATACGACCACGAGTGCAGGGCCGCTGGGCGTGGTGCCGCTGGCCTCGATGACGAGCTCCGCGGGGGCCGATATCAGGGTCGCTGCCAGCTGCCCGCCGCGGAGCTCGACGCGCAGACCGTCGGGGGCGCCGGCGAGCACCTGGGGCGATCCGGCGTGCACGAGGGCGATGCGGGCGTGGGCTGCCGGCTCGAAGCCCTGGGCCTTGACCCCGGTCGGATCGATGTGGATCCCGACGGCGCCGGTCGCGTCGGCGGTGCCGGACGCATCGACGTGCCAGCCGTTCGTGACGTCGACCGCGGCGTGGGCCGAGCCGGTGGCCAGGTTCGCAACGTAGAGGCCCGTCACGGGCCCGGCGGGATCCTCCGGTGCGGGCACGACGACGATGCCGAGCTCTCCGAATGCCTTGCCAAGATCGCCGTGAGCGACGGGGACGACGAGCTCGCGGATCGACCCCAGCGCCGGGTTTGAGCGCTCGACGAGCGGGGGCGAGGAGTCGAGGAACAGGTCACGCAGCGGCGCGCGCCGCGCCGGCCGTTGCTTGCCGGCGCACAGCAGCCGCAGCTCTTCGAGCAGCCGGTCGTGCTCCCAGCCGTCGGTCCCCCACGCGTACTGCTGTTGGAGCGTTCCCGCGGGATCGCTGAAGAGATCGACCAGCGTCGACCACGCAACGGTCCGCTGCACCTGGGTCGTCCCGTTCCGCTGGATCGAGGTGTCCTCGACGACGCCAGCGATGCGGAGGAGCCGATAGAGCGTCAGGCGGTTCGACTCGAGCCATCGCACCAGGAGTACCCCGGCAGCAGGCGCGCGACATCGGCCCAGAACGCCAGATCGCGGAGCTCCGCCGGCAGCGTGGTCGGCGGTTGGAAGCCGTCGAGCTGCTGGATGGCCGATACGACGTCATCGACGACCTCCAGCAGGTCGGTTGTGGCCGCGGCGAGGTCGCCCTGTCCACCGTCGATCTCGTCCTTGAGGGCCTG
>Ga0335078_10010444_pt1 | contig 13741 bp, 14 predicted proteins | sample Lox_Sample_32_FD_206711 | JGI IMG/M metagenome (GOLD analysis project Ga0335078, IMG submission 206711) | Soil microbial communities from Loxahatchee National Wildlife Refuge, Florida, United States - Lox_Sample_3.2 | ecosystem: Environmental > Terrestrial > Soil > Wetlands | place: USA...
GGATCGGCGTGATGGTCGGGCTGATCAACACGGCGTTCGTTTCGCTGGTGCAGGCGATCGTCCCCCGCGAGATCCTCGCCCGGGTCCTCAGCATCGACTCCGTCGGAAGCACGATCTCCATCCCGGCCGGCCTGCTCGTCGGCGGGGTCCTGATCGGCCGGTACGGCATCGAGTTCGGGTTCCTCGTGGCGGCGGTCGGCCTGGCGGTCAACGGTGCGGCGGCGCTCGCCCTGAAGGAGTTCCGCTCCCTCCGCTACGGGTCGGTCGAGGCGTAGCGGGGATCCCGGGCGCCCGCGGAGCTCGGACGGCGCGTAGCGTTATGGTCGACTCCCGATGGGGAGAGCGATGGCGGGGATCGATCTCACCGTCTGGGTCACGGTCGCCGGCACGTGGGTGTTGGTCGTCGGAACCCTGGCGTTCGCCTACTGGCAGATGCGCCAGAACCAGCGGCTGCACTCCACATCGACCCTGCTCGACCTCCGCGAGCGGTTCTACAGCCCGAGGATGCGCCAGGCGCGGAGGGAGCTGAGCGCCTGGCTCCTGAAGCCCGGCCGGAGCGGAGAGCCGGGCAGCTGGGAGGTCGTCCTCTTCTTCGAGTTCGTGGGGTTCCTGACCCGGTCGGGCACCCTCGAGCGGGACTTCGTCCGCAAGTCGTTCGGCACGTGGATCACGGGCTACTACTCGCTGCTGACCCACCCCGTTGACCTGCTGGCACGATGGCGGACGGAGAGCAACGACCCGCTGATCTTCGCCGACTTCGAGTGGATGGCTCGCTTCATCATCGAGATGGAGCGGCGGGAGACGCCGGGCGCCTCGTTCGAGGCGTCGCTCCTCGAAGAGGCTCGGGATGTGCTCGAGGGGGATGCGCGCCTCGAAACGCCGGACGCCCGATGACCAACGCCCCGGACGGCCGCCGCCCCCTCGCGCCTAGCTCTCCGACGACGCGCGAAGCGATGCAATCTGTTCCGGCGTTCCCGTGAAGACGGTCGCCGCATCGACGAAACAGATCGAGTTGCCCGTCGGGTCTTCGATGTAGAACGACCGCTCTCCCCACGGCCGCACGACGATCTCCCCCATCGGGCTGCGCGGGTCGCCGTGCAGAAGCTCCTTCGAGGTGCAGCCGAGGCGCACCGCCCGGGCATGAACCTCCTCGATCCGGTCGGTGGCGAGATAGATCGATTCGACCGGCCGGGGCGTCTCCTCCGGTGCCCGTCCCGAGTAGTCCAGGACCCCGAGGATGACGGGGCCGCAATCAAAGTAGACCCGGCCGGGCGCGACCTGACGACCGGGGATCCCGAGCAGCGTTTCAAAGAAGCGCGTCGAGCGCGCGAGATCCGTGGCCGGGACCAGGATCCGGAACAGTCGCGGAGCCCCCGCCGACGTGGTCGGATCGGCGGAATCGGTCACCCCGGGGTCCCCCCAGCCCGCGCCATCCGCGCGCAAGAGGCGCAGAACGTAAAGGGATTCCGGCGAGGCGCCTTTCCTCCGGCGATTCGCGGCGCCGGCGGTCTCGAGGGGAGAGGGAACCCCGGTCGCTTCGAGCCACCCCCTCCCTATCCGTCCCGGCGGATTGCCCCGAACGTGAAAACCCGGCGGCTGGGGCGGCAAGGCCCCGAGGTGTCGGCGATCGGTCTCGGCTGCATGGGAATGTCCCAGTCCTACGGGGAGCCGAACGATCCCGAATCGATCGCCACGCTCCACCTCGCGCTCGACCGCGGCGTGACGTTCCTCGATACGGCCGATGCCTATGGTCCGTTCACGAATGAGCGTCTGGTCGGCGGGACGATCCGGGGCCGTCGCAAGGAGGTCTTCCTGGCCACCAAGTGCGGTTTCGTCGCCGGGGCGCCGGGGGAGCCGATGCGCGTCGACGGCTCTCCGAAACACATTCGAGAGGCCTGCGACGGAAGTCTCGAGCGCCTCGGCGTGTCGACCATCGACCTGTACTACCTGCACCGGCGGGACCCCCGGACCCCGATCGAGGAGAGCGTGCGCGCGATGGCGGCGCTGGTGGACGCAGGAAAGGTCCGCTTTCTCGGACTCTCGGAGGTGAGCGGGACCACCCTCCGGCGGGCGCACGCGATCCATCCGATCACCGCCGTGCAGAGCGAGTACTCGCTGTGGACGCGCGACCCCGAGGATGGGATCCTCCCGGCGTGCCGAGAGCTGGGTGTCGGGTTCGTGCCGTTCAGTCCGTTGGGACGAGGGTTCCTGAGCGGCGGCATCCGTTCCCTCGACGCCCTGCCCGCGGGAGACTTCCGCCGAGGGATCCCACGATTCCAGGCGGAGCACCTCGACCGAAATCTGGCGCTGGTCGCCCGACTGCGGGAGATCGCCACCAAGAAGGGATGCACCCCGGCGCAGCTCGCGCTCGCGTGGGTCCTCGCCCAGGGGGACGAGATCGTGCCGATTCCGGGCACGAAGCGCCGCGCCTACCTCGAACAGAACATCGCGGCGGTCGACCTTCAGCTTTCGCGCTCGGAACAGGAGGCGGTGGGAGGCGTCTTCGCACGGGGGGCGGTCTCGGGGGATCGATATTCGCCGTCGTCGGCCCAGTGGGTCGATCATTGATCCGGCGGCTCGGGCGCGCCCCCTCCCCGCCGTCCTACGCAGCGGTCCCGGACCGCGCGGGATCGTCACCCCGCGGACGGATTCGCCGACCGCCAGACGATCGCCATCACGACGGCCGCGAGGGGGACGGCCGTGAGGTACGCCCACAGGTCGAGGTAGGTGCCGGAAAGGACCGCGGGCGCGATCGTCCTCGCCGGATTGAGCGAGCTCCCGGACCACGGGCCAATGATGAACGTGGAGACTCCGACCGCGGCGGGGGGGAGCGCCAGCCGCCATCGATACCGTCCTTCCCCTCGGTCGGAGAGGGCGAAGACCGCCGCGACCAGGGCGGCGGTGAACACCGCTTCCGCCCCGAACGCCCGCGCGACGTTCCCCGCGGTCGGGACCGTCGAGCCGAGATGGGCGGCGTCCCCGAGCGTGGCCAGAACGATCGCCGAGCCGAGGAACGCCCCCACCAGCTGTGCGGCCACGTACTCGAGGACCGGCACCGTCGGGGTCCGCCCGCTCAGGCGGAGCGCGACCGTGACCACGGGGTTCAGGTGGGCGCCAGAAACTCGGACGAAGAGAACGATCGGGACCAGGACCGCCGCGAACCACGCGACGGCCATCAGCCACTGGGGGATCCCGCCGTGGCCCGCCGCGGCGACAATCGTCCCGGTGCCGATCCCGACCAGGAGCGCCGTGCCGGCGCACTCGGCGAGCAGCGGTCGAGCGGGGCGAACCACCACGGTCCCTCAGCCGGGGCGGACCGACTCGTCCCGAGGGGCCCGCACCTCCGACAGCTCCTTCCGCAACCGGTCGACCCGTGATCGCAGCTCGTCGCGCACCTGTCGGAAGCCCTCATCATCCAGGGGTCCCGGATCCGGGAGACCCCAGTCTCGAACCGGTCGCGATCTGAGGCCGGCCGGGCAGCTCGCGCGATCGAGGCACCCCATCGTGACGACGACCTCGGCCGACGCCATCATCGAGGGGGCCAGCGCCGCGGGAGGATGATCCGGGATCGCGAGCCCGATCTCCCGGAGCATCGGAGCGGTCCGAGGATTCGGCCGCCGCGCCGGTTCGGTGCCGGCCGAGATGGCCCGGAAGCCGGGCGGCGGGTCCGCATTGAACATCGACTCCGCCATCAGAGAACGGCAGGCGTTCTCGACGCAGACGAACAGGACCGTTCGCTCGTTCATGGGCGGGCCGCCGAGCCGATCGCCGGCCGATGATTGCCCCGGACGCCTCTCGGAGATCCGATCGGTGCGAGGGCGCGTCGGCCGTCCATCATGGGAGCACCCCCTCGAGGCGCTTCGTCCGCCGGTAGTAGACCCACTTCCCGGCCCGTCGAGATCGGACGAGCCCCGCCTCCTCGAGGATCGTCATGTGGTGACTGACGGTCGCGTGGGTCAGCCCGGTCGCGGCCTGGATCTCGCACGCGCAGAGCTCCGGCCGTCGTCGGAGCAAGGAGACGGCCAGCAGTCGACTCTCGTCCGCCAGGGCGCGGATGGTGCGCAGCGCCTCGAGGAAGCGGGCGGATCGCCGCACCCGGTCGGCGAGCGATTGGTATTCCGGGACGCAGCCGTCGGCGAGCTCCCCGGTGAGGCGTTCGAGCCGCTCCCCGAGCTCCGAGGCGGTCGTCATCATGTCGATGGCTATCGACATGACTATTTGGCGATGACGTGGGCACCGTTCGGCGACCGGTTCGAGCGTGGCCGCTCGGCCCGCGGTTGGTTCGCCCGATCAGCGGACCCGGTGGACCCGCCGAGGAGGGCGGCCCAGGATCACGTCGAAGAAGTGCCAGTTCTTGGGGCCGTTGAACGACATTCCGTCTTCGACGGTTTCTCGGAGGAGTTCGACCTTCAGACCGCGTGCCATCCGTCGCACCTCCTGGATCGACTGGAAGGTCATCTCGGGGTTCGCGTGCCACTGGTCCCGCACCCCGAACAGCTGCCCCGCGAAGTGGCCCCCGGGTCGAAGGGCCCGTCGGATGTTCCTCCACAGGGCGGGGAACCGCTCGGGACGGCAGAACGGCAAGGAGAAGCTCGCGTAGATCAGGTCGGCCGGCGGGAGCTCGAGTCCCTCCATCGGCGCGACCAAGGTCGTGAGCCGTGGCCGGGCGGAGGGGGGGACGCGACCGGCGAGGAACTTCGCCGCGGCCTCTTGCCCGTCGATCGCCAGGACGGACCAGCCTCGACGGAGGAGCTCGAGCGTATCGTTCCCGGCCCCGAATCCGAGGTCGATCGCGGTCCTCCGCCGCTTTCGGGCGTGCTCCCAATCGAGATGGTTCAGGGCCTGGAGGAGGAGATCGCGCGGGGGCCGCTTCGACGTGTAGCGGTAGTAGGCCGTCCAACGGCGGGACGTTTCGTCGGGCCTATACTTCGGCACGGTCCGATGCTAGGTTCGCATCGGAAAACGGTTGGGGTGGGGAGCGTCGTTCGGAGGCCGCCGCTCCGGATCGGAGATCGGACCGTTCTGACTCCCCCGGGGTTCACCCGAAGTGAGTTCTCCCTATGCGACCGGCCGCGGTGGAGCACGCCGTCGGCCGTGATTGAATCTCGAGGTACCCTGGAGCTGGTCCGCGCGATCGAATCCGGCGGCCTCGGTCGAACGGCCGCCCGCCCCCCCGGGGACGTCGTGGTAGGCCGGGTATTTAAATAATATATATACCTTATAAATAAACGATGATGCGAGTGCGAGTCGAGAACGTCGTGGCGTCTGCGTCCCTCGGCGTGAAGCTCGATCTGCAGTCCATCGCCCTCGCGATCGACGGGGCCGAGTACGAGCCGGAGCGTTTCCCCGGGCTGATCTACCGCCTGAAGCAGCCGAAAACCGCGATGCTGCTGTTCCAGTCGGGCAAGGTCGTCTGCACCGGCGGGAAGAGCCTCAATCAGGTCGAAACTACCGTGCGGATCGTCTCGGAACTGGTGCGTCGGACCGGGCAGAAGATCCCGAAGCACCCGCGGATCCAGGTCCAGAACATCGTGGCGACGGCCGACCTCGAGAACGAGATCAACCTGACCTCGGTGGCGATCACGCTGGGGCTCGAGCGAGTGGAGTACGAGCCCGAGCAGTTCCCCGGACTCGTCTGCCGGCTCGCGGAGCCGAAGGTCGTGGTCCTGCTCTTCGGCAGCGGGCGTCTGGTCTGCACGGGGGCCCGCCGACCCAAGGACGTTCAGGTCGCCGTGGAGAGCATCAAGCGCGAGCTTCAGGCGGCCGGCCTCCTGCGGCGGGACGGGGGCCGCATGCTCCCCCGAGAGATCCGGCCGGCGCGGGGCCACCGGGCGACGACCGCGCTCACGGCCGCGAACGCGCTGAACGCGGCGATCGCCTAGCCGCCCGTCGCGGGTCGTCCCTTATCTGTCCTCTCCGCGTCCTTGGGAGTCTCGGCGAGCGTGGGAACCGGGAAGAGAATTTCGGAATGAAGAAGATCAAGCTGAGTTATCCTCGCCGGGATCGGATGTTGGCCACGCCGTTCGTAGCGCTCTCCGACGCGGACTTCCGGCAGCTGGTATCCAGCGGCCTTGCCATTCCGGGTCAGCAGGGTTCCTCGCTCTTCGTCGCGAAGTGGCGCGACGGCCCGGGAGTCGACCCGGAAGTCTTCCTGCAGGCGTTGCACTCGCAGGGATCCCGGCTCGAGGTGCGGAGGTACCAGGCCGACGTCAATGTTCGCGTCGTCCGGAGCAGGCCGCACAAGCGAGGAAGTCAGGCCCCTACGGTCGCGCCGCCAAAGGCGCCGGCCTAGGCCACCGGCCCTGCCTCGGGGATCCGGAACGGCCCCCCACCCTACCCGGGACGGCCGAACACCCGCTCGGGGTTCCGCCAGGCGCTCTTTGTGGTGACGGCCCCCGTGCTGCCGTCCACATGCGCCAGGACCCCAGCCGCTCGACCGAATGACGCCATCTCGAGCGAGTACCAGTACACCTCGAACCCTCCGGGCGCGAGAGCGGCCTGTCCGAAGTGATGGGTTTCGCCAAGGACCCAGCTCGCGCGAAGGGCGCCCGGATAACTGGCGGAGAGCGCGGCCTCGGGGGAGGGTATGCCCGACGAAGCCGCCGGGGCGAGGGCGATTGCGACCGACTGCGGGGAGCCCTGCGCTCCGCGGAGGAGATGATACCGCACGACCCGGATGCGCAGTTGCCCCTCGACCTCGGACCGAGAGTGAAGGAGGAACACCAACGGGTTCGCCTGCGGGATCACGTCGTCAAATCCTAGTCGTTTCCGCGCCCGCCCCGCTTGCCATCGGGCGAGCAATCGGACGACGAAGTAGACCAGGGCCGCTACCAGAAGAAGGTCGGTCGTGAACTCCCAGAGCGAAAATCCGACCCGCCCTCGTTCGTAGAGAAGGATCCCGTAGGCGAAGACGGTGAACGACATCGCCCCGAAGTTCATGATCCGGTCGGCATCGAAGTGATACTCCTGATTCGAGAACGGGGCGAGGATCGGGACAGACCAGTGGTCCATCGCGTCGAGCAGTACGTGCGACAGACCCCCTACCTCGAGGGCCACGAAGAAATAGACGGCGGATCCGTCGCCGAAGCTCGTTCCGAACGCCCAGGAGAGCAAACGGGGCACGACGAACGTGCCGACCACGGCGATCCCCGTGACCCCGACGATCGAGTGGGAGATCCCCCGGTGGCGCAGCAGGGGGAACCGGGCGGCCAACGGGTGGAACAGCACGTCCGCGTCGGGGAGCGCCCCGGCAAAGGCGGACGCCACCACGTACTGTAGGCCCTGCGCCCCGAAGACTCCGAAACCGAGCAGGTAGGCGAGCAGGATGTGACTGAATGGATCCACAGGTACCCGTCGGAGTGGTCGGTACGACGGCAGGGACTCAAGGTTTGCTGGGGCGGATCCCCCACGACGGCCCCACACGAACGGGTACAACCGTAGCTAGGCGCATCGGGCATTGGCCAGCTCGAGCGGCCGGGGTGCCCGGCCCGGTCTTCCTGGCTTGTCCCGGCCGCTCGTGCTCCGATAGCAGTATCTACGGTTGCCGACCACCCCCGAGTCCGGCTGAAACCATACGATGGAGTGGTCGAGCATCTGGCTGGCCATCGTCGCCCTCGGCGCGTCGCTGATCAACGGGGCGATCGGCTACGGATTCTCCTCGATCGTCACACCGATAGCGCTTCTCTGGTTCTCGAACAAGCTCCTGAATCCCGCCGTGGTTACCGTGGAGCTGTTGGTCAACGTCACGCTCCTCTTCCGAGAGCGGGCGTACATACCGGTCACCAAGAGCCGAGCGATGCCCGTCGCGACGACGTTGCTGCCGGGGGTGCTCCTCGGGACGCTCGGTCTCAGCTACCTCGCCGTCAACGACGTGAAGTTCGCGGTGTACCTGACCCTCCTCCCGATGGTCGTCGTCCAGCTCCTAGGCCTGCGTCGCCCGTTCACCAACGAGCGCCGGAGCGGATCGCTGATCGGTCCGGGGATCGGATTCCTCTACTCGCTGACCACGATCTCGGGCCCGCCCCTGGCGATCTTCTTTCGGAACCAGGGGCTATCGCGGAACGAGTTCCGGTGCACGCTCGCGCAGGTACGCGTCGTAGAATCCAGCCTCACCCTGACGACCTACTTTCTCTTCACGGAGTTCCTCGGAGCCCATCTGATCACGCTGCCCTCGATCGGACTCGTTCCGTACCTGCTCGTCCCGGTCCTCGTGGGAGTTCCGGTGGGAACCTGGCTGCTCAGCCGAGTCTCCCGCGACGTGTTCACGCGATTCGTGATGGCCATGGACGGCCTGGTGGTCTCCTTCGGGCTGTCGCAGGTCCTGGTCAAGTTGCGTTGGGTGGGCGCGGTCCTGAGCGACCTGGTGTTCGGTCTCGTCGCCGCGGCGATCGTGGGCCTCGCGTCCTACTCGCTGTACCGCCTCCCGGGGGCCCAAAAGTGGATCGACTCATCGCCGGGCGGCCGTGAGCTGCGGCAGGACCCCCGGTCCGTTCAGCCCCCCCCGACGGTGCTCGACTCGGGACCGCCCATTCGCGACCGGCTCTCTCGGCCCGCCGCTGCGGCGAGGTTCGAAGGCGACCCCCGGACGGGCTCGGCCCCGGCGGCGGGCCGGGGCGACGACGAGTAGACCCTCGAGGGAGTCCGGCTCCAAGGGCTCTGCCGGGCCGCCCGAAGCCCCGGCGCCGTCCACCGGCGGTTCGGACCACCGCCCCTGGACTAGCAGAGTTGTTGACCCGTCGAAGGGTTTCGCTCGGTCGTGCCGGACGGGGACCGCGCCTCGCGGCGATCATGTTGGCTACCGCTGGCTGGACTGTGCGATCGCGCGGGGCGAGACCTCCCTCCAGTGGTGGCGAGAGGCGCCCCGGCTCTCGCACTTAACCCGGGACGGAGACTTCGAGGCGCACTGTTCATGCAACTGGGCCCACGCGAGCGCCGCCGCGGTAAGGAAGCTCCTACTGCCCCCCGACCGTACGGTTCCCGCCCCGTCCGAGTCTCGGAGCGTGCCTCACGCAGGACGAGTCGAATCGAACCTTCACCCGATCGGCAAGCCGTCTAGCGACACCAGGCGCCCTACCGGGTACTCACCCACCTGGTTGGCAGCGCCCCACGGAGTTCGCTCGTACAAGTATGCAAGCCGAGCGGACGGGTCGCTCGCAAACAGGGGATCGGTACGGACGCGTCGATCGAAGCTCTCGCGCAGTGCCGAGTCGCCCTGTAACAGTCCCGGCGCCAGCTTCTCGACGACGTACGCCTCTCCGGACTCTTTCTGCTCAAAGATCGCGTCAAAGAAGCCCCATCGGAGGGCGGAGTCGGGCGCTTCGGGCTCCAGCCAGTGGACGGCCACCCGGGAGAGCCTCTGATTGAGAGCGATGACGGCGGATCCGGGCGGGAAGGTGGCTTCGGTTCTGGAGAGGACGCACCTCCCGAACTCGCCGAACCCTCGCTCGACGTTGCTCGCCCGGAGGATCGGGTGCCGGCTCTCGAACGGCACCGTGGGCCATTTCATTCCCGAGCAGTGGTACTTCTCGACCGGCCCAGTCCATGGCGCCGAGGTGCGACAGAGCTCCACCTGATGGGCGTCGAGGACGTCGATCACTTCGGTCCACTGCGGCGGGACGATGTAACCCGCGGGAGGCGTTACCGCGACCGCTACCTCGGTGCCCGAATCCACGGGAAGGGTGGCGTTCCACGGGGTGTGCGTGTACCGCACCATGGTGGCGCCGGAGATCGGACTCGCGACTCGCTCAAACTGGTAGCCCTTGAACAGCACCTCGCGTGTCGTCCCGCTTCGAGAAAGGCACAGCGGGAAAGCAACGCCTCGGGTCGACGACGTCCCAAGACGCTCGGCGGCCCGATCCGCTTCCCGGTTCAGGGAGATCAGCTTCTCGCCCTGGTCGTTCAGGACCTCCATCAAGGCCCGAAGGAGCTCGTAGTTGCCGGTGACCCGGGTCCGGTAGTCCTTGAGCATGTGGAGCTCCACGAGCATTCCCGGTCGGTTCTCCAAGATCATGTACCCCGTCGAGAATCTCGGGGGGTTGTCGTGGAGCGCGAGCCCCCGACTGGGGTCCACGTCGTCCTTCAGAAAGACCGGCTCCGGAAATGCCAGGTGGCCGGTCGCGTCGACCCGACGCACCAGCTCCGGAGTGACCGACTCGCGGATCCAGGAGGCGGTCGCCGGATGTACGTCGGGGGTCTCGTCGATCCCAAAGGTGACGTCGTACTGGAAGTCGGCTCCGTCCGTGACGTGGTTGTCGACGAAGAAATCCGGCAGCCACCGGTGGAAGAGGCGAAGGAACGCCCGAGTTTCGGGCGCATCGGCCTTTAGGTAGTCGCGATTCAGATTCAGGTTGGTCGCGTTCGCCCGCCAGCCGAACTCGGCGGGCCCGTTCTGGTTGATCCGATTGTGCGCGGATCTCCGCTCGTGGCCGTCGATATTGTAGACGGGGATGAACACCAGCACTACCCGATCGAGGAGCTTGGCCCGCTCCCGGTCTTGCAGGATATCTCGAAGGAGAGCGAGGCAGGCATCCTTCCCATCCATCTCCCCCGCGTGGATGGAGTTCTGGACCAGCAGGATGACCCGTCCGTCCGCGTGAAGCCGCTGCGGGTCGAAGACTCCGTCCTTGGACGCGATGACGATCTTGAGTTCCCGACCCTCCCCCGTCTTACCGAAATTCTCGATCCGCACCGATTGGGGGTAGGCGTGGGCGATCCGGTCGAGGTACGCGAGAGTCGTGGAATAGTCGGGGGTGGTCCGATACTCCGAGACCTCCGCCGGTGTTCGCCAGTCCGTGCCGTCGCCGGAAGTGCTGGAAGGTGGCCCGGTGGTGCTCATGCTCCGTCCCCGAGGGCGTCCTGCGTTCTCTCGGCCCGGTCCGACCGGCTGTTCCGTTATCAGATTTCGGGCGGGAGGCTCCGTCGTGGGGGTGTCATCGGCAAGGAATGGCCACGGCTCGATCGCGTGGGTTCAACAAGCGTTGAGCCGATGGCCGGGGCGTCCCCGTGTCGCCTCACACCGCGGAGCGTGCGGCCAGTCGGGTGCGTCTACACCTTCGCAAAGACCCCCAACCCCCTACAATCCGCGAGGCATTCCAGTCCATCCTCGAATTGCAGGTCCGCCGGGCGATAGCTCCAACGAGGATTGCCCGGGAGCGGTCGACGCACTGAGGTCGGCCCGGTTAAGTAGTCGCAGAATCTTCGAGGTCCCATGCACCTAAGTTACTTCGGCATCCGCGTGACAAATCTCGCCAAGTCGGTCGACTTCTACACCCGCCATTTCGGACTGCAACCCCCCCGGGGTACCGAACTCCCCAAGACAACCCCCGCGGAACAGGCGTCGGCCCTTCTCGTCGATCCCCGTTCGAGCCAGCGGCTCGAGCTCAACTACTACCCTCCGGGGAACCCGTACGCGGTCCCCTACGTCGCCGGCGAAGGCTGGGACCACCTGGCGTTTCGGGTCGACGATCTTCCCAGGTTCCTCGACCGGCTGGGAAAGGACGGGATCCGTCCGGAGAAGATGTCCCACTTTGAGGGGCCGATGATGGTGACGCCGACCTTCCGAGTCGCCTACATACGGGATCCTGATGGGAATCAGATCGAGCTGTATGATACGCCCGGCACTCCGGCGAGCGGCTTCGACCCAAATCAGTACTGAGGTCTCGCCCGCGAGCCCCGCGACGTCCGGCCCTTCGTCTCACTCGCCACGGCCGAGTCCGGGCGCTCGGCCGACCCGGGTGAGCCTGCGTGACGCCCGGTCGGGTCCACGTCGAGGGGAAACATCCTCGCTGAGTTACGGAGACGCGGAGGGGGCTCCCTTCTCGACGTGACGCAGGACGAACTCGTTCCCGTCAGGATCCGCGAACACCCCCAGGGTCACCATTCCCAGCGCGGTGGGGAAGGTATGCGGCTCATCGACGATCGACCCTCCTCGCTTCCGAAGCTCGGAGCAAGCTGCCTTGGGATCGTGATGGGAGAAGACGATCCCCGAGACCGTCCCCGGGTCGCGGCCTCCTTCCTCGTCTGCGAGAACGTGCATCGAGAGCACCGTTGACGTGCCGGGAATCGCGTACGCCGCGCGGGACGCCGCAGGAATGAAGGAGACCTCCCGGAGACCCAGGATTTCGGTGTAGAACCTTCGGGACCGCTGGATGTCTCGAACATGAACCGTAACCGCTTCCAACCCCTCGATGACGCCCGACATTGCTCCGCCTCTTCTACCGATTCGAACGACCGTTATAGAGCCCGCCGGACTCCGGAGAACCCCTACCTCTCCCGGCGATCGTAACGCCGTGCAGAGACCGACCTCGCCGCGTAGAACGCAGTCCCCCGGGGGTTCGGGCGTCCGCGGGCGCTCAACTCACGGAAAGTAACTCCATCTAGGGATAGAGGCAGTTGTAACCGTGGGTGGGCCCCGGACCGAACGACAGTCCCGTGCCGAACGGATTGGCGATGTCTCCAAACCATTGTATGCACCCATACCACGGAGAGAACAGATAGTACTCCATCGACTCGACGCCGACGAGCCAGGTCAGGTACGGCATCGGTCTGCCGGTCGGAGAGACGAATGGGACGATCACGAGGAATGTGGCCCCTACTTCGGTCTCGGTCGACGATTGATACCCTCCGCTCCCGACGAGCTGGTCGGAACTCGTGATCCGTGCGAAGCTGAGGTTCCCGACACCGTCCGTGTAGTTCGCGAAGAAATAGACAGAAGTGTACATCGTCTCGTTGGGAGCCGGAATGCTCAGTGTCTCGGGCACGCCGACGTCGGAGGAGGAGCCGTTCGGAACCAGGATGGAGAAGTTCTCCACTGGCTGCGTGTCCTGGGGGTCCGCGCGCGAAAGATCTACTCCGATGACCGCAGGGCACGTCGGGATCGTGCCGGGACCCCAACTCCAGATCAGATGCTGACTCTCCAGGGCCCATTTGTCCAGGCTGAACACGCCCGCAGCTTCTCCATCACTGACGTTGAACAGGGCGGGGGCGACGTGAGGGGCCCACCCGGAGGCGGTCGCGAAGGTCGTGCTGTTGTTGAAGTTCGGGGGCGAATCCACGATGGCGACCGGGGTCCAAAACACTCCTTGGGCGAGGGAAGATCCAGCCCCGCACGTGGCATGACGGACGATCTGATAGTCGGCCGAGAACGCGGTCGGCAGACCGAGTAAGAGCGCGACGACGACGGCAAGACCTACGAGCGCCCATCCCTCCCGCGGACTGAGGCGGGCCACCCCCGGCCGAAGCCTCGATTTCTAATAATCACACGCCTGTGCGGAGCCGGGCGACCTTGAAGCTCGGTCGCGCGTGCCAGAGCGGGGGGCCTGTGCGCCCAAGCCGGCGGCACGCGGCGCGCGGTGAATCTCTGGTGTTGGCAGTCGTGATGGTCATGCTCCTGGCGCTATGCGTGGCTCCTACCTCCACCGGACCCGACGACACGGTCAGGGCTCTAGGTCGACCTGTCTCCCAGCCGATGGAGGGTGCCGGTCAGGAGGGTGGCGCGACGTACGCCACGCTGTCGGTCACGGTCTCCGGCCTCCCGCCGAACGTCTCCGCTCCCCTTGCGGTCGCCTCGATCGGGCCGAATGGGTATTGGGAGGAGTCGGGACCCGTCTCCGACGGGTCGAACTGGATAACTACCCTGGGAAACGGGAGCTTCACACTATCAATGATGGCTTCCCCTGCGCCGGGGGGATACATCCCGTATCCCGCATCCGCCGACATCATCGTGACCAACGATCGAAGCGTG
>Ga0335078_10010446_pt1 | contig 13740 bp, 13 predicted proteins | sample Lox_Sample_32_FD_206711 | JGI IMG/M metagenome (GOLD analysis project Ga0335078, IMG submission 206711) | Soil microbial communities from Loxahatchee National Wildlife Refuge, Florida, United States - Lox_Sample_3.2 | ecosystem: Environmental > Terrestrial > Soil > Wetlands | place: USA...
GTTCAGGTAGACATGTTCCCTACAGGACCGGCCGCCATTCCGCTCCGCCAGCTAATCCCTACTTATTCCGTATTCCGCTTAGGAGTGGAACCCCGTGGCGGTGGGGAATGCGTAGGACGTGGCGATGATCGACCTTCCTCTGGACTCCCAGACTGTATACGTGCATAGCTCCTAAAACAACAATCGATGGCGCGGCGCACGTGTAGGCCGGTGCGTTAACCCGTGATCTCCTGCCTGTGGCGGAGCAGCCGTACAGTGACGGGTAATGACCCTGCCTTGCGCACGGAGGTGTGCTCATCCAGTGGTGTGAGGACATGCGGCCAGGCAGGAGCGGGTGTGCGAGCCGGTTCCCAAGTCGGCCGTCTCGCCGGTCCCGCCGCTGGCCGGCGGTCATCGGTGGTGCAGGCGGGCGGCGCAGTTCACACAGGAGCCGGGAAAGGGCTGGCCGTCTACGGGAGCCTGCCGGAGCCGCCGTCGGCGACGGTGCGCCTTCTCACAGGCGTGAAGAACGGCTCCGGGGTGAATGCAAGGTCTTGAAACCCGATTTCTTAGATGTCAGCGGCTTGCGCGGCATGCGGGACCAGGTGCCTCGTGAACGCTCTGCTATGCCCGCACATCTCGTTCCGCTTTGCGCTGCCCCGGTTCCTGGTCCCCCGCCCGGACAGCCAGCAGCGGCGCCCCGTAGGCGCCGGGCCCTGCCTTGCGGCCCGAGCAGCCGCCCACGGCGGCCGAAAATTCGGGAGTCGGCACCATCACCCCCGGCCGGGGCCGGACCGCGGCCGTGCGCGCTCTCCGGGGCGGACAGCGGCTTCCCCGACGCCGGGGGTGCCCGGCCGGGCCGTCCCGCCGGGGGCCACCGGGCAGGGCATCGCGTGCTGCGCCGTCGGCCAGCCGCTCGTCGCCGACTTGACGTGCCGGGCGCAGTCGGCGCTGGACGATGCCTGTCCCGGGCGGCAGGCCAGCCCGTTCTATCCCCCGGCCCTCGCGCGGGCCGGGCACCGAACAAGAGGTAGCACGGCGCCGAAGGCCACCGCCCGGGAACCCCGCTCCCCAGCTCGCACCGCCCCGGACCGTCGTGCCGCTACCGCCCGCCCCTGGCGCGAGCCGACCGGCCGGAGGCTGCCGTGACCGGCGGCGGGGCAGACCGCCGCGAGCTTGACCGAAGCGCCGGAGTCGAGCGTGCATCCACCCGGCACCGGGCTGCCCGGCACGCGGCTCCTGTGGGCGGCTCGAACCGGCTCCTGTCGGTAGAGGAATTGGCTGGCTATCTCGGCGTGCCGAAGAAAACCATCTACGGCTGCTGGCGGCAATGGGGCCTTAGGGGTTACCGGGTTGGCCGGTACCTGCGGTTCCGGCAGCGGCACGTGGAGGAATGGCTCCAGTCCCGGGAGGTATAGCCGTGGCCACCATCCTCAAGCGCTGCCCGTGCCCCGAAGGCCAGTGGGCGATCTGCCCGCACCAGTGGGTGGTCCGCTACCGCACTGCTGGCGGCCGGTCCAGCCGCCAGCGTGAGCAGTCCTTCGGTGATGACCGGCGCGAAGCGGAGGGCTTCGCGCTCAAGGTCGAGCACGACAAGCGGGACCGCGTCTTCGTCGACCCCCGGGCCGGGCAGGTGCTGTTCCGCGACGCCGCTGAGGCCTGGCTGGGCCAGCATCTGGGCGCTGATAGCAGCATCGCCGCCTACCGGTCGGTGCTGCGCTCCCACATCGACCCCGCGATCGGCGGCAAGCCGATCGGCGTCATCCGCCGCGAGGACATCAAGTCCCTCATCGCCGGGATGCACCGCAAGGGACTGTCGGCCAGCCGGATCGGCTGCGCGCACCTGGTCATCAGCGCCGTCCTCGCTGAAGCCGTCCGCGACAAGAAACTCGCCGAATCACCCTGCACCGGCATCCGGCTGCCTGGCGTGGTCGTCTGCGCCGACTTCATCATCCCCGCGCACGCGCAGATCGAAGCAGTGACCGCCGGGCTGCCTCCGGACTGGGCCGCCACCGTGTGGCTCATGCACGGCTGCGGGCTGCGAATCGGCGAGGCCCTGGCCGTCAACCTGCGCTGCCGGATCAACCACGGCAAGACCCTGCGGGTGAAGGAGCAGGTCAACCCCTTTGCGCAGCTGCGGCCACTGAAGTTCCGCAGCGCCGGGGAATTCCGCGACATCCCGCTGCCCGAGTACGTCAACGAGGCGATCGACAAGCATGTCGCCGAGCACGGCACCACAGCCGACGGGTATCTGTTCCAAGGTCGCAGGTACAAGCTGGTCGTCCGCCGTAGCTACCAGGAAGACTTCCAGCGGGCCGCCGCCAGGGCAGGGCTGCCGCCGGAGTTCATGCCGCACTCACTGCGCCACCTCTACGCCTCCACCGCCCTCGCGGAAGGCATCCCGATTACCGAGGTCTCCCGCTGGCTCGGCCACAAGAGCATTGAGGTCACCCACCAGATCTACGGCCACCTCGTCCCCAGCTCCTTCGACCGCGCCCGCGACGCCCTCGACGCTGCCTACCAGGAAACGAGGAGAACTAGAAGCAGCGGGGGCCGACACGCAGCATGAAACCCGGGACCCGTCACTGAGGTCGAATTCGACCGGTTTCAACCAGCCTCCGGCCCTCGGGCTGACTTTTCTAGAGCAGCCCCTGCGACTTCAGAATGCGGCTGGTATCGGCTCCGTCGATGATCGTGTATGTGCGTGGATTGCGCAGGTCGTGGGCGTACGCGTCCATCATGTTGACGACGGCTGTCGTGATCTGGTGGCAGTGCTGGAGTACAAGCAGTTCCGCTGGCTCGCTGAACAGCCGGCCGATCTGGTCGCCTGGCTTGCCGAGCGCCTTGACGGTCATGGGATACGGGTGGCCGCGGCCCTTGAACAGCCACGCGGCCGATACCTGGTGCCCGCGGACGATCACCCGTGAGGTATAGAGGTCGGAGCGCTCGCCGCCCCAGTCCTTGGGCACGTAGGACTCGCCGATCAGCCTGGCGAAGGCGTTCTTCACCGTTTCCTCCGGGACCCGCCGAATCGCCATGAGGTCGGCCTCAGCGACGAGTCCGCCAAAGTCAATCCCGCTGAACTGGCCGATCTCGCTGGGATACACCCGCAGTCCCGGCGCCACACGTCCGGTGGCGGGATCGTCATCGAGAAATGACCGGATCCCGATGAAGGCGGGCCTGAGCTCGATCCCTGCCGCGCTGTGGTCGGTGACCGTTCCGATCATGTAGGCCCGTCTGTTTCCGGTGAGGCTGCCGATCGCGGACGAACTCGCCGTCCGTGCCGAGTTGAAGCTGCCGGTGACACGGAGCTGCTTGCCTGTGTCGAGCACCGCCGTGAAGCTGACGGGCTTGACGCCGGGTGCGTCGCCATCTTTGGGCCGCCGGAAGGTGAATTCCAGCTCCGCTCCAACAACCCGCCCCACGTGCAGATCCTGCTCCAGGACGCCTCTCGCCAGCTCGCTGATCCCTAGCGTCGGGAGCGCCTCGGCCAGCTCCGCAGCGAGCACGTAGGGCAACGCTGCCTCGGGGTCGCTCCTGCGTGCCGCACGCGCCCGCGCGGATCCAGTCCGCTGATCCCCGAGAAGGGACTGGACTTGGTCCTGGTGCAGGAAGTACGGCTCTAGCGCGATGCGCTTCATCGGTGGCCAAGTCCTTTCGGGCCGGGGCAGGTCAGATTCTCTGCCTGACAGAATCGGGTGCCCTGATGCGATGCGGGCATCAGCTACCGGAGGTCCTTGAGGAGACGAAGGAACTCATCCACGTCCTGCGGCCTGTCGGCCGGGTCAGGGCGTGTCGCCTCGGCTGCGACGGCCCGCCAGGGGCCGGACTCTGGGAGCAGCGGGATGTTCGCCTGCGGGCGGCGCCCGGTCAGGATGGCGCCAATGAGCTGTCCGATGCTGTAGATGTCGGTGGCGGGCGTCGAGTTGTGTGCGTCGCCGGACAACTCTGGCGCGGCGAAGCCTTCGGTCCCGAAGCCGGTGCCGGTCCGCGTGCGACGCGGGCCGCTGCTCTGCCCTCGGGGACGCCGTCCCAGTCCCCAGTCCCCGACGACCCACTGGCCTTCCAGGAACAGGATGTTCGCCGGCTTGATGTCCCGGTGGATCCAGTCTTCCGCGTGAGGGCGGCGCAATCCCTCGCAGACTGCCTCGACGAGGTCCAGGAGTGTCCCCGTCTCCCGAAGGCGGTCCGCATGGCTGGCGGCGTTACCATTCGCGAGCGGCATAGTAAACCACTGCCCGTCCGGGTCGGCGTCCAGCACCGGCATGACGTTTGGGTGGCTTCCAAAGCGCCCCCCGGCGCTGATCTCGCGGCCCATGCGGTGCACGGAGTCCTCGTCACGGAAGCGGAGTCGCTTTAGCGCGACCGGGATGCGGGTGGGCTTGTGCGCCGCGGGATACACCGCTCCTTGGCCGCCTTCGTCAATCGGCTGTCGGTCCATGGCGTAGTCCGCCTTCTTCCCTCGTGCGAGCCAGGGCATGAGGAACCAAGGCGCGCGCACATCCCCAGCACGCAAAGTGCCGCTGGCGAGGAGGCCGCGGGCGACCTCGATAGCGTGGCCCTGGTAGGAGCGATCGCCCTGGGTATCGAGGATGGCCACAAGTTGCCGGGCGGCTGGATAGGGAGCGAGTTCGGCGGCGAGGCTGCGTGCCTCTCCTTCCTGGGTGGCCCGGAGGATCTGCCTCTCGCCCGCTGCCTGGCGGGCATGGTCGAGTGCCGGGTCGGCGAGCCGCCAGCTGACTAGTGTCCCGTGTCCCCTGCCGGACGGGGCCACTGCCCCGGCCTGGAATGTCACGATTCCCGACGCGCACCATTGGTAGAGCAGCCCGATACCCCGTCGGCCGAGCCGCTCGGTGATGCCTTTCGCCTTCCCTGCCTCGTTCTTCAGGAGCCACTGACGATCTCGGGCGTCCAGAGCTTCCAGCGCGTCCCGCCAGCCTGCGGTGCGACTGGCGACCGCGCCCCGCATCTCTAGGCGGATGATCCTGCGGCCGGTCTCATGGCCGTCGGCGTCCGTGGTGATCCGGTAAACGGGGAACGCGTCCAGGTCCTCCGGCAGATCCGGAACGCCGACGGGCTCCGAACCGATAACTGTTTCCTGCGCCATCGTGAACAATCTAGATCGTATTCAAATTGATAACGCGTACCCGGCCGACCGGTAGTCGGAAGCCACTCGCGCCCCAGCCATCCCGATTCGCAACATTACGCACCTCAAAGAAGGGCGGAGAACAGTTATCCACAGGATTATTACGGCGGGTGACCTTCTACCTGGTTTAGGTTACCGTCGATCTGTGACATCCGATTCCGGCAGCGGCCCGGCTCCGCTTCCCCGGTCACGCTATCCCTTTCAGAGCGGCCGGGCGGCCCATGCCGCGGCGGTCTTGGGGATCACCCTCAAGGAAGCCTCCGCCCTGGACTGCTCCGATACGGAGATAGCCGCCACCATCGACCTCTGCCGAGTTCTCGCCGACCTCTCTCCGCGTGGGGAGGCCGTACCGACCAGGAAGCTCTTCGAGCGGCTGGAGGGTCATTATGCCCGGCCTCTGCTGGAGAGCCGCCTCCGCGCTCTCATGGGGGCGGGGTCGGTTGAGAAGGACAGGGACGTGCTGAACGAGCAGGACGTGCGGCTCACCCTGCCCGGGGCGCTCAGCCTGGTCCTCGTCCCCTGGATCTCGTCGATGTTCGGGCAGCGCGCCTTGTTGGAATTGCTCAGCCGTGCGCAGGCGCGCGCTCAGGCCCCGGACGCCACCGCGGATGACGTCCGGGCCGACCTCGCTGAGCTGCGCCGTGTGCTGTCTACCTTCGCCAGCCAACTCCGCCGTATTGTCGATGACCGCAAGACGGCTGAGATGATCGAGTACGCCCGGGACTGCGATGACCGGGAAGTGGTGAACAGGATCGCGGGGCTGCGCGAGACCGTCGCCAAGTCGTTCCCCAGCGAGCTGGCCGATGACCTGGACCGGCTCTCCATCGCCTGTGACTGGTACATCGCCCAGCAGCAGCGCTTGCTGAAGCTGCTCAGCACCACTCCGGGGACGCGGGGACACTGGGTGCGTGGCGATGAGGTGCACGAGGTAATGCGCTCCGCCACCCCGGCCCGGCTGGCCGCCCTGTGGGGCGGCATCGCCTTCGACGAGGCTCCCGTCTGGGTCAGCCCGGAGAGGGTGCTGACAGCCGTCTCGGAGCTGACATTCCGCCCTGCGGACGCACCTGTCCCGGAGGCAGGCGTGCACGACGCGGAAACAGCCTCCACCGTCGACCCGCTGGAGGAGCTGCGCATGCTGGCAGAGCACCTGCTGGACGGGGCGGACGAACGGGACCTGACGGAGGAATTCCTGGTCCGGCCGTGGCCCTTCCCCGCAGTTATCCTCGCTGACCTGACCGTCCTCGCGGGGCTAGATGCCAGCTACGCGCTGTCGTATCCCGGGCACCTGGCCCTGCGGGAGACCGGGACCAGCACGCGCGTGGCCACTGCCGTGATCCTGCGGCGGGTCTCTGACCCCGTGCAGGATCTCGTGGCGGACGGCGCGCTCACGGATGGAGGCCAGTAGTGACGTCGCGGGACGACACGGTGGCGCTTTCACTTGCCCGGCTCCGCCAGTCCGGCTGGCTGCCCGCCGGCACCCTGCCCCTCGCGCAGGCGGAAGATCGGGCAGCCCAGGCGGGACGGCAGGTCGCCCTCGTCGGCGGGGAGGACGGGACGCCGACACTCGCGGTGCTGACGTGGCGGGGAGCCGAGCCAGCCGAGAGCACTAGCCCGCCCCGGCTCGCGCGCCGGGCGTTGTCCCGTAAGGCGACCAAGACCCTTGTGGTCGCCTATGCCCTTCTGGCCGACCCGCAGGCCAGCCGGACCGACGTGACGCAGGCGTGGGTGCTGGACGCCATCCGCCTCCTGACCTCCAGAGACGGGGAGAGCTGGGCGATCCCCGCGCTCCGCCAGGAACTTCCCCAGGCGGGACTCCTCGCTCCTCATAACGAGGGCTGGGCTCCAGGTCCCGTCATGCAGGCATGGGACCTGCCCACCCGTGAAGTCATGGCGCACGCCGCCCGGCAGCTCTGGGAGCACCCGACATGGTCCGGGACCCGACGTGGGTGACGAGGTCACCGACGAGGAGGAGGTCCTCGCCGCAGTACGCGCCCTTGAGGCAGCCGACGGGCCACTCCGGCCGCGGGACTGGCCAGCGCTCGCGGACGCCCACCTCCGGCAACTGGTCACCCACCGCCTTCAAGGGCTGGGCCGCCAGCTGCTCCCGGTGATGGACGAGGCCAGGTCCGCGGTCACGGGGTATCTCAGCACATGGTCGGACGAGGCAGCCAGAGACCTAGCTCGCGACCCCTCCGGTCTCCAGGAGGACGACCTCGCGCTCCTGACCCTGATCTACCTGCATTGGGAGATCCTCGGGCGCGTCCTCGGCGAGAGCCTGCGGCCAGTGGCGGAGCAGCTCGATGCCTATGAGGGCAGCACCGGGCGCGACGCCATCCAGGGCGAGTCCCGTCGAGAGGGCTTGGCCCGGCTCCGGGCCCGCCAACTCATCACCGTGGACAACCGGCCAGGGCCGGCGCTCAAGCGGCTCACCTCGTCCCAGCGCACGTGGCTGGACCAGAACCTCGTGCTGCTCATGCGGCCAGACCACACGTGGGCCGAGGAGATACGCCAGTCCCGCCAAGCGGCCAGTTTCGGCATGGAGGCATGATGACCGCGCTAGCGCTGCCGCTGGATGTTAATGCGCCCGGCATCGTCGGAGCCCGGTCGCTGCGTGCACTGCAGCTGATCCGGATCGGCCGTCATCCCAGCCAGGTGATGCTGATGCCCGCGCAGGGCCTGTGGGTGGTGAGTGGCCGGGGACCGGAGGCCGGGTCCAACGGCGCGGGCAAGACCGTCCTGCTGGGTGCGCTCTCGCTGCTGCTCGGCGATCCGCAGTGGAGCGGCGGTAGTGGCACTGGCCCCAGTGCGGCCCGGCTGCTATTCGACCATGACCGTGCCCGCGCCACCGACTCGAGGATCAAGAGCGCGTCGCACGGGTACATCGCCGGTGTCTTCTGCAACGCGAAGCCGGCGGATCCCGTCAGCGTGTGGCTGCTGATCGAGCGCCATTCCAGCCCCTACGTGCAGGTGCGGTGGGCCGACGGGGTCCACCTCGCCGAAGGGGCCAGCGAGGCGGCCCGAATAGAGGACGCCGATGTCCGCTGGAAGGACCTGCGGGTCAACGGCACCCTGTCCGTCACCGAGTACGCAGCCCGGCTCTACGGCGACGTGCCTCGCTGCCTCGCCTCCATCCGGGCACGGGGCAGCGAGGAGAATCAGGATCGTGGCCTGCTGGCCCTCGGGCAGCGGTCCTTCCGTCCGGCGGACCTCGCCAGTCATATCATCACGCTGGCCGGGAAGCGGCACGCGCTGGATGCCGAGAAGGAACAACGGCTGGCGATGCAGGAGAACCAGCAATCACTCGATGCCCAAAAAAATGCCTACCAGCAGCAGCACCTGCGCGAAGAGGCGGAGCTCGCGCAAATCGCCCGCAGGAAGGAGGCCCGACGGCTGAGCATAGAGGCGTCCGAGGCATGGGAGAGCTACCTCACACTGCTCTACCTGCTGGAACACCACGAGGCTCAAGCGCTGCATAACAGTGCCGAAGCACTCGATTCGCAGGTCACGGAGCTGAAAAGCACCATCGCCGCGAAGAAAGAAGAGCTCCGCAAGCTGCCTTCCAGAGAGGAGCTACTACGAGAGCGCGATGCTGCGAAGCGCCGGAAGGACACGGCCATCGAAGAGAAGGAAAAGGTGACGCGAGAGCAAGGAGAGAACAAGCACGAGATAACGACACTGGAGAACCAGATCTCGGCGTTGGCACCCAAGGCAAAGCTGGCGCTCGGGATGACAGTCGCCACCGCGGAGACGGCGGTCAGCGAAGCAAAGGACGCCCTCCAAGCGGCACAAAACGACCATGACGCCGCGCAGCGGGAGCACGCGAGCGCGCGGGACTCCCTCACCAGCCTGCTGGAGGGTATCGGTGGCCCCGCCGGCCGGGCCGTGGCAGCGCTACGCGCGGCAGGCATCGACACCGCGCCACTCCTCGACCTGGTCACCCTGCCAGAATCCGGCCGCCCAGCCTGGGAAGGGCGTTTGAGCCCCTATGACCGCACCATTGTCATCTCCCTAGCCGATGCAGACAGGGCGCACACGATCCTCGCTACCCACCCCGGGACACCGGTCATCGTCTGCGATGGCCCCGTCGCCTCCATTGCAAAGGGCTGTCCTGGAGACATCGGAGCCCTCGGTGACCTGCTGCGCTGCCTTGAGGAACGGATGCCGGAGGCCACAGACGGCTGGATCGAGGATCGCGAGCTCGGACTGGCAATCGGCGGTGGATACGACCCGCCGCTGACCGACCTGGAGGCGGCAATCGCCGCGGCCCGCTCCAAAGCTGACCGCCTACGCGAGAGCCTGGGGCTACAGGAGAAGCGGCATGCGAGCGCGAAACGGGCCGTCACAAGGGCCGAGGACCTCCTGATAGCGGCAAGGGCCGCCGCAGACATCGCCACCTTGCAAGTCACGCTGGGCGAGGCCAAACGGGAGGCCGCGAGTTTTCCGGAGCGCATCGTGGCCGCCCGGGATAAAGAGGAGAAGACCCGACAGGAATTTGCCTCGGCGGATGCGGCATGCGCGAACGCGATCCAGTGCCGCAAGGAGATGCAAGACGCTCTGACGGTTCTCCAGCATGGCTCATCCGCCCCAGGCAGTCCGCAAGGACTGACGCAACTGGCGCTAGCTGCGGCCAGTGCCCGCGAGAAGGCGCTTAAGAAGCGGGATGCAGCCGAGTCGCTCCATCAGGTCGCTGGCCTGGCCGACCTGGCCGCCGTAGAGACGGCGCTCGCCCGAAGCGGGACGATCCTCGACCAGGCCACGATGCAGGACCGATTCCACGCGGCCCGCAGACTTCTTCGCAAGGCCATCGAGGAGGTTCTCGCGGGGCAGGCGAAACCAGAGCCTGGTCTGGCCGAGGTCGAGGCACGGCCCTGGCCTGCCTTGGGCCCGCCCGGAGGGGCAGCAAGTGAGACACACCACATGCGGCTCAGCAAGGAACTACGGGAATTCCACGACTGGTGCGACGTCACTATGGCCGCCGAGGACGGTGCCCGGCCGTTCGACCTAGTCGAGCGCCCGCTGCGGTCATGGCTCGACTGGAACGGCTCAGACGACGAGATCCGGGAGGACGAGATCCTCCAGGGTCGTATTGATCAGACGGCAAAGATGGCGGCGGCCGAACGCAAGGCCAATGACACGCTGCTACTGCTCCAAGAGGCGCAGCGACTGCACGTCCACACCATCGATCAGATGTTCCAGAACACGGAGAGGGCGCTCCGGGATTTGCTGGACGCGGTGGGCCGCGACCAGGTCGCCCTGCGCGCCCGGCACACCGACGTCCACGACGCCCACCAGTGGCTGCGCTGGGAGGTGTTCCCGCAGTGGCTACCGACAGGCCGCAAGCCCGTCGACTACCACAACCCGCCGAACACCGCTGAGCTGATCATCTTGCACCTGCTGCTCGCCACCTCGGCGCTCGTGTCCGCGACGGCTCCACGCGGGCGGATGCTCATTCTCGACGAGTCCGGCAACAACCTGGACGCGCCGAACCTCCGACGGGTATCACAGGCACTTAGGCAGATCGCGGAGAAGTACGGCCTCACCATGGTATTCGCCTGTCAGGACCTCTACACGAGCCTGGTCTCAGAGCACTCGGCGGGCGTAATTCAGCTGGTGCGGGCCTCGCCAGAGGACGTGCTGAACGCGCCGCCCGTCATCCTCCAAGAGGAGGACGACCCATCGCTGGCCCAGTTGCTGCAACGATACTTGCAGATGGGACGGCCGACCGACCACGCCGGACCACCCTAAGGTCACATGTACCCGGCGATCAGGGATCGACAGATCCGGACAGTCCGCTGCCAGGACAATCAGGTAGGTCGTCGTCACGATGAACCGCGAGGACCGTCCGCCAGCTGGATTGGCTGTGCGCACCCGGTCATCAGCGCGGTGTTCACCGAGGGCGCCTCAACCAGAAGCTTGTGGAATCGCCCTACACCTACAGCCCGATCCCAGAGGTCGAGACGGCCGCCGACTTCGATACCTGGGCGATGATGCTCCCACCGTTCCAGACGATGCCCGCCGCATCGGCAAACAGCAAACGCCGCCGGATGACATGTGCTGAATCCGTGCTGATGCCACAGGAGCGCACAGGTCGCTGACCTGCGGAAACTGCCCGCTGGTCCATGACCACCCAGATCTACGAGGGCACCAACCAGATCCAGCGCGTCGTCATGGCCCGCCAGCTTCTTAAGTAGCGATTCCGGACCCAGGTGGCGGTTTTGCTGAAGGTGCGGAACGCGGTGATGTGGAACAGCCGGTCTTCATCGGTGCATGGCTCGCCGTGGTAACACACGTCGCGGATCATGTACTGGGAGACCCGGTCGGCCGCGCGGAACACATTGCAGAACTTGAACTCGCGCAGGATCGGATCCTCGGTCCATGGTCCCGGCTCGCCCGCGACGCACCGGGCGAACATCTGCTGGCGTTCGGAGGCGAAGCAGCAAACCTGCCGTCCCTGCGTAGGCGACTCCTATGGGGATGATGAGCCTGCGGGAGTCTTTGCCTGTCCGGCGGGGGGATGGCGCTTGTCTCTAGCGCCGGTCACAATCCGGTCTGCCAGGTCACGTACCGGTTGGTTCAATCGCTGAGATGCCTGCCGGAGCAGGTCGAATGCCTCGGTATCGCTGCATCCGTTCTGCGCGATAATAACGCCTTTGGCCTGCTCAATCACTGGCATGGTGGCCAGCCTGGCGCGCAGCCGGGCTAGCTCGGACCGCAGCAACACCTCCTTCTCCGGCAGCGAGGCCCGATTCAGGGCACGCGCCTGCTGGCAAAGAGCTTCGGAGCGGGTACGGGCGGCTTGAGCTCCTGCGTACAGATCGCTCCAGCGCCCGTGATCGAGGAGCACCGGGTGCAGAGGCTGCTGGGCTCGTTCGATCGCAGCCTGCGCGCGGTGTGCTGCCTTGATGAACCGGTCCTCGGCCGACTGGTTTCTGTCTGCTGCGGCATCCCGCCGGTCACGAACTGCGGCCTGCCTGTCCAGGGCAACATCCTGCAGCGTCTGGTCCATGTACCTCAGCAGAGCGTGGACGACCGGCTGGTTCGCTCCGGGCTGGACAACCTGCTGGGCGGTCGCATTGACCAGGCGGCGGGCGAGCCTGGTGTACCGGACGGCCTCCTGTGTCCTGGCCTCGCCGCGGCCGTCCCGTTCGTCGGCTTCCTGGTCACGGGCGGCACTAGTCCGGTCCCGCTGCCGCGCGGCCTCATCGCAATCCTCAGCGGCCTGATCTCGTTGTTCTGGAGTGACCACGCCATAGGGCACCCGGCTCATCAGAGCCTCCTCACCTCGGCCGGAAGCCAGTAAGGCCATCGATCTGCACCACCACACTATGCAGCCAGACAGCGCCTGTCACCGCCAGGCGCCCGCGGCGCACCCGCCGGGAGCTGACCAGCGCGCCGTCATGGCCCGGCAACTGCTGAAGTGAGGCTCTGATCTCTAGTCCGCGTCCTCGGGAGTCAGGTCACGCTGATACCAGGTGCCTGGCTTACCACCGAGATCCGCGGGGTCAGCCGGGCCGACCGGGGTGAACCCTGACTTGGTCAGTACCTTTTGCGACGCGATGTTGGTACTTGAGGTAGCAGCCCTGAGGGTGCTGAGCCCATGCCGGTCCATCGCCAGGCGGCACAGTTCCCGCACGGCGGCCGTCGCAACGCCGTGGCCGGAGACGTCCTGCGCAACCCGGTAGCCAAGATTGGCGGCGCCGGCTCCGGTGAAATACAGGTTGAAGCGGCCCAATACCGAGCCTTCCTCGTCGACCAGCACGTAGTACGCGCCCGTCCCGGCATCCTGCTCAGCAAGCATGGCGTTGTGCCGCTCGGTGAACTTGTCGAAGAACTCATCGCCGCGATCGGAGATGGAGGCGGCGAAGTAGCCGCGGTTCACCAGCTCGAAGGCCAGGATGGCCGAGGCATGGCCAGTACAGAGCGGCTGCAACTCGGGCACCTGGCCGACTCTATGTGGATGGCCCAGCGAAGCCATCCGATTTTCACCCGCAAGGCAATGCGGGAGTGCAGCGTGATGGCCGCCAAGCCAACTAAAAGACGCCCAGTTCGTCGAGTTGGAGCAGGCGCTCCGCGCTGGATACGCAGCTATTGGCGGCGCTGATGGCGTCTTCCGCCTCCTCTGCGGTGATCGGATCATAGCTATGAGGGTCGGGGTATTCGGCCTGGTTGCGGCGTCTGCGGATCCTGTCGAGTGAGGTCAGGCCGGGCACAGCTGGGAACTGGGCCCTGATGGTATCGATGACGGCGAGGTGGCCGCCCGCGGTCGTCGGCCGAAGCCCCTGGTGATTCAGCAGCGCGGTGGCGCCCTTGCGCGCCGCGTCGTAAGCGAGGCTGTAGGCGGCTTCCGGGTCCTGCTCCAGGGTCAGCAGGGCGCTGGAGATATGACGATATGCCGACGCCAGGAGCGCGTCTACTGTGTTGGAGTCGCTCACGACTTGCTGCAGATGGCGGCCTTCGATCAGCGCATGACCTGGTCGGCGCCCTTGGCCCATCTACCCACTGGCGGCTCCGTCCGGATGGTGCAGGCTAACTCGTGCGTGCGGCTGGATCTCCAGCAGCGGTGATGAGCGCAACTGCTGAGTGAATCCATCACTGGCGGTGTGCCAGTCTTCCGG
>Ga0335078_10010447_pt1 | contig 13740 bp, 12 predicted proteins | sample Lox_Sample_32_FD_206711 | JGI IMG/M metagenome (GOLD analysis project Ga0335078, IMG submission 206711) | Soil microbial communities from Loxahatchee National Wildlife Refuge, Florida, United States - Lox_Sample_3.2 | ecosystem: Environmental > Terrestrial > Soil > Wetlands | place: USA...
AGGGCTATCGCGTGGTGTACGTCCCGCAGGCGGTCCTGGAGGAGGAAACGCTGACGAATGAGTCGGCCGAGTACCGTATGCGCGTCCGCGTAGCACTGCGGGCGCTGTGGGCACTGTGGGACAAGCGCGCGTTGCTCAATCCGCTGCGCTTCCCGCTCTTCAGCTGGCAGCTCGCGTCTCACAAGTTACTGCGCTACCTGAGCTTTGCGCCGCTTGCGGTCGCGGCGGTGTTTAGCTGGCTCCTCGTGCCGCGAAGTGCTCTCTATCTCACCCTCACGACCGCACAGGGTGTCGCAGCCGCGCTCGCGCTCGCCGCAACCCTCGGCCCCAAGCAGTTGCGCGCGTTTCCGGTGACTCGCTATTGCTACTATTTCGTGCTGCTCAACTGGGCGTCCGCGGTCGCCTTCGGTAGATTCATACGAGGGGATAAGCAGGCGGTGTGGCAGCCGCGTACGGGCTGAAAATCGAAAAATCTGCAGGGATGAATCATGCCACTGATGAACGCGCTGTCACGGCACGTTTTCCACCCCCTGTGGGACCTGAAGGACGGCAGGCATCGCCTGCGCGACCTGCGCGAGCTCGAGCGCTCGCAGTGGCTCGCACCGGAGGTGCTTCTCGCGCGCCAGCGTGAGCGCCTCGGGCGGATCCTGCGCTACGCCGCGGCGCACTCACCCTACTATCAACAGCTGTTTCGTAAGCAAGGTTTCGATCCCGGCGACTTCCAGACCGCAGACTTTCAGGCCCTGCCGCTCCTCACCAAGGCTATTATTCGCAGCCGGACTGATGAGATTCTGTCACCGGAGTTCCCGCGCAGCGCATTGCTCGAGCACCGCACTGGCGGTTCGACAGGGGTTGCGCTCAGGGTTTACTTCGATCCTGAGTGGATCAATCCGCGCTCCGCCGATGCATTACGCTCCGACCAGTGGGCGGGATGCTTCCACGGCATGAAGGTGGCCTCTCTCTGGGGCAATCCGCCGCTGCCGAGGACGCTCAAGGAGCGCATCCGCGCGCTCCTCATCGACCGCTTCATTTTCCTCGACACCCTCGATTTCAACGACCGCTCCGTCGGGGAATTTATCCGCCGCTGGCGTAGCGAGAGGCCGGAAATTCTCTTCGGGCACTCGCATTCTCTCTACATGCTCGCCCGCTACGTGATCGACCACGACCTCGCGGACCTGCGACCGCGCGGGATCATCTCCACGTCCATGATGCTGCTGGCCAACGAGCGGTCAGTAATCGAGGCGGCCTTCGGCTGCAAGGTGTTCGATCGCTATGGCTCTGAGGAGACCGGCCTGATTGCGAGCGAGTGTGAGCAGCATCAGGGGTTGCACCTCAACATCGAGCATCTTTACATCGAGTTTCTGCGCGAGGATGGTACCGCCGCGGCGCCTGGGGAAGAGGGGGCGATCGTCATCACGGACCTCTTCAATCGCGGCATGCCACTCATCCGCTACCAGATCGGCGACGTAGGCGTGCTCTCCGAGCGGCGCTGCGCCTGCGGCCGTGGCTTGCCGCTGATGGAGCGGGTGACCGGGCGCGTTGCCGATTATCTCAAGCGACGTGACGGGTCGTTGGTGGCCGGGGTGTCATTGGTCGAGCGCACGCTGACCGCTATTGAGGGACTGGAGCAGATGCAGGTAGTACAGCCAGCGGCCGACGAGATCGTGCTCAACGTCGTGCGTGCGCCAGACTTCAGTCCCGCCACCGAGCAGGCGCTGCTCGAGGAGTTTCGCTCCGTGTTCGGGCCTGGAATCGAGATTCACCCCAACTACGTGGAGCGTATCCCGCAGGAGCGCTCGGGCAAGTACCGCTTTTCGATCTGCCGGATCTGAAACGAGTGCCGTGATGGATACTGCGAGCAGTCTGGTCTCTGTCATCGTCCCGAGCTACAACATGGCGCACTTCCTGCCGGAGGCGGTGCAGTCGGCGCTGGCGCAGTCGTATCCGAATCTCGAGGTACTCATTGTCGATGACGGTTCGACGGACGACACTCCGCAGGTGGTGCGGCAGTGGGAGGGCAATCCGCGGGTGCGAGTTCACCGTCAGGCGAACGGCGGACTCTCGGACGCCCGCAATCAGGGCATCGCCCTGACCCGCGGACCCTTCATTGCTCTTCTCGACGCGGACGACACCTGGGCGACGGATAAGCTGGCGCAGCAGATGCGGCTGTTCGCCGGGCGACCCGAAGTTGGCGTGGTTTATTCCGACGTCGCGCTCATGGACCCCGAGGGTAAGCCGCTGCCCCGAGGCCCGATGCGTATGCACCGTGGCTGGATCAGTGGCGCGCTCCTGATCGAAAACTTCGTGCCCGCTTCGTCGGCGGTCGCCCGACGCGAGTGTTTCGAGCGTCATGGAGGATTCGATACCAGGCTGCGTACCGGCGAGGACTACGACATGTGGCTGCGACTCTCGCCGCACTACCAGTTCGACTTCGTTCCCGAGCCTGCGATCCACTACCGCATTTGGGGCGGACAGATGTCGAAAGATTATCGCGCACGCTACGAGACCGGGATTCGCACGATGGAGAGGTTCCTGGCTAACAACCCGGATGTCGTTGAGCGTGCGGCGGTACGCCGAGCCTGGGCCCACACCTACACAGGACGCGGCAACGTCACGCTGTGGCGTGGTCGGGATCGCTTCGGCGCCCTGCGCGATTACGCGCGCGCTCTCTCGTTCCAGCCCGGATACTGGCCCGCCTGGCGCGCAATATTGCGGTCATTCATCACCAGCCGCGAGCCGACATGACCATCACGCTCACCGGGTTGTCATTCGGCCGGCACCGGGGGGTAGTCGGTGCGGTTCACATAGCCCTCCGAGCCGTGGTGAGAGATCGGTCGTGCAGGGATACCACCGACGGTGGTGCGCGGCGCGACGTCGTTCACCACCACGGCATTCGCACCGATCGCCGCTTCATCCCCGATCTGTACGCGCCCGATGAGCTTGGCGCCCGGCGCGATATAGACATTGTTGCCGACGATAGCAGAGCCGGCTCTCTCGCCGCGATTCACCTCGGCGAACGTGACGTCGTGCGAGAGGTTGCAGTTATTACCGATGACGGCGCCCCCGGGCACGAAGATGCCGCCGAAGTGCCCAATATAAAGGCCGCTGCCGATGCGCGCATCCCGTGAAATATCGATGCCGAAGCGGAGGGAGTAGTGGTACAGGAGCACCACGATGAGTTGGCGCACTCCGAGACTGCACCACCAGCTCGTTCGGGTCCAGGTGTACAGACGCAACAGGACCGTATAGCGGAAACCCGGCGTCAGAAAGAAATGGTTCCAGAACGCACCGCTCCCCCGGCGGCCGGCGTGTCGCCAAAGATCGGAAGCGATGAGAGCCCTGCATCGCTTCCAGGTCATGAGCCGGGGAACCTCATGTCGTGATGCAATGCGGATTCTTCATCTCATACACAGCGAAGGGGTCTACGGCGCAGAGCGCATTCTATTGTATCTGGCCCGTGAGCAGCAGCAGTTGGGGCACGAGCCCATCATCGGCAGCATTCGCGACCCAGGCACCGAAGAGACTCCGTTCGAAGCTCTGGCGCGCTCACGCGGAGTGCGCGTCGCACGCATACGGATAGCACCGCGGCCAACTCCCGGAGTCATCCGATACCTGCTGCAGACTGTGCGCACCCTGACACCGGACGTGCTGCACTCACATGGTTACAAGCCCAACATCCTTCTCGGGCCGCTTCCCAGGCGGGTTCGTGGCCCGATGCTCACGACGCTTCACGGCTGGACGGCGGCACGAGCCCTGAGCGCGCTATGGCTCTACGAGCAATTAGACCGACTCTCACTGCGCAGGATCGATACCGTGGTGGTGGTCGCACGGAGCATGCTGCAGCTGCCAATGTTACGGACTATTTCACCAGAGCGGCGGCTAGTGATCGAAAACGGCATCCCACCACTCACACAGCGGTTGGCCGACTTGACCGCTGCCGGTGCTCCACCTCTCCCCCAGGACCTCGTCGAGTTCGTCGCGCGACGGCCGACCCTGGTAGCGATCGGCCGGCTCTCTCCGGAGAAGGGATTTTCCCGGCTTCTGGAAGCCTTTGCCCAAGCGCGTTCCGCCAATGGTGACATGATGCAGCTGTTGATTGTCGGCGAGGGCTCAGAGCGCGGCCCGCTTACACACCGCATTGCAGAACTGCATCTGTCCGACAGCACACGGCTCGCCGGCTACGTCGAGGGTGGCGACCGTCTCCTCGCGCACGCTGCAGGTTTTGTCATGAGCTCGCTCACCGAGGGAATGCCGCTGGTGCTCCTCGAAGCCATGCAGTGGCGAGTGCCGATTCTTGCCACAGCAGTGGGAGCGATCCCTGAGATACTACAAGGGGAGCGCGGAATTCTCATACCACCCAACGATGTCGCTAAACTCGCCGCGGGACTAGTGCGCGTTGGGCGCGTCGAGCCTGGATTCGCAGATACTCCTGGTAGCGGCTATCAAGCGGCAGCGGAGCATTACAACAGTGTACGGATGGCCGCATGCTATCTCGACGCGTACGATGCGATCTGTGCGCGCCGAATGTACTCAACTACCATGACATAATGCCGACATGAAATTACCGCAAAGGCGCCGGCTGACTGCGCAGAATGAGGAGGTGGGGGCGCGCAATATCGCGTTCGTGCTGTTCTGCGTATTTCTGATCAGCTATTTCCTGCACATCGCCGCCCGCGTGTCGGTACTGGGCATAATCCATATCGATCTCGTGCTGGCAGCGGTAACGGCGTTAGCGATCGCGTTCGCAGCACCCGCGCCTGCCATGCGCCAGGAGCGCGCTTCGTCGCCCTGGCAGCAGATGGACCCTGTCGCCATCCGGGTCTTGGTACTGGTCGGGTACATTTTTGTCACGCTTCCGTTCGTCGAATGGCCGGGGAGCGTCCTGCATAATCTCGAGCCGTTCGCGAAGTCGCTCTGTTTTTTCTTCTTTGTGGTGGCCACGGTTGATACGACGCGCAAGCTCCAGTGGTTGCTTGCCGTGTACGTGTTCACGCAGGTGTGGCGCGTGCTCGAGCCGCTCTACATGCACCTACGGTTCGGCTATTGGGGCGGTCTCACCTCACTCGGTAACTGGGAGTATATGGATCGACTCTCCGGCTCGCCCTGGGACATCATCAATGCGAACGGTCTTGGATTTGTGATCATACTGACGCTCCCCATGCTGCATTTTTTGATCCGTCCCGACGGCCTGCTGCGGCGGCTGCTCTGGGGCGCCATCGCGGGAGCTATGTGTTACGCACTGGTACTGAGCGCATCACGGTCGGGCTTTCTCGGCTTTGTGTTCCTTTGCCTGTTCGTCATCTGGCGCAGCAAGCGCCATCGTTTGGCACTAATTAGCGTCGCTGTGCTCGGAGGAATCGTGGCGCTGTTCCTGATGACGGGTCTGCAGAAGGAGCGCTACGTTTCGATCGTATCGGACAATGCGCCCGGAGCCATCACGGCGCATCAACGCATCGAAAACCTGATCAGCGATTTCAAGGTATCCCTGCGCCGCCCGTTCTTCGGGCATGGGCTCGGCACGTCGGCCGAGGCCAACGCCCATTTCGGCAACAACTATCTGCTCTCGCACGATCTCTATACGGAGACGGCCGAGGAGTTAGGTTACATTGGTCTCGCGTTGCTGCTGGCACTCATCTGGAGCTTCATACGCGCCTGTAGGATTGCGCAACAAGTGACCGGCGCGGTAGGTGTTGCCGACGAGCGTCTGCAGTTCCTGCGCAGCGCCGCCACTTCACTGGTGACGGTGGTGGCGGTGGACCTGTTCTTCAGCTTCGCCGCGTTCGGACTGTCGGAGCCCTACTGGTATTTCTACGGCGGCCTGACCGTGGTCACCGCACGCCTGGCGATCAAGCTCGCGCCGGAGGTGGCACGTGAGAGCGCGATTGCGCTTGCCGCTGGTCGGTCGCACCGGCGCTCTCGTTCGCGCGAGGGCCGTGTGCCCTCCCGCGGTCGGGTGCCAGCCGCGGTGAGCGTCGGGCGTACAACACCACTGAACAGGCCCTGATTGCCATGTGCGGTATCTGTGGCTTTGTGACCTTTGCCGGTTGGTCGTCTACAACGCTGCAGGCGATGAACGACGTCATCGTGCGGCGCGGACCCGACGGGGAGGGATCTCTCGTTTCAGGCCCCGTAGGGCTCGCCATGCGGCGGCTGGCGATAATCGATGTCGCTGGTGGTGCGCAGCCGGTCTATAACGAGGACCGCTCGGTCGCCGTGGTGTTCAACGGCGAGATTTATAACTTCCGGGCTCTGCGCGAGGGACTATTGGCACGCGGACACGAGTTCCGCACCAACTCCGACACTGAAGTGATCGTGCATCTTTACGAGGAGCGCGGCCCCGACCTGGTACGCGAGCTGGAAGGCATGTTCGCGTTCGCATTGTGGGACGGGCACCAAGAGACGCTGTTGCTGGCACGTGACCGCTTGGGGATCAAGCCTCTCTTCGTCGCACCGCTGGCAGGTGGACTGCTGTTCGGCTCGGAGATGAAATCGCTCCTGGCAACGGGGCTCGTGCCGAAGGACCTCGACTGGCAGGCGCTTGACGAGTTTCTCGCTTACACGTTTATCCCGGCGCCGCGCACCATTTACCGTGCGATCCGCAAAGTTCCCCCGGCGACGCTCGTCAGCGTTGGACCCAGGGGGGAGCTGGCCGAGCGCACCTTCTGGCAGGTCCCGGACGCTGAAGTCGTTTCGCGGACGCAAAGCGAGTGGGTTGCACGCGTGGAAACTACACTGCAGCGCGCAGTGCAATCACACCTGGTAAGCGACGTTCCGGTCGGCGCTTTCCTCTCCGGCGGCATCGATAGCGGCCTCATGGTAGCCATGATGGCTGCGGCGAGTGAGCGGCCGGTCGAGACCTTCACAGTCGGGTTCGGGGACTCCGGCAGCGCCTTTATCGATGAGCGGATCTACGCGCGCATGATCGCCGAGCGCTATCGACTGAACCACCATGAGATCAACGTAGAGCCGCACGTCACAGACATCATCACGGACATCGTGGCGGCCTTCGATGAACCATTCTCCGATGACTCTGTGATCCCCAGCTACTATGTAAGTCAGGAAGCATCGCGATTTGTGAAAGTCGCGCTTACCGGTCTCGGAGGGGACGAGCTCTTCGGCGGATACCGCCGCTATCTCGGGCTGCGAGTCGGGGACGGGTATCGCCACATACCCGCGTGGCTTCGTCTGCGCGTGATCGATTCTCTCGTTCGCCGGCTTCCCGAGCCCAAGAGCTCGAGTGACAGGGTGGATCACCTGAAGCGATTTTCGCGCGCCTCTTCGCTTCTCGCCTCGGGACGCTACCAGGACTCGATGACGAACTTGCCGTCGTCCGAGCGCTCGCGGCTGTATCTCAAGGACGTGGCAGCGGCGATCGATGCGGAGGTCACGAGCGCAACGCTCACGGCAGCCTTCGATGGCTTTCACTACGGAACGAGCGTCGACCGCGCACTCAAGACCGACCTTCGCTATTACCTGCCGGATGACATTCTCACCCTCACAGATCGATTGGGCATGTGGCACTCGCTCGAGCTGCGTGTGCCGTACCTCGACCATCGTCTCGTGGAAGAAGCGATGACTATCCCGTCGAACCTCAAGTTACGAGGTCTCGATCAGAAGTTCATTCTCAAGGAGGTTGCCAGCAGGTGGTTACCTGAGACCGTAATCAAGCACCGCAAGCAAGGCTTCGAGGCGCCCATGGGGCGTTGGCTGCGCGGGCCGCTCAAGGAAGTACTGGAGGATGCTCTGACACCGCGTGCGCTGGCTTCCGCCGGCGTCTTTGATCCGGACGAGGTGAGGCGGGTAAAGGACGAGCACTTCTCCGGCATTCGCAAACACAGCAAGCTGCTCTTTTCACTACTGATGTTTCATCTCTGGTGGGAGACACGACACAGTACCGTGGCTCAACCGGTGGAGCAGGTTCCACGGGCCGCCACGTTCGCCGCATGAGGGACGCACTGGCGCTCACGTGGATGGCACACCGCCGCACCACGGGGCTGTGCGCCGGCCTCGATCTCGAACTACTCGTACTAGAGACAGACTTGCGCGGCCCGCTTCGCTATCTACTCCTGAGTGCGCGCACCACTGCTCTGCTGCTGCGCCGCCGTCCCCGCATACTCCTGGTGCAGAACCCCTCGCTCGTCCTCAGTGTGCTGGCCGTTGTACTACGGCCGTTGCTTCGCTACCGGCTGATCGTCGATGCTCATAACGAGGCGGTAACGCCTTTCATACACCAGCAGCGCTGGCTGCGGTGGCTGTCGCGCTGGATCTTACGCAAGGCCGAGCTGACGCTGGTCACGAATGGTGCACTGGCGGCAGCCGTCGCGACGCAGGGCGGCCGGGCATTCACACTTCCTGACCCCATACCGCAGACTCCGGCGCCTGCCGTGTCGAGGCTGCGTGGCGAATTTAACGCTGTCCTCATCGCGACATTTGCAGCCGACGAGCCGGTCAGGGCGGTGTTCGAGGCCGTGCGAGCCTCGAACATCGAGCTCTACGTCACCGGAAACCACCGGAAGCTCGACGTCGCTACCGCGGAGAGTGTCTCTCCCAACGTGCGCTTCACTGGCTTTTTGTCTGAGGGAGACTATTGGAAGCTGCTGCACTCCGCCGACGCAATAATCGACCTCACGCTCATGGACAACTGTCTGGTTTGTGGCGCTTACGAGGCACTGGCCGCCGGCAAGGCGATGCTTCTATCCGCCAACCCTGCGAGCATTGAGCTTTTCGGTGACAGTGCACTGTACACTGACAACACTCCGAACGATGTCCGTCGCATGCTCGTGCAGCTGCGGAACGAGCGCGGACGATTGGAACGTGCGGCAGTCCTCAAGCGCGCGGAGCTGACGGCATCATGGACCTTGCGTGCTCGGGACCTTGCCGACATCCTGCGGGACGACGCCACGCACACGCAGGTAAGAACAGGTCTCTGACCGCTGTGCTCCACGCCGCCGGCGTGACGTTGGTCGGACGGCCGGCTTTAATGCACGGCCACGCCGCTGGGTGCATTAGGGGTGCCGGTAGTAGCTTTTGCGCCGCCACCCACAGAGACCGGCACTCCTGAAGCGCTCGGAGTTCCCGTGGAATCGACCGCGAACAGATAGGCAGTCTGGCCAGATTGGAACTGTCCGAGGTTGACCGTTGCCGTGATGCTGGTGTCGCTCCAGCTGGTCGGGATCTGGTTTTCAACAATCGTGGCTTCACTAAGGACTGCCTTGTTGGCAAGTACGACCCGCGACAGACTGGTATCAAGATAAACGTCCGAAAAATAGCGCCAGTTATTCGGAGCCTTCATAAGACTCCAACCCCCGACGCCAATTGTGCGCGCGGTGCCGGGATACTTGTCTGTCGGGCCAGCGTAGTTCATGACCAGCTTGCCGTTCTCGTGGACCTGGACATACCCATCAGTCTGGTTAGTTACTTTGATCGCAACCTCGACCTTCGACCACTTGCCCGCCGCCGGGTTCACGGCAGATCCCCACCAGGCGTTGTGACCATTCACGTCGTGGAGTGACTTTCCGTCGTCATTGATCGTCCACTGGGAGCCGCGATCGCTGTTGCTCGTTGGGTGGGGAGGGCCGTATGCGGTGTACCAGTTGTTGGGCATCTCGTACGGCGAGCAGCAGACCGAATAGGCGAAGGTCTTGATGTTGTTGGATGCGCCGAACACCCATGCGTCATCAATACGCTGATACCAACTTGCATAGACGTTGAACGGCGGCCGCAGGTCGATATTCTTGAACACCGCCACGTTGCCGCCCCCGGAAGCACCACCGACTACGGCCGTGGCTATTGTTGCGGAATATTGGTTACCGGCGATGTACCGAGTGACGTGATTGTGAGGTAGGTCTATGCCTCGCATGGGAGTGTGATAGCTGGTGTTGTACGGTGGAATAGTGCTAGGCCACACACCGTCCCACTTGTCACTTATATCGCTACTGCTAGCGTCGTCCCAGACTAACGGCGCCGCAGTTGTCTTGGCGCCAAATCCTGTCCCGGATATCGTAATTGTGCCTCCGTGATTCAGGGTGCCTCCGATTTGTTGTACGACAGGGGTGCTCACGGCCTGCGCAGCAGCGGTCAACCCCCAAGTTCCAATTAACACCGTGCTGACTAGGCGCATTGACTAACTCCGTTCCAAGTAGTGGTCTTTCTCCGGCCTATCCGTTCCGCTGAGGCAGTAAATGCTCAAGCCAGAACTTTAGCCTACAAGAACCATGCCACTACGATCTCTCCGCACAAAAGGCTTTAAGGCATTGTGTTTACGACGGTTTCGCTTGCCGGTGGCAAGTGATTTTTCTCAATGCGTCGCATTCTCCCGACACACGCATTTGTTTGCATCGCAGCAGATGTGAGGATCTGCGCGAAAAATAGGGGAAATGATCCAAGGCACCAGCGTCGCCGTTAGCAGACAGCCAGCTCTGACCTGGCCGAGACACGAGTAGCATTGTAAAGACGCATTGTAAAACAAGTCGTGGTGAGCGTGAGTCCGGCACGTCGCTCCCCGCGTCGACTCGTGGGAGGCATGAAATGAGTTACGAAACGTCGCATGAGCGGTACCTGAACTTCGTACGAGCGACGATGGGAGTGCACAGGAAGAGAGTATTGGAAGTCGGCGGGTCGACTCCGCCGGTTATCGTCAATGGGTACTCACCGAGCGAGTGGATTTCGGTGAATCTCAATGCGAGCGATGTCGCTACCTTCAACGAGGAAGCGCGCACGCTTAAGGGCGAGACAAGTCCGGTCAACGGTAACGCATATGATCCCCCCGGTAGCTACCTCGCAGTTTGTGATGACATAAGGAATCTAGCGCAAACCGAGCACTACGATCTCATCTATTCCGTGAATGCGTTTGAACACATTCACGACCTTGAGGTCGTCTTTAGGCGAATGTTTGGGGCGCTCAAACCAGGCGGCTATTTGTTCACCCTGTTTGGTCCAATCTGGAGCTCAGACGTTGGGCACCACCTCAGCGTCCGCACCGACGACAAGCGGGAGCTACATTTCTTTGACGGTGTGCTGGCGCCGTGGGAGCACTTGACCTCGAGTCGCGAGGCAATTCGCGAGAGGCTAGCGCGCCTGTACGGTGAGAAGACCGCGCAGCGAGCCGTAGACTATATCTATGATTTCCGCGACCTGAATCGGCTCAGCGAGCAAGACTATCTGCGCATCGTGCAGGGAAGTGATTTTTCACCCGTATTAATCTTGCGTCACAAAGTCGGTCGGGCACCCAACCTGCCTGGGGCAACGAATACCAGGGAGTTCCTAATGATCCTTAAGAAGGGCTGCGCTACGCATTTGGAGAGGGCAGTATGTTTCTCCAGATTTGCGTTTGCGTTTGCCGGCTACGAGCTGCGGAAGCGTTTGCCACGACGCTCCAAGGGCGGTCTACTTGACTATCCTGAGCACGGTATACCAAGCCCAACTCCCAAGTGGCGGAATAGCGCGCAGCAGTAGCCGATCGATGCGGTGCAGCTTGGCACTCAGAAGCGGAAAGAGGCGCTTGCCTCCCGGCACATAGGCAATAGCAATGGCGCCAAGCGCAGTCAGATAGAACTCGCTATGTTCGAAGGAGCTGAAGCGGGCGAGTAGCGACGGCAGCTCGCTGAGCTTGAGCGGTCGTTCATCCGGGGTACGAAACTGGGGTGTGAGTCTCCGATAGACCCTTATCAGGGGGTTGGTTGCCAGCGGTTCAGCGAAATATGCGACACCGCCAGGCTTCAGCACCCTGTGCAACTCCGCAAGAGCCTTCACAAGGTCCAGATGATGGATGATGGCAAAGCCCACGGCGATGTCGAAGAATTCTGCCTGATAGGTCAGTCGCTCAGCGGCCATCACATCGACTGAACAGCGGTCAAGAAGATGCGAGTCACTCAGCGTGCGCCTGGTGGTTTCCGCCGCTTGCGGTGATATGTCGAAGGCGTGCACGTTGCCGCCAATTTGCGCGAGGTCCCGGGTGATCCAGCCTTCTCCGCAGCCGTACTCGAGTACTCGCTTTCCGTGCAGGTCTCCCAGCGAATCTCGCATCTGTCTATAGATGTAGTGAGTGGGTCTAACGGCGTAGTGCTTGGGGTACAGATCGTTGCCAGCGTATTTCTTGTCATGAAAGTGCGCTTCGCGCTCCAAGCGCGCTTGCAATAGCGGATCTTTGTAGTTCATGGGTCCGTTATCAAAGTGGCATCAGGCCGTCGCGAGTATGGCCCGATTACAGTGCGCTAGCGAGTTTGCGTAACCCAGTCGGGTGATTGTGCCGAACTGGGCCGCAGTTGCGCGCATGTTCATGACTCGCGGTCGGATAAGTACTTGCGGCTGCGCCGTAGTGGGGTTGACCCGGTTCCGCGGACGGTCTTGAGTTTGTGGTCTCTTCCTCTGCGTCTCCTGGTCTTCATTTCTCGTGGTCTTCACGCAGGCAGTCTGCCGCGCACGCGGCAGAAGCTGGCGAAGGCAGCGAGTACCTTGAGTTGAAGCGCTTCTCAAACTCCTGTGGAGAAACATAACCGATCGACGAGTGTCGACGTCTCACATTCCAGAGTCGCGAAGAACGACTCCGCCATCGCATTATCGAAGCAATCGCCGACGCTACCCATGGATGGGCGCACACCGAGCAACCTGCAGCGCCGGCCGAACGCAATCGCGGTGTACTGCCGTGATCCGAATGGTGAACCACATCGCGTGGACCCCGCTGCGCGTAGGCCATGTCGAGCGCCTGCCGCACCAGCTCGCTCGCGAGGCGCTCAGCCATCGCCCACCCGACTACCAAGCGCGAGAACACATCGAGCACGATCGCCAGGTACAGCCACCCCTCCGCCGTGGGCACGTAGGTCACATCCGCCACCCACAACGCATCGGGCCGATCGGCGACGAAATTGCGCTCCACCAGATCCGGCGCCCAGCGCTTAGGCTTGCTGCGGTAGGAGCGCTCGTGAATCTGGTGCATCAGCGCGGTCAATTCCACGTCCCTACGGGCATGCGGCGACATCGGCCGACCGTCCCAGGCGTAAAAGCCGCTCTTGGAGACCGAAAGCAGTCGGCACATCACACCCACCGGATAGGTGTCCTGGTTCCTCCTCACGAATTCGAAGAGCGCTTCGAATTCGGTGCGGTCTCCTGGGCGAACCAGGCGGCTTTTGCCAAAATCTCTTGCTCCATCTGCAGCCGCTTGTTCTCCCGGCGCAGCCGCACCAGTTCTTCGCGCTCCGCCGTCGTCAGCCCGCCGTCACCGCAACCCTCGTCGCGATCGGCCTGCCTCACCCAGCGACTGATCGCCCACTGCGACGGGCCGAACTCACGCGAGAGATCGGAAAGGCTGCGGCCCGCCCTGTGCAGCTCGACCAGCGGGCGGCGAAACTCCTTCGGATACCGCTTTGCGAACTTTGACTTGACCATAACGGACTCCTCGCATGCAAACTGTCGGGAGTCCACGAACCCGGGTCAAGATCACAGGACACCGAAACCGGAGCCCTCGCGCAAGCAACGCGGAATCCTCGATGAGCAACACGCGTAGGGACGGGTTCTGCGGCCTGAAAGCTGGGCTCACGCCGGGCCGCGTAGGACATGACCTACGGAAACCCATGTCCAATTTGCCAGCGCTACGCCATCGAGTTTGCGCATACACGAGGCAGAACCCATGCGGTACCGCGCTCGAACCCGAGTCCCCACGATGCGCCTTGACTTGCTTCGGCCTTGGAGCGCTGGGTTTGCGCGCCCGTGGTTCGGCGCTTGGCCGACCAAGCACCTGAGAAA
>Ga0335078_10010448_pt1 | contig 13738 bp, 13 predicted proteins | sample Lox_Sample_32_FD_206711 | JGI IMG/M metagenome (GOLD analysis project Ga0335078, IMG submission 206711) | Soil microbial communities from Loxahatchee National Wildlife Refuge, Florida, United States - Lox_Sample_3.2 | ecosystem: Environmental > Terrestrial > Soil > Wetlands | place: USA...
GCGGCCCGGCCCTGGCCGGGCCGCCCCCCGGGAGCGCTGGCGCCGCCCGGGGCCGCTATATGTGCACGATGGGGCAGGTCAGCGTCCTGGTAATCCCGGGCACCGCCTGGATCTTGGCCACCACCAGCCGGCCGAGGTCATCGACGTTCTCCGCCTCGGCCCGCACGATCACGTCGTAAGGCCCGGTGACGTCCTCCGCCTGGGTGACACCCGGGAGCTCGCCAATGCGCACCGCGACCTCAGCAGCCTTGCCGACTTCTGTCTGAACCAGAATGTACGCCTGCACCATGTCGTCCTCCCGGCCGTCCCTGGGTCCGGAATGGCCAACGCTACCCTAAGAGCCTGAAGTGACGTCCGGGTTCACGGGCCCCGGGTGCGGCGATGCCCGGATTACCGTGGGGCGGGGAGCCCGGGCAGGCCGCATGCCGACCCGGGGGAATTCTTATGACCATCTCCGACCTCGGCGAATTCGGGCTCATCGACGCCATCGCGGCGGGGCTGCCGCGCGACGGCCGGGCCCTCGTCGGGATCGGCGACGATGCCGCGGTGCTGACCGCCCCGGATGGCCGGGTGGTGGCGAGCACCGACCTCATGCTGGAGGGCCGGCACTTCCGCCGCGAGTGGTCCGCCCCCGCCGACATCGGCGCGAAGGCCGCCGCGCGCGGTCTCGCTGACATCGCGGCCATGGGCGCTGTCCCGGTGGCCCTGCTGGTCGGGTTCGGCGCGCCGGGGGATCTCCCGGTCGCCTGGGCGCGGGAACTGGTTGCGGGCCTCGCGGACGAGTGCGCCCGCGCCGGGGCCATGGTGGCCGGCGGGGACACCTCGGGCGCCGACGCGGTCCTTCTCGCGATCACCGCGCTCGGCGACCTGCGCGGGCGGGATCCGGTGACCCGGGCCGGCGCACGGCCCGGAGATGTGCTCGCCTACGCGGGCGTCCTGGGGGAATCGGCGGCGGGGCTGGCACTGCTCGAGGCCGGGCTGGCCGAGCCGGCGTCGCTGACCGCCGCGCACCGCCGCCCCGCCCCGCCGTACACCGCCGGCGCGGAGGCCGCCGGGCTCGGCGCCACGGCGATGATCGATGTGAGCGACGGGCTGCTCGCCGACGCCGGGCACCTGGCGGCGGCCAGCGGGGTGGCGATCGACATCGACACCGCCCTGCTGCCCGGCCAGACCGCCCTGGCGGACGCCGCGGCGGCGCTGGGCCGTCCCGGTGTCCTGGACTGGATGCTTACTGGGGGTGAGGACCACGCGCTCGTCGCCACCTTCCCCGCAGACCGCGGGTTGCCCGGATACTGGACCGTAATCGGGCAGGTCCGGGGGGGTTTCGGCGTGTACGTGAACGGGAGGACCTTCTCAGGCCGGACCGGATGGAATCACTTCGGCGGCTAAATGTCCATACCTATCTCACACGCCGCGTGATGGTTTAGATTTAGCTCCTCAACCGATGCGCGATGCTTGGCAGCGACCCCCTCATGGCACGACATCGTAAGACGCCGGCTCCCCGGCACCTGGCGCGCGGGCGCGACGACGCCCCGCCCGCCGCTGAGGCACCGGACAGGCGCCTCGGTTCGGTCATGCGCCGAGTGGTGGTGACGCCTACCTTCGCGGCCGGGCTCGGGGTCGTGGTCGCGGCGGTGCTTGCCTACCCGATGCGCACGGTGTTCAGCTACGTCCCGCCGGGTGCCCTGGGCCCTGACGGCGCCCTGTGCAGCCAGCAGGCCTGCAAGCATCAGGCCGCGCCGACCGGCAAGCCCGCGCCCTACGGCGGCGCCGTCCGCACCGCGCCGCACTCCCCGCGCGCCAAGGCCGATCCGGACTCCGGGGCGGCGGCGCCCGGACAACGGCCGGGCGGCAGCCCGTCCAGCGGCCAGCCCCGGCTGAACTACCAGATCACCGGCCAGTGGGACGGCGGCTTCTCCGGGCTGATCACGATTACGTTCCCCGCCGGGACGGCGCCCTCGGCCTGGCGGCTGCGGTTCGGGTACCCGTCGGGCCACATCCTCAGCGTGACCCCGAACAGCTACCTCGAGCCGGACGGGCACGGCGCGGTGGTCCAGTCCGCTGACTACCCGGGCAGCGCCGCGCCAGGCGGGCGGACCTTCGCCATCGGCGTCGGCGTGCAGGGCAGGCCCGCCCCGCCGGCCAGGTGCTCCTTCAACGGCCAGGCCTGTCACATCGGATTAGTCCTGGCCGAGCAGGCCGGTACGCGCCGTCGCCCCGGCATCGGCTGGCACCCTCACCCCGGTGGCCGGCGCCACCATCCCGGCGCCTGGCATCGCCGTCCCGCCAGGTGACCGCCATCTCAGCGGGCGACCGCCGCCTCGGCTGACCCCGGCAGGCCGGTTTCGCGGTCAGCGGGTGACTTTGCCCGCCTTGATGCACGAGGTGCACACGCGCAGGCGCCGCGAGGTCCCGTTCACCGTGGCCCGCACGACCTGGACGTTGGGGTTGAACCGGCGCGGGGTGCGGCGGTGCGAGTGCGAGACCCTGTTGCCGAAGCCCGGCCCCTTGCCGCAGATGTCGCAGACGGAAGCCACGCCGCACGCTCCCTTGTGTGGTCGAGGAAAGAATTCCGGCCGGGCACAGCCCTGGCCGGTGTCACAGAATAGCCGACCGGGCACCCGTGCGCGAACTGGCATCGCATCCAGCCGGGCTCCGCCAGGCGCGGGCGGCCGCCGGGGCGGCCGGTGCCCCCTATCCTGAAGGGCCATGGCGGGCCTGGACGAATCGCTGCGAGCCACGCTCGGCGGGAAGGCCGCCGGCAAGCTCGACGCCGCCTTCGGCCTGCGCACGACCGGTGACCTGCTCCGGCACTACCCGCGCCGGTACGCCCAGCGCGGCGAGCTCACCGATCTGGAGTCGCTGCGTGACGGCGACCACGTAACGGTCTTCGCGCAGGTAGCCCGGGTGCAGAGCCGGCGCATGCGGCAACGGCGCGGGCAACTGCTCGAGGTCACCGTCACCGACGGCCGGGCGCGGCTGGTGCTGACGTTTTTCAACAAGGTGGGGTTCTGGGAGCGGCAGCTCACGCCGGGCCGCCACGGCATGTTCGCCGGGCGGGTGTCCACCTTCAAGGGCCGCAGGCAGCTGGCACACCCCGAGTTCAAGCTCCTCGGGGCCGACGACGCGGCCAGGGCCGCCGAGTACGCGGCTGAGCTGATCCCGGTCTACCCCGCGACGAAGGACGTTTCCACCTGGGACATCGAGAAGTGCGTCCATATCGTGCTGGACACGCTGGGGGAGGTGGCGGATCCGCTGCCGGCGGCACTGCGCGAGCGGCACGGCCTGGACGGGCTCGTGGACGCGCTGCGCGGCGTCCACCGGCCCGCCGACCACGCCGAGGAGCGCCGGGCCAGGGAGCGGCTGAAGTGGGACGAGGCGCTGGTGCTGCAGGCTGTGCTGGCGCAGCGGCGCCGTGCCGCCGCGGCGCTGCCCGCCACCGCCCGTCCCGCGCGCCCGGCCGGGCTGGCGGACGCCTTCGACGCCAGGCTCCCGTTCTCGCTCACCGCGGGGCAGCGCGAGGTCGGCGAGGCCATCGGCGCGGACCTGGCCGTCGGCCACCCGATGCACCGGCTGCTGCAGGGCGAGGTCGGCTCGGGCAAGACGGTCATCGCCGTCCGGGCGATGCTCCAGGTCATCGACGCGGGCGGCCAGGCCGCGCTGCTGGCTCCCACCGAGGTTCTCGCGCAGCAGCACTTCCGGTCGGTGTCGGACCTGCTCGGCCCGCTCGGCCAGGCGGGCAGGCTGGACGGCGCGGACGTCGCGACCAGGGTGGCCCTGCTGACCGGCTCCCAGCCCGCCGCGGCCCGCCGTGAGGCGCTGCTGGACGCGGCATCGGGCGCGGCGGGAATCGTGATCGGCACGCACGCCCTGCTCGCCGAGCACGTGCAGTTCGCCGATCTCGGCCTGGTGGTGATCGACGAGCAGCACCGGTTCGGCGTGGAGCAGCGGGACGCGCTGCGCGGCAAGGCCGCCGGCGCCCGCCCGCATGTGCTGGTGATGACCGCCACCCCGATCCCGCGCACGGTCGCCATGACCGTCTATGGCGACCTGGACGTCTCCACCCTGACGGAGCTGCCCGGTGGCCGGTCGCCGATCACCACCCACGTGGTCCCCGCGGCGGAGAAGCCCAGGTACCTGGAACGGGCCTGGGAGCGGGTCCGGGAGGAGGCGGAGAAGGGGCGCCAGGCCTACGTCGTCTGCCCGCGGATCGGCGGGGACGAGGGCGCCGCGTCATCGCCCGGCCAGGCCGGGGCCACGGACGGCGACACCGGTCTGGGCGGGGACGACGAGGATGCCGACCCGGGGCGGCCGCCGCTGGCGGTGCTGGACATCGCGCCCGCGCTGGCGGCGGGCCCGCTGGCCGGGCTGCGGCTGGAGGTCATGCACGGCCGCCTGCCCGCCGACGAGAAAGACGGCGCGATGCGGGCCTTCGCCGACGGGTCGGCGGACGTGCTGGTATCGACCACCGTCGTCGAGGTCGGCGTCGACGTGCCGAACGCGACCGTCATGGTGATCCTGGATGCCGACCGGTTCGGCGTGTCCCAGCTGCACCAGCTGCGCGGCCGGGTCGGCCGGGGCACCGAGCCCGGGCTGTGCCTGCTGGTGACCGAGGCCCCGCCGGAGGGCAAGGCCCGGCAGCGGCTGGCCGACGTGGCCGCGACGGTGGACGGGTTCCGGCTGGCCGAGTTCGACCTGGAGCAGCGCCGTGAGGGCGACGTGCTGGGTGCCGCCCAGGCGGGCCGCAAGAAGAGCCTGAAGCTGCTCAGCGTGCTGCACGACCGGGACCTGATCGTGGCGGCCCGCGAGGAGGCCGCCGCCCTGGTGGACGCCGACCCGGAACTGGCCGCCCAGCCGGCCCTCGCCGCGGAGATGGCCGCCCTGCTTGACGAGGAGCAGGCCGGCTTCCTGGAGAAGGCATGACGCCCGGCCGCCGCCCGCATCGCCGGCGGGCGCGGTGACGCGGATCATCGCGGGGGCGGCGCGGGGGCGGCGACTGGCGGTCCCGCCGGGCACGCGGACCCGGCCGACCAGCGACCGGGCCCGCGAGGGGCTGTTCGCGACGATCACCGCGCGGCACGACGGGCTGGGCGGCGCCCGGGTGCTCGACCTGTACGCCGGGTCGGGCGCGGTGGGCCTGGAGGCGCTGTCCCGCGGTGCCGGGCAGGTGCTCCTGGTCGAGTCGGACGAGCGGGCCGCCCGGGTGATCCGCGCGAACATCACCGCCATCGGCCTTCCCGGCGCCCGGCTGGTCACCGGCCGGGTGGCCGCGGTGCTCGCCCGCGGGCCGGGGCCCGTTCCCGGGTACGACGTGGTGGTGGCGGACCCGCCGTACGCGGTCGCGGACGAGGAGGTCACCGCGATGCTGACGGCCCTGCACACGGGCGGGTGGCTGGCTCCCGGCGCGCTCGTGGCGGTCGAGCGGGCAAGCCGGTCCGCGGCCGTCTGCTGGCCCGCGGGCTACGTCGCGGACGGGTCCCGCCGCTACGGCGAGGCGACGTTCTGGTACGGTCTCGCCGCAGGCATGTAGGCCATGACCCGGCAGGCCTGCGCGGCGGCAGGGCCTGTTTGACACGCTGTCCGCCGGATGCGGGGGCCGGTACGGAAGGACGGGATGCGCGTGCGCCGTGTCGTCTGCCCCGGCTCGTTCGACCCGGTGACCAACGGCCACCTGGACATCATCCACCGTGCTGCCAGGCTGCACGACGAGGTCATCGTGGTGGTCGGTGCCAATCGCGCCAAGCACGGCATGTTCACCGTGGAAGAGCGGGTCGCGATGCTCGAGGAGGTGACCAGCGATCTGCCCAACGTGTCGGTGGGCACCTTCCGCGGCCTGCTGGTGGAGTACTGCCGGGCGGGCGGCGTGTCGGCCATCGTCAAGGGACTGCGCGCGGTCAGCGATTTCGAGTACGAGATGGAGATGGCCCAGATGAACTACCGTCTCGCGGAGGTCGAGACGCTGTTCATGACGGCCAACCCGCTGTACTCGTTCCTGCGGTCGAGCCTGATCCGGGAGATCGCCGCCTACGGCGGCAACGTGACGTCGCTGGTGCCCGTCCCGGTGGAGGTCGCACTGCGGGCCAAGCTGGCCGGCGGCGGCTGATTGGGCTCCGGGCCGCCGTATCGGTAAAATGACTGCTCCAGACCTGCTCGCTACCTCAACTTGACATGCCTCCAATCCGCAGCACGGCCGGCACCCGCACCAACCCGCGTGGGCTGCTGGTTTTCGATACCAGGGCACTCGATCACCGCCCGGGTTCAGCGCGCACCGAGACCCGGTCCGTGCCAGCCCCAGCGAACCTGCACACCGGCATGGCCTGGATTCCGCAGGGCGCTGAGCTGGACCTGCAGGTCCAGCTGGAATCCGTTACCGAGGGCGTGCTCGTCACCGCCACCGCTACCGCACCGGTCGCCGGGGAATGCGCGCGATGCCTGGAGCCGGTCTCCCAGACGCTCCAGGTCAGGTTCCAGGAGCTGTTCAGTTATGCGCAAAACGGCGGGGACGCCGACGAGGACGGGTACTCTCTGGACGGGGACTTGCTCGATCTCGAGCCGGTCCTCCGAGATGCCCTGGTTCTCGCGCTGCCGCTCGCGCCGCGATGCCAGGAAGACTGCCCCGGGCTGTGCGCCGAATGCGGCGCGCGGCTTGCCCAGGCGGGCCCCGGACACCATCACGGCCCGGCCCTGGACCCCCGGTGGGCAGCTTTGCGTCAGACCACGATGCAGCCTAGTCCGGACGGTTCGCCCGTACCGGGGACAGATGAGGAGAACGGACGTGGCCGTCCCTAAGCGGAGGATGTCACGCAGCAACACCAGATCCCGGCGCGCGAAGTGGAAGGCCACGGCGCCGGCGCTGGTGCGCTGCCCGCAGTGCCGGGACCCGAAGCTGCCCCATACCGCGTGCCCGACGTGCGGCACCTACAACCGCCGCCAGGTCATCACGCCCTCCTGAGCGTGACGCGCTAGTACCCGACGGTCCTACCCGCGGCGGCGCCCCTGCCGGCCCGCCATGCAGGTGCCCCAGGAGGCCCTGGGGAGGAGGACACCATGAAGGTCGCAGCCGACCACCAGCCAGGTGCTGGCCAACCCGACACCACCGAGTTGCTGCGTGTCCTCGCCGCGGGCCTGTCGCCCGGGCTGCTTGAGCGCGCGCTGACGCACCGGTCCTACGCCTACGAGAACGGCGGCCTGCCGACCAACGAGCGCCTGGAGTTCCTGGGCGACTCGGTGCTCGGCCTCGTCGTCACCGACGCGCTCTTCCGCGGCTACCCGGAGCTGCCCGAGGGGCATCTGGCCAAGCTGCGCGCGGCCGTGGTCAACATGCGGGCCCTCGCCGGAGTGGCGCGCGGGCTCATGCTCGGCGACTACATCCGGCTCGGCCGGGGGGAGGACGGCACGGGCGGGCGGGACAAGGACTCGATCCTGGCGGACACGCTGGAGGCCGTGATCGGCGCGGTCTACATCGAGCGGGACCTGGACGAGGCCGCCGGGCTGGTGCACCGGCTCTTCGATCCGGTGATCGAGCGATCCGCCCGGCTCGGTGCCGGGCTGGACTGGAAGACCTCGCTGCAGGAGCTCACCGCGTCCGGGGTGCTCGGCGTGCCCGAGTACAACGTCGAGGAGAGCGGTCCCGATCACCAGAAATCCTTCCGCGCCACGGTCCGGGTGGGCGGCCAGGTGTACGGGACGGGCGAGGGGCGGTCCAAGAAGGAGGCGGAGCAGCAGGCCGCCGAGGCCGCGTGGAACGCGATCAGCAACGGTGAGCCCCCGCTGGGCGGCAACCACCACGGCGGGAGCCCCGCGGCTCCGGACGCGCCGGCGGGCACCGGTGACGCCGGGACCGCCGCCGGCCCCTTCGGCGGACCGGACGCGCCGGGGCGGGCCAGCGGCCCGGCGTGAAGGGGGAAAGGGGAGGCGGGTGGGGTGCCGGAGCTGCCCGAGGTCGAGGTCGTCCGCAGGGGGCTTGAGCGTCACGTCGTTGGACGGACGATCCGGTCCGTCCAGGTACTGCATCCGCGTGCCATACGGCGGCACGTGGCTGGCCGGGAGGACTTCGAGGCCGCCGCCCGCGGCATGATGATCACCGCGGCCCGCCGCCGCGGCAAGTACCTGTGGCTGCCGCTGGCCGCCGACCCGGCCGGCGCCGGCTCGGTGGCCGAGGACGCGCTGCTGGCCCACCTGGGCATGAGCGGCCAGTTGCTGCTCGCCGAGCCGGGCGGGGCGGTGTCGCCGCACGTGCGGATCCGGTTCACCTTCACCGACTCGGGCCCGGAACTGCGGTTCACCGACCAGCGCACGTTCGGCCACATCCTGCTCGACCGGGGCGGGGCCCTGCTGCCGGCCCCGATCGCGCACATCGCCGCCGACCCGATGGAACCCGCGTTCGACGAGGCGGCGGTGCTGGCCAGGCTGGGCACACGGCATTCCGACATCAAGCGGGCGCTGCTCGATCAGTCGCTGATAAGCGGCGTCGGGAACATCTACGCAGACGAGGCCCTCTGGCGGGCCCGGACCCACTGGGCCAGGCAGGCCGACAGCCTGCGCCGGGCCGATGCCACCAAGCTGCTCGCCGCGGTGCGCGAGGTCCTGGCCGAGGCGCTGACCGCGGGCGGCACGTCGTTCGACAGCCTCTATGTGAACGTCAACGGGGAGAGCGGGTACTTCGGCCGGTCACTGGCGGTATACGGGCGCGAGGGCGAGCCGTGCCCGCGATGCGGGGCCCCGGTGCGGCGGGATCCGTTCATGAATCGGTCGTCCTACAGCTGTCCGGTCTGCCAGCCGCGGCCACGCCCCCGGAGCGGCCCCCGTGACCTGCGACGTCGCTCAACTTGACCGGATAGCCGTGAGGGTGCGATCCTTGTGTGGTCACCTTGCGCGCACTCATGCAGGTCTTCGTATGTGCGCCCACTCTGGTCACTCAGTGTGGAGGACCCACTACAATGGCGAAGGCTCTACTCGGCCACGTCGGCGGGCCTGATCCCCGCATCGTATCTGAAATGCGCCGCCTTCAGCGGCGCGTGCGGGACCTGGAAGCCGAGCTTGCCCGGCTGCAGGAGGAGAAAGACGTGCTTGCCGCCGAGGTCGGCCACGAGCTGCTCGTGGTCGGCCGCGAGCGCGAACCCGCGCTCACCTGATCTGTTGTTTTAGCTCGGACGATCCGAGGGGCGCCGCCCGGCGGTGTCCCTCTTTCGTTTGCCCCGGACCGGGCCGCCCCCGGTGGCATTCCCCGCGCGGCACGGCGGGCCTCCGATGCTCGAATCGCGGGTAATGACGGCGTCTCGCGGTAGGGTTCGGGAAAGCTGGCCGTCGATTCACCTCCGGCCGGGGGGCCTGAGCGGAGGGGGAGGAGAGCCCGCGGGTGTATGTGAAAAGCCTCACCCTGCGCGGGTTCAAGTCCTTCGCCTCGGCCACGTCGCTGCGGTTCGAGCGGGGCATCACCTGCGTGGTCGGGCCGAACGGGTCGGGCAAATCGAACATCGTGGACGCCTTTGCCTGGGTGATGGGCGAGCAGGGCGCCAAGAGCCTGCGCGGCGGCAAGATGGACGACGTCGTGTTCGCGGGCACCGCGTCCCGGCCGCCGCTGGGGCGGGCCGAGGTCACCCTCACCATCGACAACACCGATGGCGCGCTGCCCATCGACTACACCGAAGTGACCATCAGCCGCCTGCTGTTCCGGTCCGGCCAGAGCGAGTACGCCATCAACGGCAACCAGTGCCGGCTGCTCGACGTCACCGAACTGCTGTCCGACTCCGGCCTGGGCCGGGAGATGCACGTGATCGTCGGCCAGGGCCAGCTGGACGAGGTGCTGCACGCGGGACCGGAGGCGCGCCGGGCGCTGATCGAGGAGGCGGCCGGCGTCCTCAAGCACCGCAGGCGCAAGGAGAAGGCCCTGCGCAAGCTGGAGGCCATGCAGGCGAACCTGACCCGGCTGGTCGACCTCACCGGCGAACTGCGCCGCCGCCTCGGGCCGCTGGGGCGGCAGGCGGCGATCGCCCGCCGGGCCGCGTCGATCCAGGCGAACCTGCGTGACGCCAGGCTCCGGCTGCTCGCCGACGACTTCGTCGGTGCGGCGGCGGCGCTGGAGCGGGGCGAGGCCGACGAGGCGGCCGCGCTGGCCCGCCGGGCCGAGCTGGAGAACGCGCTGGGCCAGGCGCGCCGGACCGAAGCCGCGCTCGACGCGGACGAGTTGCAGCACGCGCCGCGGCTCGAGGCGGCGCTGCAGACCTGGTTCGAGCTCTCCTCCCTGGCCGAACGGATGCGCGGCGTGGCCACCCTCGCCCGCGAGCGCCATGCCCTGCTGGCGGCCGACCCCGGCCCGGCCCGGCCCGGCCGGGATCCGGACGAACTGGACGCCGAGGCGGCCTCGCTGCGCGAGCAGGAGGCCGTCCTGGGGGAGGCGCTGGAGGCGGCCCGCGCCCGGCTGGGCGAGGCGAGCGGGCTGCGCACCGACGCGGAGGCAGACCTCGCCGCGGCCGAACGGGCACTCGCCGACGCCGCCCGCGCCGCGGCCGCGCACGCCGACCGGATCGCCCGGCTGCGCGGTCAGGTGGGCGCCGCCCGCAGCCGCGCGGCAGCCAGCGAGGAGGAGGCCGCCCGGCTCGCCGACGCCCGGGAACAGGCACACGACCGGGCGCTGGCCGCGCAGCGGGAGCACGAGCAGGCCGCTGAGCAATCCTCCGGCGGGCCCGGGGACCGCGCGGCGCTGGCCGCCGCGCACGAGCAGGCAGCGGCCGCGGCGGCTGAGTGCGCCGCCCGGGTCGCGGAGTGCCGTGCCGGTGAGCGCGCGGCCAGCGCGGAGCGGGCGGCGCTCGTCGCCAGGCTCGAAGCACTGCGGGAGGGCCTCCACGCGGTGCAGGGCGGCGCGGACGCCTCCGCCGCGCTGCTGGCCGACCCGCAGTGGTCCGAGCACGTCCTCGGTGACGTCGCGGCGCTGCTGACGGTGGCCGAGGGGGCGCAGGAGGCCATTACGGCCGCGCTCGGCGGCGCCGCCGACGCGATGGCGGTGGCCGGGCTCGATGCGGCCGTCGCGATCCTGCACGGCCTCAAGGGCGCCGACGCCGGGACGACCGGCCTGGTCATCGCCGGTGCCAGCAACGGCCATGCACCGGCCACGGACGGCGGGCCGGGGCCCGCGGCGCAGGTGGCGGGCAGCCTGCCACCGGGCGTCGTGCCTGCGGTGGACCTGGTGAAGGCGCCGGCCGGGCTGGTCGCGGCGCTGCTGGGGCTGCTGGCCGACGTGGTGGTCGCCGACGACCTCGGCCAGGCGCACGAGGTCGTCCGTGCCCGCCCTGACCTGCGGGTAGTCACCAGGGAAGGCGACCTGCTCGGCACGCACTGGGCGCAGGGGGGCTCGGCCCGGCCGCCGAGCACGCTGGCCATGCGGGCGGCAGCCGAGGATGCCTCGGCCGCCCTGGCCAAGGCCGAGCAGGCCGCGCGGGAGGCCGCGGCCGGGCTGGCCGGCGCGGTGGCAGCCGAGACGCAGGCGCAGGAGACGGTCGGTGCCGCGCTGGCCGCGCTGCGCGCCGCGGACAAGGCGGCGGCAGAGGCGTCGGGCCGGCTGGGCAGGCTCGCGGGCGCGGCCCGGGCAGCGGAGGAGGAAGCCGCCAGGCTGGACGCCGCGATCGCCTCGGTGGCCCGGCAGCGCGACCGCGACCTCGCCGCGCTGGCCGAGCTCCAGGCCACGCTGGACGACGCCGAGGACGGCCCGCAGGACCTGGCGCAGGTTGCGGCCGGCCCGGAGCAGGACGGCGCACCGCAGGCGGAGCCGGCCGGGCCGGGTGACCGGGACTCGCTGGCCACGCGGGCCAGCGCCGCCAGGGAGGCGGAGACCGACGCCCGGCTGGAGGTCAGGACCGCCGAGGAGCGCCTCCGCGCGATCGCGGGCCGGGCAGAGGGCCTGGCCAGGGCGGCGACGGCGGAGCGCAGGGCGGCCGAGGCCGCGGCGGCCCGGCGCCGTCTCCGGACGCAGCAGGCAGCGGTCGCGGCGGCGGTGGCGGCCGGTGCGGACACCGCCCTGGGCCGGATCGCGGATTCCCTGGCCGCCGCCCAGGCCGAGCGCGAGGCCGCCGAGCAGGCGAGCAAGGGCCGGTCGGAGGCGCTCAAGGAGGTCCGGGGCCGGGCCCGCGCGCTCGCGACCGACCTCGACTCGGTGGTGGACACCGCGCACGGCGCCGAGGTCAGCCGGGCCGAGCAGCGGATGAGGCTGGAGCAGGTCGGCGCGCGGGCCGCGGAGGAATTCGGCGTGGACACGGCCGCGCTGGTCGCCGAGTACGGGCCCGACGTGCCCATTCCGGTGCTGGCGGACGAGGAGCCGCCCGCCCGGGGCCGCCGGGCGAAGCAGGCCGTGGCCGGACGGCTGCCGCAGAACGGCGCCGGGGCTGGAGCCCACGGTGCGGCGGCGCACGAGGGCGAGGCGGCCGGGAACGGCGCCGGGCCGGGCCACGGCGGTGCCGGGGGGGCCACCAACGGCGCGGCGGCGCACGAGGGCGTGGCGGCGGCCCACGAGGTGGCGGCCTACGAGGCGGTGGCGCCCCACAACAGCGCCGGGGCGGCCGGGAACGGCGCCGGGCCGGCCCACGGCGGTGCCGGGGGGGCCACCAACGGCGCGGCGGCGCACGAGGGCGTGGCGGCGGCCCACGAGGCGGCGGCCTACGAGGCGGTGGCGCCCCACAACAGCGCCGGGGCACCCGGGAACGGTGCCGGGGCGCCCGGGAACGGCCAGGCAGCCGCCAACGGCGCGCAGGAGGCGCCGGCGGGCGGGGCGGGCCTCCCGGTGGCCCCTGGCGGCCCAGAGCGCGTACCGCAGGCCGTGGACGCCGCCGGGGCCCAGATGACCCTGGACGGTGCCGTGGCCGGTCAGGAGCCGCCGGTCCTGCGCACGATCCCCTACGTCCGGGCCGAACAGGAGCGGCGCGCGGCCACCGCCCAGCGCCAGCTCGACCAGCTCGGCAAGGTGAACCCGCTGGCCCTGGAGGAGTACGCGGCACTGGAGGAGCGGCACGCCTTCCTCGCCGCGCAGCTGGAGGACCTGAAGAAGACCCGCCGGGACCTGCTCACGGTCGTCAAGGAGGTGGACGACCGGGTGCAGCAGGTGTTCACCTCGGCGTTCGCCGACACCGCCGCCGAGTTCGAGCAGATCTTCGCCCGCCTGTTCCCCGGCGGGGAGGGCAGGCTGGTGCTGACCGAGCCGGACGACATGCTGGCCACGGGCATCGACGTCGAGGCCAGGCCGCCGGGCAAGAAGGTCAAGCGGCTCTCCCTGCTGTCCGGGGGCGAGCGCTCGCTCACCGCGATCGCCTTCCTGCTGGCCATCTTCAAGGCCCGCCCGTCGCCGTTCTACGTGCTTGACGAGGTCGAGGCGGCGCTGGACGACACGAACCTGCAGCGGCTGCTCGGCATCTTCGAGGAGCTGCGCGGCATCTCCCAGCTGATCGTCATCACGCATCAGAAGCGGACGATGGAGGTCGCGGACGCGCTGTACGGGACCTCCATGCAGGGCGACGGGGTGTCCACGGTGGTGAGCCAGCGCCTGCGGGAGCGTGAGCGGGCCTGAGGTAGCTGCGCGGGCGCGTCCATCTGCCAGACTGGGGCCGTTATGGACTACCTGATCATTGTCATCGCCGTGGTCGTTGTGGCCGTGGTCGTCGGCGGGGCGCTGCTGCTGCGCGGCCGCGGTGCCCACGGCCCGGCCGGGCCCCCGGCCGCCCCGCCGTCAGGTCCGGCCGCGCCGGAGGACGGC
>Ga0335078_10010449_pt1 | contig 13738 bp, 13 predicted proteins | sample Lox_Sample_32_FD_206711 | JGI IMG/M metagenome (GOLD analysis project Ga0335078, IMG submission 206711) | Soil microbial communities from Loxahatchee National Wildlife Refuge, Florida, United States - Lox_Sample_3.2 | ecosystem: Environmental > Terrestrial > Soil > Wetlands | place: USA...
TAATGTGGGGTTACACGCGTCTCCTGTTGCCGGGAACTGTGGACACCGACCTCAGCTCTAAGCCCAAATCGTTTATGGCATGGGAGCGATGGCCCGGATGGCTCGCGCGGCCGCCATTGACAAGCTGGGACGCCGGTGATCATTGAGCCATCGTCTGGGAGCGTCTCGATCCGATTGGCTTAACGATCTTCAGATGGCGACCGCGCGCACCGATCACACATCCCTGACTACGATGGAGCAGGCGACTTGGCTCAACGTCCGAGGGCCACGTAAGGAACTGGTAAGGATTTCCGGTCCTGCAGAGGATGTGGCGGACCGCCTTGACGGCATTACCTGCTCGTGCAGGCGGGTGAGCTGTCGGACGGCCTGCTGCCTCGCCTGCTGCACGTCCGCCATCGCTCGTTCGTGGGCCAGCCTGTAGGCGATCGTCCAGTGCCGAACGCTCAAGTCGATATCCGGCTCGGGAGGCACCGGCGGAGGCTGCCCATCCGTGCCTATCGTGACGCCGTACCTGGACGCCACATAAGCCTCCTCTTCCAGTGCGTTCTCGATCGCGGCTATCTCCGCGGCAAGGCCGTCAATGATCGCGGCAGCCTGGACGACTACGGCGGCCAGGGCCTCGGCCGTCATCGAATCCCGGCGCCATGAAGAGGCGAACATGGACCCGGCGGGAGCCAGTCGAGATACCTGCTGGTCAAGAACGGACATCACGTCAGTGATCTGGAACGCATGGCCGTACAGCGCGCCAGCCAGGGCCCGCAGGCCGCGGATGTCGCCTTCTATCCAAACCTCCGCGAGGGTAGCGAGTGGCGACGCGGATCGCTGGCTCATCCTGACCGCTCCTGGCCGCTCTCGCAAGCCCGCCATATGCTGCGGCCGTACTCGGTGATCGTCGCCGCTAGCTGAGCATGCAGGCTGCCGATCAGCTTGAGTATCTGGGTCAGGGCTTGGTCGAGCTCCAGATCGCCGCCACCAACGCTGGCGGGCCCGCCCGCGGGCATGATCGATCTGAAGGCCGCTGCCTGCGTGCCCGGTCATCGCTCGCCGCGGGGGCGCGGTAACGCTCAAGGCCATCAATAGCCAGCCCGTGCTCGGCCGCGCGCGCGACGGCCTGCCGCTCGGCCTCTGTACTCGACAGTTCGAGAACCGCGTGCAGGCCGGACGCGATTCCGGTGACGTAGCGGCCCTGACGACGCAGTGCTGAGGCCAGGCGGTCGCGGCGGCGCCGGTATGCGAGCCTGGCGCGGCGGACCTGTCTGTCGTAACCTCCCGATGTAATGAAGTCGGCGAGCGTCAGCTTGTATAGGACGGACGGGCCGCCAGCCAGTTCGGCAATGACCGCGTCGACTAGGCGCGGCGGCACGACCAGCCAGCCGATCCGCAGGCCGGGAGCTAGGCTCTTGCTCGCCGTGCCTGCATACACGACGCGGTCCGGCGCGAGCGCCTGCAGGGCGCCCACCGGCTGCCGGTCGTAGCGGAACTCTCCGTCGTAGTCATCCTCGATGACCAATCCGCCCCACGCCGCGATTTGCCTGCGACGCTGCGGATGCAGCGTCAGGCCCAGCGGGAACTGATGAGCCGGGGTCAGCAACGCCGCGTCCGACCCGCCAATGTCGCCGATAACGGCACCCTGACGGTCCACGGCCAGCGGCCGGAGGCGCAGGCCCTGATGCTCGGCCACATCGCGGTGTGCCTGCGGACCATACGCCTCTATAGCCAGGGTGCTCGCACCAACCAGGCGCAGCGCACGGCAGACGACGGCCAGGCCATGCGCAAAGCCCGCGCAGATTACGACGGCCTCCGGACGGGCAGCCACTCCCCGCGCTCGCGCTAGGTAATCTGCTACGGCCGTCCGCAGCGGCGGCAGGCCGCGCGGATCCGGACAACCGAGCAACCGGTCGGGCACGGCGGCGAGGGCCTTGCGGGCAGCACCTGCCATGCGCGGCGGGGAAACGCAGACAGGTCTGACTCACCCGCGCGCAGGTCATAGCGGTACGCGGCGAAGTCGGCGGGTGCCGAAAGGCCGGGGCCGACGTCGATCGCCTGACGCTCGGCGACGGACGTCCCCGAGCCGGTCCGTGCCGTGAGCCAGCCCTCGGCGACGAGCTGGCTGTAGACCTCGGCGATCGTGTTGCGGGCGATGCCCAGATCCGTGGCCAGGGCACGTGAAGATGGCAGCCGCGTGCCCGAGCGGAGCCGCCCGGCCTGGATGGCATCGCGCAGTGCGGTCTCCAGGCCGACCCTGATCCTGGTCCCTGAGAGGTCAAGGTGCATGTCTACCCCGGCCACCGCCGACCCTTGGATGGCCCTATTGGCCCATGGTTCTGCAAGGAACTAGACAAGGCCGAGATCGACCCGCGGCTCCGCGAGCTGATCCGAATCCGTGCTTCGCAGCTCAACGGCTGCGCCTACTGCATCGACATGCACACCAAGGACGCACGCGCTATCGGCGAGACCGAACAGCGCATTTACGGGCTTGCCGCATGGCAGGAAACCCCGTACTTCACGCCGCGCGAGCGCGCCGCGCTGGCGTTCACCGAGACGGTGACCCGGCTATCCGATACGCACGTGCCTGATCAAGCCTACCAGGACGTGGCCGCGGCGTTCGGCCCGCAGGAGATCGCGGCGCTGGTCAGCCTCATCGTCGCCATCAACGCCTGGAACACCACCAGTGTCAGCACCCGTGCCTGGGTCCCTGGCACCGGCGGCAGGACGCGGTCAGCCGGTCAGCGGGGCGGAGCGAGGACGCCAGTTCGGTTGCTGTGGGTGGCCGGGCAATTCGGTCCGGCCACCCGCCCAGCGCAGCGCCTCCCAGGGGTCGACGTCGGCCAGGTCGGCAGGGGCCTGCGGGAACATGCGGATGAAGACTCGACGGCAGACATCGCGCGGCGGATCGAGGCTCCGTCCGAAGCCCTGCGCGATGTCGTTGCCGTGCAGCAGCGCCTCGTTGCAGCCCAGTGCGGCGAAACCCTCGGGATCGGCCATCCCGGTCGGGTGGAATGCGCGGACGTGCGGCGGCGACGTGCGCACCATCGAGGACAGGATGCGCCCGCCCGTCACCGCGAACTCCAGCACCTCGGCCGGGGAGGCATCCTTCTCCGCGGTGGCCACGGCCCGGACGTACCGGGTGGTGGGCTGCACCGCGAGCTGCCAGGCGTAGGACAAGAGACAATCACCGATGTGTTCGGCGGTATGCCAGCAGTCCCACTCCAGCGTGCCTGCCGGCACCGACCAGTCCCGGTCTGTGATCGGGAGCAGCCCGCTCATGATGCAGGAAATCGTGTCGTCTAGGTCGTTGGCGGTCACGGTCATGGTGTCTCCGAGCCTACGTTCAGGTGATGCCGAACACGAGCGGTTGGCCTAGAGTGACGGATCCGGACATGATTGTCCGGATCCGCTCGAAGGCCTATGCCAGGAGGCGAGGATGCGGTCGATGACTGGCCTGACGCTGCTACCGGTCATGGCTCGGGGATTATGCCAGGTGTCGGAGCATTCCCGGCGCAAATGCACTAAGGCTGAGGCATGAAGATTACGCCAGTGTCATTTACGGTACTGGAGATGCGCAGGTGGATGATGCAAATGAGACAGCTACTTGTTTGCCCGTTCGCATGACCTGCTGGCGCCTGCTAGCGTATGCAGCCTAGGAGTATACGGATATCACGTGACAAGGGCATGCTCTTGGGCCTAGGCTGGGCTGGTCCTCGAATAGTTCAGTAGTGCCATCGGGCACTTCGGGGGAGGAAATTGCCGTGGACAGCGTCATTGCTATCACGAGACAGCCCGATAGCGGGACCGAACCCACCACGGCGATCACCGATGTGCGTCGCGTACCCCTGGCTGAGCTCGCCACGGATTCCGATGCTCAAGCCATGGTCGGCAGGATCCTGGAACGGATGGATGGGCATACTCGCCTGAGCGTCGCGATGTTCAACTCCGCGATTTGAGCCATGGTCTCCTGCCGTGTCGGCGTCTATCTCCAACTATGTGCTGAAGGTTCACAGTCGATGTGACCTGGCGTGCGATCACTGCTACGTGTACGAGCATGCCGATCAGAGCTGGCGCGACAAACCGCGTGCGATCTGCACAGCGACGGCAGACGCCACGGCTATTCGCATAGCCGAGCACGCCGCAGCCCACGATCTCGGTGTAGTAAGTGTGGTCCTGCACGGCGGCGAGCCGCTGCTTCTCGGCAAGGGAAGAATGCGCGAGGTACTGGACGTACTGACCACACGTATCACTGCGGTGACCACGCTGGACCTGCGTGTTCACACCAACGGAGTCCGGCTTGACGAGCAGTGGTGCGACCTTTTCAATCGCTACGGCGTCAAGGTCGGCATATCCCTGGACGGCGATCGCACCGCCAACGACAGACATCGCAGATTCGCCGGCGGCCGTAGCAGCCACGCCCAGGTCCGAGACGCGCTCGCGCTTCTCAGGCAGCCCAGGTATCGCCACCTCTATGCGGGCATTTTGTGCACCATCGACCTCGCTAACGATCCGGTCAAGGTCTACCGGGCGCTCATCGATGAATCGCCCCCGAACCTCGACCTGCTGCTACCACACGCGACCTGGGAGCACCCTCCATACAGTCCGGCCGAAGCCGTGGCCCCGTACGCAGACTGGCTCATGCAGGTGTACCGGTGCTGGGTTCGCGACGGTCGCCGTGTACCTATCCGGACCTTCGGTTCGATTCTGTCCGCCGCGCGAGGCGGGCCGAGCTTCAGTGAGGCGATCGGCAGCGATCCGGTAGACCTGCTGGTCATCGAGACCGATGGCAGCTGGGAGCAGCCGGATTCGATGAAGACCGCATACCAGGGGGCACCTACCACCGGTACGGACGTGTTCTCCCATTCGGTTGATGAAGCGGCGCAGCACCCGGCGATCGCCGTCCGACTGGGCGGTGCCGCGGCGCTATGCGCCACGTGCCGCACCTGCCCGGTGGTTCGGGTCTGCGGCGGTGGTCTGTATGCGCACCGGTACAGCCCCGGAAACGGGTTTGATAATCCTTCCGTCTATTGCGCGGACCTCAAGGCGCTCATCAGCCAAATGCTCGGCCACGCCGTGGTCCCGACCGTCACCGCGGCGACCGCATCCGCGATGGCCGTCCGCCGGCCGGAACACCAACTTGCGGACGGAGCCTTCGACGCACTAGCGTCCGGCCCCGGCGATGTGAGCGCCGTCAGCGAGCTGGCCGGAATGCGGCTGTCGGAGGCCTGCTCGCTGGTTGCCACGGTAGCCTCAGGGGACGCCGATTGGCAGGACACAGAACTCCGCGCGGCGGCGGATGCGGGCTGGGACCTGCTGTGCTCGCTCCAGGTCACGCACCCCGACGCCGTCCTGGAGATCCTGGCGCTTCCGTATACCTATGCCTGGGCTGTGAGATGCCTGCGCTCAGCGCCTGATGGCCATGCTGATCGAGACCGCGCGCACCTAGCGAGCTTGGCGGCGGCGGCCGCGATTCGAGCGGGGGTCTCCGCCGAGGTTCCTCTGCCCGTGCGGGATGGGATGCTCTATCTTCCCGCCGCGGGGGCCATAGCTGCCCGTTCCGGCGAACGGACCACCGTGATGGTCTCGGTCCTGCGGGACGGTCAGGTGTTGGCACGCGGCGGCGGCCGTTGGCTGAAGGCACGCTATGTCGCTGGTCCGCCCTTTGCGAAGCTCGCGGTGGAAGACCTCGATCCGTTCCGCGACTGCCAGGACTGGCCCGCGACCAGTCGGCTGCCGACCGCCGAGTGGCTGGCATGGCGCCGCGGTCTAGCCGCGGCGGGGAAGCATCTGGCCACGACCTTGCCGACCTACGCTCAAGTGCTGGGAGCAGGGCTACGTGCCGTGGTTCCGGTGCGCCCAGCCGCTACGCACAGCCGTAGCGCCACGGCTCGCCAGGCATTCGGCGCGATCGCGGTCGCGCTGCCCGGTGAACCCAGCGAGCCGGGTGAGCTCACGGCCCTGTTGCTGCATGAATTCCAGCACGTCAAGCTGAATGCGCTGCTCGACATGTACGAGCTATTCGACCCCTCGTATACGGCGCGGCTGCCAGTGCCCTGGCGGGAGGATCCACGACCGGTTGAGGGCGTGCTGCACGGGACCTACGCTTTCCTCGCCCTTACCCATTTGCGTCGATCCCAGGGGCAGGTCGGCCACGCGGAATATCTGCGGCTCCGGTCCCAGGTCGGCAGTGTAGTGGAGGCGCTGTCGGCTACCGGCGCGCTGACCCACGACGGTGAGCGGTTCGTCGCGGGCATGGCCACGGCCTTGGACGGGGACGGTTCATGACCAAGACATATGACCTGCGAGATCTGGTGACCGGGCTGAGGGCGCTAGGCGTACAGCCAGGGCAGGATCTGCTCGTGCACAGCTCGATGCGGCGTGTCGGTCCGGTGCGGGGCGGTGCTGCGGATGTGCTGGATGCGCTGCGGATCGCCACTGCGGGGGCGACCATTGTCGTGCCCACCCACACGGCCTCGAACTCGCTGTCGTCCCGAGCGTTCCTTGCCGCGACAGCAGGCATGAGCACGGCCCAGCGCGGCCGACATGTGGCGGCTATGCCTGGCTTCGACCCGGAGAAGACCCCATCGCACGGCATGGGGGCGCTCGCCGAGCACGTAAGGACCATCGTAGGCGCCCAGCGAAGCAGCCACCCGCAGACCTCGTTCGCCGCGTTCGGCCCGCGCGCGGAACGATACACGGCGGGACATGAACTAACCTGCCACCTCGGTGAGTCCTCGCCGCTTGGCGGACTCTACCAGGCAGGCAGTGCCGTACTGCTCCTAGGCGTGGGCTACGCCGCCTGCACTGCTCTGCATCTCGCCGAATATCGGCTTCCCGGATGCCGACGCCGCCGCTATCAGTGCTTCACCGTGTCCGAAGGTGTACGACGGGACTGCGAGTTCATCGATGCGGACCTCATCGACAGCGACTTCGAGGCAGTCGGCGGGCTGCTGGACCGAGAATCCTTCGTTCGGCGCGGGCAAGTGGCCGCCGCAGACTGCAGACTACTTCCGATCCGGGCCATTGTGGATTTCACTGCAGGCTGTCAGTCGTTCCGGCGGTACCGGGCTACTGCATGACATGTTCTGACGATATTCTTCCGCTGTTCTTCCTCAGCTACGCCAGGACGACACTCGCAGGTCCGAATCCTCAGCTGCAGGAGCCGGACCGTAAGGTCATCACATTTTTCAACGGCCGGTGCCGGATGGCGCTGCTCGAGGACGGGTCGGCCGAGTCGTTGCTTCCCTTCGTCACTGATCATGTCACCCCGGCTTCGGCCGTGATCACCGATGCCTGGATGGGGTATCACGGGCTCGCCGGGCTCGGCTACGCCCATCAGCGGCGCAGCCATCGGGCTGCGCGGGCCCGCGGCGAGGACCCGGCCGCGCTGCGGCCGGCCGTGCGCCGGTGTCGCTTCGCTGGCCAAGCGGTGGCTGCTGAGCACTCACCAGGGGGCGGTCGAGCCCGCCCACCTGCAGAGCTACCTCGATGAGTTCGTGTTCCGCTTCAACCGCCGGCGCTCGGGCAGCCGCGGCATGGTCTTCTACCGTGTGCCCGAGCTTGCGGCCGGCCACGAGCCGGTGCGCTACCGCAACATCACCGCCGGGAACAAACCACGGAAGACCTCACCAGTGCCGCCTGCTGGGCGCGGGCATCCGCCGAGCCCGGACCGAGTCACCGCCGGGCGTCCGTGGCGCGCTGCGTATCTGCCATACTCCGGCTAAATGGAGAGCCCGACTTCGAGGACTACTGGCGCTTCCACCTCCGCCGCGAGCACGAACGCATCCACCACGCCAGATAGAGCGGCGCCCTTGCCTCGCAGCGTAAGCAGTTCACCTCAAAGGAGCCGCACCCAAAACTGAAGGCGCACGGGACCATCAGGTTGGCTGGGCGGAGCGGTAGAAAGAACGAATCCCTGGCACCCGAGGTCAGCCACTTGTACCGAGAATAGGAACCCTGAGCAAGCCGACGATCCGTGACTATCAGCGACGTCCTGTCTATCCAGGACCGGCGTGCCGCCGGGCGGCCGACAGGTCGAGCGCAGGTTCTACTCGGAGGCCGTTACTCGGAAGCTCGTCACGGCGGGCTGAGCACGTCGGTGCCGCCCGCCTCGGGGCCTAGCTCGTCGGTGCCTTCCTCGTGGCCGAGGATGTCCGTGCCGCCCGCCTCGGGGCCTAGCTCGTCGGTTCCGCCGGCCTCGGGGCCCAGTTCGTCGGTCGCTTCCTCGTGGCCAAGGGTATCGAAGCCTGGCTCGGAGTCATGGGGGTTGGGTGCCATTCCGTCCTCCTTCGGCGTGATCGGTCCCAGTCTTCGCCATCGGCCGCTGATGCGTAAAGCCCCCGGAGGTAAGCAGCGGCAACGTAGGCAAGCACCACGGCCCGTTCAGTCAAAAAGACCAGGGCACCTTCCTCGGGCACCCGGAGGGGACATGACCCGCGGCGAACTTAGTATGGCGGTATGACCGAGCAGGACGAGGCGATCCGCACCGCGATCCTCACCGTGGACGACGACCCGGGGGTGTCTCGCGCCGTGGCGAGGGACCTGCGGCGACGCTACGGTGAGCGGCACCGGATCGTCCGGGCCGAGTCGGCGGCCGCGGCGCTCGACGCGCTGCGGCAGATGAAGCTGCGCGGCGACCTGGTCGCGGTCATCCTGGCCGACTACCGGATGCCCGAGCTCAACGGGATCGAGTTCCTCGAGCGTGCGATGGACATCTACCCGGGAGCCCGCCGCGTGCTGCTGACCGCCTACGCGGACACCGGAGCGGCGATCGACGCGATCAACGTCGTCGACCTCGACTACTACCTGCTCAAGCCGTGGGACCCGCCGGAGGAGAAGCTTTACCCGGTGGTCGACGCGATGATCGAGGCATGGATGACCTCCGATCACCGGCCGGTGCCCGAGACCAAGGTGGTCGGGCACCATTGGTCGGCGCGCTCGTCGGAGGTCCGCGAGTTCCTGGCGCGCAACCAGGTGCCGTACCGGTGGTACACCTCCGACGAGCCGGAGGGGCTCCGGCTGCTTGAGGCGGCGGGCACGGACGGGCACTCGCTGCCGGTAGTGATCACGCCGGACGGCGAGGTGCTCATCGAGCCGACCGACGCGGAACTCGCGGCCAAGGTCGGGCTTGCCACCACGCCGTCGAAGGACTTCTACGACCTGATCGTGATCGGCGGCGGGCCTGCCGGGCTCGGCGCCGCCGTGTACGGTGCGTCAGAGGGGCTGCGCACCGTGCTTGTCGAGCGTCTGGCGACCGGCGGGCAGGCGGGGCAGAGCTCGCGGATCGAGAACTACCTTGGCTTTCCCGACGGCGTGTCCGGCGCGCAGCTGACGAACCGGGCGCGGCGCCAGGCGACGAAGTTCGGCGCGGAGGTGCTCACCACGCGGAACGTGGTAGGCCTCGAGATTTGCGGCTCGGCTCGCCGGGTCAGCTTCGACGACGGCACCTCGCTCGACGCGCACACGGTCATCCTGGCCACCGGCGTGTCCTACCGGCGCCTCGACGCGCCGGGCATCGACGCGATGACCGGGCGCGGGGTCTACTACGGGTCCGCGCTCACCGAGGCCTCGGCGTGCCTAGGGCAGGACATCTACGTCGTCGGCGGCGCCAACTCGGCCGGGCAGGCCGCGGTCTACCTGGCGAAGCACGCGAAGTCGGTGACGATCCTGGTGCGCGGTCCTTCGCTGGCCAAGTCGATGTCTTACTACCTGATCAAGCAGATCGAGGACATCCCGAACATCAGCGTGCGCACCTGCACCGAGGTCACCGCCGCCGAGGGCGATGACCACCTGGAGCGGTTGACGCTGCGCAACACCGCGGACGGCGGCACCGAGACCGTGCCCGCGCAGATGCTCTTCCTGTTCATCGGCGCGGCGCCGCTGTGCGACTGGCTGGACGGCGTGGTGGAGCGGGATCCCAACGGGTTCGTGATCGCCGGACCGGATCTCGGCACGGACCGGCCGCGCGGCTGGGACCTGGACCGGATGCCGTACCACCTGGAGACCAGCGTGCCGGGGGTGTTCGTGGCCGGGGACGCCCGCTCGGACTCCGCCAAACGGGTCGCATCGGCCGTCGGGGAGGGCGCGCTCGCCGTCATGCTCGTGCACAGGTACCTGGAGAAGAGATGACCGAACCCGCGGCAGCGCAGATGGAATGCGGCATCGATGAGCTGCGCACGCTTTTCCTTTTCGAGGAGCTCAGCGACGACCAGCTCACCTGGCTGTGCGAGCGGGGGCACGTCGAACTGCTCGGGCCGGGACCTGTCTACTCCGAGGGCGCCCCCGCCACCTGCTTCTACGTGCTGCTCGAGGGCAGCATCATCCTGTCGCGCCGGGTGGGCGCCGACGACGTGGAGGTCGGCAGGACGTCGGAGCGCGGCGTGTACTCGGGTGCCTTCCAGGCCTACCTCGGCGAGGCGGTGCCCCAGATATACAACAACTCGATGCGGGTGACCGAGCCCTCGCGGTTCTTCGTGCTGGACGCCAGCACCTTCGCCGAGCTGATGCACGACTGGTTCCCGATGGCGGTGCACCTGCTCGAGGGGCTGTTCTTCGGCCAGAAGAACACCCAGGCGGCGATCGGCCAGCGCGAGCGGCTGCTCGCGCTGGGCTCGCTGTCGGCCGGGCTGACCCACGAGCTGAACAACCCGGCAGCGGCCGCGGTCCGGGCCACGTCCTCGCTGCGCGAGCGCGTCGCCGGGATGCGGCACAAGCTCGGCATGGTCGCCTCGGGAAAGTACGACAGGGACAGCCTGCAGGCCGTGATCCGGCTGCAGGACGAGGTCGCCGAGCGGGTGCCGAAGGCGCCGGTGCTCGAGCCGCTCGAGGCCTCGGACCGGGAGGACGCGATCGGCGACTGGCTTGAGGACCACGGCGTCGCTGACGGCTGGGAGCTCGCGGCGACCTTCGTGGCGGCCGGGCTCGACGTGGCCTGGCTCGATCACGTCGAGGCGACGATCGACGCCGCGACGATCGAGGGCACGGTGCGGTGGCTGTACTACACCATCGAGACCGAGCTGCTGATGAACGAGATCGAGGACGCCGCCAACCGGATCTCCACCCTGGTCGGCGCGGCCAAGCAGTACTCGCAGATGGACCGGGCCCCGTACCAGGTCGTCGACCTGCACGAGCTGCTTGACAGCACGCTACTGATGCTGTCAGGGAAGTTCCCGCCGGGGATCCGGGTGGTCAAGGATTACCGCGTCGGGCTGCCTCGAATCCCCGCCTATGCAGGCGAGCTGAACCAGGTGTGGACGAACCTGATCGACAACGCCGTCGCCGCGATGGGCGAAGCCGGGACGCTGACCGTGCGAACGGGGCTTGACCGGGGCGATGTGTTCGTGGAGTTCGGCGATACAGGTCCCGGGGTGCCGCCGGAGATCCGGGAGCGTATCTTCGAGCCGTTCTTCACCACCAAGCCGGTGGGGAAGGGCACCGGGCTCGGGCTCGACATCAGCTGGCGGATCGTGGTGAACAAGCATCACGGTGACATCTTGCTGCAGTCGGTGCCTGGCGACACGCGGTTCCGGGTACGGCTGCCCGTCAAGGGGCCAGAAGGCGCCGCCGCTCCCGATGCGGCAGCTACGGATGGGACAGGGAGAACTGAATGACGGAGATTCCGGGCGTTGATCCTTCGGTGCCGCCCAGCGGGACAGGCTGCGTCGAGTGCGACGCCGTCGGCGGCTGGTGGTTCCACCTGCGCCGATGCGCCCAGTGCGGGCACATCGGCTGCTGCGACAGCTCGCCGTCACAGCACGCGTCCTCGCACGCCAAGTCGACGGGGCATGCGGTCATCCGGAGCTTCGAGCCGGGCGAGGACTGGTTCTGGAACTACGAGACGCAGGACTCGTTCTACGGCCCTGAGCTAGCCCCGCCGGAGAACCATCCGCTTGACCAGCCGACTCCCGGCCCCGCGGGTCGCGTCCCGCGCGACTGGCGGTTCCACGTCCACTAGGTTCTCCCGGCGTTATGGGCGGATCTCAGCCAGCTCATCGGGCATGCCGAGTTGCTCGCGTAGCCACGCGGTGTCGATGCCTGCCTTGCCCTCGACGGCGAGCAGGTCGCCTTCGTACTCGAACTGGCGCAGCAGCGCCTCAAGCAGCGGCCGCTCGGGCCCGGCCGCGGCCCGCCGCGGCGTGCGGCCGCCCAGTGCCGGGACCTGCTCATCCAGCCAGTACTTCTCCCAGCCATCGGCCGCGTCCGCGGCGCCGCGCTGGAACGCGCGCTGCCCGGCAGGCCAGGCGAAGTCCAGCGTCGGGTCGATCCGCTTCTCGGCGGTGACCACGGGCTCGGCCCCCACCTTGGCGAGTACGCCGAGCAGCCTGGTGAGCCGCTGCCGCGAGTTCACCTCGGCCGTGATCTGGCCGTCACCGGCCTGCAGCATGCCACGGACCCAGCGCTGCGGTCCCTCCGGCGGCTCGATGTCCTGGTGGCCCTGGGCCCGCAGCTGCGCTGTGGCCTCGGCCATCATCGCGTCCCGCTGGCCGTCCGGGATCAGCGCACCCCACCAGGTGATCCGGTCCGGCTCATCCGAGGCAACCTCGAAGTCGGGCCGCGCGGCCAGCCGGGCCGCGGTCCCTTCTGCGACCGCGATGGTTGCGCTGATCAGGCACATCGGATCGCCGTCAGTGTTGCGGAACGTTGGCGGCGCGGTGCGGCGATCATGCACCTCCGCGGCGATCTGGGTGAGCACCGCGCCGGTCACCTTGCCGGTGAGTGCCGCGACGCCGGCGCTTCCGGGTTCCTGGTAGTCGACGAACACCCCCTGCGGCTCGGCGTGCCCGAAGTCCAGGTGCCTGGGCGGCGGCTCGGACTTGCCGCTGAGCGTCTGGACGATCGAGAACGCGGCCTGGTCCACGAAATCTGCCGCCGCGTCCCCCTCCGCCGGGCTCAGTTTGACCCCGAGGCCCGTGCTGTGCCAGATCCCGTCCACCGGCACGATCCCGCCCAGCCACACGGTCCATCGCGCCAGGCCGGCGGTCGCCTCCGGCGGGAACTCGACGTACCTGACCGTTCCCGAGGCGAGATCTGTGCACCACAGCCCAGGGTCAGGAGCCGGGTCGTCGATCCGCCACAGGCCGTAGTGGACGTGCTGGTACCAGGCGGTTGCCATGGCGGCGAGCGCCGGCGGCGTCGAGGGGTCGGCCGCGAACGCCATCAGCGGCGTGCCCGAGGCGTCTTCCTCGTCGCTGGCCAGCGGGTCCGCGTCGTCCTCGGGCAGGTCGCCGTCGTCGTCTTGTGACGGGTCGACGGTGAGCCAGGCGACTTCCTCGGCTAGCTTGCCGAAGGCTTCCCGGTCTGCAGGGTCCCAGTCGAGATCCTCGGCATCCGGCAGCTCGCTGCTGACCCGGTCCTGAACAGCCTGGCCGAGTTCGGTGCCTGCCAGGAAGGCGCCGATAGCGTCCCGCAGCGCGGTCAGCCTCGAACGGTCGGTGAACCGGGCGACGGCAGCGCGTACCCGATCCCCCTCGCCGTCGGCCTGGCCCGGCTCGGACTCGTCGGCCTGCGCGCAGGCCGCGCTGATCGCCAGGCCGTAGATCTCGCCTGCGTAATCGTCGTCCGGCACCTCGCGGAGCAAGGGTTCCAGCAGCTCGACAGCCTCGCCGACATGTCCGCTCGCCGCGATGAAGTTGATGACCCTCAGCCTCGCGGCCAGGCTGACTGCGGATTCCGCTGCTGGCAGGTCTTCGGTGGCGGCGAGCGCCAGGTCGATGAGGCGGCGCTCTTCTTCGGTGTTCCCCGCGGCGCCCGC
>Ga0335078_10010450_pt1 | contig 13737 bp, 13 predicted proteins | sample Lox_Sample_32_FD_206711 | JGI IMG/M metagenome (GOLD analysis project Ga0335078, IMG submission 206711) | Soil microbial communities from Loxahatchee National Wildlife Refuge, Florida, United States - Lox_Sample_3.2 | ecosystem: Environmental > Terrestrial > Soil > Wetlands | place: USA...
GTAGGCTTGGATGTTTTATGAAAGTGTCTCATCACGGTGCCGGCGTCGGGATCATCGAGAAGATCGATCATCGGGCCATGGCCGCCGGGGACGAAAACAGCGTCATATTGATCCAGGCCTGTCGCGATGACATCCGAAATTCGAGTAGGATTTTTGAGCCCAGTAAGACTGTCGCGGAATTTTAAATAGTCCTGAAGCTTAGCCTCGTCCCCACCGAAGAACTGGGCTATCGCTGAATGGACATCCATTTGCGGCGTGTTGCCTTTGGGGTTGGCAAAGGTGATTTCGTAGCCCTCCTTCATCAGGGCGCGAACCGGAACCGTCAGCTCGTTGAGGTAGTAGCCAGCACCGGCATAAACCTTGCCGTCTTTCAAGGGCAGGCCGTGACCGCTCGAGACGAGTACCAGGACTTTTCCTTTGGTTGTCATCTTGTTCTCCTTTTTGAAATCGATTTTGTTTCCCTGTGATCTAAGTAGCCGCCAGTCATTTCGCAAAGCAGCCGCACGCCTTCGATAAGCAGCCAACATCACATGGGCATTTTCAGAATTGCTGATGCGATGTCCTCAAGGTTGGTTTCCAGAGCAAAGTGTCCAGCGTCCAGGAATTTCACGACCGCGTCGGGCACATCCCGCTTGAATGCCTCCGCGCCAGGCGGAATGAAGAAGCTGTCGTTCTTACCCCATATGGCGAGCAACGGAGGCTGATACGCCCTCAGGTACTGCTGGTAGATGGGATAGCGTTCGAGGTTGGCCTTGTAATCAAGCTTGAGATCGACCTGCAGTTCCATCATGCCCGGTTGTGCGAGGAGTGCAGCATCAAGCCAGTAGGCTTCAGGTTCGATCCTGGAGACGTCCGGAACTCCCTGGAAATACGCCTCGCGAACGCCGTCCAGCGACATACGTTCCTTGATCTGATCGCGAATCGCCACTGATGGCTGCTTCCAATAGGAGCGCAGCGGAGCCCATGGACCCTCACCCAAGCCCTCTTCGTACGCGTTGCCGTTCTGCGAGATGATCGCGGTGATGCGATCCGGATCGGCGACTGCAAGATTCAATCCGATCGGCGCTCCGTAATCGAAGATGTACATGGCGAAGCGTCGTAATGCTAGGGCGTCAACGAACGCTTGGGTGGTCTCGGTTAATTGTGCAAAGGTGTAGCCATAAGCTTTCCCATCCACCTTGGTAAAGCCAAATGAAGGCAGGTCGGGTGCAATCAGATGAAAGCGGTTCGCGAGCAGCGGCATCAGGTGCCGAAAGTAGTGCGATGAGTTTGCGAAGCCATGCAACAACAACATAACCGCGCGACCCTCAAGACCTGCCTCCCGATAAAACACAGTAACGGGACCGATCTTTAGAGTGGAATGCCGGATCTCTGCCACATCCATCTTCTCCTCCGAGCTGAAAGACGCGCCCAATGCATAGGGGCGAGCAAAAGCCGCCGCTCCAGTCATTTTCTTAACGACGTGCCTCCGTGTGAGCGCAATGCACCCGCTCAGGCCATCGCAGTTTAACGTTTCTCGTAAGGATGGAAGATGTAGTCCTTCGCCTTCACGGCCTCGTGGCAAGCATTTCCACAGTCCGAGAGACTCTTGGCGTCGGGTACGAACTTGTCCGATGCGGTGTCGTAATTAAATAGTGCGTATCCCCACCCGCTGGTTGCCGGAAATCTCTTGCTGTCCTTTTCCATGACGAAAGTCTGAGCTCCTCCACAAAATTAGGTTTCCGCGCAATCAACGTACATCGTTGCGATTAACGCGAGGGAACATTCGGATGAAGGTTATGGCTGTGGGAATCCGAACATCAACCACGACTGATTGGCAACCCAATGCGGGTACAGCTCGGTCATCCGATCGAACAGCTCCTGGTCGGACGTGGCTGTTTTCTGCACCCGATCGAAGTCCTCGAGGTAACGCCTGGTGTCCTGGACCGCCAAGGGGGAGTCGGGCGCGCCAGGCTTTTTGTGACCGGCGACAACAATCACCGGGTTGAGCGCGGCTAACCGGTCCAGCGCCGCGATCCAATTCTTTCGGCTCTCGGGTGTGGTGTTGCCGACGTACATGCGGCACTGGTTGTACACAACGTCGCCGGCGACAACCAGGCCGATCGATGGTACGTAAAGAGATGTCGAATCGGGGCTATCGGTGCGGCCCTGCTCGATGATTCGCAACTCGTGGCCCTCAAGCGTGAAGCTATCACCCTCATAGGCCTCCGGCGACACCAATCTCGTCGGCACTTGCCCAGGAAACAACTGGCGGGCGAATTGGCTCAGCGGGGGAACAAACGATGACTGCATGGCCTCCACCGTTTTCGGCGTTGCGATCGCACGAGCGCCCGGGAAACGCTCGAGGAGAACGCTCAGTCCGTAGAAGTGGTCGAAATGGCTGTGCGTTATATAGATGGTCTGCAGGTTGCGATTGTGCAACGCAACCCAATCCGCGAGCGCCTCAGCCTCAGCCACTGTCCCCATCGCGTCCACCAGTACCGCGTCGAACTGACCGAAGATCAACGTCGACGTGATTGGGTCAAAGCCGAGCGGCTCGCCGAAGGGCTTGGGCCGCTCGCCAATCATAGCTTTTCCCGGGGCTGTAAAAATGTTCACGCCAAGCGTGTTCGATGCGGCAGGCGAAGTCACGCGGGCGGCCTGTTTCAATTCATTTTTCGCTTCCATTTCTACTCCTTCGAGTGCCGGGGCGAAAGGCCCCTCAACCCAAGATTCAGGGAAGCGCGACGACGAATCTATTGGACGAACGTATCGATCCATACCAAAGCATTGGTTGGATGTTGGGGTCAGGAATGGTCCCTATCCTTTGCCCCACAGCCGATCGAGCAGAGCCCCCTCCGGCGGTAACGCAAATCTACTAGCGACAAGGCGGCTAAGGTTGGGGAGTTCGTCGTCAGAAAGTGCAGGTCATAAGCGCCTTCTCAATGGAAGCATGAGCCTCCGGAATCGCCCCAATCTACGACACACATTGGCTTGGGCAGAATGCGCGGGGTGATAGTGGGAGAGGTGCCCGCGCGCCAGCAAGTCATTGATAAGATAAAGACCCTGTTCCGGACCTTCGTACATGGCAATGGCCACTGTGCGGTTCGGTTCGACAACCGGGGATGGGTGAATCTGAATCAAGCGGTCGCAAAGCAGCGTAATTTGGCGCCGATCCGTGGATGCCGCGGAGGAACTCTCGGTGTGAACGGCCGCAATGGCCGCCTGTAGCGTGCAGGCGCCGGTGGAGACCCGCAAAAGGGTAAATTCAACGGTGACTTTGGGCACAAAGTGAAATAGGTTTTTGTGAAAACCTAGTGACATCATGCAGATCAGTGAGAAGGGCAAACAGCTCCTTCAGCTCTATACGTTGATGGCTAGGGATGGCTATCGCACAGTCGATGGCGAAACCATTGAGCAGGCATTTAACGACATGGAAATACGCGCATTTCGTCAACCGGTGCGGGACTTGCTACGCAAGCACCAAATAGCGACCTTGCTCGACTACGGCTGTGGCGGGAGCGATTATGAGGCGCAGGGATTCGACGGCGATCAAAGCGCACGTGCTTATTTCGGACTCAGACAGGTCTACCGCTTTGAACCGGCTCGCGGCATCGACCAGCGCCAGCACGTAGATGCTGTGGTCTGCTTCGATGTTCTGGAGCATGTATTCATCGCCGACGTACCCCTCACCATCCGGGAATTGTTTTCATTGGCTGAGAAACTCCTGATCGTCAATGTCGCCTGCTATCCGGCACGGGCATTGCTGCCCAACGGAGAAAATGCCCACGTCACTGTGCGGCCGCCGCATTGGTGGAAAGGGATGTTCGACTCGGCCGCGGTTGAGTTTCCCGAGGTAAGTCTGTGGCTAATATGCAGCACCGCGTGGAGGAAAGCGCAGGCCTTTGAACCTTGTTCCGCGTCTGAATGGCTCAACGGCCCAACGTTCTCTTGTTTATAGAAAACTCCCGTGATTACGGCGACTGGCAATAGACTTCAGATCCTTTCAGTTGCATTGGGCGTCACGATCCAATTCGGCAATCCGGCCAGATGACCGGCAAAGCAGGAGTAAAGAAGCGCCAGGTTTCCCTACTCGTGACGACGTAACCAGAATGTCTGGATGGCGTGAGTCGCCGGCTACCAGGGTGCGGGCTCCAACATCAACTTCTGGACCCGCCAATTCAACAATTCCGCAACGTAGAGAACGTTCTCAGACGGGCATGCGAGCTCGTGAACCCAACCAAACTGCCCAGGGCCATGGCCACTTTTCCCGAGGACTCCAAGCAATTTGCCGTCCAATGTGAGCTTATAAATCCGCCCCGGATAGCCATCCGCCGCGTAGAGCACCTGATGTGGTCCCGGCGTTATGCAAATCGCCCAAGGCGAGCCGTTCATCATGGTCCTGTTCAATGGCGCCGGCGCCTCCTGTGTGGGGGATATTTCGGACGGCGTGTTTCCCAGCCACGGATGAATGTTGTGATCGTACGGGAGGTCGATGTGAATCTCTCGCAGGAACTTTCCATCTCCATCGAAGACCTGGATACGCCCATTGCCGCGATCCGCCACATACACGTCTCCTGCATCATCTATGGCAATGCTGTGCGGAACATTGAACTGGCCCGGACCTGAACCGGGTCCACCCCACGACTTGACCCAGTTGCCGTCCCTATCGATCTTGGCTATCCGCGAATTGATATAACCGTCGCTTACGTAGGTATTGCCGGCTTTGTCCCAAGCCATGTCTGTCACCTGCCGAAACTCGCCGTCGAGCGGCGGAAGCGGTGGCTTGGGATGCTTGAGAGGCCCCGTGCCTTCGTCGGAAGCTTCCTGCTTGCGCCCAAATACCATCAGCACTTGACCTTCAGGGCTGAACTTGATCACCATATCCGAACCCTTGTCGGCAGCCCAGATGTTGTCCTCCCTGTCTACCTTTACGGAGTGCGCAAAGCTCCAGGCATACAAATTGTGTCCAATTTCGCGAATGTAGTTCCCCTCAGAGTCGAACTCAAGCAATTGAGCAGCCGCAGCGCCGTACGCTGGCCCTGTGGTGTTGCCGCGAGAAAATACAAAAACATGTCCCTTCGAATTCACGGCCACGCCCGCAGCCTCTCCCAGATACAGGTTTGGCGGAAGCTTAAGGAAGTCGGTCTGAGCGCGAAACTTGATTTCGGGGACGGCCTGCTGTGCGAATTGTGGGACAGCGAAGCAAATCATCGCAGCAAGTACGAGCGATTTCATGCAACCTCATTTGGCGACTTGATCTCGTAGATCATCGAAATTCTGCAGCGCCGCGCTTCACGCAGCCACGCACAGATTCCGGTGTCCTCGATCTCACGCATTGCGCCATCGAGTTTAGCAGGCCTGGCAGCAGCGATGGGCGAATCACGGGAGAAATTTGGCATTTTTGTCCCCCCCCGCGACCGAACATCCGTCCTGGCGGTCTGATGGCGCGTTGTGACAGTTAAAGAAGTGTACCAATCGAAGCCACAGGAATTGCAATATCCCACATCCTTGATTTATGCGCGGCTTTCGGACCGCCAGCCACGCGCCCGAATCGTGTTCAGTGTCCTCGTCGCACTCAATTCAGAGAATTTCAATCGGTGGTAGCATGAAGTCAATCCAGATCAATGGGGATGGAGAGCGCATGGAGATGAGTCCCATATGCGCGGCGCAAAGCTTCGCGGCGCCACCTTCAACCGCGCGTGCTGACGGAAAGCTCCGGATCACCCTCATTTCTCCGCGCGGACCGCTCTATCGTTATCGGGTCGGGATCTGGAAGAAAGCGATGCGGTATGCGCCGCTAACGCTCACAACTCTGGCGTCGCTGGTTCCGCCGGAGATCCCTTCCGAAGTGCGTATTCTCGATGAAGGGATCGAAGAGATCGATCTTGACCGCATTCACGCAAACCTTGTTGGAATCAGCGTTATCACAGGTACTGCACCAAGAGCCTACGAAATAAGCGCGCATCTTCGAACCCGCGGCATTCCGGTGGTGCTTGGCGGAGTCCATCCGACGCTTCTGCCGGAGGAAGCGCAGCGCCACGCCGATAGTGTTGTGGTCGGCTACGCGGAAGAGTGCTGGCCCGAGTTGCTCCGCGACTTCGTCGGCGGTCGCCTGAAAAGCCGCTATAACCAGTCACCCGGGCTGAAACTCGTGAATCTTCCGTTCCCCTTGCGGCGCATGTACGATTCGAGCCTCTTTCATGTTGCCGACACGATTGAGGCGACCCGTGGATGTGTCTATCAGTGCGATTTCTGCGTGGTTCCCGCGGCTTGGGGCGGGCCGCTGCAGAAGCCGGTGGCTGACGTGGTGGCGGACTTGAAACAAATTGGAGCACGCCGCGTGATCTTTCTCGATCTCAATCTCATCGCCGATCCGGAATACGCGAAGGAGTTGTTTTCGGCGCTGGTTCCCCTCAACATGCGATGGGGAGGGTTGGCCACTGTAACTATTGCGTGGAACGACGAGTTGCTCGACCTGGCGGCGCGCAGCGGATGCCGCGGGCTCCTCATCGGATTCGAATCCTCCAACCAGGCCGCTCTCAAAGAAGCGAAAAAATCATTCAACATGCGGTGCAGTTATCTGGACGCGATGCAGAGGCTTCACGCGCGCGGCATCGCCGTTATGGGTTGCTTCGTATTTGGCCTCGACAGCGATACGCTCGACTCCTTCGACGAGACTGTTTCCCTGGTGATTGAGTCAAAGATGGATCTGCCTCGCTACGCCATTGCGACACCTTTCCCTGCAACTGGACTCTATAAACGGCTCAAGGCGGAAAATCGCATTACAACCGAGGACTGGACACTTTACGACGGACAGCACGTAGTATTCGAGCCCAAAAACATGACGGCTGACGAACTGCTGTCGAATACGAGGCGTGCCTGGAGGAAGACCTACAGCTATCGTTCGATCGTCAGCCGGCTGACAGGTTCGAGAACCCAGTTAACTGCAGCCATTCCAGCAAACCTCGGTTATCGCTTCTACGCGCATCATCTCGACACGTTCTACATGTGTGACTGGCGCCTATCGGCGAGGGGCTGAGGCATTATGCGAGTCACCTTTGTTCATCCGTGCATCGGTCGCCGCCGAGGCCAGCCATACATTCGCACTTGGCAAATGGAACCCCTCGCTCCTGCGGCGCTCGCCGGCCTGACGCCACGCGACAAAGACTTAGACATTCGCTTCTACGACGATCGAACCGAGGTCATTCCTTTCGACGTGCCCGCTGACCTGGTCGCCATAAGTGTTGAGACCTACACAGCGAAACGCTCCTACCAGATTGCATCGGAATATCGGCGGAGGGGCGTTCCTGTTGTGATGGGCGGATTTCATCCCACGCTTGTGCCGGAAGAAGCTAGCGAGTACGCCGAGTCCATCGTTGTGGGTGAAGCCGAGGAATTGTGGCCCGCTGTTCTTGAAGATTTTCGCAACGGCCGCCTCAAGAGGATTTACCGGCAGGTTCAGCGGCCATCCTTACGCGGACTCCGTCCCGACCGCTCCATCTTTGCCGGAAAGAAATACCTGCCCGTGGGGCTGGTTGAAGCCGGCCGCGGCTGTCACTTCCATTGCGAGTTCTGCGCCATACAAACCTACTTCGGCAGAACGCAGACGCGCCGCCCGCCCGAAGAGATTCTCGATGAAATCCGGCAAATTTCGAAGCCGTTGATTTTCTTCGTCGATGACAACATCTCCTCGAACATAAACGAAGCGAAGGAATTCTTCCGCAGACTGATCCCATTGAAGATTCGCTGGGTGAGCCAAGCCAGTCTCAATGCAGCACACGATGAAGAGTTCCTGCGCATTATCATGGCCAGTGGGTGCCAGGGGCTTCTGATTGGATTTGAAACGCTCGAGCCGCAGAACCTGGCACGGATGGGAAAGACCTTTAACCTCATGAAGGGTGGATTCGAAAAGGCGCTCGAAAACCTGCGACGCCACGGTATTCGGCTCTACGCCACTTTTATTGTCGGCTACGACGATGACAACTGCGATGCCATGGCCAAGACGCTCGCTTTCGCCCACAAGCACAAGTTCTTCATCGTCGCATTCAATCACCTAACGCCGTTCCCCGGGACGCCGCTTTACAACCGGCTGCAACAGGAAGGCCGCTTGCTCTATGACCGCTGGTGGCTCGATTCCCGTTACCGTTATGGCATGGTTCCATTCGCTCCAAAGGGAATGACAGCAGCCCAGGTGAAAGACCAGTGCGTCGCCGCAAGACGGGCGTTTTACAGCATCCCATCCATTCTCCAGCGCAGCATCGATTTCAAAGTCAACACAAGCAACCCGTTCTGGATGGCACAATTTTTCTCCATCAATCTGCTTTTTCGGCACGAAATACTCAAGCGCATGGACTTCCCATTGGGCGATGAGTCGTACGAATCCCCTCTGCTGAAGACGGAGCATGCCCCAATCCTGGAGCCTGCACTAGTGAATGGTTAGTCGAACATGACAACGTCCATCCATTTTGCCAGCGAAGCCGATGAACCCGGAATTCGCTCGCTCTTGCGGCGTGAGGTTATGCCCGGCCCGATCCGCGTCACCTTTGAACGGGAGCCGAGATACTTCTCTGAAGAAGAGCTTACCGGCGAGCCTTCGCACACGCTGGTGGCCATCGACGATGCAAGCGGAGAAGTGGTTGCCCTTGCCAGCCGGTCGGCGCGAACGGTTTTCCTGAACGGGCTCGAGAAGCGTATTGGCTATCTCAGCCAGCTTCGCATCGATCGCCGACATCGTGGACAGTGGCTGCTTTCGCGCGGGTTCAAGGAGTTGAGGCAACTCGAGCGTACGGCTTCTCTGCCTTTGTGCCTGGCATCCATTGTCGATGGCAACAGCGAGGCGGCAGGGGTTCTGGTGCGGAAGCGCCGGAAGAAGTTCCCCGTTTTCAAAGAGATTGCCGCATTCCACACGCTCGCCATTTCCGTGGATCGCGCGCGCCCCGCCATCGATGCATGCTGTGCGGTTAATTCAGCTGATTCAAACGATCTGCACTCTCTGGGTGAATTCCTCCGGAACTTTGGCAAGGATCGCCAGATGTTTCCTGTGTGGAGCGAGGAAGCCATTCGCCGATTAGCGCGATTCGGGCTGGAGATACGGGATATTCTCATTGCCCGCCGGGACGGATCGATCGCCGGAGTTGCCGCGCTCTGGGATCAGAGAAGTTTCAAGCAGACCGTCATACACGGTTATGCACGGTGGATGCGCATGATCCAGCCGCTGTACAACGCAACAGCATGGGCGCGGGGGACAAAGCGTTTGCCGCGCTCCGGTCAGATTGTGAAAAGCGCATACGGATTCATGATATGCGTGGCAAACAACGAGCAGCGTACCTTCGCATCGCTAATGCGCGAACTCTACAACCGAGCGAGGCATCAAGGCCTCGATCGCCTTCTGATCGGTTTCGACGCGCGCGATCCGCTGCTTCCGGTCGCACGGTCCTATCCGCACATTCTCTACCGCAGCCGCCTCTATATGGTTGCGTGGCCGGGTGAGTTTTCTGCAAACAAGCAACTTGATGGACGGCCTGTCTATGTCGATGTTGCCATGCTGTGACCGAAAAGCCGGATACGGCCTTGTCGGCACTTCCGTGCCGCAGGTGGATCTGCTGGCAGCCGATCGAGCGCGGATGTTCGAACTGCTCTCGGCCTATTTCGAGGGAACTGCCCGTGAAGTTTTCGATTCCGATCTCGCCGAGAAGGACTTTGTCATCCTGCTCCGTGACCGGGGCAGCGCTGTGATTCAGGGATTCTCAACCTGCCTGCAATTAAGGGCTCCGATCAATGGCAGAGATATCGTCGCGTTCTTTTCCGGGGACACCATCGTCGACCGTCGTTTTTGGGGCGAGTCCCTGCTCAGCCGCATCTGGGGTCAGACTATCTTCAGCGAAGCGGACAGGATTTCCGCGGAAAGGCCGGATGCGGAGATCTTCTGGTTTCTGATTTGCTCCGGCTACAAAACATTTCGTTTTCTTCCTGTGTTCTTTCGCGAATTCTATCCGAACCCTTGCACGGAAACGCCTTGCGAAATGCAAGCGATTCTGGATGCTTTGGGGCGCATAAAGTTTCGTGAACGTTATGACGCAACGACGGGGATTATTCGACTCGAAACGTCGACGCCCCTGCGGCCAGGAGTTGCCGACATCAATGAGCAACGGCTGGCCGACCCGATGACTGGGTTTTTCATCAAGAAGAACCCAGGCCATGTCCGCGGCGATGAACTGGCCTGTATCGCGGCGATCTCTCGGTCCAATTTGACACGCGCGGGTGAACGCATGCTACGCTCCCGGATCGATATCGAATGAAGCCCGCAATCGCGAATTTCGCATGGCTCGCTGCTTGCCTCCCCGAGCATGCGCGTTTTCAGGCATCTCTGCGGCATGTCGACAAAACGCAGTCTTCCGTTCTGGGGCGGATTCTCCGGCGCAACAAGAACACTGAATTTGGCCAACGCTACGGTTTTTCGTCGATCCGCAGCACCGACGATTTTCGGAAACGCGTGCCGCTTGGCGACTACGAGAGTCACTCGCCTTTCATACAGCGGGCGGCCGGTGGCGCTCCCGACGTTCTTACGAAAGAGCCGATTCGTCTCTTTGAGCCAACTGGAGGTTCGTCCGGCTCACCGAAGCTGATCCCCTACACGCGGTCGCTTCAGCGCGAGTTCCAACGTGGAATCGCCGTTTGGATCGCCGATCTGTTCCTGCACGAGCCAGGCCTCATGGGTGGCAAGGCATTCTGGTCAGTCAGCCCGATCGTGAACCAGAAGGAAAAGACAAGCGGCGGAATTCCCATCGGTTTCGATGACGATCTGGCATACGCAGGCAGCTGGCAACGGAGCGTATTGCAATCCACCATGGCAGTTCCTGAGGAACTGCGCCGTACCGACGATCTCGAGGTCTTCCGTTATCGCACCCTCCTCTATTTGTTGCGATCGCGCGATCTTACGCTGATCTCGATCTGGCACCCGTCCTATTTGACTCTGCTTCTCGATGGGCTTCCCGGGTGGTGTGACCGGCTCAGCCTTGACATCGATCGCGGTACGCTGAGTTCTTCTGACCCGCGCCGGGCTAAAGAAGTGCGGGACGCTCTCAAAGCGTCCACGCCGCAGGGGCGGTATCGGCTTCTCTGGCCAAATCTGCGGCTCATCAGCTGTTGGAAGGATGCGAATGCCGCCGGTCCGGCCGCGGCATTGCAGCGTTTATTTCCCGGGGTTCTCGTGCAAGGCAAGGGCCTGTTGGCAACGGAAGCGTTTATGTCGCTACCGTTGCTCGGCCATACCGGTGCGGTCCTCTCGGCCCGTTCCCACTTTTTCGAATTTCTCCCGGACGCCGGCGGATCTGCGCTGCTAGCTCATCAACTCGAAGTTGGCGGCCGGTACGGCATCGTGGTCACCACAGGCAGCGGCTTGTACCGATACCAGATGGGCGATCGCATCGAAGTCACTGGATTCATCCGCCAATGCCCGCTCATACGATTCATCGGGCGCAATGCTGCAGTGTCAGACTGGGTGGGAGAAAAGTTGACTGAGGCGCACGTCTCGCTTGTACTGCAAGCGAGCTTTCAGGCGCTCGGCGTGTCTCCGGTCTTCGCGATGCTCGCCTGCGAATCTGCGCCCGGGCACCACTACGTGCTCTTTCTTGAGTCGGCCGAAAGCGATGAGGTTGTGTCCAGGGCCGTCAGAGCAATCGAAGCGGGTCTGCGCTCAAACTTCCACTACGACTACGCGCGGCGGCTCGGCCAGCTCGGACCTTTGGCCGTTGTCCGTTTAAGGAATGCCGCAAAGAAATTCGAGCAGCAGGCCATTCGTTTGGGCCAGAAAGCGGGAGACATTAAACCACAGGCGCTCGACCGAAGGAAGGGGTGGGCCGAGGTCCTCGTCGGCGAGAACTGAGCAGGCGCCACTGGGTGAATTTGGGCCATCCACCCGCCCGATTTCATTGCAATACCGTCATCTCGGCAGGTTACTTCAGAGTGCTATATTCCAGATAAATGCCTGCCGCATTAGAGCTTATGGGTATCTCTAAATGAATTTATATAGAGTTTTCCCTGCCTGGGTTTAAGCGCCTCCCGCGACGTCGTCTGCCGATTTGCGATCGTTGCAAATCGTATTACAGGCAGATCGTCTCGTCTTTAGGTACGAAGAGAGTTCCGAATTGAAAATCACTGACCTCCTTCTGCGGTTCAGCGGAGTGTCTCTAGGTCCTGCTATAAAGCTCGCTAAAGATCCTTCAGAATCAGGCAAACGTTCACGGCGAAATAGTGCTTTTTCTCGTCGACATCATTACCGGCGTATCACTTTCTTTGCGTTCCCGATTTGTGTCCTGCTGCCGGGCGTGGGGGGCGCAACGGCGAAGATTCCGGGACTACTGTGAGACGAATCACGAGTTGCGATAGAATCCACAGCAGCAAGCTTCCCCCGAAAATCCAAATCAGGTGAATTGCCTATGAACAGCGAGCGAGGACGGGCCCGTCTTTGGTCGGCACTGTCGGTGCTGGCGGTTCTGACCCTTATGGCGATACAGACCCGCGCGCAGGAGCCGGCGGGAAATCAGGGGCCGGGCGAGATATTTGCTTCAGGCGGAGAGCCGATATACGAAGATCAGTTCTCCTCGAGCTGTGAGAAAAACAACGCCAACAATCCCTATGCCGGCATGAATCCGCTGGTGTGCTACGGCGTAATGGCGCCGGCGGATTCGACAGGGAAGTGCAGCCTGTGGGGGATGACGGTATGGAAGCAGGAGGGCAACACCTGCTACTACTGCCAGCCAATCAATCCGCCGACGCAGGGGTTCCTGGTGCCAATGGACGAGCTGGGGGCGGCAGACAATCAGGGTTTCCGGTGCGGTGTGGATCAGGCGGATCCGCAATGCTACGCGGTGTGCCAAGGGAGTGGGACGTTCAATCCGCCGCCGGGGACGCAGCGTGTTCCGCCGTCCGCCAATCCCGAGCAGCCCAACCCGGCGCCGCAGACTCCCGCGCCGCCTGTGATGGCGAAAAAGACTGCGGGCAGTTCTCCGGGCACGACGAGCCCTCGGTGCGACACGCTCAAGGCGAAGAACGAACTTCCAGAATTCACCTCGGCCCAGTTGGCGACTTTGACCCGGGATATTGCCGCTGCGAAGGCGATGGTCGCCAAAGCGAAGACCTATACGGACAAAATCCCGTGGGACGCCGGGACGCAGGCCATCAGCAACAAATACCTTGGCAACGCGACAGCGGAAACGCAGGCAATGATCCGGCAGAACGTGAACAATGTGCTCAGCCTGCTGAACGGAATCAAGTCGATCACCGGCACATTCTACCCGGCCGGGGCTGACGAGACCGGCGAGCCTCTGGAGTCAGGGGACATTGCCTACACCGAAGCCGAAAGCAACAACTCCCCGATTTTTCTGACCAGCCTCTTCTGGCAGCAGCCCGCGACCGGGCCGGACTCTCAACCCGCGATCGTCGTCCACGAGATGTCGCATTTGCCGGCCGGAGGAGCCACGCTTGACTTCCGTTATGGCCAGACGAAGTGCTTAGACCTGGTCTTCCTCAGCACCCATCCTTTGGCACTCCTCCTTCAAGAGCCCTGGGAAGAGGAGCCGGTGCCAGCGGGGGCTCCAGCGAGGAATGCTGACAACTTCATGTATTTCGTCTACTACGTCGCGAATCAGAGGAATCCGTAGAGAGCGCCTCGGGAGTTTTCTCCGTCGCCCGGCCAGTAATGTGCGGGACCTGTCAGTCTGCGCATCGTGTTTCATTGTTTGAAAACCGCATTTC
>Ga0335078_10010451_pt1 | contig 13737 bp, 11 predicted proteins | sample Lox_Sample_32_FD_206711 | JGI IMG/M metagenome (GOLD analysis project Ga0335078, IMG submission 206711) | Soil microbial communities from Loxahatchee National Wildlife Refuge, Florida, United States - Lox_Sample_3.2 | ecosystem: Environmental > Terrestrial > Soil > Wetlands | place: USA...
TTAGAGTCGCGCAGGGATCGGAGCAGCGCGGCAAGGTCTACCTCGATAACGTGCAAACCCTGATTGACGCAGACCGAGCGCCGAGGGCCGAGATCCAACAGGTGAAGGCTAATTTGGCAACGAGAACGGCGGGTCGTGTGGCGGGCGAGCAGAACCTGATTGCCGCGCGGGAGCGACTCGCGTTGGCGATGGGCCTGGGCGTCGATCAAATGGCTGGCGTCGACACGCCTTCGGACGATTTTCCCGCGGAGGATGACCGGGCATTGTCGGCAATCGACGCGAACACGATACAGCAGTATTTCGATCTGGCTACGGTGCGGCGCGCAGACTACCTGGCCGCAAAAACGCGCGAAAAGGAAGAGACGACCCTGCTTGGCGCGGCGCGCAGGGGAACTTTGCCCCAACTAACTCTGAACTTGAGTTCCGGCTATTCCACTTTGGATGAGGGCACCGCGACAGCCGACTATTTTCACTCTCTCGGGCGAGCACCGCGCGGGCCGGATGCAAGCGCGGGAATCACCTACCGATTTCCTCCGAGGAATGACGCCGCCTTGGGAGCGTTGACCTCGGCGCAGTCGAATCTGCGTCAAGCGCAGCTGCGCACTCTCGAGATATCCCGAAACATTATGGCGTCGGTGGTGACCGCGGTCGCGGGCGTGCGCAATGCCATCTTCCAACTGAGGAAGGCCGACGAAGCCGTGGCCGCGTCGCGCTCGGCACTTGAAGGAGAGCGCGAAAAATATCGTCTGGGCGTTGGCCAGCTTGTGGACGTACTGACCATCGAAGATCGGCTGACCGAAGCTGAGGCTTCGCAAGTCGGCGCAAAGTTGGGTTACGCGCTCGCTCTGACGCAGCTCCGGTTTGCGACGGGCACCATCGTCGAACCCGATAAAACAGTGCAATCGATTGATCGAGACGTGTTTCTGACCGTGCCCACCCCACAAGCTCCGGCGGGGAAGAACTGATTATGAGTGAGACGATCTTTCGCAAAGCGTCGTTGGAACGGCTCTCGTCGCCCGAGCAGTTGGACGTGATTATGCGTGTGACCGGTCCAAGACGCTGGCTGGCGCTGGCTGGTCTGTTCATCGTTCTCGGCGCAACCGTTGTATGGGGATACGCAGGCTCGATCGACACAAAGGTGAGCGGCTCGGGAATTATTGTTCGCGCCGGAACGGTTTTGAATGTGGTGACGGAAGGCGCGGGTCTGGTGACCAGCATCAGTGCGAATCTGGGCGATCTGGTGAAGGCCAACCAGGTGGTAGCCCGGGTTTCAGAACCGGCGATGTTGGAGAAAATTCGCCTTGCTCGATCAGCTGTAGAGGAAGTGCGCGCTGAACGCGAACGTAACCTTCTTCTACACCAGCAGGGGGCGCAGCTTCAGGTGGAAGCTCTGGCTCGCGATGAAGCGAATGCACAGCGCGAGATTCAGGAACTTCAGCAGCAGGCGAAGATCGCCGGCGAGCAGATTACCGTGGACGACCAGCTGCTCGGCAAGGGACTGATTACGAAACAGCAGACGCTTCAGGATCAACAGAAACTGGTGACCATCAATGGAGAGGCTGAGTCGCTGAAGGCAAAGATCAAGCGGATCGAAGCTGATCAATATACCGCAAGAACCGATCCACAGAGGTTCGACGTCGAGATGCAATCGCGCTTGGCGGAACTCGAGCGCAACCTCTCCGGTCTTGAACATGAGATGGAGATCAGTTCGAGCGTGGTAAGCCCATACGAAGGGCAAGTGATCGAACTGAAAGCCGTGCCTGGAGCGCTGGTGGCGGTGGGTGCGCCGATCCTCGCAATTCAACCCCAGGGCAGCGAATTGGAAGTGCTTGTGTACATTCCTTCGCTGCAAGCTAAAGCGGTCGCTCCGGGAATGGATGCGGAAGTTTCTCCTTCCACGGTAAAGCGCGAGGAGTTCGGTTTCATCCGCGCGAAGGTTGTTTATGTAGGGCAGTTTCCGGCGAGTTTCGATGCGCTGATGCGCAATTTTCAAAACGAGACCTTGGTTAACTCGATTATGAAGGAGGGCCCCGTTACCGAGTTGAGGGTTATCCTTGAGCGCGACCCCAATACGCAAAGCGGATTTAAGTGGTCTTCGTCAAGAGGACCCGCGATCACGATTACCAGCGGCACCCTCGGCACCGTGCAGGTGATCACGCGCAAGCAGTCCCCCGCAAGCTTGCTGCTCCCCTACTTCAAGAACAAAGTTGGGCTGGGGTGATCCATGGGGACAACCGCCACTACTCCCGAACCGAACCTTGCCGCAAAACCTCGTTCGCCTTCCGCCGCAAAGCAGCGCCGGGTTGTCACCCCAACCGTGCTCCAGATGGAGTCGGTGGAATGCGGAGCAGCGGCGTTGGCCATAGTTCTTGCCTACTACGGCCGTTTTGTTCCCCTCGAAGAATTAAGAGTCGCATGTGGCGTCTCACGCGATGGCAGCAAAGCCAGCAATGTTGTGAAGGCGGCTCGAACCTACGGGCTGAAAGCAAAGGGTTACAAAAAAGAACCGGCGCAGCTTCGGCAGTTGTCCGTGCCGATGATTGTCTTCTGGAACTTCAACCACTTTCTGGTGGTCGAAGGATTTGGCGACGGGAAGGTCTATCTCAACGATCCGGCCGGTGGACGAAGGACAGTCGACGATGCTGAGTTCGATGAATCATTCACCGGAGTCGTGCTCGTCTTCGAAAAGGAACCCGGCTTTCAAAAAGGGGGAAAAAGGCCGACAGTTTTTCAACTGCTCGCCTCGCGCCTGCCGGGCAGCCGACTCCCTCTCTTATACGTGGTGTTTGCCACTTTGGGATTGGCGATTCCGAACCTCGTGATTCCTGTCTTCTTCAAGATATATGTCGACGATGTGATGGTCAGTGGGTTGGTTAGCTGGCTGAGTCCTTTATTGCTGGCCATGACGATCACAGCAATCGTCAAAGCCTTACTGACCTATCTTCAGCAGGATTCGCTGTTACTTGTCGAGACGAAGCTTTCGGTTTCGTCTTCGGCAAAATTCTTTTGGCACGTGCTTCGTTTGCCCACCGAATATTTCGCCCAGCGCTATGCTGGCGAGATCGCCTCGCGATTGCAGCTCAATGACGACGTCGCCTCCCTGCTCGCCGGAGATGTAGCCACCAACCTGGTGAATATTCTTCTTATCGGAGTTTACGCGGCCCTGCTCATCCAGTACGACGCGGTCCTGACGCTCATCGGAATAGTGATTGCGGCCATCAACATCCTGGCGCTCAGGATGGTGCAGCGCCGCCGTGTCGATGAAAACCGCAACCTGTTACAGGAGCAAGGATGCCTGCTTGGTGTTTCCATGAGCGGCCTGCAAATCATCGAGACGCTCAAGTCTTCTGCGTCGGAGTCTGATTATTTCGCGCGTTGGGCCGGCTACCAGGCCAAGGTCGTGAACGCCGAGCAGCGCTTTGGCACTTCGTCGGTTCTTCTTTCCGCGGTGCCGTCTTTCCTGACCGGGCTGAACACTGCGGCGGTCCTTGGTCTCGGCGGTCTGCGCGTGATGAACGGCCTCTTGACAATGGGTATGCTCATCGCGTTTCAAAGCCTGATGAGGAGCTTCATCGATCCGGTGAACAAGCTGGTGAATCTCGGCAGCAAGATGCAGGAAATCGACGGCGATCTGAATCGTTTGGACGACACGCTCAAACACCCAACGGATCCTTTGGTGAAATCGCCAAAGTTGTCGATTCGGGCTGAGCACGAACGACTAACCGGACACCTGGAATTGAAGGACGTGACATTCGGCTATAGCCGTCTGGAACCACCGCTGATTCGCGATTTCAGCCTCACGGTGAAAGCAGGGCAGCGCGTCGCACTGGTTGGCGCCTCCGGAAGCGGCAAATCAACAGTCTCCAAAATCGTTTCCGGTCTCTACGTGCCATGGTCGGGCGAAGTGTTCTTTGACGGCCGTCCACGCGGAGAGATTCCTCGCAGCGTGCTGAATAATTCACTGGCCATGGTCGACCAGGAGATTTTTCTCTTCGATGGGACCCTGCGCGAAAACCTGACGATGTGGGACGCAACAGTCGCACAAATAGCGCTTGTACAGGCGTCGCGAGACGCGGGAATTCACGACGAGATCGCCAGTTTTCCGAACGGCTACGACTTCAAGGTGGAAGAAGGCGGACGCAATATGAGTGGCGGCCAAAGACAACGCCTGGAAATTGCTCGGGCGCTGGTCAACAACCCCCGGATTCTCATTCTCGATGAAGCAACCAGCTCGCTCGATGCCTACAGTGAAAAACACGTGGACGACTGCCTGCGGCGACGCGGCTGCACGTGCTTGATCGTGGCTCATCGCCTCAGCACGATCCGCGACGCCGACGAGATCGTGGTTCTCGATCGCGGGGAGGTCGTGCAGCGCGGAATCCATGAGGAGATGATTCGCGTGGATGGGCCATACCGAAGGCTGATCGAGGCGGTCTGAGCTAGGCACCATGGATACCACTCCGACAACCCGGTTCGATGAGCAAGGAACAGTTCTCAAGTTGCGTGCGGCAGTGCCGTTCGCGCTCCATGACTCCGAGAAGATATGGTTGTTGATGGAGGGCAAACTCGATCTCTTCCTCGTGGAAGTCCGCGATGGCGAGCCGGTTGGTACGCGTCATCACTTGACGACAATAGAGGCCGGCATCGCCATGGTCGGATTCAATCCCCTGCCAGCGAGCGCCCTGGGAGTGATCGCAATCCCGGTCAGCGAATCTCAAGCCCTGTGTTTAGATCGCACACAGTTTCAAGACTGGGCGCGCACCTCGCCAGTAACGGTCGCTCCGCTCATCGATCGATGGATTGAAAGCCTGGGGGCGGCAGCGAATCCAAACCCCACACCAACTGATTTCCGAAAAATGACGGCCGGCGAAGAGATCGAGGTTGAGGACCATTCTCTCGCAATCCTTCCGACTACGGGCGCAATGTGGATTCGCCCGCTCAAGGGAAGCTTCATTCCGTTGGGCGACGGCCAGATGTCGCCGATTATGGCGAAAAGGTTCTTCCCTGTAACTCGCGCGGTGTGGATGCGCTGCGCGCCGCATTCGCGAGTGCTGTGCCTCAGCACGACGGAGTGGTTTGAAACTGACGAGAAATGGGCGGGATTACGGCTCTTTCAGAATCAGATGTTTTCGCGTCTCGTCGAGTTGCGTCGCCAGGAGGATGAGATCGAAAAAGCGCGTCTTCACGCTGTGGAGGAGGCGGATGCTTATTTCTTTGAGAACGCGCTTTATAAGCTGGCGGAGCCGTTACAGGCCGGAGAAGAAAGAGTCCTGGAGACGGGCGGCACTCTTGAGCCGCTGCTTCAGGTTTGTCGGATCGTGTTTAAGGCGTCTGGAATCGAGGCACCGCAGTTTCCTCACGGACAAAGTCTCACAAAGCAGCCGGATCCTGTGAACGCAATTGCACTCGCCTCCCGCATCCGCACCCGCCAGGTCATGCTCAAGGGTAAGTGGTGGAAGCTGGAGAGCGTTCCGATGGTCGGCTTTTATGACAATAAGCGACCCATCGCTCTCTTGCCCTCACGGCGAGGCTACCAAGTGTATGATCCTGCTACTGGGGAGCGACATGATGTCGACGAAGAGCTAGCCTCGAAGCTGCACGGATTCGCTTCTGTCTTTTATCGTCCCTTTCCGCACAAGGCGCTTGGCATTTTCGACATACTTACGTTCGGGCTACGAAGCTCTGGACGTGATGCCGTCACCATTTTCGTGATGGGGCTCGCGGCAGGCCTGTTGAGCATGGTCGCCCCGGTCTTCACCGGCATCATTTTTGACACGATTATCCCGGGCGCGGAGCGTTCGACGCTCGGAGCTTTCAGCCTCTTTCTGGTGATCACTGCACTTGCAATGGCTTTGTTCAGTTTGACTCGCAGCCTGGCAACCTTGCGGCTCGAGAGCAGAATGGAAGCCTCGGTGCAGGCAGCTGTCTGGGATCGGTTACTGGGTTTGCCGGTGCCATTCTTTCGCCAGTTCACCTCAGGCGATCTGGCGCGGCGCAGCCTTGGCATCAGCAAGATTCGCGAGATGCTCACGGGTTCTGCGCTCACCTCGATTCTGACCGGAATCTTCTCCGTGACGTCTTGCGCCTTGATGTTTTACTACAGCTGGCCACTGGCGCTGGTTGCCACCGTCCTGGTCTTTGTTTCTCTTCTGGTGTCGACCCTCTGCGGCTTCTTCCAGGTGCGAATCTTGCGAGGCGTCTCTCAACTAAGTGGGCGCATCTCGGGAATGACGCTGCAATTCATCAACGGAATTCCGAAGTTTCGCGTTGCTGGAACCGAAGCCCGCGCCTTCAGCGTATGGGCGAGCGAATTTGCTAAGCAGCGCACTTTGTCGATGAGGGCGAGCAAGATCTCGAATCTGTCCACCGTGTTCGATTCTGTTTTTCCGGTACTGGCCAGCGGGGTCATTTTCTATTTCGGCGTCAACCTGATGAAGACCCCCGATAAGCTGGCCCTGACCACCGGCGAATTCCTGGCGTTCCTTGCCGCCTTCGTTCAATTCAGCACGGGCGCGCTCGATTTGAGTTCAGTGCTGATTTCAGTACTCAATGTGGTGCCACTTTATGAGCGGGCAAAGCCGATTCTAAAGACGCTGCCGGAAGTGAGCAGCGCGCGAAAGGAGCCGCGGCCGCTCATTGGGGGCATTGAGCTTCATCAGATCAGCTTCCGATACCGTGATGAAGGCCCTCTGGTGCTGCGCGATTTGTCCCTGGCTGTCAGGCCGGGCGAGTTCATAGCCATTGTCGGTCCCTCTGGGAGCGGAAAATCGACGCTGTTTCGTCTCTTACTTGGTTTCGAAACGCCCTCCGCGGGAGCCATTTTCTACGATGGACAAGATCTCGCCGAGTTGGATGTTCAGTCTGTGCGTCGTCAGATCGGCGTGGTCCTACAAAATGCCAAGCTGATGCAGGGAAGCATCTTCCGCAATATCGTCGGAGAAGGAACTCTCTCGATCGATGACGCCTGGGAAGCGGCCCGACACGCCGGACTTGAAGAAGACCTCAAAGGAATGCCCATGGGCATGCACACGGTAATCAGCGAGAGCGGAGGCGGCCTCTCCGGCGGCCAGCGTCAAAGATTGTTGGTGGCGCGCGCGATCGTGCGGAAACCGAGAATCCTGCTTTTCGATGAGGCGACGAGCGCTCTCGACAATCGCACCCAGGCAATCGTTAGCCAAAGCCTCAAGGATTTGAACGCTACCCGCGTCATCATTGCACATCGTCTCTCAACGGTAATGCAGGCGGACCGCATTTTCGTTCTGGATCGAGGCAATCTGGGTGAAACCGGGACTTATGAAGAACTCATGGCGCACGGCGGACTTTTCTCGCAGTTGGCTAAGCGTCAGCTGAGTTGAACTCAGCTTTAAAGAAAAGGTTGCGGAGTTGCCGTTTATTGGCAGGAACCGAGGGAAAACCATGCGAAAGGCTCTCTACATTCTGGGTATTCTCGACGATGAAGACGCGAATTGGTTGGCATCGAACGGAAAGACGCGTCGCCTCGACAAAGGCACGGTGATTATCCAGCAGGCTGTGCCGTCGGATTCCGTTTTTATTCTGATCGACGGACAACTGCTGGTCCACTCCGCCAACATTGAGGTCGCGAAGTTGTTCGCCGGCGAAATCGTGGGCGAGATTTCCTTTGTGGATTCACGACCGCCATCGGCGACGGTCAGCGCCGCTGTTGATTCCCAAGTCCTAGAGATCGATAAGAGCGCGCTTCGAGCCAAGCTTCGAAAAGACCTTGGCTTTGCTTCGCGTTTCTATTTATCGCTTGCGACCTTCTTGGCTGATCGCCTTCGCGTGGCAACCTCCCGCCTAAGCGAGGCGCGTGGAGGTCAACCGGGCGAGTCGCAGGAAGATCTTGACGAGTTGCCCACTGAAATGCTGGAAAATACCGCGCTCGCGTCAGCGCGTTTCGATATGATCGTAAAGCGCCTGGGAACACGAGTTGCCGGTTGACGGCAAACATATCGGGATGACATTGATATGGGGATCAACCTCCGCTTGATATTTTCGCGCCGCTCCTAACGAACTCACGGTGAGCCGCCGAGGTAGACAATGTCCATGAAGGTCTATCTGACCTCTGAATTTGAAGATCGAACCAAAAGGCTCTCACTCGATTCCGGAAATACCTGGACGATCGGCAGGTCTACCGAAAACACGCTGATCTGCGAGGATCACGCGATCTCCAGACGCCATGGTGTCGTTCAACAAACCCAGCCCGGAAAGTACTTTTTCATCGACCTGGGAAGCAGCAATGGATCTTCCATCAATGGTCGACGCGTGACCGTGCCGATCCAATTGAGGGATGGCGACTGCGTGGTCTGCGGGGGAACAAAAATTACCTTTCATCATCCCGGAGGCGCAACCCAAGTGCCTCGGCCACAGCCTCAAGTCGAAACTGAAGGGGCCACGATGGTCATGTATGCCAGACGCATGATCACCGTGCTGGTCGTGGATATTCGGGACTTCACGCCGCTAACCCGCCAGCTTGACGAAGGGATTTTGGCGCAGACGATTGGGACATGGTTTCGCCAGGCTGGCCTGATTCTGCGTCAATATCATGCCAGCGGTGACAAATACATCGGCGACGCCGTCATGGCAGTTTGGACGCACGCCGTCGGGAAGCCGAGCGGGATTGAAATCTTCTCCGCGTTGAGGGCGCTTGCCGAAATCGAAACCGTGACTCGCACCCTTCATGACAAATTCCCGTTGCCTGCGCCCTTGAGAATTGGAGCCGGGATTAACACGGGACTCAGTGTGATGAGCAATACCGGCCCGCAGGAGAATCCAGATTTCAGCCCGCTCGGCGATGCCGTAAACGCTGCCTTTCGCCTGGAGACGTCGACCAAGAACTCAGGATTCGATGTGTCCCTCGGTTGCGCGACCATGGAATCGCTACGGGAAAGTGATGCGGAAATCGCTCGCTATTTTGAGAAGAAGTCCGTTCAGTTGAAAGGCTATGAAAATAGCATCGACGCCTGGTTCACCTCGTTCGAGCGCCTGCGTTCATTTCTGCAGGAGAACGATCCGGAGCGGACCCGCAGTTAGAGTACTTGTTGGCCGGAAGCAACCATAGGTTTGAAAGAATTGAGTACGAGTGGGGCGCTAATCCTTCAAAGGGACCATGACCTGATCGCCGCGGCAGAAGGTCGCGACTTTCACAAACCCACCGTCGGCCTGCGGCATCGTCATTACGGGTCCGTAGCAGTAGACCGCGTGACCGTTCGCCGCGAAATACCAGCGACCGCCCTTCCTCTTCGTGGTTTGCTCGGCGGGCGCGTGCGTCAGTTTCGCCGGGGGCTGCAATTGGGGCACCTGGAGAGACAGAATCAGGGCTAGGGCCAGAACCTTCATCTTAGGGTCTCGCTTGAACGTGGCCTCTTGCCAAGGCCTTTTTTGCCACAGAACAGCTCGTTCTCTTTCTCTGCTGCTACCTGCCCGAAGCCTGACGCCAGGCTTGCCAGTCACACACTCTAGATCACGTCGGTCGATCGCCGTACGTCTTCCAGATCCGAAGCGGGTGCTTTGGGAGCTTGTCGCGTTGAGTGGGCTGATTTACCCGGTTGCCCTTCGTCTTTCCTCGATGCCTTGGGGTCGGGTACAGAGGGCTTTTGTCGGGCTGGGGCGGCTGGGGATTTTTGCTGAGCTCGTAGGCTTTCATCCCGCGCTAGCTTGCCCCTTAACTCCGCAAGCTGCGTACTGTCCTTGAGCATCTCCTTGATCAGTGTCCGCTGCGACTCGATCGTCTGTCCCTGTTCAAAGACAAGGGCCGTCAAGATCGCATAGGAGAATACAAATAGGACGACAAGGATAGGAAGCAATCCGGCAGGCCGGTTCGCCTTCTGGACGGCTTTGCATTCGGCGCTATAAACGATGCTCAACGTTGTTGGCTCCTGCCCGCTCCGAATTTCCGGAGTCAGATTCTTCTAGTGCACCCATCAATCCACATGAGGCAAGAACCGTAAGTCTATGAAAAGTAAACTGTTAGCTATGCTGTTGAGATGCGTCGCTGGCGGCTGGGTGAAACTCTCTGCAGTTTATGAGTAACGCCATTTGCGTTACTGGCGGTGGGAAATTCGGTTGCTTCCGAGAATCCCTGCGTTCAGACCTGCCCAGCATTCGGCGGCGCGCCCGGAATCGTTCTCGCCAGCAAAGGTGGCGAAACCCGCACCAAATGCTGGATCCCAACATACTGGCCGCGAACGCGGGCCCATCGTGCCGGGTGGGGTCGGATATCGAGATGAAGGAAGATGCCGTCATAGACGCCGATCCCCCCATTTAGAAAAGAGGGAACCTGTAGGGCCAAATCAAACATTTCCTGCAGAGACAGCTCAGGGATAGAGACATCCGCCGCCCTGCCCTGGGTGTGCTCGCTGTCGGTGACCCCGCCAGCCTCTTGATTATGGGCGGGGCACCGATAAGCGTCGTGAACTATAACTGGCTTCCCGGCAAGGCCACGGAACAGTTCCAAAGCCTGAATCAACTCCGTTTCTATCTTCAGCGTTCCGCAGCAATGGCAGGCGAATTCCGCCTTGGAGAAATGCTCACTCAGATCACCCACGTCCCACACCTCGATCTACGATCATTGCGCATTCCGTTCCCGGTTGGCTGTGAGTGCCGTCACGCCGGATTTGGTCGGATTTTCTGCTACGATGATCGGCCACCAATTCTGCAACTTGGCGTAACTCTTTCTGGAGCACGAAATGGATCAACTTGCACGTCGAGTGTTTCTCCGCAACGCAGCTGGCGCGGCCGCGTTAAGTCTGACTTCTCAACTCTCGGCGTTTGGCCGCACGCATCGCCTGAAAATTAACGCGGCTTTGGCTGCGCCTCCGGGAGCAGATTTGCCCGATCGCCTGTCGCCTGATTGGTATCGGAGCAAGGTTCAGCAGGTTCAACAAGAGATGGCAACTCGAAGGCTCGACGCGGTGGTGCTTTTGCGAGCGGTCAACGTCATCTACACCACGGGTTATTTTCATCTCTCGACGGAACGGCCGTTAGCGGCGCTGATTCCGAAAGCTGGTGAGCCGGCGCTCTTCATTCCAGGTCTCGAAGAAGACCAGGTGAAGCTGTGGTGGGTGAAAGATTACGAGGCCTATTTCGATTTTCCGGGGCCAGAAAATCGTGTGCGCTGGATCTTCGAGCGCGTCGCCAATCGCGGCTTCGCCAAAGGCCGGATTGGCATAGAGGAATGCACGCCGAACCGGATGAAGCAGATCAAACTAGGTGCTCCGAATGCCGAGATTGTCGAGGCTGACGACATGATCGAGCACATGCGCTGGGTGAAGGATGATGACGAACTCAATGTCATGCGGCGGACCATGTATTTCACCGAATATTCAGTGAAAACCGGACGTGACTTCGTACAGGCGAATGGAGGGGTCACAGAAGACCAGATTTTGAAAGCCGCCAATGATGCGCTCGCAGAAAAGATGGGAAGGGAGCTGAAAGATGTTGTCGGCGTCAGCATCGATCCGCCATTTGGCGGATTAGTGCCTTTCGGCAGGCGCTCGGCCTTCCCGCATGCCGTGCCGAGCAAGGATCGTATCAAGAAGGGCGACGCGCTCATCATAAGCTATGGCTGCACGGTTGGCGGTTACAACGTGGAGTGCGAGCGCTCGTTCGTGGTTGGTAAGCCGACTGATTATGCAAAGCGGCTCTACGATGCCATGCTCGCCGCTCACGACACCGGCGTCGAGAACTTGAAGGAAGGAGCGATTGCAGAAGGAGTCGATAAGAAGAGTCTCGACCAGATCCGGAAGGCTGGGTTCGAAAAATTCCTGCGTCATCGTACCGGCCACGGGATTGGTTTAGAAGGACATGAATCACCATGGATCGCGGAAGGAGACAAGACTGTTTTGAAGCAGGGAATGACATTCAGTTGCGAGCCGGGAGTTTACGATCCGGATTGGGGCGGTTTTCGGCATTCGGATACGGTGGTGGTGAGAAAGGACAAGGGAGAGGTGTTGAATCAGTATCCGACGCGATTGGAGGAGATGATTATTGAAATCTAAACCGTCGATTGGCGGCAGTTGGCCAGACGTCGGTTCTTGGAAATGTGACTTTTGATCGTTTCGCGCATCTCATAGCCGGAGATTGAACATGACTGAAAAAATGACTGACGCGTCTGAGAAGGTGCAAAAGACCGATGAAGAATGGCAGCAAACCCTGACGCCTGAGCAATACCAGGTTGCAAGGCAATGCGGAACTGAGCGCGCATTCACCGGCAAGTATTGGAACAACCACGAAGCCGGAATGTACAACTGCGTTTGTTGTGGCACGCCGCTATTCGACTCTGACACCAAGTTCGATTCTGGAACCGGCTGGCCGAGCTTCTATGACGCTGCCGACAAACAGAACATCAGCGAACACACCGACCGCAGTTACGGAATGACTCGTGTCGAAGCTAGATGCGCGCGATGTGATGCCCATCTTGGGCACGTTTTTCCGGATGGTCCAAATCCGACTGGCTTGCGCTACTGCATCAACTCGGCTGCGCTGGATTTTGAGAAGAAACAGTAACGAAAATGGCTTTCGGCGCTAGGCCTTCACGCCGTGAAGACAAAAACGAAAGGACGGGCAGTTTGCCCGTCCTTTTTTTCTCCGGCGAACGATCGTCGGTTAACGAATCGATACCGAAACTTATGCGTTGGCAGCGACGCCAGCAGCCATAGGTTTGGGAGCTTCGGCGACCTTGGCTTGATTGTGCTGGTTCTGCTGCTCGTGCTGCTTTTTCTGATCTTTCTTTTCGGGATTACGAACTTCCACCCCGCCTTTGAGGATGGCGCCTTCTTCCACGCTGATGCGGTGCGTGATTACATCGCCAGCCAGCATGCCTTCATTGCGGATGTCGAGGCGGTCGGCGCAATCGACATTGCCCTGCACCTTGCCCATGATTACGACTTCTTTCGCGGTGATGTTGGCCGCGACCGTGCCATTGCGACCGACAGTGACGCGGCTGTCAGGAAAGCTCAGCGTGCCTTCCACGCGTCCATCGATGAAAAGCGCCTCCGAACCGCTTACTTCACCCTTGATAACGAGTGAGCGTCCGATGTGAGCCTGATCCATCGGTGAGGTGGCGGGCTTGACCGGGGTGTAACTGTTGGCGGGAGCGGCGGGAGCATACTTGGGATCCGGAGACTGCAACATGAATTGACCTCACTTGAGTTCCGCGACAGGAGAGGAAGCGGCGCTCCCGAGCCACGGGCGATGGGCTTCAATCACGGGGAGAGAATCGCACGAAAGTCCGTGTTACGCACAGATTACCGAGGTACCGGACCGTTGGCGGCGGAAATCCCTCTGAAGGCAGGAAATTGACTCCCGATCCTCACCTTGACCAAGCATTGATGGCGGTCGGATTCGATCAGCACCGCATTTGACAACGAAGGCGCTTGGTCAATCTTGTCGCCGAGTTCATCGCCAATGCTTTAAGCTCGGCCAAAGCTGGGCCAACGTGCCAAATTTTGCGCCTCTGCAGATGAATACATCGATGTTCCGTTCGAGTGCATAGGGATTATCTTTGGACGCCCCCACGTATTCCACATGCTGAAAGAGCTGTTCGAGGTTTTCTCTGGTGTCGTCGAGCACGATAATGCAGTTGCCCGAATAGCCGCGCGGTCCCCATAGAAACCAGGTCTGGTGGCCGCTGAGCGCCGGCGGCAGACTGTACTTGCGTCCAAGAAAATCGATCGCTCCCGCTTGTCCGTAATCCTGCGCGAAAATGGCGCAATCACT
>Ga0335078_10010452_pt1 | contig 13736 bp, 8 predicted proteins | sample Lox_Sample_32_FD_206711 | JGI IMG/M metagenome (GOLD analysis project Ga0335078, IMG submission 206711) | Soil microbial communities from Loxahatchee National Wildlife Refuge, Florida, United States - Lox_Sample_3.2 | ecosystem: Environmental > Terrestrial > Soil > Wetlands | place: USA: Florida...
ATGGCTTTCATCCAGTAATTTGCCGCCGTGGAGCTCGGCGAGCAGGCCGGCCATCTCTCGAGCGGTGGAAACGTTTTCCACTCCGCGCCTCTCTTCCGCCGGCTGGATCATCCGCCGCAGCAGGCGGGTGTGGGAGAAGCCGAGTGACTGGAGCGTTTCATTCACCTGGGCCTGGCCGACGCGGTCAATCAGGATGTTGGTTGCCGTGTTGTCGGAGACCACCATCATGAGCGCGGCCAGATCGCGCAGGGAGAGGGCGGAGGAGCCGTCGCCGAAATCCTGCAGCACTCCGCTGCCCCCGGCAAACTGCGCTTTGCGAATCTCCACGCGCTCTTCGAGATGAAGTTTTCCCGCCTGGGCCTGCCGCAGTACTTCCAGCAGCACCGCGATTTTGATGGAACTGGCCTGCGGCATCAGCAAATCGCCGTTGATGGCCAGGGTGTCTCCTCCGGCCAGATCCACGGCGGCGAGCGACATTACGCCGTCGAACTCTGCGGCCAGGTGGTTCAGCTCCCGCCCCAGTTTGGAGCGCAGCTCCGAGGCCCGGGGGTCCGCGGGGGATTGGGCCTGTCCCGCCATCCCGCCGGGCAGGAAGGCCGGTGCGCAGGCCACCAGGAATGCAATCACCAAACCGCGCAGGTTCATTGTCCCCCTCCGCTTCTCGAATGTGGGGCCGGAATCAGGTGTGGAGCCGCGAGCGTCAGGAATGTGCGTGGGGAGATGATCTTGGTCTGCCGCCAGAACGGGGGAAAGTGACGAGGGTTTCCGGTCACCAAATAGTCTGCGCGAGCGGCCTCGGCGCATTCGAGAAACAGATTGTCGTCCGGATCCATGGCCACGTCGAGCGTTCGAAACGGCTCGACCACCCGCGCGCAATTCTTCAGAAGCTGGAGGAACTGCTGCCGCTGTCCCTTAGGGAGCTGAAATCTCGGGCGCGCCAGCACGCTTTGGTACTCCGCGAGGATCGGCGCGGTGACGTAGAGCCGGGCGGGCCGGGCCATGGCCAGCACAAGAACGGTGCGTTGCAATCCCTCCGGTTTTATCGCCGCGGAAACGACAATGTTCGTGTCCAGGACGAGCCGGAGCGGCAGCATCAGTGCTTCGGCTTCTTCGCGCGGACCGCACGGATCTCCGCGTCAATCTGTCGCGAGGTGAGCGTGGATGTTCCCCTGCGCTTCGAGTCCTCGCCAATGGCGCGAAGAACTTCCGGTTCGGGGGCAGCCAGCCGTACGTACTCCTGCAGACTGAGAAGGACCGCCCGGGGGGTGCCCCGTTTCTCGATGACCACCGAACAACGCCCGCGCTCGACACGCCGGAGAACCTCTCCGAAATGCGCGCGGACGCGCAGGGCAGACAGTACGGTGTTTCCGCTTCCGGCCAGCCTGGGCATGGGATGAACTCTCCAGTTTCTCTCGCTCAACTGTACTGTTGGCCTCCGCGCGAGTCAACACCCGGCCGCAGCCTCCCTGCGTCGTGGCAGGCTTCACGCTCCGATGTACCGGGCGTAGAGGGAACGGGCAACGGCGGGGTCCTGTGTGCCTTTGAAGACCGCGCGACCGTCTGGAAACACGGTGACCTCACAGGGCGGAACGGCAAAGCGCAATAGAAATCCATTCGTTCGCACCCCCGGGGCCACCGGAGCGAGCTTGCGGGCCAGCGCCTGGAGGTCCAGAGTCCGGCGGCGCTCGTGGATCTGCACGGAATCGCGGCCACAAAGGGTCACGTGCGGCTGGGCCGCGCCCTCCAGCCAACGGAATTCCCGCCGGCCACAGGCGCGGCAGGCGGCCTCGCGTGCCACGCGAATCGACTGGAACCGGCCGGCCCAGACGTCGCAGGAGACCAGGCGGCCGGAGAGCGCCTCTTCGTTTCCCGAAAGCAGCTTCATGGCTTCCGCGGCTTCAATGGAGGCGGCCACGGAAGCGGCGGAATTCAAGACGCCGGAGGTATCGCACGTTTCTTCCGGGGCCAACGCTGCCGCAGAGCTTCCGCCGCCGGGCGCTTCCAGCAGGCAGGCCAGGCAGGCGGTGGCCCCGGGCCGCACGGTAAACGTGACCCCGTAGCTGCCCACCGCGGCGGCGTAGATCCAGGGCACACCGGTGGATATCGAAAAATCGTTGAGCAGCATCCGGGTTTCAAAATTATCTGTGCCGTCCAGAATCAAGGGAAACCCCCGCAGCAATTCCGCAACGCTGTGCGGAGTCACATCGGCCACCACGCTTTCCACGTGGACTCCCGCATTGGCGGCATGCAGGCGCCGCCCGGCGGCCACGGCTTTGGGCAGGGCATCGCGCGCGTCGGCCTCTTCGAACAGGGTCTGGCGCTGCAGGTTGGAAGGCTCCACGAAATCGCGGTCCACGATGCGCAGGTGACCCAACCCGGCACGCACCAGGAGGCTGGCAACCACGGTTCCCAGGGCGCCGCATCCCACCAACACGGCACGCGATTCGAGCAAGCGCTGCTGCCCGTGCGGCCCCAGAGGCGCAAAGAGAATCTGGCGCGAGTATCGCTGGTATTGGGCGGGATCCATCATCCGGGTGCCGGCTGCAATTCTACCGCGCCGGGAGCCGAAAGCAGGCTGCCGGCGGCCGTCCGGAATCCGCTGACTGAGCCTTCGGGATGGGGGAAAGCGGCTATACTTGTCACTTTGTTTCGAGCTACGGATGCAGACGGTAAGAACCTCACTCGGCGCCGCGTGTTTCGCTTTGCTGCTCGGCCCGCTCTCCCCCCTGGGGACGGGCCCGCTCCGCGCTCAAACCATGCCAGCCGCTGCGGACGGATCGTTGCTGGGCCAACCGGTGGTGAGCGTGCAAATTGTGGAGGACCCGGACAGGGTGCTCGCGGAGAATCCTCCGGACCTGGAGGTGCACCCGGGAGCTCTCCTGGAGCGTTCTGCGCTGGGCGCCAGCCTGCGCCGCTTGAACGCCACGGGGAAATATGCGGACGTCCTGGCAGAGGCGGCGCCCGTTGCGGGCGGCCTGCGCGTGATTTTCCGGGTGCGCGATAATTTCTTCGTCGGCAATGTGCGGGTGGAAGGCCTGAGCGAACCGCCCTCGGAGTCTCAGGTGCAAGGAGCACTGCGCCTGGGCCTGGGCGAAGCGTTTCGCCAGCTCGATTTGGATCGCGGCCTGGAGCATGCCCGGCAGCTTCTGGCGAGCAATGGCCTGTATTCGGCGGTGTTCGACCCGCAGGTGACGCGGCATCCCGGGACGCATCTGGTGGACATCGTGGTGCGTGTGGAGACGGGCAAGCGCGCGCGGCTGAGCGGCGTGGAGGCCTCCAACCCCACCTCGTTTCCCACCGAGCAACTGGTGCGGATTTCGCGGTTGAAGCCGAATCAGGAGCTGACTGCGGCGCGGCTGGAGAAGGGCGCAGATCGCGTGCATTCCTGGCTGTTCCGCCGGGGATATCTGGCGGCGCGGGTGGCCGCGCATGCCGGCGCGTACGATTCCGCGGGGAATACGGTGCCGGTTACACTGGAAATCAGCGCCGGCTCGCCCACCAAGGTGGAGGTTACCGGCGCCAAGCTCTCCACCGGAGAGCTCCACCAGCTCATCCCGATCTTTCAAGAAGGAGCCGTGGACGAGGATCTGCTCGCGGAAGGGCGGAGAAATCTCCGGGATCACTTCGAGCGACAGGGCTATTTCAACTGCGACGTGCAGTACGCGGATGGCGGCAACAGTTCCGGGGTGCGGCAAATCACCTACACCGTCCGGCTGGGGCCCCGGCGGCGCCTGGTGGCCGTGGAATTTGACGGCAACAGCTATTTCAGCACCGCGATCCTGCGGGGGAGCATTTCCATCCATCCGGCGGAGTTCCTGCGCGCACCGGTTTTCAGCGGCCGGCTGCTGGAGCAGAACGAAGATGCGCTGCGGGTACTGTACCTGAGCAACGGATTCGCCGCGGCCAAGGTGCGCGCGGAAATCGTGGAGCACTACGCCGGGAAGCCGGACGATCTGCTGGTGCGCTTTCACATCGAGGAGGGTGAGCAGACGCGCATCGAGTCCTTGCAGGTGCAGGGCAATTCGGCCATCTCCACCGCCGAACTCCTGGGCGTCATCGGTTCGGCGAGCGGGCAGCCGTTTTCGGATGCCGGAGTGGCATCCGACCGCGACAACATCCTGGCGCTGTACCTGAATGAGGGCATAGACGGCACGCGGTTCGAAGCCCGCGCCACGCCCGCAGAGGCTCCCAACCGGGTGAAGCTCACCTACGAGATTACGGAGGGCCGGACGGTGACGGTGGCGCGCATCCTCCTGGACGGCAATGAATACACGCGCACGGATGTGATTCTCCGCCAGGTGAAGATGAAGGAAGGCGGCCCCTTACGCCAGAGCGATGCCATCACCACGCAGCGCAATCTCTATAATCTGGGACTGTTCAATCGCGTGTCCGTGGCGCCGGTGAATCCCGAGGGGGAAGAAAGCGCCAAAACCATGCTGGTGAATGTGCAGGAGGGCAAGCGCTTCACGGTGGGATATGGCGCGGGAATTGAAGTGCAGCCCTTGAACAATTCCAATAATCCTACGGCCACCTCGCTCAGCTTCGCGCCCCGTGGCATTCTGGAATTCACGTATGCCGACTTCCTGGGGCGGCCGCAGACCCTGCTCTTCCGCATCCGTGCCAGCACGCTGCAGGGGCGCGCGCTGGTGCAGTACAGCGCTTCGCGTTTTCTGGATCATCCCAACCTGAATCTGCAACTCATCGCGTTTGCGGACAAGACCCAGGACATTTATACCTTCACCTCCACACGCTACGAGGGCACCGTACAACTGGAGCACCGGCTTTCGCGCGTCACCACCCTGCTCTACCGCTATACGTACCGGAAGGTGCTGACCAGCAATCTGCACATCGCGCCCGAGGAGGTTCCCCTGTTCAGCCAGCCCACGCAGGTTTCCGGGCCGGGCTTCGCCTGGATCCGCGACACCCGGGATAATCCGGCGAATCCCACGCAGGGACGTTTTTACACCGCGGATTTCTCTCTTTCCTCGCGCGCGCTCGGTTCGACCGCGAGTTTTGTGCGCGCTTTCTTCCAGAATTCTTCCTTTACTCCCCTGGGCCGCAATCTGACGTTTGCCCGCTCCACGCGCTTCGGCTTCGAAACGACCTTCGGTTCCAGCGTCTCCACAGACATTCCGCTGCCGGAGCGGTTTTTCGCCGGAGGCAGCACCAGCCTGCGCGGATTCGGCTTGAATCAGGCCGGGCCCCGGGACCAGATCACCGGCTTCCCGGTGGGCGGATTGGCGCTGCTCACCTCGAATCAGGAGCTGCGTTTTCCTCTCCGCCTGCCGTTCACCACCGCGGCGGTCCGCGGCGCGATATTCTATGATGTGGGCAACGTGTACAGCTCGGTCAGCGATATCACCGCCCGGTACACGCCTCCTCCCAATAACCTGAATTTTCTATCCCATTCGGTGGGTTTCGGCGTGCAGTATCCCACGCCGGTGGGCCCGATTCGCGTAGACATGGGGTATCTGCTCAATTCACCGCGATTCCAGTTTTGCACGGACACCACGACGACTTGTCCCACGGCCACAAATCCATTCAAATATGGCCGCCTGCGCCGTTTCCAGTTCTTCCTTACGCTGGGGTCGCCCTTCTGATGCGGCTCGCGCTCCTGCCCGTGTTGCTGCTGGCCGCGCACGCGGCGCCTGCCGCGTCCGCGGCGCAAGCGGTGGTGGACCGCATCGTGGCGCGCATTGAAAAAGACGTGATCACCCTGAGCGACATGCAGGAGCTGGCCGCCTACCAGCGGCTGAACGGCCGGGAACCCGCGGCCGAGCCGGAGTTGCTGCGCGAGCTGATGGACCAGTGGATTGTGATCCATGACGCTTCCAGCGCCCGGTTTCCCGCGCCGCTTCCCGCCCAGGTGGACGCGGAATTCGCCGCGCTGCGCAATCAGGTTGGAACCGAGCGATTTGCGGCGCGCCTGCGCGAGCTCCACCTGACCGAAGCGGATGTGCGCCGCCTGGTGGCTAAAGAGATTCTGGTGGACCACTATCTGGAGCGCAAATTCAGGGCCCAGGCGCGTGTCCAGCCGGAAGCGGTGGAGCGCTATTACCGCGAGGAATTTGTCCCCCAGCTTCAGAAACGCAAGCAAGCCGTGCCGCCGCTGGAAGACGTGCGTGACGCCATCACCGAGGTGCTGCTGGAGCGCGAGATCACCCGGCGCGCGGAGCAATGGATCCAGCAGACGCGCAGCCAACTGGATTTCCAGATTGTCCCGGAGCCCCAGCGATGAAGGCCCCCCTGCGCCATGCGCTGCGCCTGGCCGCGCTGACCCTGCTTTCCGCCGCAGCGTTTCTGCTGCTGCTGGTGCAGACCGGGCTGCCCAACATCTGGATGCGCCGCGCGGCCATCCGGCAGATCGAGAAAATGACCGGGGGCACGGTGGAGCTGAGTGAGTTCCGCTTCAGCCCCTGGCAACTGCGCCTGGAGTTTTTCGATCTGACCGTGCACGGCACGGAGCCGGCCACCGCGCCGCCTTACTTCCACACTTCTTATGTGCGCGCGGATCTGCGCATTGTTTCTTTTCTGGGCAGGCGCGTGGCGCTGGAGGAATTGCGGCTGGACCACCCGGCGCTGTCTGTGCGCATTCAACCGGGCGGCGGGAGCAATGCGCCGCGTCCCCGGACAGGGCCGGGCCCGGGCATGCAGCCGGCCGCGATCAACCAGAAGCTGTTCGATTTGTCCATCGCCAACCTGCAAATTCTCGAAGGCACGGTCCGCTGGAACGACCTGCGCGGCCCCTTTTCACTCGATGCCCAGCAGTTTCGGCTCCAGCTCCGGCTGGACGCGCCGGCGCCGGACGCCGCCTGGTATCGCGGGGAATTGGCGTGCCGGAGGCTGCGGCTCCAGGGGGGGCGCTCCCTCCCTTTTCCGTCCGATGTGGACGCGCGCTTTTCGCTGAGCCGCGACTCCTTCTCTCTGGATGAGTTCTCCTGGCGGCCGCCGCGCTCCGAGCTGCGCGGGCGGGCGGCACTGGCCGGCTTCACACGGCCAGTGTGGACATTTTCCTATCAAGCGAAACTCGATTTCCGGGAAGTTCGCGACCTCTTGCGCCTCCCCGCAATGCCGGAGGGCCGCATGCAGTCGAGCGGTGAGGGCCGGTGGGAGCCAGGGACGGCCGGGCTTTCCGGCCGGGGGGAGTACGATGCCTCCGAGCTCGTGCTGCAATATCCATGGTTTCATGCCGCCGGGCTTTCCAGCCGCGGGCAGTATGAGCTGCACAGCGACCGGCTGGAGGTTCCCGATTTTCGCGCCGAGGGCGTGGGAGGAAAGCTGCAAGGCCGGGTGGAAATGTTCTACCGCGGTCTGCGTTTTCGGGTGGAAAGCGACCTGGAAGGCGCGAGCCTTGCCGCCATTCTCAATGCGCTCGATCATCCCGGTTTCCCCATCGCCACGCTGCACTGGCAGAGCGGCGTGGCTGTGCATGCCGTGACCTCCTGGGAGGGAAATTTTCAGCATCTGGATTCGCGCGGGGCCACCATTTGGACCCCGCCCGATGCTCTTCCCGCGGGGCTGATTCCGGCCACGGCGCGGGCGGAGTTTCATTTTTCCCGTGACAACGCGGCGGCGGAATTGTCTTCCGGCCTGATTGCCGAGCCGGGCGTGCGCATCGGGTTTTCCGGGCGGCTCGGGGCCAGAGATTCCGCGCTGCAGCTCGAACTGGAAGCCAGCGACCTGCTGGCGTTCGACGATTTCATCAACGCGCTGCGGGGCACAGACCTGGCGCCGGAGCGCATTGGCGGCCGCGGCTTCTGGTCCGGCCGTATCACCGGTCCCCTGGGTGGCCCCACCATCGCCGGCCATGTTCGCGCTTCGCACGCCGTTTACGGCAGCCTGGCGTGGGACGGGCTGGAAGGTGACTTGAGCTATTCTCCAGACCTGTTGCAATTGAAAAATCTGCGGGCCACGCGCGAACGGGCCTCCGCGGATCTCTCCCTGGAGCTGGCCCTCACCGACTGGGGGTTTTTGCCGGAAAATCAGTGGAAGCTGGACCTGCACCTGGCGCACACGGATGTGGACGGGATGCAGGTCCTTTTTGGCACCACCTATCCGGCGCACGGCCTGCTTTCCGGCCGGGTGCTGGGCAGCGGCACCCGCGATGCCCCGGAATTCACGGCCAGCCTGGTGCTGGATCAGCCGGTGCTGGCTGGTTTTTCTTTCGATTCGGCAAAGGGAGACCTGCGCTGGACGGATCAGGAGCTGCATGCCCGCAATGTGGCGCTGCTGCAAGGCACCGGGCGCGCCTCCGGCTCGCTGGATTACGACCGCGACACGGAATGGCTGACCTTCGAGATTCACGGGCAGAGCATCTCCCTGGATAATTTCCCGGTGTTTGCTCCCAGCCGCATGCCCGCCTCCGGCCGTGTTTCCTTTGACGCCCACGGCGAAGGCCCGCTGCATGCGCCCCGCGGCTCGGGCACATTCCAGCTTTCCAATGTGCACATCGGAGAAGACGTGCTGGGCGATCTGGACATTCGCGCGCAATCCGACGGCAGCCGGGTGCATGCGGAGATTACTTCGGCCATAGCCCGCGGCGGTGTGAATGGTCACGTGGAACTTTCGCTCGCGCCCACCCTGCCGGTCACCGGCGAGCTTCAACTGCAGGAAGTGGACCTGGATTCTTTTCTGAAAGTGGCCCTGCGTTTGAAGGACCTGACCGGCCGCAGCAGTCTCTCCGGGCGCCTGCTGCTGTCCGGAGAAATCCTCGGGCCCGCCGGCATCCAGGTGGAGACGGATCTATCCCAGGTGAGTTTCGACTACGCCTTCGTCAAGCTGGAAAACGTGGGCCCGGTGCGCCTGACGTACGGCCACGACGAAGTGCAGATCCGCTCGGCGCATCTGCGCGGCCCGGACACGGATCTGACGCTCTCGGGAACCGCACATTTCGCCCGCGACCGGCTGCTGGCGCTGAACCTGGCCGGGCGATTGAACCTGCGCCTGCTCTCCGGCCTGTGGCCGGGCTTGGAGGCGCGCGGCCCCGCGGAGCTGGATGTGGCCATGCAAGGCACTACCCTGCGGCCGCGCGTTGCCGGCCGCCTGCGGCTGGCGCGCGACTCCGCAACTTACTCGGATTTTCCCGTGGCCCTCAGCGAGGTTTCCGGAGACGTGCTGTTCGACATCAACCGGCTGACCTTTGAAAACGTGACCGCGCAGGTGGGCGGCGGACGGGTGCAACTGACCGGAAGCGCGGTCTACGGCGAGGGTCCGCTGACCTATGACCTGGCGGCCACCGGCCGCGGCATCCGGGTGCGCTACCCGGAAGGGATGAGCTGGCTGGTGAACGGAAACCTGCGGCTGCAGGGCAGCACCGGCTCTGCGACGCTTGCGGGCCGGCTGGTGGTGGAGCGCCTGTTGCTTTCCCAGGGCCTGGACTTGAGCGGCCTGATGGGCGCCAAGGGGCAACTCTCCCCGGGCACTTCCGAGCTGCTGCGCAATCTTCAGCTGGATGTCGAAGCCGTTTCCAGTTCTGACGCGCAGGTGCAGTGGAACGCCGCGCGTTTTTCCAGCGACGCGCAGCTGCGCATCCGCGGGACCGCGGAGCGCCCCGTGCTGCTGGGCCATGTCCATCTTCTCTCCGGCGAATTTGATTTCCGGGGGAACACCTTTCGCCTCACGCGCGGAGACATCAACTTCGCAAACCCCTTCAAGCTGGACCCGATCATCGACCTGGAGGCGGCCACCACCGTGCAGCAGTACGACGTGACCATCCAGCTTTCCGGTCCGGGCAGCCGCCTGCAGCTCAGCTATCATTCCGATCCGCCGCTGCCTTCTTCGGACGTCATCACCCTGCTGGCCCTGGGCCGCGCCAGCACGGCCACGGATCTGCGCGCCAGTGCCACTGGAACGCCCACCGATCAGGGCGCGCAGTCGCTACTCACGCAGGCGGTTTCCAGCCAGTTGAGCGGGCGGGTGGAGCGGCTGTTTGGCGTCAGCCGGTTCAGCGTGGACCCCGGACTTGCGGGTGTGGGCGCTACGCAGACCACCACCGCGCGCATCACCGTCCAGCAGCGCATCAGTCACGACCTGACGGTCACCTACGTCACCGATGTCACTTCCACGCAGCGGCAGGTGATCCAGATCGAATACCACCTGAGCCGCAAGTTCTCCATCGTCGCCCTGCGCGACGAAAACGACACGTACGGTCTGGACTTGATTATCCGCAGATATTTCAAGTAAAGCCGGACAGACATTTCTGAGTGGCGCGTGCGGCGCGAAGTGCGCGGTCCTGCGCCGTTTTTGCGGCGCCGGCGCTCCGGCCGCCGCTCGACGCGAGCGCTACGATGGCGGCACGAGGCCAAAGTGGCTCGCCTCCACGACCGAAGTTCCGCAGCGTGGTGAAAAACCCGGCTAATCCGCGGCCGGGGCCTGGACCGGTGGGAGAGATTTCACGGCGTGGGGCAGATCCCGCGGGCCGGGCTTCGCCGCCGGGACTTCAAACTGCGCCTCTTCGGTTGACCCTTTGAGCGCGGTGGTCTGGGTTTTTCCGCTGGTGATCACCTGCGCCACTTCGTCGAAGTAGCCGGTGCCCACGTAACGCTGGTGCTTCACACCCTGATAGCCGTGCTCCCGCTCGGCCGCGAATTCCGCTTCCTGCACGCGGCAATAGGCGGCCATGCCCGCCTCGCGGTATCCGCGGGAGAGCTCGAACATTCCTAGATTGAGGGAGTGGAAACCAGCGAGTGTGACGAACTGGAATTTGTAGCCCATGGCGCCCAGTTCCCGCTGGAATTTCGCGATGGTCGCGTCGTCCAGGTTCTTCTTCCAGTTGAAGGAAGGCGAACAGTTGTAGGCCAGCAATTTCTCGGGAAACTTCGCGTGGATGCCCTCGGCAAATTCCCGGGCCTCGGCCAGGTCCGGCTTGGAGGTTTCGCACCACAGCAGGTCCGCATAGGGCGCATAGGCCAGGCCGCGCGCAATGGCCGCTTTCGTGCCGCCCCGGTAAACGAAGAAGCCCTCGGAGGTGCGCTCGCCGGTGAGGAAGGAACGGTCCAGGGGATCGTGGTCGCTCAGAATCAGCTTGGCACTGTCCGCATCCGTGCGGGCCATCAGCAGGGTGGGCACATCACACACGTCCGCGGCCAGCCGCGCGGCAATCAGCTTGTGGATGAACTCGCCGGTCGAGACCAGCACCTTCCCGCCCAGGTGGCCGCACTTCTTGGCGGAAGAAAGCTGATCCTCAAAGTGCACGCCGGAAGCCCCGGCCTCGATCATGGCTTTCATCAGCTCGAAGGCATTCAAGTTTCCGCCGAAACCGGCCTCGGCATCCGCAAACATGGGGGCGAACCAGCAGGTGCCGTTTTTCCCCTCGGCGTGATGGATCTGGTCGGCGCGCTGCAGCGCGCGATTGATGGAACTCACCAGGCGCGGGACGCTGTTGGCGGGATACAGACTCTGGTCCGGGTACATCTCTCCCGCCAGGTTGGCGTCTGCGGCAGCCTGCCAGCCGCTCACGTAGATGGCTTCGAGCCCCGCAGCCACCTGTTCCACCGCCTGATTGCCGGTGACCGCACCCAGTGAGGTCACATAGGGCCGCGTGTGCATCAGCTCCCACAGGCGCTGCGCGCCCATGCGCGCCAGCGAATGTTCGATGTGCACGGAGCCGCGCAGCCGCACCACGTCTTCTGCGGAATACGGGCGGGTAATGCCCTGCCAGCGGGGATCCGTGCGCCAGCTCGCGGCCAGCTTGGCGGCGGAGCGGGGCCGGGCCCAGGGCTGGGAACCGTTGGGGGAAGCGATCATCGCAGACTCCTTTTGAAACCACGTCTCGCAGTTCGATATTCTGAACGCATGTTCAGGATACTAGCCAGGGGCGTTCCGCCTGTCAATCGCGTGTTCAAGGGGATGAACAGAAGTTCGAGATGCCGTCCTGGGCCCACGGTGAAGATTCCTGCCCCGGGAAGCGTTGCCGGGGACTCTCTGCAATTTCGCGGCCTCTCCGCCACCGGCAACCTGCGGCGTTTCCGTGAGATGGAACCGGCCGGGAAATTCCCCTGTGCAAACTTTTGAACATTTGTTCGGGATTTTGTCCACGCCCCCTTCCTGCGATATCCTAGCGGCCTCGATTCTCCGCCCATGCCCACGCACAAAGAGACGCCAGCCACGGCAGTCGAACGCGCGCTTGGAATTCTGGAGGCCATCGCGCGGCGGCATGATGGTCTGACCAATTCAGAGATCAGCCGAAAGCTGGCCATCCCCAAGAGTTCAGCCAGCTACCTGCTGCGCGCGCTCGAGCGCCGCGGCTACCTGCACCGCAATTCGGAGGACGGAAAATACCGCCTCGGCCTGAAAGTCCTGGATCTGGGACACGGGGTGGCCACCGGACTGGACCTGCGGGCCCTGGCACGCCCGGTCATGCAGGAACTGGTGAAACGGGTGAACCTGACTTCGCACCTGGCCATCCTGGACAACGGCGAGGCCGTGTACATCGAACGCGTGGAGGCGCCGGGCTTTATCCAGATGAACACCTGGGTGGGCCGGCGGATGTTCCTGCATTCCACCAGCATCGGCAAAGTGCTGGCCGCGGATCTTGGGACGGAAGAAATCGAGCGCATCCTGGCGGAGCACGGCCTGGCCAGGCGAACCGCGAAGACCATCACCCAGCCCGGGAAATTCCTGAAAGAGTTGGAGCGCGTGCGCGCGCAGGGCTGGGCGGTGGACGATGAGGAAAACAACCTGGGCGTTCGCTGCGTGGCCGCGCCCGTCTATAACGCGGAAGGCAGGGTGGAGGCCGCCCTGGGTGTGAGCGGCACCGTCGCCGTGGTGAATTCTCATACCCTGGCCAAATACGCGGAGGCGGTGAAAGATTCCGCCCGGCGCATCTCCGCCAAACTCGGTTACTCCGCGCATTCGCCCGCCCCACGGCGCTAAGGCCGCGGATCGCGCAATTGCTCCCGGTGGGCTTGGGGGGTACCATCGGCGCGCATGCCTCGTCCGCAGCTCTATCCACGCACGGCGCTCCTGCTGCTGACATCGCTCAACCTGCTGAACTACATTGACCGCTCGGTTTTGTTTGCGGTTCAGCCCCTGGTGCAGGAGGAGTTTCATCGTCCGGACGCGGACTTCGGCCTGCTGAGCAGCGCTTTCTTTATTGTGTACATGCTGGCGGCCCCGCTGATCGGTCCGCTGGCAGATCGCTACCGCCGCAAACCGATTCTGGTGGCGGGCGCGATCCTGTGGAGCGTGGCCACGGTGCTCACCGCGGCCACGCACAGTTTCACCGTGCTGTTCATCCGGCACGCCATCGTCGGAATCGGCGAAGCCACCTTCACCACCATTGCCCCCACCTGGGTGGCAGACCTCTTCCCCCAGGAGAAGCGCGGGCGCATATTCGGTTTTTACTATTTGGCGCTTCCCCTGGGCACCGCGCTGGGATACCTGCTGGGCGGTGTGCTGGGTCCGCGCTACGGGTGGCGCATGCCGTTTTACCTGGGGGGAGCGCCCGGACTGCTGCTGGGTGTGTCCTTGCTGCGGCTTGCCGAGCCGCAGCGCGGGGAGCGGGACGTGGCCGTGGCGCCTGGCCCGGCCTCCGCGCTCAGCCTGGCTCGCAATTTCGCATTTCTCACCGCCACGTTGGGAATGGCGGCCATGACCTTTGCCCTGGGCGGATTGCAGGTGTGGATGCCCACGTTTCTGCACCGCATGCGCGGCTATTCTCTGGAGCGCGCCAACCTGTGGTTTGGCGGAATGGTGGCGTTCAACGGCACGGCCGCATCGCTCGCCGGAGGCTGGCT
>Ga0335078_10010453_pt1 | contig 13736 bp, 12 predicted proteins | sample Lox_Sample_32_FD_206711 | JGI IMG/M metagenome (GOLD analysis project Ga0335078, IMG submission 206711) | Soil microbial communities from Loxahatchee National Wildlife Refuge, Florida, United States - Lox_Sample_3.2 | ecosystem: Environmental > Terrestrial > Soil > Wetlands | place: USA...
AAGGCGATCACCGCCAAGCGCGGCATTGCGGTGGTGGACGTGGAGCCGCTGCGCTGGCTGGCGCCGGAGCTGATGCACGAGGTCTTTGAAGTATTTGAGCGGCACGGCCAGAAGCTGGATCTGCTTTCGGCCTCGCGCGGCAGCCTGTCGTTGCTGGTGAGTTCGACGGCGGCGCTGCCGGCGATTGCCGAGGAGATGAAGGGTTTGGCGCACGTGCGCTGGGAGAATCATAAGGCGCTGGTTTGCCTGGTAGGAGAGAAGATCCGGCGGCGGCCGGAGGTGGCCAGCCAGGTGTTCCACGCGATTTCGGACATCGAGATGCGGATGATCTGCCAGGGAGCATCGGAGCGCAACATCAGTTTTCTGGTGGATGAGTCGCGGGCGGAAGAGACGGTGCGGCGGCTGCACGATCTGCTGTTCGCCGCGCCGCAGCCGGCGCGCCTCGCGGCCGCGCCGCCGCAGGCCATGTGCCAGGCGGGCGGGGCGTGGGGATGAGGACGACGACAGCCGCGCTGAAGTAATGACTCCGCCCGGAATAGCGGCAGGTTCCCTTCGAGTGATCCTTCCTTATTTTGTCTTGACATACGGCGGCAATGGCACCGAAAATGGTGATGAATAATTATTCATCCTGGTGAATAAGAATTCATCAATAAGCCATGCGCAAGCCGCTGAGACAAAAAGCGATTCTCGCCGTCCTGGAAAAAGGCCCCCTGGCCAGCCAGGAAGAGCTGCAAAAAACGCTGCGGCGGCAGGGATTCAAGGTAGGGCAGGCGACGCTCTCACGCGACATCCATGAGCTGGGGCTGGTGAAGAGCGCCGAGGGCTACGCGCTGCCGAACGGGGATGGCGCTTCCGACTCGGCTCTGCCTTCGGTTTCGCGCCTGATGCGCGAATTCGTGCTCGACGTGCGCCCGGCGCAGAACCTGCTGGTCATCAAAACCACGGTGGGCAGCGCGCAGCCGGTAGCGGCGGCGCTCGATGAAGAGGGCTGGCCAGAGGCCGTGGGCAGCGTGGCCGGCGACGATACCATCCTGATTGTCTGCTCCACCAAAAAAGCCGCCAGCCGCCTGGCTGCGCGCACGCAGGAGTTGCTTGCCTGATGGCGGCCAAACTCAAAACTGCAGTCGTAGGTGCGACCGGCTATTCCGGATTTGAACTGACCCGGCTCTTGCTGCGTCATCCCCGGGTGGAAACTCCTCTTCTTTTGAGCCGCCAGAGCGAGGGCAACGGCACGCATAATCTGGCGGATTTGTTCCCGGCGCTTTCCGGCAATGGGGGATATCCGCTCAAGCCGCTTTCCTGGCCGATGCTGAAAGAGCAGGGCGTGGAGCTGTTGTTTCTGGCCACGCCGCATGAGGCCTCGCGGAGCCTGGCGCCTGAAGCAGTGGCGCACGGTTTGCGGGTGATTGATCTGAGCGGGGCCTGGCGCCTGAAGCAGGCGCAGAACCGGGCGGTGTATGGATTCAAAGATGAAGATTCTGTCGCGGCGGCCGAATTGACCCAGAAAGCCGTGTATGGACTGCCGGAGTTGAACGCACAGGAGATTCGCCAGGCCGGCGTGGTAGCCAATCCGGGCTGCTATGCGACTTCGGTGATACTCGGCCTGGCGCCGCTGCTGCGGGCCGGGATTGTGGACCGGGAGAAGGGGATCATTTCAGATTCGAAGTCGGGCGTTTCGGGGGCGGGCAAGGAGCCGACGGCGCAGACACACTTCGTTTCCGTGGCCGACAATCTTTCGGCGTATTCGGTGTTCGGGCATCGGCATGTGGGCGAAATCCTGGAGCAGTTGCAGTTGAATGCAGACGAGTTAATCTTCACGCCGCACCTGCTGCCGATTCCGCGAGGAATCCTCTCGACGATTTACCTGCATCTCAATCGAAAGATGGCGGCGGCGGAAGTGGAAGGCTGCTTCCGCGATTTTTATTCCGGCAAGCCCTGGGTGCGGGTGTTTGCCTCGCCGCGGCTGCCGGAGATCCAGTTTTCGATCAACACCAATTACTGCGACCTGGGCTTCTGCCTGGCGCCGGAGGGGCAGCGGCTGGTGGTGGTTTCCTGCGAAGACAATCTGTTGAAGGGCGCCGCCGGGCAGGCGGTGCAGAACATGAACCTGATGTACGGCTGGGGCGAGACGGAGGGCCTGCAGTGAAAATCGTGGTCAAGATTGGCGGAGCTGCGCTGGAAGAGAAATCCACGCTGCGCAAGTGCGCGCAGGCGGTAGTGGAGTGGGCCCGGGACGGGCACAGGATCGCCGTAGTGCACGGCGGCGGCAGTACGTTGACCCGCACCCTGCAGCTGCTGGGAAAGAAGAGCGACTTCGTCAACGGGCTACGTATTACCGATGCTGAGACCCGCGACGTTGCCCTGATGGTTCTTGCCGGCATGGTGAACAAGAGCGTGGTAGCGGCGCTGGTGGCGGCGGGGAACCCGGCGATTGGGTTTTGCGGCGGCGATGGCATGTCGTTTCGCGCGCGCAAGAAGCAAACAGAGGGCTACGACCTGGGATTTGTGGGTGAAATTTGCTCGGTCGAGCCGCGCTGGCTGGAGGCGATCTGGAACGAAGGCGGAATTCCGGTGCTTTCGTCGCTGGCGCTGGGCTCCGATGGCGAGTACTACAACGTGAACGCCGACCAGATGGCTTCGGCGTGTGCCGTGGCCTGCCGTGCCGACACTTTGATTTTTCTGACCGACGTTCCCGGGGTGAAGGATGCCGAGGGCAGCGTGATCCCCTGGCTGAGCACGAAAGATGTGCCGGCGATGGTGGAGCGGGAAGTGATCGGCGGCGGCATGTTACCGAAGCTCGAAGCCTGCCATCATGCGCTGCGCAAGGGCGTGGCGCGGGTGCGCATTTTGCCGGCAGCGCAGGCGGAGATGCTGCCGCAGTTTTATTTCACCAAGCTGGAATGCGGGACCGAGGTGATCGGGGCATGAACCTGGCCTCCATCGTTCGCGCCGAGCGGCAGGTCCTGCTGCCCACCTACGAGCGGCTGCCGGTGCTGTTCACGCGGGCGCGTGGATTTTATCTGTGGGATTCGCGCGGGCGGCGCTATCTGGATTTTCTGAGCGGCATTGGAGTGAATGCGCTGGGGCACAGCCATCCGGCCATTCGCGGCGTGCTGAAGCGGCAGTCCGAGCGCCTGATTCACGTTTCGAATTTGTTTTATCACGAGTACCAGGCGGAGCTGGCCAGGCGGCTGACCAGGATTTCCGGCCTGGACAAAGCGTTTTTCTGCAACAGCGGCACCGAAGCATGGGAAGGCGGGCTGAAGCTGGCGCGGGCGCTGGCGCGGCTGGAAAATCCGAACGGCCACAAAGCGAAGTGGCGGCTGCTGGCGCTGGAAAATTCGTTTCATGGAAGGACGTTCGGTTCGCTGGCCACCACGGGGACGGAAAAGTACCGGCATCCGTTTGCGCCGCTGGTGCCGGGGGTCGGGTTTGTCGCCTTCAACGACGTGGACGACCTGAAGCGGCAATTTGACGGCAGCGTATGTGCGATTTGCCTGGAGACGATTCAGGGCGAGGGTGGAATTCAGCCGCTCAGCCCGGAGTTTCTGCGGCTGGCGCGGGAGCTCACGAGAAAAACGGGCGCGCTGCTGATTGTGGATGAGATCCAGTGCGGCCTGGGGCGGACCGGGAAGTATTTTGCCTATCAGCATTACGGGGTGCAGCCCGATATCGTGACCGTGGCCAAACCCCTGGCAGCGGGACTGCCGCTGGGCGCGCTGCTGACCAGCGACCGGGTGGCGCGCGCGATGCATCCGGGCATGCACGGCACAACCTTCGGCGGGGGGCCGCTGGCCTGCGCCGTGGCGATCGAGTTCTTGCGGCAGCTTGAGGGATTGCTCGGGCATGTGCAGGAAGTCGGCGGCTATTTTCACGAGCGGCTGGATGCGCTGAAGGCCAAGCACAGTTGCGTGCGGGAAGTGCGCGGCATGGGGCTGATGCTGGGCATGGAGCTGAATTCGCCGGAAATGGGGAAGGCAGTGGTCTCGCGGTTGCTCGAGCGCGGCATTCTCATCAACCGCACCCATGATACGGTGCTGCGCTTTCTGCCGCCGTACATCGTCGAGAAAAAGCATGTGGACCAGGTAGTGCGCGCGCTGGATTCGGCGCTGGCCGAGGCGGCGACCCAGACCGGGCGGAAATCCGCGCGCCCAAAGAAATCTGCAAGAAGGAGCCAACACTAAGTGAGCAGCCAAGCGATGAACAGCACGCAGGTGGCGCCGCGGGCCTCGGCTTCGGCCGGCCTATTGGGCCGCGACCTGATTTCCAGCCGCGATCTTTCGCCGAAAGAAGCGCAGAGCATTCTGCACCTGGCCGGCCTGATGAAGGCGCGCCCCTCGGACTTCAGCACGGCGCTGACCGGCAAACAGATCGTCATGTTTTTTGAGAAGCCTTCGCTGCGCACCCGCATCACCTTCGAGGCGGGCATGGCGGGCCTGGGAGGGCTGGCGATTTTCGTGGACCAGCGGCAGGACCGGCTGGACGCGCGCGAGAAGCTGAGCGACATCGCGCATAACCTCGAACGCTGGGTGGATGGCATTGTGCTACGCACCTTCTCGCACTCCACCGTCGAGGGCATGGCCGAGCACGCTTCGATTCCTGTGATCAATGCGCTGAGTGAAGTGGAGCATCCCTGCCAGGCGCTGGCCGATTACTTCACTCTGCTGGAGCACTTCGGCGATCTGAAGAATATCTGCCTGGCCTATGTGGGCGACGGCAACAATGTGGCCCATTCGCTGTTGCTGACTTGCGCCTTGCTGGGATCGAAGATGCGGGTGGCAACTCCGGCGGGTTATGGAGTGAAGACGGAAATTGTAGAGGTTGCGCAGGGGATCGCACGGCAAACCGGGGCGGTGCTCGAGTTTATGACTGATCCGCGGGAAGCGGCCGCGGGGGTAGATGCGATCTATACCGACGCCTGGACCAGCATGGGCCACGAGCAGGAGGCGGCCGAGCGGGAGTTGATCTTTCCTCCCTATCAGTTGAACCAGGAGCTTGCTGCAGAAGCCGCGCCCCATGCGGTGTTCATGCACTGCCTGCCAGCGCACCGCGGCCAGGAGATCACCGACGCAGTAATGGATTGCGAGCGGTCCGTGGTGTTCGACCAGGCGGAAAGCCGCCTGCACGTGCAGAAAGCCATTTTGATGTTGCTGCTGGGCGGCAAACAGGGCCGCATGCCGGTGAGGAGCGCTCATGCCTGAGAAAGTGGTGCTGGCGTATTCGGGAGGGTTGGATACCTCGATCATTATTCCGTGGCTCAAGGAACATTATTCCTACGACGTGATTGCGTTCGTCGGCGATGTGGGCCAGGGCGATGATATTGATGCGGTCGTCGAGAAGGCGTACAAGACCGGGGCCAGCAAGGTGGTGGTCGAGGACCTGCGCGAGGAATTCTTGAAGGAGTATGTGTTTCCTGCCCTGAAGGCAGGCGCGGTGTACGAGCACAAGTATCTGCTGGGCACATCGCTGGCGCGGCCGGTGCTGGCCAAGCACCAGGTGGAAGTGGCGCTGCGCGAGGGCGCGGCGGCAGTGGCGCATGGCTGCACCGGCAAGGGGAACGACCAGGTGCGGTTCGAACTGGCCTATCAGGCGCTGGCGCCGGAACTCAAGGTGATTGCGCCCTGGCGGGAGTGGGATTTGAAATCGCGCGAGGATTGCCTGGATTACGCCGAGAAGCACGGCATTCCGGTAGCGCAGAGCCGGCAGAAAATCCACAGCCGCGACCGCAATCTCTGGCACATCAGCCACGAAGGCGGCGAGCTGGAAGATGCGGGCAACCCGCCGCTCGAAAGCACCTGGCAGCTTACACGCTCGCCGCAGGAGGCGCCCGACCGCGAAGAGCACGTGGAGATTGGGTTTGAAGGCGGCGTTCCGGTTTCGGTGAACCGGATGAAGGTGGGGCCGGTGTCGCTGCTTGAACTGCTGAATGAAATCGGCGGGCGCAACGCGATTGGGCGAGTGGACCTGGTGGAGAACCGCTTTGTGGGAATCAAATCACGGGGATGTTACGAAACTCCGGGGGGAACTCTGCTGGTGGCCGCGCATCGCGAGCTGGAAGCGATCTGCCTGGAGCGCGAGGTGGCCCACTTCAAGCAGCACATCGGCCTGAAATATGCCGAGCTGGTCTATTTCGGGCTGTGGTTCACTCCGCTGCGCGAGGCGCTGGAGGCGTTTGTCGAGGTCACGCAGAAAGACATGACCGGCCAGATCACGCTGGCGCTGTACAAGGGCAACGTCTCGGTGGTGAGCCGCAAGTCAGAGAACTCGCTCTATCGCACCGATCTGTCTTCCTTCACCATGGGCGAAAGCTACAACCAGAAGGATGCGGAGGGGTTCATCCGCATTCTGGGGCTGCCTTCACGCTCGCGGGCGCAGTTGCGCGCCGAGGCGGCCAAGCCGGAGGTTGCGCGATGAAGATGTGGTCGGGGCGGTTTCGCCAGCCGCTCGATTCCGGCTTTGAGCGCTGGCAGCGCTCGTTCGAGTTCGACAAACGCCTGCTGAAGTATGAACTCGCGGCCAGCGCGGCGCATGCGCGCGCGCTCAAGGATGCCGGCATTCTCGCTTCCGAGGAGCTGGTCTCAATCCTGCAGGGGCTGAAGCAGATCGGGCAAAAAGCCGCGGCTTCCCCGGAATGGTTGCAAGACCATGAAGCCGAGGATGTGCATCATTTTGTCGAGCAGCAGCTGGTGGGCTTGATTGGGGAGGCGGGCTACAAGCTGCACAGCGGGCGTAGCCGCAACGAGCAGATCGCGACCGACCTGCGGCTGTACGTGCGGGCGAGTATGGATCAGCTTCAATCTGATCTGCCGGAGTTTTTGGGCGCGTTCCTCGGCCGGGCCGAACAGGCGGGCGACGCGGCGCTTCCGGCGTACACGCACTTGCAGCGGGCGGAACCGGTGCTGGTGGCGCACTGGTTGCTGGCCTACGTGGAGATGTTTCTGCGTGACGCGGAGCGGCTGGCCGACTGCCGCAAGCGGATGAATGTTTGCCCATTGGGCTCGGGAGCGGTGGCCGGCGCCACGCTGCCCCTTGACCGGCGGACAATGGCGAAGGAACTCGGCTTTGACGCACCCACCGCGAACAGTCTTGATGCGACCAGCGACCGCGATTTCGCGCTCGAGTTTGTCAATGCGCTCTCTTTGCTTGCGCTGCATCTCAGCCGCTGGGCAGAAGAGATGATCCTGTTCTCTTCGCAGGAATATGGCTTTGTCGAACTGCCCGAGGCCTATTCCACGGGCAGCAGCGCCATGCCCCAGAAGAAGAATCCAGACCTGCTGGAACTGGTGCGGGGCAAGGCCGCCCGCGTGCTCGGCGATGCCACTGCGCTGATGGTCACAGTCAAGGGCTTGCCTCTCGCCTACAACAAAGACATGCAGGAGACGCAGGAGCCGCTGTTCGACGCGGCGGAAACTCTCACCTCACTTCTGCCCCTGGCCACGGGCTGGATGAAGGCGGTGGCATTCGACTTCGAGCGCATGCAGCATGCGGCGCGGGCGGGGTTTATGAATGCCTGGGCCGCGGCAACTTATCTGCTGCAGCGCGGAACGCCATTCCGGCTGGCGCACGAGCAAGTTGGCAAGGCGGTGCAGTTGTGCCTGGAGAAGGGCTGTGAGTTGCGCGATCTGCCGTTGCCTGAGTTGCAAGAGTTGAACCCCGCATTCGATCAGGATTTTTATCCCTGCCTGGAGTTGCCGGCGGTGCTGGCGATTCACGACGTACCCGGCGGGACGGCTCCGGCGCGGGTGCGGCAGGCGCTGGCCGAGGCGAAAAGGAGAGTCGAAGCTATGCAGGGGGAAGTTCATGCGCACGCGTGAAGCGGCTCTGCCCGATGCCGAGCGCATACACCAGCTGATTTCCGCCTATTCGGGCGATGGCACCCTGCTGCCGCGCAACTTTGCGGAAATCTGCGAGAACGTGCGCGACTTCATCGTTCTGGAGCGGCGCGGCTGCATTATCGGCTGCGGGGCGCTGCACCTTTACGGCCAGCACCTGGCGGAGATTCGCTCCATCACGGTGGACCCGGAATATCAGCGCTCCGGGGGCGGAAAAAAACTGGTCGAGGCCTTGCTCAAGCAGGCGGAAAAGCACCAGGTAAGCTGCATCTGTCTGTTCACGCGCAAGCCCGAGTTCTTCGCGCATCTCGGTTTCACTCTGGCGCAGCGCGAAGACCTTCCCGATAAAATCCACAAAGACTGCTGGGTGTGCCCGCGGCTGCACTGCTGCGACGAAGTGGCCATGGTGCGCGGCGAGCTGCCCAGGTTCGCCATTCTTCCCGAGCCCGCCGGCATGCTGGTGAAACTCGAAGCATGAACCGTGCGGCGGGTTTGCCAGTCAGCTTTCTTCCAAGGGGATTCTCCTTCTCGGCGGTGACGGCCGGCATTAAAGCCAGCGGACGCTCCGATCTTGCCCTGGCCGAGGCCTGCCAGGGCACGTCTGCGGCAGCGGTGTTCACGAAAAATCGGGTGGTCGCCGCGCCGCTTATCGTGGGGCGCGAGTCGCTGGCCAGAGCGCGCGGCCGGGTGCGGGCTGTGCTGGTGAATTCCGGCAACGCGAACTGCGCAACCGGGAAAGCCGGTCTTGAAGCCTGCCACGCGGCCTGCCGCGCGGCGGCGCGATTGCTGGGCGTGAAAGCGGCTGAAGTCTTTCCTTCTTCCACGGGAATCATCGGGGTTCCGCTGCCGGCGCAAAAAATCGTTGCCAAACTTCCGGAACTGATGGCGCGCCGCGAAGCGAGCGAGCAGAGCGCGATCGCTTTTGCACACGCCATCATGACCACCGACAAGCGGCCCAAAATGGCCATGCTGGGGCTGCAATCGGCCCGCGCAACCGCCTCCGTTCTCGGCATCGCGAAAGGCGCGGGCATGATTCATCCCCAGCTGGCGACCATGCTGGTGTATTTGTTCACCGATGTGAAGGCAAATGCGAGGGAGCTGAAGACGCTTTTGCGCCAGGCTTGCGATCAGAGCTTCAATTGCATCTCGATAGACGGCGATACTTCCACCAATGACACCGTTCTGCTGCTGGCCAGCGGTCAGAGCGGCATGGCGCTCGATTCGCGCGCCACACGCCAGAAATTTTCTGCGGCGTTGCTCGAAGTCTGCCAGTCACTGGCCGAGCAGATCGTTGCCGATGGCGAAGGCGTGCAGCACGTCATCCGGCTGCGCGTGGAGCAGGCAAGGAGCCGCAACGAGGCATTGCAAGTGGCGCGGACAATTGCACATTCCCAACTGGTCAAGACGGCGTGGGCCGGGGCCGACCCGAACTGGGGACGGATTCTCGCGGCGGCGGGGCGGAGCGGAGTGCCCATTGATCCTGAGCAGATCGAAATCGAAGTGGGAAGCCAGATTGTTTTTCGCCGCGGCGGCGTGCTGCGGTTTGACGAAGCCAAAGCACATGAGGAGCTTTCCCGGCCATCATGCGATGTTCGGGTGAAGCTGCATCGCGGCAAGGCGTCGGTGAACTTTCTGACTTCCGACCTGACGGCGGAATACGTTCACATCAACGCCGACTATTCCACTTAAGTACGCGCCTCGAGCGGCCCACGCCAAACCCGAACTCAGGCCTGCAACATCCGGCGGAATGGCCCGGAGCGATGCTTGACGGACTGCCCCTCCAGCAAACCCCGCCTGCGCCGGTCAAAGATGCGATAGGCGCCCAGCTTGATCCAGTCGTTGATCACAAACCAGGCCAGCGCGTAGCCCCAGATCAACAAAGCCCATTGCCAGCTGATGGGCGACATGAAGATCCCATACACCGCCGCCAGAGTGGCCAGCGCCTTGGTCACGATCGCAGCCCAGAGCAGCAGAGGCGCGGGGCGAATGGACCAGAACGGCCCGCGCGTGCGCGTGACGAAAATGGTGAGATGGCCGGCCACCGCCAGCTTCAGGAACATGAAGGTCTGAATGACATCGCGGTTCAAATGGAAGACGCGCTCCGCCAGGTAAAACAGAAGAAACGACGCGATCACTCCGGCAATCCCCAGCACAGAAGAGATGCCCATCACCAGCGGCATGTCCCAGGCTTCAGGATGGTTGGCATAGCGCACGCGGTCGTAGGCAATGGCCAGGATCGGGCCGTCGTTCAACAGGGCCAGCAGAACCAGCATGGCCGCGGTCACCGGATAGAAATTGAAAATCAGAATGGAAAGGGTCATGAACAGAAGCACGCGGATGGTTTCCGCGATACGGTACATGGCATAACTGTTCATGCGCTGGAACATCTTGCGGCTTTCTTTAATGGCGTCCACGATGACCGAAAGACCGGGGTTGAGCAGCGCGATATCGGCGGCGGCGCGCGCGGCGTCGGTGGCGCCGGAGACGGCAACGCCGGCATCGGCAAGCTTCAGGGCAGGGGCGTCGTTCACGCCATCGCCGGTCATGCCCACGATGTGGTTTTCCTGCTGCAGCACCTGGACGATATGAAACTTGTGCTCGGGAAAGACCTGGGCGAAGCCATCCGCCTGCTCGATGGCCTGGGCGAGTTGGCCGGCCTGATAGTTTTTGGTATCCGCGAGAACGGCGGCGTCCACGATATTCTGGCCCAGGCCGAGCTGACGCGCCATCTCCTTGGCGATGGCAAGCTGGTCGCCGGTCACCATCTTCACCTTGATGCCCATCTCGGTGGCGGTGGCGATGGTGGATTTGGAATCTTCGCGAGGCGGGTCAAAGAGCGGCAGAACGCCGAGAAAGCGCCAGGTCTGGTTCGGACCGCTGCGGGCCACGCCCAGCGAGCGAAAGCCGCGGGCGGCAAATTCGTTGACCGCCTGCTCCACCACGCTTCGAACCCGGGCATCGCCGGCCAGCCCAAGAATCACCTGCGGCGCACCCTTGGTCACGCGGAACTGACCGGACTGCGGCCCCTCGACGGTGGCTTCGGTGCGTTTGTGCACCGGATCGAAGGGCAGGAAATGGAGAGTATGGTACTTCGCCAGTTCGCCCGCGTTTTTCACGCCGCCCAAGACGGCAAGATCAATCGGGTCCTCGCTTTCGGCGCGAGAGGCGAGCGCGGCAGCAAGAATTACCTCTTCGGGTGAAACGCCATCTACGCAGAAAGGGACGCCCAGGGTTAATTTGTTCTGGGTCAGGGTGCCAGTCTTGTCGGAGCACAGCACATCAATGCCGGCGAGTTCTTCCATGGCGGCCAATCGGGTGACGATGGCCTTTTTGCGGGCCAGGATTCTTGCTCCCACAGCCATCGTCACGGAAAGCACAGCGGGCATGGCGACCGGCACCGCCGCCACCGTCAGGACCAGGGCAAACTGCAGCGTAGTGAGCATCGGGTCCCCGCGGAACAGGGCGACGATGAGAATCAGGACCACCAGTGCGATGGCCAGAACGATGAGAAAATCGCCGATCTTGAGAACCGCGCGCTGAAAATGGCTGACCGTGTGGGCGCTTTCCACCAGGTGCGCGGTTTTGCCGAAGTACGTCTTCTGACCGGTAGCGTAAACCAGAGCGTCTATCTCACCCTGCTTGAGGATGGAGCCCGAGTACACCGCATCCCCGGGATTGCGTGTGACCGGCAGAGACTCGCCCGTCAGAGCCGATTGATCCACCTGCACCGGGTCGCCATCAAGCAGGCGGGCGTCGGCGGGAACGATGTCACCGATTTTAAGATGCATCCGGTCGCCCGGCACCAGTTCCCGCGCCGCAACCGTCGTCCACACTCCGCCTCGCTTCACCCGCGCCTGAAGCGCCAGCGTTGCCTTGAGGGCGGCGATGGCGTTGCCGGCCTGGAATTCTTCCCAAAAGCCCACCCCGGCATTCATCAGCAGCAGGGTCAGGATGATTACGAAGTCCTCCCAGTGGCGAACCAGGGCCGAGAGAACGGCGGCTGCTTCGATCATCCAGGGAATCGGGCCCCAGAAATAAGAAAGGAATTTCAGCAAAGGATTGACTTTTTCTTGCGGCAGTTCGTTGAACCCGTATGTTTGCAGGCGGGCCTGGGCTTCAGCCTGTGTAAGGCCATCGCCGGAAATATTCAGGCGCGATTTGACCAGCTCGAGCGATGCGGTTCCCAGGTCTTCGGCGAGATTCTGGCGAGATGGAACGCGATGTGGGAGGGCCATCGGGGACGCCTTTCCGAGCGGAGCTTTCATTATGACGCATCACGGTGGGTCGCGCCGCATGTTTCGCAAAGGACTGCGGGCGGGCAGGCGTGCAACCTTCGCCTGGGATTCAAAGTCTAAGCTCGCGGGAGAAACTGAAATGGCAACCAGAAAAAAATCCGGACGTCGTAAATATGGCAAGGCGGCAGGAAAAAGAGTGGCAAGCGCCATGCGGCGCAAGAAGCGCGGAACTCTGCGCTCGGGCAAAGGTGGCAAAGGCGGCAAGGTGAAGAGCCGCAAACAGGCTATCGCCATCGGGCTTTCGGAGGCGCGGAAAAAAGGAGCCAAAGTGCCGCGCAAAAGAGCGGCCTGAAGCGGGCGCTCCGCCGGAAGTGGAAAGCAATGCCAAGGCCCGGTCTCTCAGAAGAGAGCCGGGCCTGAGTATTTTGCTGTTCTATCCAGCCGCTAATCTCCTGCCTTGGCCTGTTCCTTGGCCTGAGCAGAGTATTTTCTAACCGCGGCGAGGAAAGGATGCGCCGCCGGCGGCGGGCTGACTTTACCGTTCAGGATTGCGGAGAAGGTCTCAGGCTTTCCATACAGCACCTGAGTCTCGTCCTTATCTTGCGTAATGGCCGCGCCATTCAAATCAATTCCGGCGAAGACGCCACGGGCGCGGGAATAAGTGAGCACTTCGGCCCGCATCTTCCAATCCGTGTCAGCGCCGGCATTGCGGCCCACCGGGCCGGCGGCGGCCGAGGCATCCGCTCCCAGCTTGAACTTACTGGCGAGCAGGTGCTGCATGCCCTGGTCATTGGTCACGACCATCACCAGGTCCACGGCTTGGCCGCCGAGTTGCAATCCCCAGCTTCCACCGGTGATGGTGATCGGGGCCGGCGCGCTCCATCCGTGGGCAGTGCGGCAGGTGGCAACGCCCTTGCCGTGGCTGCCCCCAAATCCGAGGGCGATCTTGATCATCGAGGGAACTACGGCCACGCACTTCGCGTCTTCCATAACTTTATCCGGAATCGCGTTGTCCGGCGTCGCCATGATTTCATTCAGCACCTTCGCCGAAGCGTCAATGCGCTTGGCGATATCAGATTGATCGCTGCTGTCTGCCGCCCAGCACATGCCCGCCAAAAACAGAAGGCTTATGCCCGAAACAAGGACACTTCGAAATAAATTTCGATTCAGTCGGTTCATCGCTGCAAACTCCTTAGAAATGTTTTTGTGATTCCTATCAACTCGGGCCCAAGCTTCGACCCTAGCTGCTTCCGCCTTAAGGGTCTATCCGGTCTAGCCTGTATCCACTGCCTGATTCGCCCCCAGGGTGCCGCTTAAACTCTGGCGGGCGGAAAAAGTCAGACAATCCATCTCCAGCTACAGAAGGTCTGGCTTCGTAATACAGGGAATTTTGGATTGTTCTCAGTTTGGCTGCATCTCCATACTGCGAACTGAGCGAGCTTCCACTCCGACCCAGGCTTTGCGCCAGCCGGCCACCTCCGGCGGTAAAGCGGTTCGGTCTTTGAACGGAGGCACGCTTGGCCCGCCGGCCGGTTCAGCACAGCGCAGTAAGAACCGCGGCCACTCACCCGGGCAACTCCGCAAGACCCAGGCTCGAAGGTTGGGCGCGCGCCCCCAGCGCGCGTCTCGCAGATCTCAACGTTCCTGAACTCCGCGTTCCCGCGGACCC
>Ga0335078_10010454_pt1 | contig 13735 bp, 12 predicted proteins | sample Lox_Sample_32_FD_206711 | JGI IMG/M metagenome (GOLD analysis project Ga0335078, IMG submission 206711) | Soil microbial communities from Loxahatchee National Wildlife Refuge, Florida, United States - Lox_Sample_3.2 | ecosystem: Environmental > Terrestrial > Soil > Wetlands | place: USA...
AGCTTCTAGCTTTGTTCGTGTGGCGCGGGCACTCTTGCCCGCGTCGGTCGTCCCTACAGGGCTTTGTTCTTTCACTTCGTCTACCCAGGGCTTACGCCCTGGCTAAGATGGTTCGCCCTTCGGGGCTTTAGGTTAGCCGGGAACCAGGTCATCTTCGTCCCCAGGCGCCTTTTCGTAGTAGGCGCCGACGAACTGTTCTCGCTCGACCAGCCCTTCGCTCAAGATCAGTCGCTCGAATCTTTCAAACTCCGCGGCAAATCTCTCGCGAAACAACTCGAACCCCAAATGCCAGATCCAGAAATCCCGCACCCGGTATCGCCGCTGCGCGGGCGACTCGCATGCAACTTCCGTCGCGATGTAGCCTTCGCTCCGGCTCAGCAACTCCTGCCAAATTCCGCCTGAGCCGAAAACAACTTCAAAATCCGCCCGCCTGCCGTCCGTGACCCAAAACCTTCGGTCAACCACGAACCGCCGGGCGAGAAGTCACTTTGCTGCCCCCTGCACCCGCGCGATGATCTCCTCCGCGACCGAGCGCGGCGCCTCCTCATAACGCGCAAAGTGCATCGAATACTCCGCCCGCCCCTGCGTGCTGGACCGCATGTGCGTGGCGTAGCCAAACATTTCGGCCAGCGGCACGATGGCCTTGATCACCTGTGAACCGGCGCGGTGCTCCATGCCTTCAATCCGTCCACGGCGCGCGCTCAGGTCGCCCATGATCGCCCCCGCGTAATCCTCAGGGGTCACCACCTCAACCGACATCACCGGCTCCAGCAGCACCGGCGACGCCTTGCGTGCGGCTTCTTTGAACGCCATAGAACCGGCGATCTTGAACGCCATTTCGTTCGAATCTACGTCGTGATAGCTGCCGTCGTAGAGCGTGGCTTTCACGTCCACCATGGGATAGCCCGCCAGGATGCCGCCTTCGAGCGCTTCCCGAATGCCCTGATCAATCGGCTTGATGAATTCCTTGGGTACCGAACCGCCCACGATGTCGTTCACGAATTCGTAGCCTGCGCCCGGCGGTTGCGGGTCGAGATAAATTTTGGCGTGGCCGTACTGGCCGCGGCCGCCGGTCTGGCGAATGTATTTGCCTTCGGCTTCCGCATGCCTGCGGATGGTTTCGCGGTAGGCCACCTGCGGCTTGCCCACGTTGGCTTCGACCTTGTACTCACGCATCATGCGGTCCACGATGATTTCCAGGTGCAATTCGCCCATGCCGCTGATGATGGTCTGGCCGCTGTCGGGGTCGGTATGAACTTTGAAGGTGGGGTCTTCTTGCGCCAGCTTGGCCAGCGCCAGGCCCATCTTTTCCTGGTCAGCTTTGGTTTTGGGCTCAACCGCCACCGAAATCACGGGGACCGCAAAGGTGATGGATTCGAGCGCGATGGGATGCCGCTCATCACAGATGGTGTCGCCGGTCGAGACGTTCTTCAGGCCGACCGCGGCGCAGATGTCGCCCGCCAGAATTTCGCTGATGTCTTCGCGCTTATTGGCGTGCATCTTCAGCAGGCGCCCGATGCGCTCGGTCTTGCCGGTACGCGGATTGAGCACCGAATCGCCCGACTTGAGCTGTCCCGAGTACACGCGAATGAAAGTCAGCTGGCCGACAAACGGGTCAGCCATGATCTTGAAGGCCAGCGCCGAGAACGGCTCTTTATCGTCGGCTTTGCGGGTGACGATCTCTTCTCTCTTGTCGGGATTATGGCCGGTGATTTCCGGCGTATCGAGAGGCGAGGGAAGGTAGTCAACCACGGCGTCCAGCAGCGGCTGCACGCCTTTGTTCTTGAACGCCGTCCCAACCACGACCGGGAACACCTTCAACGCGATCGTGGATTTGCGCAGCGAAGCCTTCAGCTCCTCCGCCGAAATCGCTTCGCCTTCGAGAAACTTGTGCAGAATGTCGTCGTCGTTTTCCGCGACGGTTTCGACTAGCTGCGCATGGAAAGCTTCCGCTTTCTTCTTCAGGTTCTCAGGAATCTCTTCGGTGACGTACTCCGCTCCCATGGTCTCATCGTTCCAGATGATCGCTTTCATGGCGATCAGGTCCACTACGCCGACAAACTTGGCTTCCTGTCCGATGGGGATTTGAATTGCGACTGGCTTGGCATTGAGGCGCTTGCGGAGGGTATCAACGGCGTGCTCGAAATCGGCACCCATCTTGTCAATCTTGTTGATAAAGCAGATGCGCGGAACGCCGTATTTATCGGCCTGGCGCCACACTTTTTCCGACTGCGGTTGCACGCCGTGGACCGCGTCAAATACCGCGACCGCGCCGTCGAGCACACGCAGCGAGCGTTCGACTTCGGCGGTGAAATCCACGTGGCCGGGGGTATCAATGATGTTGATGCGGATGTCGCGCCAGGTGCAGGTGGTGGCGGCGGAGGTGATGGTGATGCCGCGTTCCTGCTCCTGCTCCATCCAGTCCATGGTCGCAGTGCCTTCGTGGACCTCTCCGATGCGGTGCGTGCGGCCTGTATAGAACAGGATGCGCTCCGTCGTAGTGGTCTTACCGGCATCAATGTGGGCCATGATGCCGATGTTCCTGCAACGCTCTAATGGGACGGTTCTTGGCATTGTAGTTCTGCTGCTTTCTGGGGCTCAGGTACTGCAATTTGTAATTTGGTAATCGGGTAATTTGTAATTTAAGACCCTTGCGGGCTGCGGCCTCTCGGGGTTTTAATTTACAAATTACCCGATTACAAATTTCCTCGTTCAAATCCTTACCATCGATAGTGCGCAAAAGCCTTATTGGCTTCCGCCATGCGGTGTACGTCTTCCTTCTTCTTAATGGCCGCGCCTTTACCGTTGGCCGCGTCCAGCAACTCGTTGGTCAACTTGTCAATCATGCCCTTCTCGGCACGGCCGCGCGAATAGGTAATCAGCCAGCGGATCGCGAGCGAGGTGCGCCGGTCGGGATTCACCTCGACCGGCACCTGATAGTTGGCGCCGCCCACGCGACGGCTCTTGACCTCGAGCAACGGCTTGGCGTTCTCCACCGCCTTCTTAAACAGCTTCAGCGGCTCGTCGCCGCCCTTGGTCTGCAGGCGGGTGAGGGCCTCGTAGAAGATGCCCTCGGCAGTGCTCTTCTTGCCCTGCCACATCATGGAGTTGACGAACTTGGTTACCAGGTCCGATCCGTAAACCGGATCAGGCTCGACCGTCCGCTTGGCGATATGTCCTTTGCGAGGCATTTGGCTCTAAGCTCCTGCTGTAGAGACGTTGCTTGCAACGTCTCCCTCTATCCCGCACTGCCCCCGCGAGACGTTGCAAGCAACGTCTCTACAGGTTCACTTCGGGCGCTTCGCTCCGTACTTCGATCTTCCCTGCTTGCGGTTGGCTACCCCAACCGCGTCGAGGGTGCCGCGAATCACGTGATAGCGCACGCCCGGCAGGTCCTTCACGCGGCCGCCGCGGATCAGCACAATGGAGTGTTCCTGCAGGTTGTGGCCGACGCCCGGGATGTACGTTGTAACTTCGATCCCATTTGTCAGCCTTACGCGGGCCACTTTCCGTAACGCCGAGTTGGGCTTCTTGGGCGTCTGGGTATAGACGCGGGTGCAAACCCCGCGCTTTTGCGGGCATGCCTGCAGCGCCGGACTGGCCGTCTTGTACCGTGGCCGCTTACGGCCGGCACGCACCAACTGATTGAAAGTAGGCACTCTTGGCTGCTCCTCAAGCCGCTTCTTTGCGGCGATCCTCGTTTGCGCTCGCGCGCCGGGCACACATGACGCTGCTTCCGCTTTTCCCGGTTTTGGGCTGGATGGCGCAGGCCATCCATACTCCCTGCCTTAACTCCAGGCGGGAAATTTCGATTTTCCGTCCGACTGAAAGCTCACGACGGTGGCGCCAAGCCCCTTGCGGGAGGCGCTCCGTTTCGCAAACCCTTGCCTTGCATAGCTTCCCTGGAACCGGCTGCCAGACGGCAGGCGTGCCAGCCCATTTACGAGTAGGAAGTTCGCGCAGGGCGTTTCAGCGAGGAAGCCTGCGGGATTTGCTTTTCTTCCCGCAGACGTGTTTCTCTAATGCTCAGCTGCTTTTTCGGGGTCTATACCGCGCACATGCGCGTACTCAAAAACCGCCGGAGACAGGTAAGCCAGATTGAACTCGCGGAACCTTTTGAATATAGCAATACCGCTCACACATCGTCAACCCATTGTTGCAGCATCACACTGCAAAAACGGTTGGCCGTTGGTCCTTGTCGTTAGCCGTTGGTCGTTGGCAAAATCGGTCAAGCCCCACGACCAAAGACTACCGGCCAACGGGTAGTGGCCGAAATGTGCGTTGGTTTTAAGAGGGGCGTGCGTCTTCTTCTTTTTGAAGCGCAGCAAGGGCTGCGTGCTCGGTCTCGTAGTTTGTTTTGCGCCCTACGATTTGCCACCGAGATTGCTGACCCGGACGGCCAAGATTGAAGCCAATGATGTAGGTGTGGTTCTCGCGCAGCTCAACCTTCCATCGAACGATTGGGTCGGTAGGGATCAGGTCTAGGGTGTGAAGATGGCCGGGTTCTGTAAGTTGCAATATCATTTCTTTAGCTTTCAGGCTGGAAGTACGGGCAGTCAATGACAAAAGTCCTAGTTCGGTTACTTTAGTCAGCGTTCAAAATGAAAAAGCCAGAGCCGCCTTTGCTGCCCATGAGCGCAGCGGGAGTGGGAGCATTCTTGATTAGATCGTCTGTGAGCGATAGCGCGGCCTGTAGCAGTTCCCGACAAGCCCCTGTACGGTTTTCAGGCAGGGTCGGGGAAGTCTCAAGGATGCGGTCAGCTTGGGAAAGCAGGTTCTTGAGTGCCGTGAGTTCCGTGCGGTTTGTTCCCATGCCTTCACGATACGGCGATTGCGAAGGCGAGGCAAGCATTCAAAGTTTTCCACCAACGCACATTTCGGCCACTACCGGCCAACGGCTGTATTTGCTGAAAAGCCTTTCTGCTTCTACACTGAGAAATTTCGAGCATAAAGGCGAAGCTCGCCCCGCAAACGAAGCCGGGGCGGGGAGGGTGAATGGGTAGGTCCGGTTCTGTGCGGGCGGTAATCGGCTTTTTATTGCTGGCCATAGTCTGGCTGACGGTTGGGCTAACGGGTTGCAGCGGCGGCAGCAGTGTAAGCACTGCCCCTACACCTGTCCCGACGATCGTTAGCCTGACGCCTGCCACCCAGGTTTCCATGGACATCGGGGCCATTCAGACCTTCAGCGCCACTGCCAGCGATTCCAAGAGCACCCCGATCACCACGCCGATTTACTATGCCTCGAGCAACACCGCGGTGGTGACGATTTCCACAAACGGCTTGGCCTGCGCCGGTAGCTGGAACTCTCTGAGCAGCCCGACCATCTGCACTCCGGGCGGGGCAGGTGTCGCGCAGATCACGGCCAGCGCCGGCGGCGGAATCACCAGCCCACCCACTACGGTGTACGTACATCAGCACATTGACCACCTCGAGATCAGCACGCTGACGCCGCCCACCACGCCCTGCTTCTCTAAAGACACCACGTATCTTTACCAAGTCCAGGCGTTCAGCGGCTCCGGCACCGACATTACCGCAACCGTAGGGAAGTTCAACTGGACATCCATGAACACAAATGTGATGACCGTGGACACAACCCTTTCCAGCCTGCTCGCCAATCAGGCACAAACCAAGGCGACGAATCCCGGAATCACTTCGTTCTACGCTTCGATCGGGAACGCCAACAGCGTGCCCGTGTCGTTTGAAACTTGCAGGGTAAAGTCCATACAGATGGCGGTGGATGGCGGCCTGGGAGACAGTTTCACCCTCAGCAGCAGCGGCGGTGCTACGGTCACGGCTACGGTGGTGGATTCGAACAACAGCACGATCACGGGTGTACCCCTGACCTGGAGCACTTCCGAGTCATCGCTGGTGGGAGTTACCGGTTCGGCCTCCGGGGTCGTGGACAGCGGCGCGATCGGCGCGAAAACCGCCGGTGGCGGCGGATCGGTCCTGGCTTCCTGCTCACCGCCTACCTGCAATGTTGGATTTCAGCCGTCCTTGCCCATCTATCCCGACACCGCAATTGGCGTAGCCATAGCTCCAGCCATTTCTTCCACCTCGACTGGGCCGGCGGCTTTCACCGTGTATGTGGCCAGCACGGGCTGTGGAACCACTGCCAACTGCGTCAGCACGCTGGTACCGATCAACACTGCCGGTAACGTGGCGGGCAGCGGTGTGGCTTTGCCGGCCACTCCCGACTCGCTGGTGCTCGATAAAGCCGGAACCAACGCATTTCTAGGGACCGATCTCAATCTTCTCGGCAGTAGGGGCCTTATGGTCTTCAACGGCACCAGCGTCACCGGATACAACAGCGTGCCGGGCAAGGTGCTGGCGGTATCGCCGGACGCGAGCAAAGTGGTCATCTCCGACACGCTGGACACCCCCAACCAGGTATTCATCTTCAATGCTTCCGCCAGCACATTTGTGTCTATGAGGATCTCAGGCGCCACGGCGGCCGATTTTTCGCCCGACAGCTATAAGGCATACATCGTGGCGGGACAAAATCTTTATGTTTATTCCACCCAGGACGCGCTGCAATCCATTGCGCTCGCCAGCCCGGCCACTGATGTATCGTTTCTCGCCCAGGGAGGATTTGCCTATCTGGCAGGAGGGGCGGCTTCACCGGGCGTGACCACCTGGACCAACTGCACCAACGAGGCGGCGGGGCCGGTCAACACTCCGGGCGTGCCTTACTTCATCAAAACCCTCAATGACGGCCGCCACCTTCTGGCCCTGGATCCGCCCTGGATGGACATCATTACCGCAACGGTGACTGCGTTACCGATCGGATGCCCCCCGACGGTGTCGAACAGCGTGACTTCGGTGAACCTGGGCCAGGGCAATTTTGTGCCGACGCAGTTCATTCTTGCGCCCAATAATTTGAATGCCTACATTCTCACCACCAGCCAGCCAACCGTTCTGGTGTACAACCTCCCTAACCGATCGGTTTCGGGCATTACGCTGGCCGGGAACCCGCTGCCTCTGCAGGCGACTCTCACCCCGGACAGCAAACTGCTCTATGTGGTTGCCAGTGACGGCTTGGTGCACGTGCTCGACACGCTGTCGCAGATGGATATTCTTCAAATCTCCTTCCCCCAGGGTCTTTGCCAGCCCGCCACCGGGACGACAGGAACTTTCACCTGCAAACCTGATTTGATTGCGGTCCACCCTTAGTTGGCCGTTGGTCGTTGGTCTTTGGCCGTTGGTCGTTGGTCTTTGGCCGTTGGTCGTTGGCTCTTGGTCGTTGGCTCGCGGAACTCCGCGTCGTCACCGAGTTATGGCTGCTGCGGAGATGATTGGTGAACTGAGCTGCCGTTTTCCAGTTCCTTGCCCACGCTGTCGAGCACTCCGTTGATGAACTGCACTGCTTCCGGGCTGGAGAAAGTGCGGGCAATTTCGAGGGCTTCGTTGATCACCACGGCGCGAGGCGTAGCGGGAAATGCCAGTAATTCGGCCACCGCCCCGCGCAGGATGTTGCGGTCCACCGCGGCCATGCGGTCCATGCGCCAATGTTCGGCGTGGCGCTCGATCAGGCCATCAATTTCGGGGCGGCGGGCCATGGCTTTGGCGAACAGCTCTTCTGAGAAACTGCGCACTTCTTCGTCTACCGAACTGCGCTCGCGCCAGAAGGTGCGGCGGACCTCGTCGGCACTCTGGCCCCCCATGTCAGCCTGAAACAGCATCTGCAGAACAAGTTCGCGGGATTTGCGGCGGGAGCCCATTTCAGTTGTTGGCCGCCAGTCGTTGGCCGCCTTACTCAGTCATAAGAGTAGCGCAGCCAAGAAATTATCGCTTGGGCTTTGGCCGAGACTTTGACTTCGACGGGCGAGAACGGCCGGGACCCGACGCGGATTTGCCAACGACCACCGGCGAACGACCAACGACCGACTTCAGATTCGCCATCTCCACCGCCGCCATCGCTGCCTCGAAGCCTTTGTTGCCCATCTTGAGCCCGGCGCGGTCTATGGCCTGCTCGAGGGTGTCGCAGGTGAGCACGCCAAAGCCGTGCGGGACGCCGGTTTCCTGCGCCGATTGCCCAATGCCGCGTGCCACTTCATTCACAATCACATCGTAGTGCGCGGTGTCGCCGCGCAGCAGGCAGCCCAAGCAGATGAGCGCATCATACCTGTTGGTTTCCGCCAAAGTGCGGGCGGCGGAGGGAATTTCGAAGCTGCCCGGCACGCGAAAGATTTCGATTTCTCCTCGGTCCGCGCCCGAACGCAACAGGGCGTCGAGCGCTCCCTGCAGCAGGCGCTCGGTGATAAAGGAATTGAAGCGCGAGACCACGATGGCAAAGCGCTTGCCGCTGGCATCGAGCTTGCCTTCGGTCGCGATCTCCGGCTGCGCCGCGCCTCCATGCACCGCCGCGACGATGCCGCCCGGAAGTTCCAGCCAGAAGGTTCGCTCGCTGCTGCCAGACTCGGCGGAGTCCCCCAAAACTTTGAGCCTTCTTTTTTGCGCGATGGCAAAGATGTCGTCAGGATTGGTGACTTCGAGAACGATCAGTTTCTCGACATCCTTCACCAATTCCAGCACGCGCCGCGGGTGTCCTCCTGAAGGCTGGTTGAGGCTGATGATTCCACCCGGCGCGGAAAAGGCCGCCGCCTTGCCGGCAGCCTCCGGGAGGCGTTCAAAACCAATGGCGGTGAGAAATTCCGCCAAGCTCTGGAACTCCGCCGGTCTCGCAACATAACGCCCAATATGTAACGACTTGATCATTGCTGCTGCTCTGTTTTTATCACAGCACAATGTAGGCGCGCGCGTCCTCGCGTGTGCGGGAGTGAAAGTCAAGTGGGGGGACAGACGAAATGGGGATAAGCGATCGAATTCTACAGCTATCTCAGAACCTGATCCGGCGGTACTGTCAGATTTTCTGTACAGTCAAAACTAGTAGACCAAAAAAAACTACCCTCCGCCCGCCCGTAGCAGCTTACGCAGTTTCCCCCGCACCTTGATCAGGCTGCGCAGGGCCTGCGGCGGGAACTGTTTGAGCTCTTCGTAGGCAGACATTCCCGTTTCGAAGAATTCCGTCATCTCCTGCATGCGCTCGCGGGTGTAGGCGTCGCCGCCGTTCTGCAGCTCGCCAGGCAGCCGCGCAGCATCTGCAGCGTGGGGTCCACCTCGCGGCGCTTGCGTTGCTCCAGGATGAGGCGAAACATCTCCCACACGTCTTTCATGGATTCGTAGTGCTCGCGCCGTTCGCCCAGTACATGCACCGGGCGCACCAGTCCCCAGCTTTCCAGCTCGCGGATGGAAGTGCTGACGTTGGAGCGGGCGACGTTCAAGGTGGCGGCGATCTCATCGGCCGCCAGGGGCTTGGGCGAGAGGTACAGCAGAGCGTGGATCTGGGCCACGGTGCGGTTGATTCCCCAGCGCGTGCCCATCTCGCCCCAGTGGAGGATGTACTCTTTTTGGATTGTCGTCAGTGCTGACATATCAGTAATTTCAGTCAATAATGAATATACAGATATATCGGTCCGGATGTCAAGAACCCCATCTGCCGCCGAATCATCCACCTGCGTGCCAACCCGGCGAAACTTACACGCGTCCAAAGCAGGGGAGGACCTATGCAAGGCAGAAAAAGTGCGAAAAGAAAATACGGCGCAGCTGCAAGTCGAAGTGTTGCCAGTGCAATGCGGAGAGAGAAGCGCGGCACACTGCGCTCGGGCAAAGGAGGAAAGGGCGGCAAGGTGACGAGCCGCAAACAGGCGATCGCCATTGGGCTTTCAGAGGCGCGCAAAAAGGGCGCGAAGGTGCCCAGGAAGAAAGCCGCCTAGAAGAATTGATGCTTGCAAAAAAAGCGGGCGGCCTTCTCGGCCGCCCGCCGTGGCTGGGAATTGAATCAGCTATTGCAGCACCACTACCGTATGCGCCCACAGTTGCGGGTTCCCGGTCGTCTGGTCTTTGAGGATCAGCCCGCCGACTCCGAGGTCGGTAGTTCCGGCAGATTCCAGGCCGGTCAGCCCGTTGATGCCGACAAAGTCGGTGCCATCCCCGGTTTGCACCGTCAGCGCCCCACCCAGAACATAGCCCAGCATATTGTTGTTCTGCAGGCCGAAGCTGCCGCGGTTGCCGCTGGTGATCTGCACGCTGCTTGATACCAGATCGCCCACCACCCCCTGGCGGCGCAACGAAATCATCTGCGGCGTGAAAGTAGTGCCATCGTAACCGCCTCCGATGAAGATGCGCTGCCCCACCACCAGTTCCGTGTTGTTGAACAGGATGCTGGTGAACCAGTTGTCAAAAAAGCAGACATCGTAGTCGGTCACGGCGCTCACGTCGAGGGTCACCACCGAATCGGTAGGAATGCTGGAGATGGCTGGCAGTTCCTCGCCTACAAACAAGGTCACTGTCTGCACTGGACCCGTGGCCGGGTTGACGGCCAGGATTCTGCCCGAAATAAATGCATGGGTTGTAGAGACGACTTCAACGTTCCCGGCGAGCACGCTGCCGTCAGCCTGCATTTTTCCTTCCACCGAAATAAACGCCGGCGTGGCCAGATTGCCCAAGGCCCAAGTGCCATTGAACTGGGTTTGCGTGTTCACGTCCACGGTGATTTGACGGCCATCAAGCCGCTGAATGACGAAGGAATTTCCGCTCATGTTCACGGAAAGCAATCCGCCGTCGAGCTCGGTGATGCGGCCGCCATCATCCGAGGCGAGCACGGCCTGCACCGCGATGTGCGGGTCTACCGAGCCGGTGATCTGTCCCGTACCGTCCACTGCCAACGATTTGCGCAGGTTGAACTCCATGTGCAGCCCGGCCAGACCGTTGGCGCTCACCACCATTGGCGCCGGGAAAGACACAGTCACAGTGGAACTGGTCAAGGTGCCATTCATAGTGCTGACCGTGGGTGGATTGGTGCCGATGTTCAGGTAAGAAATTACCGGGTTCGAGAGTTGGAAAGTCGCGCTGGTGTAAGTGCCGGCCGCGACCGAATTGAATGCCAGCGGCGTGCGTAGGCCGACCAAACGGGCAAAGTCCACAGTGGTCGCGTCGGAGAGCACGGTTGCGCTGCCCGCGCTGTTGTTGAGCGTGATGGAATTCAGCGTGATGTTGAATGCCAGGACGGACGGCAAGGGCGCGTCTTCACCGGTGACGAAGACGTTTCCCTGGCTGCTCGACGACGTGGAGGACGAAGCCCCGCCGCCGCAACCGGCGAGCATGAGCGCCAAAGCCAAAAAGCAAAGAAGCAGTGCAAACCGTTTCATAAGAGCTCCAAAATTTAGAATGCAGGGTACGAACGACTTTCGGTTCGTTTCCTGAAAACACAGCCGAATTGGGAAAGTTTCGTTACTTTTGGACACGTTACCCACGCGAAAAGCCTTGCCAGATTTGGGTTTCAGAGGCATTGAACCACGGTTCGACGAAGAGAAATGTAAGGAAGTGTCACTCACTCAAAACGATGGTGTCAGCACCGGCGGCGTTGATCTCGTTCCGCTGCCACTCCGAGATTGTGACTCTGCATTTCTTTGCGGCCTTTTGCCCACTCTGCGGTTCAGCGTAAACCGCGAAGATCGCGAAGTGCGCAAAGGGGAATCCGGCGTAACCGGCGTCTGGCTGTTCGGGGCACAATAACCAACGTAAATAGTTACAATAAATAGATTTGATTTCCGTGAGTTCCGGCGGGCGCGTAAAGTGTTTGAGGCCGCTCGCGTTTTGAGCGCCGGGGGCGCGAGGTAACATTACGGCATAACCCTCCCCCTTTGAATGAGTTCCAGGCTCGCGCACGCACCGGAATGAATCGGCATGACGACGGCATCCGCCTTGAGCAGCGAACTCCGGGACCTCTACTCCGAAGAATCCAGCCGTATCCAGCAACAGTTCGTTGCCAGCGGCGACGGCCGCGCTGCAGTGATGCAGCGCACCGTGCTGGTGGAAAACCTCGCCTTGCGTCTGTGGAAGGAGGTCATTTCGCCGCTCGAGGGCGGCCCTGCCAACTTCGCGCTGGTGGCCACCGGAGGCTTCGGGCGGAGCTGGCTTTTTCCCCACTCTGACGTTGACGTCCTTTTTCTCTACGCTGATGAGAACGGAGAAGCCGCTTTCAAAGACGGCATTCGCCGCTTCTCGCAGGAGCTTTGGGACCTGCGCTTGAAGCTGAGTCCTGCAACGCGCACCCTCGCGGAGTGCGACCGCTTCGATGCCAGCAACGCTGAATTCACCTTTTCGCTGCTGGATTGCCGTTACCTGGCCGGTGACCGCGAGTTGTTCAACCGGCTGCGTGACAAAGTCATCCCCAGACTGGTGATGCGCGAGTCGCAGACTCTGGTGCAAAGCCTGGCGGAAGTTACGCGCTCGCGCCACGGTAAGTATGGGCACACCGTTTTTCACCTCGAGCCCAACGTCAAGGAGGCCCCGGGCGGCCTGCGCGACTACAACGTGGCCTGCTGGCTGGCGCTGATCTCTGCCATGGACAAGCTGCGGCAGTGGCCGGACGCGGATTCGGTGCTCAGCCCGCAGGTGCGCAAGCAGTTTGAGCCGGCCCTGGATTTTCTCTTCGCGGTGCGATGTTTTCTGCACTTCCGCCATGGGCGCGACGACAACACCCTGACCTGGGAAGCACAGGACGAAGCCGCAGCGGCACGCATCGGCATCCCGGACAGCGGCCCGCTGAGCGCCGCCGACTGGATGCGGGTTTATTTCAGCCATGCCCGCGCCGTGTATCGCATCGCTACCCAGTTGCTCGAAGAAATTCCAGCGGCGTGGTCTTCTCTGTATCGCCAGTTCCAAAGCTGGCGCTCACGGCTCTCCAACGCTGAATTTTCCGTGGTGGACGGCCTGATTTTTCTGCAGCAGCCCAGTTCAGTGCAAGACCCGGAGCGGCTGCTGAACACCTTCCATTTCATGGCCCACCACGGCCTCAAGCTGAGCACGACCACCGAGCATCGCATTGAGCAGGTGCTGCCATCGCTCGCGTCAACGCCTCCGCGGGGCGCGGAGTTGTGGCTCTACCTGAGCCAGATCCTGATCGAGCCGCACGCCGCCGACGCCCTGCGCGCCATGCACTCGCTGCGCCTGCTCACCCTGCTGCTGCCTGAGTTGAAGCTGATTGATGCGCTGGTGGTTCGCGACTTCTATCACCGCTTCACGGTTGACGAGCATTCCTTTCTGGCCATTGAAAGCCTGCACCACACGCGCCAGTCGAAGTCTGAGTGGGACCAGCGCTACGGCCAGATTCTCAGCGAACTCGAGCAACCGGAATTGCTCTACCTTTCGCTGTTGCTGCATGACGTGGGCAAGGGCGCGCCGTCTGACAATCATGTGCTCAAGAGCCTGGAGCTGGCCGAGCCCGCGCTCGATCGCCTGGATTTGAGTCCCAACGATCGGGAGGTCGTCCGCTTCCTCATTGCGAATCATCTGGAAATGTCCGCCGCTTTGCGGCGCGACATTTTCGATCCTGACACAGTGCGCGCCTTTGCCGACAAAATGGGCACGCCGGAGCGGCTGAAGATGCTGTGCCTGCTCACCTACGCTGACATCAAGGCGGTGAACCCGGAGTCGCTGACGCCGTGGAAGGCGGAAGCGGTGTGGCAGCTATACATTTCCACCGCGAATTACCTGAACCGCAGCGTGGATGAACGCCTGCATGTAGATGCTGACAGCGAAAACCTGGCCCGCCTGCGCAGCCTGGCGCCGACTTCCGGCCGGCGGCTGAGAAATTTTCTCGAAGGCCTGCCCACGCGCTATTTGCGGGTTTATCCCGCGGAAGAAGTGCTGCACCACATGGAGATGGCCG
>Ga0335078_10010456_pt1 | contig 13735 bp, 13 predicted proteins | sample Lox_Sample_32_FD_206711 | JGI IMG/M metagenome (GOLD analysis project Ga0335078, IMG submission 206711) | Soil microbial communities from Loxahatchee National Wildlife Refuge, Florida, United States - Lox_Sample_3.2 | ecosystem: Environmental > Terrestrial > Soil > Wetlands | place: USA...
AATCTCATGATCACGAAGCGGGGACGCGCCCCGGGGCCATCGCGGGCGGATAGGCGACATCGCGTAAAAGTGTCGCTATGCCCATATTTAATACCGTGCTTCGTAGCTAAAAGGGAAAGCACCAAAGCCGCGCCGCTAAATATAGTTGCACCCTTGACTCGGCCCGTGACCAGGCATAATCTCGCGGTTGGGGGCAAGCTAAGCACAGCGGAACAACCCCCACATTCCAGGATATGTGCGATTCCTTCCGGGCGGCCCACCCCTGGAGTCATTTACCACGCAGCCTTTATCTGGCTGACCCATGCCCGTGGTATCTGCCTTCGCATGCGCACTAAGGAAGAAGGCGAGTAAATGGCTGCACCAGCGCCGACCCTTAGTTTCGGGGTAACGCCGCTCACCGGTGACGGCATCCCCGCGGAGAACACCGAAGCGTTCCGTATGCTGCTGGATGAGGGCCTGGCCGGCGGCTCCGGCACCGCGAACTACCTGCGGCACATGCTCCAGCTGGCCAGTTTCTCCACGTACCTGAGCAAGAACGGGGAGAGCGCGTTCACCGTCTCCCCTGGACCGGGTGGCGGGGAACAGGCCATCGCGTCGGACGGCGTGACCACGATGAACGTCGGCGTCATCCTCGACCCACCGCCGTCCGGCGCGGCACTGGCCGGCCTCCCGGCCGATCAGCCGCCGGTCCGCGGCATCGCCACCGTCCGGCTCGCCCTGCCCCACCCATTCAACGTGGTGAAGATCGCACAGTTCGCGGTGTCGCTGGCCGAACTCCCGCCCGACTTCGTGCTCACCCAGCAGGTCTGGCAGGCGCTGCTGAAACCGCTGCTGTCCCGGTTCACCAGCTTCCTGCGCAACGCGGTGGACAGCTGGCTGGAGACCGACGTGGGCGAGGACGTGGCCGGGCTGACCGACGCGCTCGACACGGCCACCAGCGAGGTGGCCGATGCCACCGCCGAGGAGACGGCCGAGGTCCTGGTCGAGGAGGAAGTCGTGGCCGAGGTGGCCATCGACCTGAGCGCGGCCGTGCCCGCGCTGGCCGGGCTGGCCGTGCTGCTCGCCATCCCGCTGCTGATCAGCGCGCTGGCCAAGCAGTTCGTGCTGCACATCGAGGTGAACAACCTGACCGACACCGACCTCACCTGGTCGGTCCCGTACACCGATGAGGGCGCGGTCACCGTCCAGCCCGCCAGCAGCGTGCTGCCGAAGATGGGCCGGGCCACCGACAGCTGGGGCGACGAGACCACGGTCCCGGTGGTATTCCAGGCCATTTTCTCATCGATGAACACCAGCGGGTACGAGGGCATTGGGCTGGTCCTGAATCTAAGCCCGGCCGGCTACACCGGCCAGGACACCTGCGCCGTTATCTCGATTCCCTGGCTGGCCGATAACGCCGTCTGGCTCGGCGATCCGGGGCGCACCCCGGATTGGGCCACGATTTACTCCGGGCACAGCGCGCCGACCGGCGCCACCCGGGTTTTCCATGGCAATCAGCATTTCTCCGTGACGCTCGCCATCGACGCGCTGAGCGGACACAACGACGAATACCACTGCGTCGCCCGCATTCAACGTCTCTAGCCTGCCAGGAGGATCTATGACCGGCAGCACACCCGACCCAGCCGATTCGATCACGTTCGCCGTCGAGCCCGACACGTCCGGCTTCCCCGCCGTGGTGGACGCGGCGTTCCGCGCCGCGGTCAGCCAGTCCAAGCTGGGTGGGGACAGCACCCAGCGGTATTTCGACGCGCTGAACCAGACCAGCGACTTCTGGGGCGACCTGGCCAGCGGCGCGATCACGTTCGCGCCCGGGGTCGACCCGGAGGGCAATCCCGTCTTCATGGCCTCCAACGGCAACGTCGAGATGCGGCTGAAAGCCCAGTTCGTGTCCGACGGCGGCAAGCCGGGCGACCTGGTTGGCAACGCCACCGTGGCCACCCGTGACAAGACGCTGGGGGTGTCCTCGTGGACCGCGGTGGCGGTCCGGATCGCCACCATGCCGCTGTATCTCAAGTTCACCGCCGACCTGTTCAGCAAGCTGGTGGTGCCGATCTACCGGAACACCGCACGGGTGCTCACCGACCTGGCCAGCCGGCTGCAGCAGGCCACCAGGACCGAGACCCCCTCGATCGACGCCCTGGCCGAGTCGAGCGAGGTGGTCGAGCAGGAGAGCCAGGTCGTGGACAACGTCGCGGCCGAGGCAGGCGAGGAAGGCCTGGAGTACATGTCCATCGAGTGGGGTGCGGTGGCGCTCGACGTGGCCTGCCTGGCCCCGCTGATGGCACTGCCCATGCTGGCCGAGTTCCTCGGTCACGCGATGACCCACGCCCTCATCGTGCAGAACGTCACCGGCACCGACTTCACCTGGACGCAGACGGTCGTGCACGGAGAGACCGCGATGCAGCCCGGGCAGAACGCGCTGCCTGGCCTCAAGCACGAGTCGGGGGCCGACGGCGACGTCACGCTGTCCTCTTCGGCCGCGTTCCAGACCGTCAACTACACCGACTACGGCGCCATCGGGTACGTGCTGCAACTGCACCCAGCCGACGGCAACCCGGCCGCGACGCTGGTCGTCAGCGTCCCCTGGGAGGGCGACAACACGGTCTGGGCGGGCACCGCGGGTGACCCAGACCAGGCCTACCGGCAGCATAACGTGCCCACCGGCCAGCTGACCACGAAGGCGACGTTCGGCGGCTACACCGTCACGCTGTCGCTCAACAAGCTCAGCGGCAAGACCTACGACAGCTATTACTACTGCTCCACCGCCGTCATCGAGCCCGCCTGAGGAGGCTGGCGAAGGAGGCATCACCATGACCGATCCGGATCAGACTCTCAGCCTGCAGCTCACGCCCATCACCGCGGGATTCGCGCACATCCTGGACGAAAACCTGGAAGCCGCGCTGGACAAGGCGAAACAAGGCGGTGACCCGACCCAGGAATGGTTCGACGCGCAGAACCAGACGGCCGACTTCTGGGGCTGGATAGCCGACCACACCGGACCGGACGACAACCCGTTCGCCCCCGCCGTGGACCCGCAGGGCAACCCGATCCAGATCGCCAGCAACGGCAACGTGGACATGCGCAACGGGGCGTTCTACCGGGGCAACAACCAGCTGGTCACCGCGCCCAAGCCCGGCGACCCACCGCCCATCGTGGGCATCGGCACGGTGCAGACGCACAACACCACCAACGCGATCTCCCGTGATATCTCGTTCGGCCTCGGCCTGGTCGGCATCCCGGGCGGCATCGTGCTCAGCAAGAAGCTGTTCGCCGACCTGCTCAGCCCGGCGTACAAGAACTTCAAGACCCTGCTGACCAAGATGTCCAACCAGTTCAAGCAGGCCACCGAGGTGGAGTCGCCCGACATCGACCCGGACGCCGAAGCCGAGGGGCCGCTTGAGGATGCCACCGGCGAGATCGGCGACACGGGCGGCGAACTGGCCGCGGAGGGCGCCGAGTACCTGACCATCGACTGGGGCAGCGTCGGGCTCGAGGCAGCCGGGCTGGGCGTGATCGCGGCCATCCCGCTGCTCGTCTCGTTCCTGGGGCACAAGATGGTCAACAGCGTGGAGATCCACAACCTGACCGACACCGACTTCTCCTGGGACGTGCTGGCCCAGGTGCACGGCCAGCCGTCCATCATCCCCAAGGAGGACAAGGGCAAGGTCATCCCGAAGATGGACTACAACACCGACTCGTGGGGCGACAAGACCACGGTCAAGGTGGCCTACGCGGCCAACTTCCAGTTCATCAACTCGACCGACTACACCGACATCGGCTACGTGCTCAGCCTCAGCCCGGCTGGGGGCGGCACCACGGCCAAGGCGGTGGTGGCCATCCCGTGGGCCGGCGACAACACCATCTGGGTGGGCCAGTCCAACGACGACCCGAACCAGCTTTACGAGGAGCATTCGCTGCCCGACGGGCGGCTCTCGGTGACGGCGACATTCGGCACATACAAGGTCACCTGGTCGATCAGCAAGCTCAGCGGCGAGACCGAAGGCGCCTACTTCTACGGCGTGCTCGGCCTCGTCGAGAAGGCGTGAGGTGCGGCCATGGGATACGGCGCGTTCATGAACGTGGTCAACAACCGCTCCGAGCCCATCCTGCTGTTCATCACCGACGTCGAGTGCATGTACGACAACGGTGACGAGGGCTCCAACCTGTCGCTGTTCAACAACGCCAAGGTGGCCGGGACATCGTCGCTGCCGCCCAGCGGGACCCAGTACATCGAGGCCAAGGCCAGCGGCAGCTGCGCCTTCAACGACTCCGCGTTCACCGTGAAGATCGAAGACTCCAGCACGCAGAACATCATCGGCCACGTCGCGTTCGACGATCCCGGCCAGAACTGGACCTACAAGAACGACAACGAAGATGTCATCGACGTCTACTGCAACAACAGCGGCGCTCAGGCCCGCATCACGGTGACCGTCGAAGCCACCTAAAATCGGCATGCCTAACGCCAGCACCTGGCACTGCCGCCGCCTGGCTACCCGGGCGGCGGCTGGCTTTGTTCAGATTTGGTTCAGCAGCCGCTGCGCGCGACCTGGCCTTTACGTCCAGCCCGTAGCATGTGACCTGCGCATCAGCCGGATCGGAAGGCTCCCATGTCTCACATGACGTACCTCGAGGCTGCCGTGGTCGGCCTGGTGCAGGGGGTAACCGAGCTTTTCCCGGTGTCCAGCCTGGGGCACAACGTGCTGATCCCCGCCCTGATCGGCGGCAGCTGGGCCAGCGACCTGAACGTGGCCAAACCGGAGTCCCCCTACCTGGCCTTCATCGTCGGGCTGCACGTGGCCACCGCGCTGGCCCTGCTCATCTACTTCTGGCGGGACTGGACCCGGATCATCGGCGGCTTCCTCAGCTCGATCCGCGACCGGCGGGTGGAAACACGCGACCAGCGCCTCGCCTGGATGATCATCCTGGCCACCATCCCGGTCGGCATCGTCGGCCTGGTCGCCGAGCACCCGTTCCGGGTGATCTTCGGCAAGCCGATCGCAGCGGCGATCTTCCTCATGGTGAACGGCGTGATCCTGTACTGCGGCGAAAAATTCCGCCCGCGGGCCTCGGTGCAGGCGGATGAGGTGGTCATCCAGGAATGGGACGAGTCGATAGCTCGCGGCGGCGCGGGCAGCACGGCCAGTGCGGCAGCTCACGCCGCTGGCCACCAGGCCGTCCGCCAGGAGGAGATCGCGCTCGCCATCCAGGCCGATGAGCGGCTGTCCCGGCTCGGTTACGCCCAGGCCGTGCTCATCGGCTCGGCGCAGATCCTGGCCCTGCTCGCGGGCATCAGCCGCAGCGGCGTCACGATGGTGGCGGGCATGTTCCGGGGCCTGTCCCGCGAAGACGCCGCCCGGTTCGCCTTTCTGCTCGCCACTCCGGTCATCCTGGCGGCCGGCGTGCTCAAAATCCCTGACCTGCTGGGCCCGCTGGGCAACGGCGTCCGCGGCCAGATCCTGCTGGGCAGTGTGCTGTCCGGCCTCGGGGCCTACGTTTCGGTGCGTTTCCTGATGAAGTATTTCCAGACGCGCACGCTGACCCCGTTCGCCATCTACTGTTTCGTAGTTGGGCTGGGCAGTGTCATCTACCTGGGCCTGATCAAGTAAGGTTGCGAGCCCGGCTGCCCGGACCGGCGGACTGGAAAGGCCTTCATGTCGCACATCACGTACCTCGAGGCTGCCGTCGTCGGCCTGATCCAGGGCGTATCTGAGCTGTTCCCGGTGTCCAGCCTGGGGCATAACGTGCTGTTGCCCGCCCTGATCGGCGGCAGCTGGGCCAGCGACCTGAACGTATCTGAGGCGTCCTCGCCGTACCTAGCCTTCATCGTCGGCATGCACGTGGCCACCGCGCTGGCCCTGCTCATCTACTTCTGGCGCGACTGGGTCCGGATCATCGGCGGGTTCTTCAGCTCGATCCGGTACCGCCAGGTGCAGACCCGGGACCAGAAGCTGGCCTGGATGATCATCCTGGCCACGATCCCGGTCGGCCTGGTCGGCGTGGTCGCGGACAAGCCGTTTCGTGAGATCTTCGGCAAGCCCATCGTGGCCGGGGTCTTCCTGATCATCAACGGGATCATCCTGTACTGCGGGGAGAAGTTCCGGCCGCGCGCCTCGATCCAGGCCGACCAGGCTGTGGCCGCCCAGCGGGACCGGGAACTGGTGCCGGCGGCCGGATACCAGCAGGCCCCATCCGGGTATCCGGATGGGGCGCCTGGTTACGGGCCGCAGGACCCGTATCAGGCCCTGTACCAGCCGCGTGAGGCGCCCTACCGGCCGGGACCGCCCGCGCCGCCCCGGGCGCCAGGCCAGGCCAGGCAGGCCAGGCACCGGCAGGTCTCCAGTCACCAGGCGCTGCGCGAGGAGGAACTGGCCCAGGCGCTCTCCGCGGACGAGCGGCTGGTCGGGATGGGTTACCTGAAGGCCGTCACCATCGGGGCGGCGCAGATCCTGGCCCTGCTGGCCGGGATCAGCCGGGACGGCGTCACCATGGTGGCGGGCATGGGCCGGGGGCTGTCGCGGGAGGATGCGGCCCGGTTCGCGTTCCTGCTGGCCACCCCAGTCATCCTGGCGGCTGGGGTGCTGGAACTGCCCAAGCTGACCGGCCCGCTGGGAAACGGCATCCACGGGCAGATTCTGGTCGGCAGCGTGCTGTCCTTCGTCGGCGCCTACCTGTCGGTGCGCTTCCTGATGAAGTACTTCCAGACCCGGACGCTGACCCCGTTCGCCATCTACTGCTTCGTGTTCGGCCTGCTCAGCGTCCTCTACCTGGGCTTCATCAAATAGAAGCCCACCCGCCACACCTGTCCCAGCCACCTGCCAGGCGCCGGCCTGGGGCGGCGCCCCAGGCGGGGGTGAGCCGGCCTGGTGCGGCCGCGTTACTCGCCGCGGGAGCGGCGGGCGCGGACCCGGGCGCGGTCCTTGGCGTCCAGGATCACCTTGCGCAGCCGGACCGTGGCCGGGGTGACCTCGGCGCACTCGTCGCTGGCGCAGAACTCCAGGGCCTGCTCCAGGCTGAGCGCCCGCGGCGGCACCAGCCGCTCCAGCTCTTCCCCGGTGGACTGCCGCACGTTGGTCAGCTTGCGCTCCCGGGTGATGTTCACGTCCATATCGTCGGAGCGGGAGTTCTCCCCGACGATCATCCCCTCGTACACCTCGGTGCCCGGCCCGACGAACAACGTGCCCCGTTCCTGCAGCGAGAACATGGCGTAGGCGGTGGCCGCCCCGGACCGGTCGGCCACCAGCGATCCGGTCGGCCGCATCCGCATGTCACCGGACCACGGCTCGTACCCCTCGAACACGTGGTGTGCGATGCCGGTGCCCCGGGTGTCGGTGAGGAACTGGGTGCGGAAGCCGATCAGGCCGCGGGCGGGCACGATGAAGTCCAGCCGCACCCAGCCGGTGCCGTGGTTGGTCATGTGCTCCATCCGGCCCTTGCGCAGGGCCAGCAGCGAGGTGACCGCGCCCAGGTATTCCTCGGGCACGTCCACGGTGAGCCGCTCCACCGGCTCGTGCAGCCGGCCGTCTACCTCGCGGGTGACCACTGTGGGGCGGCCCACGGTCAGCTCGTAGCCCTCCCGGCGCATCGTCTCGACCAGCACGGCCAGGGCCAGTTCGCCGCGGCCCTGCACTTCCCAGGTGTCCGGCCGCTCGGTGGCCAGCACCCGGAGCGAGACGTTGCCGACCAGTTCGCGGTCCAGGCGGTCCTTCACCATTCGCGCGGTGACTTTGGTTTTTTCCCGGGGGGTTCCGGGGGGTCGCCCCCCCGGGCTAGCAGAGCCGCGGCCGACCAGGGGCGAGCTGTTCACCCCGATCGTCATCGAGATGGCCGGCTCGTCCACGGTGATCAGCGGGAGCGGCCGCGGGTCGTCCGGATCGGCCAGCGTCTCACCGATCATGATCTCCGGGATGCCCGCCACCGCGATGATGTCACCCGGGCCCGCGCTCTGCGTGGGCACCCGGTCCAGCGCCTCGGTCCTGAACAGCTCGGCGATCTTGACCTTCTCGATCGAGCCGTCCCGGCGGCACCAGGCCACCTGCTGGCCCTTGGTGATCTCACCGGACTCCACCCGGCACAGCGCGATCCGGCCCAGGTAGGCGGAGGCGTCCAGGTTGGTGACGTGGGCCCGCAGCGGCTCGGCCGGATCGTAGGACGGGGCCGGCACGGTGTCCCGCAGGACGGTGAACAGTGGCTCCAGGTCCGGCGAGTCGGGCAGCGTGCCGTCCGCGGGACGGGTCAGCGAGGCCTGGCCCGCCCGGGCCGAGGCGTAGACGATCGGGAACTCGATCTGCTCCTCGGTGGCATCCAGGTCGAGGAACAGCTCGTAAGTAGCGTCCACCACATCCGCGATCCGGGCGTCAGGCCGGTCCACCTTGTTGATCACCAGGATGACGGGCAGATTGGCTTCCAGGGTCTTGCGCAGCACGAAGCGGGTCTGCGGCAACGGGCCCTCGCTGGCGTCCACCAGCAGCAGCACGCCGTCCACCATGGACAGGCCGCGTTCTACCTCGCCGCCGAAGTCGGCGTGCCCCGGGGTGTCCACGATGTTGATGGTCAGCCCGCCGTGCGCCACCGCGGTGTTCTTGGCCAGGATCGTGATGCCCTTTTCCCGTTCCAGGTCCCCGGAGTCGAGCACCCGGTCGGCGACCTGGGCGCCAGCCCGGAACGCGCCGGACTGCCAGAGCATGGCATCGACCAGCGTGGTCTTGCCGTGGTCGACGTGCGCCACGATGGCCACGTTGCGCAATTCATCACGGGTGGCGAGCTGGGCCTGACGTACGGGCATACGGAATCTCATCTGCTTGATGGCTTGGGCTGCCGCGCAGGTCGGCGCGGCGTTTTCCATTGTATCCGGGCGGCTCGCCCACCCCGGTGCGCCGCCTTACCCCGGGCCAGCACCAGAGATAAGGCATTCGCCCAATGCGGGCCGGCCCACCTTACGGCGAACCTCGATAGTGCCGCGCCACGACTGGTGGCCAGCATCGAGGAGGATTTGTGCATCCGGTGATCCAAACCGCAATCGCCGCCCAGCGCATCAGGGACCTGCAAGCCGAGGCGGCCCGCACGGCCCGCGCCCGGGCCGCCCGGCAAGCCAGGTCTCCGCGCCTAGCCTGGCTCTTTGACCTGGCCGACCGGCACGCGGCCGACCGTGTGGCCGGGACAGCCGCAGATTTCTGCTGCCCGGGCTACCTGCTGACCGGCCAGTGCGCGGCGCACACCGGGGCGCGCCGCGAGGCGGCCGGGAGCGGGCGGGCTTCTTGAGCTGCTCTTAGCCGGCTCTTAACCTGTCATCCGGTCTGATGTCATCCCATGCGCGACCGATATCCCCCACGTGGGCCGGCCCAGGAATGGCCGGCGATCAGCCCCGCCCGGCCAGAAGCACCCCCATCCAGTGAACACACGCTGCGGCTCAGCCCAGACGCCGGTGGCCAGCCCGATGGCCATTCCCGGGCCGATGGGCTGCGCCGCCTGTCCCGGCTGACCTGGCGCAGCACCCAGCTCAGCGCGATCGCCGCCGCCGCGCTCGGTGCGGTGGGCCTCGGCCTGCTGCTGCTCAGCGTGGCGGTGGCCGATCAGCTGGCCCGCTCCCTGGTGCGGACGCTGGGTGCGCTGGCTCGCGCGTCCGACCTGCTCGCCACGGGGAACCTCGGTGCCCGCGCGGCGCTGGCCGGCCCGCCGGAGATGCGCCAGGTGAGCACCGGGCTGAACCGGCTGGCCGCGCGGATCGGGATCTGCTGGCCCCATGAGCGGGAGACCGCGGCCGATTTGTCGCACCGGCTGCGTACCCCCCTGACCGCGCTGCGCATCGACGCCGAATCGCCGCACGACCCCCGGGAACGAACCCAGCTGGTCAGCGACGTGGACGGGCTGCAGCGCACGGTGGATGAGATTATCCGGGAGGCCCGCCGGCCGTCCGGCGCCAGCACCGTGGCCGGCTGCGACGCCAGCGCCGTGATCGCTGAACGGGCCGCGTTCTGGCGGCCGCTGCTGACGACCAGGACCGGCGGCTGACCGTGGACATCGCCGCTGGCCCGGTCGAAGTGCGGGTATCCCGGGATGACCTCGCCGCGTGCGCGGACATCCTGCTGGAGAACGTCTTCGCGCATACTGCGGAAGGAGTGGCGTTCACCATCCGGGTCAGCCGCCGGGCCGGGGGTGGCGCCTGGCTGGTGGTGGCCGACGCGGGCGCCGGTTTCGCCGACCCGGACGCGGCCCGCCGGGGCAGGTCCAGTGCGGGTTCCACCGGCCTGGGTCTGGACACCGCCCGGCGCATCGCCGAAGCATCCGGCGGCATCGCCGGGTCAGGCCGCAGCTGATCCGCCGCCGGCCGCCGGCCAGCCTGCCCAGGGCGTGGACTTAGCCACCCATCACGCCTTAGCCCGACGCCTGGCGCAGAGATAAGGCGTTCGCCCAATGTGACGGCCACCCCCTTAGCAGCAAGCTGAATGCTGTACGGCCGTGACCACGGCCGCAGGCCGAGGAGGACACCATGCATTCAGCGATAGGCGCGGCAGTCGCCGCCCAGCACGTCAAGGACATGCTGGATCAGGCCGCGCAGGACCACCGGGCCGCCGCCGTCCGGCGCGCCCGCCGGGCACGGTCCACCGGCCGGCCAGTGTCGGCTGGCCAGCCCCGGACCACCGGGCACGGCGCCACGACCGCCCCGTGCTAGCCAGCACGGTGCTAGCGCTGACCGCCCCCTCATGCTGACCTGCCCCGGTGACCCCTCCCCGGGGCAGGTCGGTCAGGTCACGGCGTCGAGCACCCGGACCGGGTCGCCGATCCGGATGGCGCCGGTCGCATCGGGGATCAGGTTCTGGCCGAACACCAGCTGCTGGCCGAACCGGCGGCGCCGCCCCAGCATGGCCAGCGGCTGCCGCCCCCGCTCCGCGGTCTGCTGGTCGATCGTGGTGACCACGCAGCGCCCGCACGGTTTGGCCACCCGGAACGGCACCGGCCCAATCTGGATGCGCCGCCAGCCATCCTCAGCCCACGGCGCCGCCCCGGCCACGACCACACTCGGCCGGAACCGGGTCATCGGCACGGCCGGCTGGGCGTCCTCGATCAGCCACCGGCCCAGCTCGTCCAGCGAGCCCATGCTGGTGAGCAGCAACGGGTAGCCGTCAGCGAAGCTCACCCGGTCCCCGGGCGCACCGAACTCCGGATCCACCTGGCGGCGGGTTGGGTCGTCCAGGTGCACCAGGCGAACCGGCCGGCCGAGATAGCCGGAGAACCACGCGTCGGGCTGGTGTCCTGCGGCGGCCGCGCGGACCTTGGACTGCCACACCCTGACCCACAGCATCTCCGCGCCGTGAGCCTCCGCCGGGGGGACCACGGGCAGCGGTGGCTGCCCGGGCGCCGACAGGTGCAGGTTTCCGGCGGCGTCGTATTGCGCGCCGACCAGGGCCAGCGTCGGCTCGGCCCGCTGGGTGATGAACTGGCCGTCCGGGTCGGTCACCAGCCAGCGACGGTCACCGGCCAGCCCGCACGGCTGGACCTCCGCCTCGGCCAGGTCGACGGCCCGGCCAGCTTTGACCGGGTAGATGTGTATCGAGGCAACAGTCGCTGGTCCGGCCGGATCCATCGCAGCCCGGTCTCCCTCGGTCGCGTAGGCCCCGCCAGGATATCAGCGTGGCTGGTCTGGGCCCGATTGGGAACACATATTCGATATTTGCTACTGTGGTGGGGTGGCAGAGTACGTTCCGCCGGGCTGGCCGGCCGGGGTGCACCCGCCGGGCGGGCCAGATTTCGAGACCACCGCGGTGGCCTGGCTGCTTGACGTGGTCCCCCCGGACTACCGGCTGTACGGCGTGCTGCGGCGGCACCCGATCGCGCTGGCCACCATGGCCAAGCATCATCTGGATGCTTGCGTGCGCGGGGCCCGCGAGGGCTACCGCAGCACCCGGACCGAGCTAGGCGGGGCGCTGCCCGCGGCCGGGGTGGACGCGGTCCTGGAGGCGTACCGCGCCGAAGGACGCCGGCTGGTGGCCGCCGCGCAGGCTGCCGACCTGATCGGACGGGCCCTTCGGGGTGAGGTGTTCCGGCCCAAGCTGCGCGAGGGCTGAGGCCTCAGCTTTCGGCCCGCAGGACCAGCACGGCCATGCCGTCGGCGGCCGGGCGGCCGCCGAAGCCGCGGACCTCCTCGTGCACCTTGGACGCCGCTACCTCGGCGGTGAGCCCGGCGCAGCCCGCCAGCAGCCGGGCCAGGCCGTCGTCGTCATCGAGCAGCCGGTCCCCGTCCCGCCGCCGGGTCACCCCATCGGTGACACCGAGCAGCAGGTCGCCGGGGCCCAGCCGGATCTGCTGCGCGGCGAAGGTCAGCCCGTCGATCACCCCGAGCACCGGCTGCGGCGCCGCCGCGGGTTCCGGAGCGGCACCCGAGACCCGCAGCAGCAGCGGCAGCGGCTGCCCGGCGCAGGCCAGTGACACCGGCACCGCGCCGTCGGGCTCGGCCGCGCTGATCTCCCCGTGCACCAGCGTCAGGAACGTGCCGGGCACCCGTTCGTCCAGGATGAGCTGGTTGAGCCGGTCCAGCACCGCGGGGATGCCGAGCCCGTCCGCGGCCAGGATGCGCAGCGTGTTCCGGGCCAGCGAGGTCACGGCCAGGGTGGCCGGGCCGGTGCCGCACACCTCACCGACCGCGAACCGCCACCGCCCGGGCCCGGCCGGGAACACATCGCAGAAGTCGCCGCCCGCCGCGGCCGCGGTCCCAGCCTCCGGCAGGTCGTGCGCCACGGCCAGCTCCACCCCGGGCACCCGGGGCAGCTCGGCGGGCAGCAGCACGGCCCGCAGCGCCTGGCCGGCCGCTTGCTGCTGAGCCGCCAGCCGGGCATTCTCCAGCGCCAGCGCGATCCGGCCGGCCAGGTCCTCGGCCAGGCTGAGCACCTCACGGGACGGCCGCCCGGGGTGCGGGCCGCCCAGCACCAGCAGCCCACCCGCGCCACCCGGGGTGGCCAGCGGGAAGCACCACGCGCCGCGGGCGGCCAGCTCCACGACCCCCGCGGGCCCGCCCGCCGGGCCGTCGCTGGCCAGGTCCCAGTACTGGGCCGCACGGGACCGCACTGGGCCGCCTGGCCGTCCTCCGGCTTGGCTCCCGCGATGGGCCGCGTCGTGGGCCGTGGCGGCCGGCCACGGCGCGCCGGCCCGTACACGCTCCAGCAGCCAGCCCAGCGCGGCCGCCTGCCGCTCATCGGCGTGCCGGGCGGCCAGCACGGTCAGCTGTGCGTCCGGGCCTGCGGTCAGCACCGCGCACCACTCGGCCAGCCGGGGCACCGCCACCTGCCCGGCCAGGGCCAGGATCCGGTTCGCGTCCAGCGGGCCGGCCAGCAGCTCACTGGCCTCGGCCAGCACGTCGATCCGGGCCCGCCGGGCCCGTTCAAGACCGGCCAGCCGGGCCCGCTCCAGCGCCGCGGCCATGCTGTCGGCCAGCTGCTGCAGGCGCTGCACGTCGGTATCGCCGAACCGGCCGGGCAGCACCGCGGCCACCGCCAGCACCCCGGTCACCCGGCCGTCCACGATGAACGGCACGGTGGCCACCGACGGGGCGGTACGCAGCAGCGCGGCCGGGCTGATCCCGGTCGCGGCGCGCACCGAAAGATCCCCGTCCTCGTCCGCCACCAGGGCATAGGCCGCGTCACCGGCCACGATGACCCGGGCCGAGCCGACGGCCTGGCGCAGGAGGTCGTCGTAGGAGGGCTCCACGGCGAGCTGGCCCGCCGCGGCCGGGCTGGCCGCCCGC
>Ga0335078_10010457_pt1 | contig 13735 bp, 10 predicted proteins | sample Lox_Sample_32_FD_206711 | JGI IMG/M metagenome (GOLD analysis project Ga0335078, IMG submission 206711) | Soil microbial communities from Loxahatchee National Wildlife Refuge, Florida, United States - Lox_Sample_3.2 | ecosystem: Environmental > Terrestrial > Soil > Wetlands | place: USA...
CTCTCGGGTCTCGAGGCTGCCGCTGAGGCGCACACATCGTTCGGTGCGGGCGCCTGCTTGCGTCAGGCCGCCGTCCGGACCGCTCAGCCGCGCAAGGGCGCCGTCACGTTTGCGCGCCCGCGCGCCTCCTGGGCCAGCGGCGTCTTCGGGCAGCACCAGCCGGCTGCCGGCCTGGCCGCCGCGTTCGGACAGCCCAACCCGTACAAGCCGAACCTGTACACGACCCGTATCGCCGCGATGAGCGGCGGCGCAAAGGGTCCGCATCCGGCGAGGGAACCGGAACCGGTCTAGAAATAGACCGGCCAAGAGCCCCTCAAGGCCGCGGACCCGAAACCGGGTCCGCGGCCTTCGTCATGCGAGGCCACCGTTTTGTCAGACGTGTGAGAGACCGTAGACGAGTAGATGAGAGGGGATGGCTCCGATGCATCGGCCCGTCACCACCGCCGTCCTAGTGGACGAGGCGGGGTTCGAGGCGGTATCCGAGCAGGTCACGGCTTCAGGAAGAGCAGCCCCGGCCCAGGTGGCCGGGGTGGCTGTCCCGCTGACCGTGGCGTCGAGCGGCCACGTGCTTCCGTGCACGGAGGACCCGGACCTGTTCTTCGCCGAGTCCCCCCAGGACGTGGAGTGCGCCAAGGACCTGTGCCGGGACTGCCCGGCGCGCCTGGCGTGCCTCGCCGGGGCGCTTGAGCGCCGGGAGCCCTGGGGAGTATGGGGCGGCGAGCTGTTCCTGCGCGGCGAGATCATTCCGCGGAAGCGTCCGCGCGGACGACCCAGGAAGCACGAGGTGGCGGCCTGACCGGGCGCGGCCCGCGATCACGGAGAACTTCGGAACGGTGGTGGAGGAAAATGCTTCAGCTTCAAGAAGAACTGGCTAGAGACCGACAACGGACCCTGCTGGCGACGGCTGGGTCGGAGCGCCAGGCGCGACGGGCACAGGCGCTCAGCCGGGCCGCCCGCCGGGCCGAGCGGGCCGAGCGCAAGCTGATCCGCTCGCTGAACGAGGCCCTGCGCCTGGGTGGCGAGCTGGCCGCCGAGCGTGACGAGGTGGCCACCGAGCACGGCGCGGTGGCCACCGAGCCGGGCTCACTAGTCCGGTACTGATGATCGCTGGGGCCCGGGAAGCTCAGCCTTCCCGGGCCCTTGCGCTGCCCGGACCGTGCGGGTCAGCCTTTCGGGCTGGTTGCGTCGGCCCTGGCGTCGTCAGGGTCATCGCGGCCGAGGGTGGCGGCCGCGCCGCTGCGGCCCTCGGTCGCGCCGTTCAGGATCCCGGCGGTGCCGTTCAGGTTCGGGGCCGTGTCGTCCAGGTCTGCGGTCGCGCCGTTCAGGTTCGGGGCTTCGCCGTTCAGGTTCGGGGCCGTGTCGTCCAGGTTCACGGTCGCGCCATCCAGCTCCGCGGTCGCGCCGCTGCGGTCCTCGGCCGGGGGGACGTCCTGATCCGGGACGGGATCTAGCGGGTCGGTATAACTGGGCATCCACTTGATCACCTCGGCGCGGAACTGGCCCTCGCACTCGAGCTGGCACAGCACCCCGATCCCCGCCGTGGAGACGCGGTGGATCAGGACATACGAAGGCGGCAGGTTGAGACGGCGGCTGATGGCGGCCGACCTCATGTCGGTGACCCGGGACGCCTCTTCCCGCAGCCACTCCCGGGTGAACTTGAAGGTCTCCACGCGGGACGGTTCGGCCAGCGGCGCCAGGTAGGCGTGGAGAGCGTCGAGGTCGACGGTGACGCCTTCCTTCAGGAACCCGTGCACGCGCAGCTCATGCTCCACGGTCTGGATGTCGCGGTCCTCGTGCATAAGGCGCAGGAGCTTGCCGAAGAACGGAGGAAATCCGTCCGGGAGCCGGTCCACCGCGCCGAAGTCGAGGATGCCGAGCCGGCCGTCGTCAAGCAGCCGGAAGTTGCCGGGGTGCGGGTCCGCGTGCAGCAAGCCTGCCCGCGATGGCCCGGAGAACAAGAACCGGACCAGCAGGAGGCCGGCCTGGTTCCGCTCCTCGGTGCTCCCCTCAGCGATGATCCTCGACAGCGGCGTGCCGTCCATCCACTCGCTGACCAGGACACGGTCGGTCGCGGCGACGACATGCGGGACGAAGAACTCGGGGTCATCTGCGTAGGCGCGGGCGAACGCCTCCTGAGAGGCGGCCTCGAGCTGGTAGTCGAGTTCTTCGGCCACCCGCTTGCGCAGCTCGTCGAGCAGCGGCTTGACGTCGAGACCGGGCATCAGCACGCTGAAGAGCCGGGCAAGCCGGCTGAGCTGGGTGAAGTCGCTGATCAGTGCCTTCCCGGCCCCCGGGTACTGGATCTTCACCGCGACCTGCCGGCCGTCGTGCCAGGTCGCGCGGTGCACCTGGCCGATGGAGGCGGCCGCGGCCGGGCTGTCGTCGAAGTCGGCGAAATTGTCCCGCCAGTCGTCGCCCAGGTCGGCCACCAGTACCTTGTGCACGGTGCTCGCGGGCAGCGGCGGCGCGGAATCCTGAAGCCTGGTCAAGGTGGCCCGGTAGGGCCCGGCTATCTCGGCGGGCAGCGCTGCTTCGAAGATAGACAGGGCCTGCCCGAGCTTCAGCGCTCCGCCCTTGAGCTCCCCGAGAACCCTGAAGATCTGCTCTGCGGTCCGCTGCTGGATCTCGTTGGCGACGAGTTCGGCCGGGCGGCCGCCCAGGCGCTTGCCCAGCCCCCACGCGGTCCGGCCGGCCAGGCCGACCGGGAGCGTAGCGAGCTTCGCCGTGCGGGTCACGGCGCGCCGTGGAAGATCGCTCACTGGGCTTCCCCGTGAACCGCGAACCTCAACTCGTGCTCCCTTCTGCCCGGGCGGGCCGGGATCCCGGGCCTTGAGGACCGGGAGGATGCCAAGATCCTATTCTTCGTGACTGAAGGTGGTGCTACCACACGTGCAGTCTCGATGCCGCGGCCAGGTTCTGCGGCGCCACTGCCATCCGGGCAGGACGAGCTCCAGGGTGCCGTTGGTGACGGCCCCGGCTGCGGCGGCCCGGTCGGTGAAGTCCAGCACCTGCGCGGCGGCCTGCGCTGCCACGGCCGCGGCGAGCGTCGCGTCGCAGGCCAGGGGATCTGGCTTGCGCCCGGCCAGCTGAGCGAGGATCAGCGGCCAGGCCGGGTCCCGGTCGGTCCGAGTCAAGTCTAGGCACCTCAGGCACGCGGTACGGCCGGGGAACACCAGCGGTCCCACGACGCCGATGGCCTCGTCCGCCGATGCGGCCAGGTGCGGTATCTGCTCGTGCATGAGGCTGGCCCGAAGCTCCGGGGGATGCCGGCCGATCAGGACGGCAAGGTCGGGCCGGGCCGGGCTGGCGTCCGGCGGGTCCGCGTGCGTCACCCCGCCGATGCCGGACGTCGTCAGGAGGCCGGCGAGGCCGGCTCCGACCCTTCCGCCGCCGTGAATGCGGATCCGCGCGGCCAGCCTGCGCGCCAGGGTGCGCGCGCCACCGTCGCCGTCCCGGCGGGCCAGGGACGCAGTGGCCAGTTCCGCGGCCAGCCGGGACCGCTGCGGCGGGGAGAGTACCCGTAACGTGCCGGCCGGGAAGTCATCGAGCGCGCCCGCCGTCGCCAGCAGGGCCAGCACCCGCTCGGCGGCGTCCGCCGGGACGCCGCGATCGATCGCGGCCCTGATGACCTGCGCCCGGTCGCGGCTCCCGTCGAGGAGGCCGATCACCCCGGCGATGCCGGTCATGCCGGTCAGCGCCACCGCCCGGCGCGGGTCGATCCCGATCTGCAGCGTGTCGCGATCTCGCCACACCGGCAGCAACCCCGCTTTCAGCGCTGGTCTCACATACCTCAGCGTGACAGGCAATACCGACAATTACGATACGGGACCTCGCCGGCCGGGGCCCCCGGGTGGCTGGGTGAAGGCCGGGGGCCCCGCGGTGATGGCCGGACGATGGCCGGGGCCCCCGGGCGCCGGAACTCCCGCGGCGAGCTGCCGCTCGCTCCGCTGCGCGCCGTTGCCCCCTTCCCCAGAAGCGACGTGCGACCTGTAAGCCCGGGGACTCCCGCCAGTCGAAGCTAGGCCCGGCGCGATGAGCGGTCAATACGTCCCTGTGGATGGCGCTGTGGACAACGTGGGGAGAGAGCGGAGTGTCGCTGTGGACGCCGGTGGAACAGCCCTGTGCAGTTTCTGATCGGGAGATAGATCGCAACGGGCGTACCAGCCAGGACACCGTCCACCGCCTGTGGACGTGAGATTGTCGGGGCCGCCCGGCCGCCGGATCCCGCCACCCGGGCCCGCTGGCCATCGGCGAGGGCGGCGACTTCCATGATCGCGGTGGATTCGGCGCAAATGTCGTATCCAATCAACCGCGATCATGAAGACCGGACGATGGGCGGCGCGGGCTAGGCGTCGCCTGGGGAGCCGTCGTCCCCGGACGGGCCGCCCGCGCCGTCCGTACCGCCTGTGCCCCCCTCGCCTTCCGCGCCGGGATCGGTCTTGTCGCCGGCGTCCGGGCTGCTCTCCGATTCCAGGACGGAGATGTCGAGTTCGGGGCGGCCACGGACGAAGCCGTCCGGGTCGTCGAAGTCGTCCGCGGTGGGCAGCAGGTCGGGATGAGCCCAGACCGCGTCGCGGCCGTCGATGCCGCGGGCATCGGTCAGCCCGCGCCAGATCGCGGCCGCCTCGCGGAGCCTGCGCGGCCGCAACTCCAGCCCGACCAGCGTCGCGAACGTGCGCTCGGCGGGACCGCCGCTGGCCCGGCGCCGCCTGATCGCCTCGGCGAGCGCGTCGGCCTGCGGCAGCCGGTGACCGGCCGCCGCGTCGACCACGGTCGCGACCCATCCCTCGACCAGGGCCAGGACCGTCTCCAGCCGCGCCAGCGCGGCTTTTTGCTGCTCGGTGTCCTCGGGCTGGAACAGCGCGGCACCGGTCAGCGCCTCGTTCAGCGCCTCCGGGTTGGAGGGGTCGATCTGCGGCATGGCCTCCCGCAGCGCGTTGGCGTCCACGGTGATGCCCCGCGCGTAGTCCTCCACCGCCCCTAGCAGGCGGGCTCGCAGCCAGGGCACGTGGGCGAATAGCCGGTGGTGCGCCGCCTCGCGCAGCGCGAGGAACAGCCGGACCTCGTCGTCGTCGACGGACAGCCCCTGCCCGAAGGCCTTGACCCCGGCCGGCAGCAGCGCGGCCGTGCCGGCGGGCCCGAGCGGCAGGCCGACGTCGGTGGAGCTCACCACCTCCTCGGCCAGCGCGCCTACCGCGGCCCCGGTCTGGCCGCCGACCATCATCCCGCCGATCCGGCGCATCATCTGGCCGAGCCCGCCGAGCGCCCCGAGTCCCCCGGTGAAGGCGCTCATCGCGGACCGCATCTCGGGCGGGAGCTCCTCGGCCAGTTCCTCGGGGTCCTCGGCCAGCATCCCGCCCATCGCGTCGACCGCCCGGGCCGCGATGGGGTCGCACAGCTTCGACCAGACCGGCAGGGTCGCCTCCACCCATTCCGACCGGCTCCACGCCTGCGTGACGCGGATCCCGGTCGGCAGGGTGGTGGTGTCCTCCAGCCACAGGTCGGCCGTGCGGAGGGCCTCAACGGTCTTGCGCCGGTCGATGTCCAGCACGCTCGGATCACCCTTGGCGGCGACGGTCTGCCGCGCGACGTTCTTGGCCAGGTCCCAGTTGACCGGGCCACCCTGCCAGGACATCAGGTCGGCGAACTGCCGGAGGGCGTCGGCGAACTGCTGCGGGTCGCCCAGCGGGCCGAGCGGCCCCAGCGGCCCGGCTGGCCCCCCGGGGCCGCCCTGGCCCCGGCCCGCGCCGCCGCCTCCTCCCGGGACATTCGGCGTGTTTCCCGAATCGCCTGAATCCCGGTCTCGGTCGCCGGGCAGGCCAAAGCCAAAGGGAGGATCAGTCATCTCCACTGCCTCTCGGGCAGGATGGAAGGGTCCACATCCGCCACGTTATCCGGGAGCACGTCGTGGTGAGCAATCGAGATGCCAGGTTCGCCAACGGCGCAGCCGGGGCAGCCGGTCGTCAGGCCATGGACCACCGATGAGCCGCCGCGAACCGCGCGGCGGGCCGGCCACGGACGGCGGCCGGGGCGCCAGGGACCGGGAAGAGCGCGGGCGCGGTCCGGTGGTGGCCGTGACCGGGGCGGCCAGCGGCCTCGGCCACGCGCTCACGGCCAGGCTGGCGGCGTCGGCCAGGATCGGCCGGGTGATCGCCATCGACGGGCACCGGGGCGATGCCACCGGCGTGACCTGGCGGGTGGTCGACATCCGCGACCCGGCGCTGGCCGGCCGGCTGGCCGGGGTGGACGTCGTCGTGCACACGGACCTCGACCTGGCCCCCGATTCCGACCAGCGGTCGCGCCGGGCGTTCAACGTCCGCGGCGCACAGACCGTGCTGACCGCGGCGGCCGCGGGCCGGGTCGGGCGGGTCGTGCTGGTGACCAGCGCGATGGTGTACGGGGCTCGGCCCGACAACCCGGTCCCGCTGGAGGAAATCGCGCCGCTGGGCGCCGACCCGGACGGCAGCGTGGTCGGGGACCTGCTGGAGATCGAGCACCTGGCGCAGCGGTCCCCGCAGGCCAACCCGGGCATGGACATCACGGTCGTCAGGCCGGCCGCGCTGGTCGGCGAGGGCGTGGACACCCTGATCACCCGCCATTTCGAGGCGCCGCGGCTGCTGGCCGTGAAGGGCTGCGCCCCGCGCTGGCAGTTCTGCCATCTCGACGACCTGGTCTCCGCGCTCGAGCTGGCCGCGGCGGGCGAGGTGACCGGCAAGTTCGCGGTCGGCTGTGACGGGTGGCTGGAGCAGGAGCAGGTGGAAGAGCTGTCCGGGCTGCGCCGGATCGAGCTGCCGGCCGGCCTGACGTTCGGCACCGTGCAGCGGCTGCACCGGGCCGGGATAACCCCGGCACTCGTGACCGACCTGCACTTCGTCGTGTACCCGTGGGTCGTCGACGCGGTGACCTTGCGGGAGGCGGGCTGGAAGCCCGCGTTCGACAACGAGACCGCGCTGCAGGTCCTGCTCGATCAGCGTGGCGGGCACCACGCGGTGGCGGGCCGCCGGCTGGACAGGAAGGACGCGACGATCACCGCCGCGGGCGCCACGGTCGCGGTGATCGGGACCGCGGCGATCGTGCGCGAGGTCCGGCGCCGCCGCCGCGGTACCTGAACGCCCGCGGTGCTTTGGCATAATGGACACGGTGGATATCGTGCGGCTAGCCGAGCTGCGGGACGCCCCGTTGTCGGTAGACGAAGTGCTGAGCGCAGTCTCGGATCCCGCGGCCGGGGGAGTCGCCCTGTTCGTCGGCACGGTCCGGGACCATGATCATGACCGTCCCGTGGTCCGGCTCGGCTATACCGCGCACCCGTCGGCCGCGGCCGAGCTGCGGCGGGTCGCCGAGAAGGTCGCGGCCAGCTTCGGCGCCACGGCGGTGGCGGCCGTGCACCGGGTCGGCGACCTGGCCGTCGGCGACCTCGCGGTCGTCACCGCCGTGGCCTGCCCGCACCGCGCCGAGGCGTTTGACGCGTGCCGCGCGCTGATCGACGAGCTGAAGCAGACCGTGCCGATCTGGAAATACCAGGAGTTCGTCGGCGGCGGAAGCGAGTGGGTCAACAGCGCGTAGTCTTCCCCCATGTCCCGCCGAGCCGCGACGCTGCTGGTGGCAGCAGCCGGAGTCCTGATCGCGCTGGCCGTCGCGATCATCGCGCCCGTGCCCTACGTCGCGCTGACCCCCGGCCCGACCCTGAACACGCTCGGCGACGTGAGGGGCAAGCCGCTGATCCAGATCAAGGACCATGCCACCTACCCGACCAAGGGCAACCTCAACATGGTGACGGTGTCCTTCCTGGGCGGCCCGGGCACCAGGTTCAACATCTTCGCGGCCCTGCGGGCCTGGCTGAGCCCGGACCAGGCGGTCGTGCCCGAGTCGGAGATCTTCCCCACGGGCCTGAGCACGGAGCAGGTGGCCAAGCAGGACACCGAGGAGATGGCGAACTCGCAGCAGACGGCCACCGCGGCCGCGTTCTGCCAGCTCAACATCGCCTTCAAGACCGTGGACACCGTCCAGGCGACGGTCAAGGGAATGCCGGCCGCCGGCGTGCTGCAGGCCGGGGACGTGATCGTGGCCGTCGACGGGCAGGCGGTGACCTGTCGCTCCGACGCCGGGACCCTGATCAAGGCCCGCAAGCCCGGGGCCCCGGTGGAGCTGACCATTCTCCGGCACGGCCAGGACAAGCAGGTTCGGCTGACCACGGCCGACGCGGCGGGACAGCCCGAGATCGGCGTGGAGCTCGTGGAGAGCTACGTGTTCCCGTTCCCCGTGACGATCACCGTGGGCGACATCGGCGGGCCCAGCGCGGGCCTGATGTTCGCGCTCGGCATCATCGACAAGCTCAGCCCGGCCAACCTGACCAGCGGCCGGTTCATCGCGGGAACCGGGGAGATCGAAGCCAACGGCACCGTCGACCCGATCGGCGGAATCCAGCAGAAGATGGCCGGCGCCCGCGCGGCCGGCGCGACGATCTTCCTGGCCCCGGCGGCCAACTGCCCGAACACGGCGGGCGCGGTGCCCGCCGGGATGCGCGTGATCAAGGTGAGCACCCTGGCCGGCGCGATCGCCGACCTCGGCGCGCTCAAGGCCGGCCGGCCGGTCCCCTCGTGCTGAGGCGGGAACCTTGCGAGGTACCGGTAAGTTGCGTCAGAGAATATGCATTCGCCGCGCGGCAGGCGGACGCGAGCACGTCCTGCCGCGCACACCGCCCCGCTGCCGGGCGCCCGAGGTGAGGTAAGGGGGAGGCGTGGCCTTCCGATCCGTTGGCCGCTCCCGGCCGCCCGGTGGCCGCCCCATCGTGCTTCCCCGGTGGGGGAGGTACGTGCTCCCGGTCCTGGGAGCGGTGGTGGCCTTGATCGTGCTCGTCGCCGTCGTGGCCGGGGTGTGGACCGACTTCCTGTGGTTCCGCTCGGTCCACTACACGTCGGTCTTCGCCACCACCTACGGCGTCAAGTGGGCGCTGTTCGCGGTTACCGCGGCCTTCATGATGGTGGTGATCGGCATCAACATCCGGATCGCCTACCGGCTGCGGCCGACGACCCGGCCCGCGTCAGCGGAGCAGCACGGGCTCGAGGTGTACCGGACGGTGATCGACCCGCACCGCAAGCTGCTGGTCTGGGCGATACTCGGCCTGATCGGGCTCATCTCGGGCCTGGCCGCCGCCGGCAGCTGGCGTACCTGGCTGCTGTTCGCCAACCGGACCTCGTTCGGGGTCACCGACCCGCAGTTTCACCTGGACATCTCGTTCTTCGTCTTCGACTACCCGTTCATCCGGATGGTGCTCAGCTTCCTGTTTGCGGCCGTCCTGCTGTCCCTGATCGCCGCGGCCGTCGTGCACTACCTGTACGGCGGCCTGCGGCTGCAGGTACGGGGAGAGCGCGCGACCCAGGGCGCGCGGGTGCACCTTTTCGTCCTGGTCGGCATCTTCGTGCTGCTCAAGGCCGTCGCCTACTGGGTGGACCGGTACGGCATCGACTTCTCGCAGCGCGGCGTGGTGCAGACCGGGGCCTCGTACACGGACGTGAACGCCCTGCTGCCGGCCAAGACCGTGCTGGCGGTCATCGCGGTGATCTGCGCCGCGCTGTTCTTCGCCGGAGCGATCCGGCGCAACTCGCTGCTGCCCGCGGTCGGGTTCGGCCTGCTCGTGCTCTCGGCCATCATCATCGGCGGGGTCTACCCGGCGATCGTGCAGCAGTTCGTGGTCAAGCCCAACGAGCTCGCCAAGGAGGGCCCGTACCTGACCCGCGAGATCAACAGCACCCGCCGCGCGTACGGGCTCACGAACGTGCAGGTGATCCCGTACTCGGCGGTGTCGGCCGAGTCGACGTCGGACCTGGCCCAGCAGGCCTCCGCGCTCCCCGACGTGCGCCAGATGGATCCCGGCGTGGTGTCCGCCTCGTTCCAGCAGCTCCAGCAGGTCAAGGGGTACTACAAGTTCGCCAACGTGCTGTCGGTCGACAGGTACCGGGTCGCGGGCAGTTCGGTGCCGGAAGACATGATCGTCGGCGTCCGCGACATGTCCGGGCCGCCCGCGGGCCAGAACAACTGGATCAACAGCCACCTGGTCTACACGCACGGGTTCGGGTTCGTGGCCGCGGCCGCGAACGCGGCGGCCAGCGGCGGCAACCCCTCGTTCACCGAAAGCGACATCCCGCCGTCCGGCGAGCTCAACGTGCGCCAGCCCCGCGTGTACTTCGGCGAGCAGGAGACCAGCTACGCGATCGTCGGCGGCCACCAGCTCGAGCTCGACTATCCCAACGCCAGCGCCAGCGGCCAGGCGAACACCACCTACTCCGGCGGGGGCGGCGTCCCGGTCGGCTCGCTCATGAACCGGGTGCTGTACGCGATCAAGTTCCGTGAGCTCAACATCCTGCTGTCCGGAGCCATCGACGGCAACTCGAAGATCATGTACGTCAGGGACCCGCTATCCCGGGTGGCCAAGGTGGCCCCGTTCCTCACCCTGGACGGCAACACCTACCCGGTGGTCGTGGGCGGCCAGATCTACTGGGTGGTCGACGCCTACACGACCACCGACAACTACCCCTACTCGCAGCGGCTGAGCCTGGCCCAGGCCAGCTCGAACAGCTACAGCCCGGGCGGCTCGGCCGTCGGCGCCGGCGACCAGGTGAACTACATCCGCAACTCGGTCAAGGCCGTGGTGAACGCCTACACCGGCGCGGTGACGCTGTACCAGTGGGGCGGCAACGACCCGGTGCTCAACGCCTGGAAGCAGGCGTTCCCCGGCGTGATCAAGCCGGAGAGCGACATCCCCCAGGGCCTGCTGCCGCACCTGCGCTACCCGCCGGTCCTGTTCGAGGCCCAGCGGCAGATCCTGGCCCAGTACCACGTGACTCAGGCCCCGGAGTTCTACGGCGGGCAGAACTTCTGGTCCGTGCCCACGGACCCGAGCGGCACCGCGCCCAACGCGTCCAGCCAGCCGCCGTACTACCTGACGATGACGATGCCGGGTCAGCCACAGCCGGAGTTCTCGCTGACCACGGCGCTGACGCCGCGCGGGCGCGCCAACATGGCCGCCTTCATGGAGGTCGACAGCAATCCGCAGAGCAACGGCTACGGCAAGATCCTGGTGCTCCAGTTGCCCCAGGACACCACGATCCGCGGTCCGCAGCAGGTCCAGAACGATTTTGAGTCCAACGCGGCCGTCGCCTCCGCGCTGACCCTGCTGCGGCAGGGCGGGTCCCGGGTGACCCAGGGCAACCTGGTCACGCTGCCGGTCGGCGGAGGCCTGCTGTACTTCGAGCCCGTGTACGTGTCCCAGGCGGCCTCGGGCAGCTCCGGGTCCTACCCGACCCTGCAGGACATGCTCGCGTACTACAACGGCCAGGTCGGCTTCGGCCCCACGCTGACCGCCGCGCTGGCCCAGGTGTTCGGCACCGCGCCCAGCCCGACGACCACCGCGCCCAGCCCGCCGACGAGCGGCCACGGCGCCCCGGCCAGCTCGGCCGTGCTGAAGTACCTGGATCAGGCCGAGACCTACTACGCCGACGCGCAGGCGGCCCTGAAGAGTGACAACTTCACCGCGTACGGCCAGTACCTGGCGCTGATGAAGGCGGCGCTGGACAACGCGCGCAGCGCGGCACAGGGCCACTCCTCGTCCTCGCCGTCGCCGTCCTCTTCGCCGTCGCCGTCCGCCAGCCCCTAGCCATAACGGGCCCGCGCCGGGGCTGGGTTGCGGCCCGGTTGCGGCTGGGTTGCGGGTGAACGGCCAATCGATGCGCCGCCCCGCCGCACGGGCCCGCGGCCGCCGCGGAGGGCGTACGCTCGGTGCTGACGGACATGCAGAGGAACGTTTGCCTGCCGGGGTCTCGATGGTCCGCGGCGGGCATGGTGAAGGGAGCCGGACCGGTCGTGGCGCCCCGTGTGCTTGTTGACGCGACCGCTGTGCCCGCGGATCGCGGCGCGCTGGGCCGTTACGTGGACGGGCTGGTCTGCGCGCTGGGCGCGGCCGGGGCCGACCTGGCCGTGGCCTGCCAGCGCGCCGACGAGGAGAAGTACGGGCGCTTGGTTCCGAGCGCGCGGATCGTCGCCGGCCCGCCCGCCATCGCGCACCGGCCCGCCCGGCTGGCCTGGGAGCAAAGCGGCCTGCCGCTGGTGGCCCAGCAGGTCAGCGCGGACGTCATCCACGCGCCGCACTACTCGATGCCGCTGCGCCCGGGCGCGCCCATCGTGGTGACCATCCACGACCTGACGTTCTTCACCGAGCCGGACGCCCACAGCCCGGTGACCGCGACGTTCTACAAGTCCGCGATCCGTACCACGGCCCGCCGCGCCACCCGGCTCATCGTCCCGTCCAAGGCGACCAGGGACGAGCTCGTCCGCGTGCTCGGCGCCGATCCGACCAAGATCGACGTGGCCTACCACGGTGTCGACCACGCGCTGTTCCACGAGCCGGCCGAGGCCAAGCTGCGCCACGTCTCCGACCGGCTGGGGCTGCACGGCAAGCCGTACGTGGCCTACCTCGGCACGCTGGAGCCGCGCAAGAACGTGCCCGCCCTGATCAACGGGTGGGCGGAGGCCGTGGCCGACCTCGGCGAGCCGCCCGCCCTGGTGCTGGCCGGCGGCAGCGGCTGGAGCGAGGAAGTGGACGAGGCGGTCGCGAACGTGCCCGCGCACCTGCGCCTGGTGCGGCCGGGTTACCTGCACTTCGCCGATCTTCCCGGCTTCCTCGGCGGCGCGATGGTCGTGGCCTTCCCGAGCACGGGCGAGGGGTTCGGGCTGCCGGTGCTCGAAGCCATGGCCTCGGGCGCGCCGGTGCTGACCACGCACCGGACGTCGCTGCCCGAGGTGGGGGGGGACGCGGTCGCCTACACCGAGCCGGACGCCGCCAGCATCCGCTCCGCGCTCCGGTCGCTGCTCGACGACCCGGGCCGCCGGCAGGCGCTGGGCGCCGCCGGTCACGCGCGGGCGCTCGAGTTCACCTGGGCGGCCTCGGCCGAGGCGCACCTGGCGTCCTACCAGCGTGCGGCCGCGCAGGGACGCGAGTAGCCTGCCTGCACATGCCGGTTAACTCTCACCTTCCCGGCGCCCCCGGCCTCGAGGCGATCTTGCTGGTCGGCGGCCAGGGCACGCGGCTGCGCCCGCTGACGATCGCGACCCCCAAACCGCTGCTGCCGACCGCGGGGGTCCCGTTCCTCGCGCATCAGCTGGCGAAGGCGGCCGCGTCCGGGGTCAGCCACGTGCTGATGGCCACCTTCTACCGGGCGCAGATGTTCGCCGAGTGCCTCGGCGACGGCTCGGCGTTCGGCCTGGAGATCTCCTACATCCAGGAACAGACCCCGCTCGACACCGGCGGCGCGATCCGCAACGCCGCATCCGGGCTGCGCGGCGGGCCGGATGACCCCGTCGTGGTGCTGAACGGCGACGTCCTGTCGGGTCACGACCTGGCCGGGCAGGTGACGGCGCACGAGAAGGCCGGCGCCGCGGTGACCCTGCACCTGGTCGAGGTCGCGGACCCGTCCCGGTTCGGCTGCGTGCCGACCGACGCCGACGGCCGGGTCACGGCGTTCCTGGAGAAGACGCCGCACCCGGTGACCAACCGGATCAACGCCGGCTGCTACGTGTTCACGCGGCGCGTCATCGACCAGATCCCCGCCGGCCGGGTGTCGGTGGAACGGGAGACGTTCCCCGGGCTGATCAGCCGCGGCGAGCTGGTCCTCGGCCACGTCGACACCGCGTACTGGCTCGACGTCGGAACCCCCGAGGCGTTCGTGCGCGGCTCGTGTGA
>Ga0335078_10010458_pt1 | contig 13734 bp, 6 predicted proteins | sample Lox_Sample_32_FD_206711 | JGI IMG/M metagenome (GOLD analysis project Ga0335078, IMG submission 206711) | Soil microbial communities from Loxahatchee National Wildlife Refuge, Florida, United States - Lox_Sample_3.2 | ecosystem: Environmental > Terrestrial > Soil > Wetlands | place: USA: Florida...
CTTTTCCCAATCCGCGACCTGCTTTTTCTGGTCGGCGCGCAGGCCGGAGGTAAGCTGGTCCGGTTCCGGGAACAGCGCCAGGTGCACACTCTCGGGATCGCCGGGCGATTTCGCCAGATGCTGCCAGACTTCTTCCGTCGTGAACGAGAGCAGGGGGGCCACCAGGCGAACCAGCGCGTGCGTGATGCGGTAGATCGCCGTTTGCGCGCTGCGGCGGCGCAAGGCTTTCGGCGCGGCAGTGTACAGCGCGTCTTTTGAAGCATCGATGTAAATCGCGCTGAGTTCCGTGGCGAAGAAATCGTATACCGCGCGATAGACCTTGTGGAACGCGAACTCGTCGTACCAGGTGCGGCACTGCGCCACCAGCGTTTCGGCGCGCAGCAGCACCCAGCGGTCGATTTCGAGGAGTTCATTGCCGAGTACCGCGTCGCGAGTGGGATCGAAATCGCTCAAATTGCCGAGCGCCCAGCGAAATGTGTTGCGGTATTTCCGGTACGCTTCGCTCAGCCGCTGGAGAATCGTGTCCGAGAGGCGAACGTCCTCCGTGAAATCCACCGACGCCGCCCACAGCCGCAACACGTCGGCCCCGAATTTCGGAATGATCTGATCCGGATGGATGCCGATGCCGAGCGATTTCGACATCGCGCGGCCTTGTTCGTCGAGCGTCCAGCCGTTGGTAGCGCACTCTTTGTAGGGAGCCTGGCCGCGCAGGGCGACGCCGATCAGTAGCGAACTGTGGAACCAGCCGCGATACTGATCCGCTCCTTCCAGGTACATATTGGCAGGCCACGGTAATCCGTTAGCTTCGTTCAAGACGGCCAGATGGCTCGATCCCGAATCGAACCACACGTCCAAAATGTCTTTGTCCTTTCGAAACTCGCGTCCGCCGCACTTTGCGCAAGCCGCGTCCGGCCCGATAAGTTCGGCAGGCGAGAATTCATACCAAGCGTCGGAAGAGCGCTCGGCAAAAAGCGCGACCACGCGATCCAGAATCTTACGATCCGTGAGCGGCTCCTGGCAGCCCTCGCAATAAAACGCAACGATCGGCACGCCCCACACGCGCTGGCGCGAGATGCACCAGTCGGGCCGCGACGCGATCATGTTCGAAATGCGCTCTTCGCCCCAGGTAGGGAACCATTTCACCTGTTGGATAGCGTTCAGTGCACGCGCGCGCAGGTCGTTGCGCTCCATGCCGATGAACCATTGTTCAGTGGCGCGAAAGATCGTCGCGTGATGACAACGCCAACAGTGCGGATAACTGTGCGCGAGATCCTCGTGCCCTAGCAGCGCGCCGTGCGACTTCAAAATCCCGATGACGATGGGATTCGCCTGCCACACGGTCTTGCCGATGATCTCTTCAGGCAGGCGGCCGGCCGCGCCCTCGGCATGAAAGAATTTTCCTGCTGCATCGACAGGGCAAAAGACCGGCAGACCGTACTTCGCACCGATGTCGAAGTCCTCTTGCCCGTGCCCCGGCGCCGTGTGGACCGCTCCAGTTCCTTGCTCCAGCGTGACGTGTTCCCCGAGAACGCCGAGCGAATCGCGCTCCAGAAATGGATGACGGAAAATCGCGCCTTCGAGCGTGCGTCCCTGGAATCCCGCGATCGCCTTCGGCTCTTTCCACCCGAGTTTTTCCGCCGTCGCCTTCAGCAGTTCCACCGCGACGATGTACACATCGCCATCCACCTCCACCGCGACGTATTCGAACTTCGGGTGGTATGCGATTGCGACGTTGGCCGGAATGGTCCACGGCGTCGTGGTCCAGATCAGCCCGTACACTTTGCGGCCGGCCAGCGCCGGATCGATGAGCGCAGGGTCCGACGTCAGCGCGAATCGCACCCAAATCGACGGACTGGTATGGTTCTCGTACTCGATCTCGGCTTCTGCCAGCGCGGTGCGATCGTGAATGCACCAGTTGACGGTCTTCAGCCCCTTATAGACGTACCCGCGATCCAGAAACTCGACGAAAGCGCCTGCGATTACGGATTCGAACTTCGCGCTCATCGTCAGATACGGATCGCGCCAACGTCCGAAGACGCCCACGCGCACGAAATCGCGCTTTTGCAGATCCACGTACTTGGCCGCATATTTCCGGCACTCGGCGCGAATCTCCACCGCCGTCATGGACGCCTTCTTCGATCCGAGCTGGCTGTCCACCTTGGCTTCGATCGGCAGCCCGTGGCAGTCCCAGCCAGGCACGTAGGGCGAATCGAACCCTGACATAGTCTTGCTCTTCACCACGAAATCCTTCAGGATTTTGTTGAACGCCGTGCCCAAGTGGATCTCGCCGTTGGCGTACGGCGGACCGTCGTGCAGCACGTACATGGGCCGGCCCTTCGATGCTGCGCGAATCTTCTCGTACAGGCCCTCTGCCTCCCAGCGTTCCAGCAGCTTCGGCTCCATCTGAGCCAGATTCGCCTTCATCGGGAAGTCGGTTTTGGGCAGATTGACAGTCTTCTTCAGATCCACGCTTGCGGCGTCCATGTGGGGATAACTCTATCGTACTAAAGTGACCCTACATGCCCTCATATAGAAACGACGGGTATCGCGTCACCGGCATTTCGCGTTTCTTTCGCGCCAATAGGAACATCTGCTCACCGCGCAGGATCGCAGTGGCGTGATTCCGTTCCAGAAACGGCCGCACCCAGAGGTGCGAGTTGTAGGTAGGCGCAATCTTCGTGAAAAGGTACACAACTTCAAACCCGGCCGCCTGGACCGCCTGCTCTAATTCCGCAGGTGTGTACTCGCGCATGTGACCGACCTCGGAGTCGGCGTACTCACCGCGGGGATCCGGATACATCGAATAGAGCTGGGGATTGCCGCTCATCTCGAGAACACGAGCGACTGCGGTGTAGCTGGCCACGTTCGGCGTCGTCAAAACCAGCGTTCCGCCATCCACCAGCACGCGGCGGGACTCGAGCAGCATGTGCATCGGGTCGTGGAGAAAGTGTTCGAAAATCTCGCACGCCAGCACCGTATCGAAATGCTCGTCGGGATACGGATAAGCGTCCTTCTCGGCGTCGAACAAATCGACGTGGCAGCGAAAAATCTCCTTGCCGCCCGCCGATGCCGTTTTTTCGTCGGTTCGCCCAAGCTTTCCGAAATATGCGCCGCGTATTTCTTCGTAGCCGAGCACGCAACCAAGCACGGGTGTCATCTGCATGTACGCGCCAAGCTCCAGCACACGTCCGGTCCTCGACGGGGGCGGCACCATGGTCAAGGTGCGGACGAAGCGCTCCATATGAATCTCGACATAGCCACGGCTGCCTGCGTCCGGATAGTCCAGTCCGCGAAGGAACGCTTCGATCTCTGAGGCGCGCTCGAGTGGCGGCTCAGCCGGCTCGGGCAGCTGGATGCGGTCGAACTCGCCGAGCCATCCGCTCAACGCATGGAGGCCTCGCCGGATGTTATGGATGAATGACATCGCAGAACGCGATGCAGTCATGATCATCCATCGCGCGCAGAACTTTCATCGTACTAAAACCGCCTTCATGAACGCCTCAAATCGGAGATAAGACGCGCGGTGGCCGGCGCCAGTCCAGTTGTAAATAGCGCAACCTTAGTTTCGTTCTTCGATCCGAATCTTGCGCGCAGATTAGATGGGAAACTGTGCGCGATCATCAGGGCGGTGTTCTTCTACCGCCGATTTCTCAATAACTCGCGATCGGTGCCGCGGACACCCCGGCATCGCTCGATTGGCCCTACGGTTTCTTAAACAGAACGTTATTGAATAAATACTGATTGATCATTGATTACTTTCAAGACTTGCATTAGCATTTTCAGACAGCGTGGCATCGCCGAGTAGCAACTGCGCCCCTTTAGAAGGTGTACGGGTCCTGGACTTGACCCGTGCCGTGGCCGGACCTTTCTGCACGCTCCTGTTGGGCGATCTAGGTGCGCGGGTAATCAAGATCGAAGAGCCGGAGACGGGAGACGAAACCCGTCATTGGGGACCGCACTTCGTCGAAGGCGAGAGCGTCTATTTTCTGGCGCTCAACCGCAACAAGCAGAGCGTGGTTGTGGACATGAAGCGCGAAAGCGATCTGGCGGCGTTGCGCCAATTGGCGGTGCAATCCGATATCGTGGTGCAAAACTTCCGGCCTGGTGTGGTGGAGCGTCTGGGTATCGATTACGCCAGTCTGAAAGCCTCGAATCAAGGCTTGATCTACGCTTCGATCTCGGGGTTTGGACTTACTGGACCGGACCGGCATCGCCCGGGGTATGACTTGATCGTGCAGGCCATGAGCGGCATGATGCTCGCCAGCGGATCGGAAGGCGAACCGGCGAAATCGTGCTTCCCAGTGGCAGACGTCCTGGCTGGACAATTTGCGTGCCAAGCGATTCTGGCCGCATTGTACGAACGGCGCACCACGGGGCGAGGGACGCACGTGGAAGTTTCGCTATTGGAATCGCTGCTATTTGCGATGACGTTTCACTCCACCGCGTGTTTGCTGACCGGAGTGAGTCCCCGCCCGTTGGGCACCAACAACGTCAGCATCGTTCCGTATCAACTCCTGCAGTGTCAGGACGCGCCTTTGGCCGTAGGTGTTCCGAATGACAGGATCTGGCGAAGATTTTGCGACGCACTGGGGCGGCGTGATTGGGCCGACGACGCGCGCTACTCGACGAATCAACGCCGGATCGAGAATCGCGCGGCTTTGATCGAGGACATTGAAGCCGCTATGCGTCAGCGGACGAGCCCGGAATGGCTCGAGATACTCGACCGGCATCAAGTACCTTGCGGGCCGCTTCTTTCGATCGCGGACATATTTCAACATCCACACGTGTTGGCGCGCCACAACGCCGTCGAAGTGGATCACCCCAAGATCGGGGTGGTCAAGATGGTCGCCGACCCGATGCGCTTTCTGGGCAGAGAAATGGAATATCGCCCTCCGCCCTTGTTGGGGCAAGATACGGCGGCAGTGCTCAACGAAATTCTGGGAACAGATAGCACCGCCGGCGGCAACATGAAAGGAAATTGCCATGAGACGACCTCTACGGATTAAGTCGTTTGCAACTTCACTGACGCTCTGCCTGGTCGCGAGCTTACTTACCATTACGCCGTTGGCGGCGCAGACATCCGGTACGGGAGCGTTGACGGTGACCGTGACTGACCCAAGCGGCGCTACGATTGCCGGCGCTTCCGTCACGGTAAGCAATGGCGCCGCCGTAACGCGGAGACAGGTAACCGATGCCAGTGGCAGTTACACTTTTGGCTTGCTGCCCCCTGGCACTTACAAAGTGTCAATTTCCGCGGCCGGATTCAAAACAGCCGAAGTACCCGCATTGACGGTGAACGTGTCCGAAACCGGGGTACTGAATCAGGCGCTCCAGGTCGGAGAGCAGACGCAACAAGTGCAGGTGTCCGCAAGCGCCGAGGTGATCCAAACCGAAACCTCTACGCTGGGAGGCGTGGTGGGCACACAGACCATCGCTGAGCTCCCCCTGGTGACGCGAAATTACCAGCAGATTCTCTCTTTGTCCGCGGGCGTCGAAGCGAATGTGAGTGACGGCACGGCCCTGGGCCGCGGTTCTCTGCCCACCTACGCCAACGGCAACATGGATACCGCCAACAGCTACCAGATGGACGGCGTGTCGGTGAACAACTACGCCAACTCCAGCGTGGAAGAGGCCAATAGCTTTTACGGTTCCATCCCGGTGCCGAGCCCCGACGCCCTGCAGGAGTTCAAGGTGCAAACCTCCAACTACGATGCCAGCTACGGCCGGAATTCCGGTGCGGCGGTGAATGTGATCACGAAATCCGGAACCAACAATTGGCACGGCACGTTATTCGAGTTTCTCCGCAATGACGATTTGAACGCCAACACCTTCTTCGCGAATCGCCAGGGCCTGCCAAGGGGCGAACTGAAGCAGAACCAGTTCGGGGGAACATTCGGCGGTCCCATCAAAAAAGACAAGCTGTTTTTCTTCTTGTCCTATCAGGGGACCCGGCAGGTGAATGCCGTGGCATCGCTGGCTACTTCGTCGGTTAACTATCCTGAGCAGTTGACGAACAACCGCACGGCCGCCGGTCTGGGCGCTGCATTCTGTCCACAGAACAACCTGCCCGGCAGCCCGGGAGCGGCCTACGCTAACGCCTTCAACCCCAACGCAAGCATCCCTCTGCCGGCGACGGACCAGGTGGCGTGCAACGGCTCTAATATCAGCCCGGTTGCTCTCAACATTCTGAACGCCAAGCTACCTAATGGGCAATTTGCGATTCCCTCCCCACAGACGATTCTGAATCCAGGCACGAGCCGAGCGGTCGGGTTTTCTAGTTACAGCGTGCCAGCCACATTCAAAGAAGACCAGGCGGTTGCAAGCCTCGACTACCTGCTGTCCACTAAACACACTTTCGCGCTTCGATATTATTTCGCCGATGGCGTGGGGACCGCTCCGTTCAATACGGCCGCTCAGCCCTACAGCGACGGGCAGCGTAGATTGACCGGCAACCAGCTGTTTTCCGGAAGACTGACTTCGCTGCTGACCAACAACCTGATCAACGAAGCGCATTTTTCCAGTTACTACATCCGAGCTTTCCAGGCCAGCCTGGTGCCGTTCACGGCGCCGTCGCTCGGCATCACGCCGGCCACGACCTTCAACGCCGAAGTTCCGCCGATTACCATCACCGGACTGCTGAGCCTTTTCGGAAATTCGGTGGACGCGGCATCGAACCCGCAGCTCGCTTATGAATGGTCGGATCAGATTTCCTGGAGTCATGGCCGTCACACCATCCGCGCCGGTTATGACCAAACCTACGTGGACTGGACGTTTTGTTCTTGCGGGAAGAGCCGCGGCTCGCTCACGTTTCAAACCTGGGCTGATTTTCTGCTGGGTATGAGCGCCGCTCAAAACGGCACCGCGGCTGCGCCGTACGGAAATTTGAGTAACCTTTCCGCAGTGAGCGCCAGCGGGCAATCGTTCAACAATCCCAACCTCGGCCGAGAAAATCAGGGCTTCGCGTTTGTCCAGGACGACTTCAAGGTAACCTCGCGGCTCACACTCAATCTGGGTTTGCGCTGGGAATACGACGGATCTCCGTTTGACACCAATACCGCGCATGGAGGGACTAATGTCGATTGGGCGCTGCTCGAGACGGTTCCGATTCCTCCGGCATCGGGCACGCTGGTTGGCTATAGCGTTGCGAATAACTTCGTCGGCACGGTGCCGGCTGGCGTAATCCGGCGTAACGTCAACCTGCTGACTTACGGCCACGCTCCTCTCGACAATTTCGCTCCCCGCTTCGGTTTTGCCTGGCAGCCTCTCGGTTCCACTGGAAAATTGGTGGTTCGCGGCGGCTACGGCTGGTTTTACCAACTCAACGACGGCCAGCACTACCTCGACACTTTGGATGGAAATCCGCCGCTGGCGGCTTCCATCGCGCTCAGCGGCACCAGCGCTGCTCTCGCGACTTTCGCGGTTCCGTTCAACCCGCCAGCCACGCCTGCCTTTGCATCGTTCCTTCGGACTCCAACTTCCTCCCTGCGATACACGGCCGTCGATCCGTACCTGATCACGCCCATGACCCAGGCCTGGAATCTGAGCGTGCAATACGCGATCAAGCCTTCGGTGGTCGCCGAAATCGCCTATGTGGGCAATCGCGCCGAACACATCGACACGGGAACCGCGCTGAATTTCCCAATGCTGGCAACTCCCACCATGCCGCTGAACTGCGGGCTTCCCACCGGCTGTGTCACCATCAACACTTCGCAAAACGCCACGCAGCGAGTCCCGCTGATCGGAGACGGAATCGGCGGCTACAACATGACGTCGAACACCGGCGATTCCCACTACGACGCGCTCCAGGCGACGCTTCGCAAGACAATCACTCACGGCTTTCAGTTCCAACTTTCGTACACCCTCGGGCATTGCATGACCGACGTCACCGGATCGAGCTTCACGGCCGCGCAAGGTGGCACGGTGAATTGGTACGCCGCGCTGAACAACCGCGCGCTGGACAATGGAGCGTGCGGGTATAATCGCACGCAGCGCATCGTGCTCAATTACACCTACCAGCTTCCGGCGTATCATATCGATCGCGGTTTGGCGGGGCACGTACTATCGGGTTGGGGCGTGGCCGGCGTCACCACCGCGCAAAACGGTTTGCCAATGAGCTTTACCGATCCGAACGGCGCCGGCGCTTATGGATTCGTCACCTCGCCGGCCCTGGTGTGCCCGGGAATGACTTACGGCGATATCCTTTCATCCGGCAGCGTCAAGTCGCGGCTGAACAACTTTTTCAACCTGAATGCGCTTGCGGATACGTCGGTAACCAAGGGGTCCACGACCTGCGCATTGCCCATCGTGGGGGCCTTTCCGTCACCCGGTCCGGGTCTACCGGCTTCACCGGGTGCCACCGGCTACGGCAACGTCGGACAGAATATCCTGCGCGGCCCCGGACAATTCAATTGGGATTTCTCTATTGTCAAGCGAACTCGCGTGGGAGGCATTCGCGAAGACGCGAATCTAGAGTTCCGAACTGAACTTTTCAACGCTTTCAACCACGCGCAATTCAGCAATCCAAACACAGTAGTGAACTCGAGTGCGTTCGGAATCATCGGAACCACTTCCACCGGACCGCGCATCATGCAGTTCGCGCTGAAGTACCTGTTTTAGTTCGCGCCAAGGGAGGCAACTATGCGCCGCGTCAGAATGAACAAACTCCAAATCGGATTTGGAATGTTAATCACCGGATTGGTGCTCGGTTTCGCGCCGAGCTTGCTGCGGCCGCAAGAGCCATCGGCCCGCAACGCCGCAAATCCAGCCAGCGAGTTCCAGTCGCGCCAGGTCCGGGCGGAGCGCGACTTTAAGGAGCCTGTTTTTTTTGCTCCCGATGCTACGCCGCGCTGGCCATTGACCTCCGAAACCATGCCGTACAAATCGATCAGCGGCGACCGCATGTTGCAATACGTGCGGGAGCTGGCGGAGATCGCGCATCACAGCCGCGATCGAGGCGTGCAATTGTGGGGACGGATCACCGGGTCTCCGGAGGATGCTGAGACGGCACAGTGGTTCATGCAAAAACTGCGCGCGATGGGCATCACCGACGTGCATCAGGAGGCGCTGGATCTGCCTCCACAGACCGTTCCGAAATCCTGGGAGGCTGCGGTTTCGGCCAATGGCCAGACTCTGAAGCTGGAGTCGGCCGTCGCCGCGCGCGGAGCCGCGGGCACATCCAATGGTTCCACGCTGGATCTTGAAGCAGTCTACGTCGGCCTCGGCACGCAAGCCGATTTCGCGGGCCGCGATGTAAAAGGCAAGGCTGTGTTCATCTACGCCGAAGCGTTGCCAGGTGCATGGAAGACCAGCGGCACCAGCTATGGCGCTGGCCGCCGTGCGGAAGAGCTCGGAGCGGCCGCCGTTTTCCTAACCGTAGGAATCCCCGGAAACTTTCGCACTGCCGTTGGCGCGGGAACCAGCAAGATTCCTGGATTCACGCTTGGCTTCCGTGACGGCCAAGCGGTGCGCGAGATGATCGAGCAGTCATCCGCCGGCAGCGCGCCGCATGTCAAAGTTCGATCGGTGATCGAATCCGTCCCGGGCGAAAAGACGTCGCTCGTTTGGGGCGTGATTCCTGGAATGACTGATGAGAAGGTGATCGTCAATGCGCACCGCGACGGCTACTTCGACGCTGCTGATGACAACGCCACCGGAGTGGCTACCGAGCTCGCGTTAGCCGAGTACTTCGCCAAGCTGCCCAAGGAGAAGCGGCGCCGAACAGTCGTGATCTTGTCGAACCCCGGGCATCACAACACCGCGGTCGGCAACCAATGGCTGACAGCACATAAGGACACGTTCTTCGCCAAGGCCGCGTTGCTGATCAATTCCGAGCACACCGGCCAATATGGCGCCGATTTCTACGGATATCGGTTGCTGCCCACCAACGCACCTTGGAATTTCGATTGGTATGTCGGGGGTGGCCCGAAGCTGGCACCGATCGTCATTAAGGACTGGGATCTGTTCGGTATTTCGCGCTACGTTGCCGCTACCGCGAGCGGAAGCGGAGATCTCGGCGCGTTGGATCACCTGGCGCCATCTATCGATCTGATTCAAGCCACGCCCTTTTACCATAGCGATCACGACACGCCGGAAACGATTTCGCCATGGTGCATCGAGAACGTCACGCGGTCGTACGCAAAGATTATCGATGACCTGAACAAGGTGCCGTTAGCCGACTTGGCGTGGCCGCCGGGATCCGTCTCGCCACGCTCGCGCACCAGTACCTCCGGAAATTAGTAGCCATGCCGAACCCCCGAGCTTACTTATCTTTCGCCGCACTGGGATTCGCCGGTTGCATCGTCATGCTCGCGCAAGACCCGCCGGCACGTGGACGCGGTCAGCGCGCTCCTGCCGAGCCGAATCCTCTCGGACAACCCCTACTCGACTCGGCGGGCCACGTCAAGGAAGACGCGTTCTTCCATGCTCCCCTCGCCCCTGCCGACGCAAAGTACGGCGATATTCGGGGCGACCATCTGAAGGCCGTGCTCAATGACTTTATCGCTATCTCCGATCGGAATCGCGCTGCCGGCGATTTGTTTTGGGGACGCAACGTGGGCACCTCCGGTCACGCCGCCGCTGAGGATTGGGTGGAGGCGCAATTTCGAAAAAACGGTCTCCAGAACATTCATCGCGAGTCGTTCGATCTGCGGCCGCAGTGGATTCCTAAACGATTTGACGTAACCTTTTCGAGCGGAGGCAAAACGTTCAAGCTCGTATCGGCGCGGCCGGCTGCAGGTATGGCATCCACTCCCCCGGAAGGACTGGATTTGGAATTAGTTTGGGCCGGTCTCGGCTCTGCGGCCGACTTCGCGGGCCGTGACGTCAAGGGCAAGGCGGTGCTGATTCAGGACCTGCTCACGCCGGGCGTGTTGAACCACTCGATCATTTATGACGGCGCGCTGCAGCGAGCTTTCGACAGCGGTGCCGCCGCGGTCGGCGTTGTATACGGGATCGCTGACAATTTTGCGCTCTGGGAGCGCGCCGGCGGACGACCCGGCTTCAACGTCGGTTATGAAGACGGCAAGCGCATCCGCGAAATGCTGGGAAAGGGCCAGCCGGTGCGCGTGAATCTCAAGATGGACAGCGAAATGCACGAGGGGCTCAAGACGGCGAGCGTTCTCGGAACGCTTCCTGGTACAAGCGATGAGGACGTCATCATCATGGCGCACATCGACGCGTTCTTCGACGGTGCGCTCGATAACGGCTCCGGCGTGGCGTCGATGATCGGGCTGCTGGATCATTTCGCGAAAATTCCGCAGTCGCAGCGCCGTCGCAGCATACGGTTCATTGGCTCGGCGGGCCATCACGGCGGTCCGGGAGCGGCTTGGCTTCACGATCGCCGGGAAACGGAGCTTGCAAAAACCGCGTTGATGATCAACTTAGAGCACGTCGCTGCAGTTCGCACTAAGTACTGGGGCCCGAAGCTACGGATGAGCGACGAGGTGTCGCCAATGCGCTGGTGGGTCTGGGGCAGCCCCGCGCTGCTGCACAGCGCGCTCGAATCGTTCTCACATTTCAACGTCGGAATTATCGCCGACATGGATGACGGAGCTTCAGGCGAGATGGGCGCCGTGGCGCGCGATGCGCCGTCCATGCAGGTGATTACGTCGCCGGAAGTGAAGCACACGGAGCAAGACACGGCAGAATGGGTGCCGGCCACGGGGCTCGAACAGATCACTCGCGCCTACGCGCGTATCATCGACGAAGTGAACCAGCTTGACCGTAAAGATCTTCTGCCGACGAAGGCACATCGTTAAGATCTCGGTAGCATCGACTATATCGCTCACCGCTGGGCTGTGCAGGCAAGCCAGGCGAAGTTGCACGCATGATCGTCTCTCTCGGCTCCGATCGGATGTTGACGATCCGATAACTTTAGTTGATCGCTTCGGCTCGCTTATCATTCCGGGAGGTTGCCGCGATCTAACTATTACGACTTAGATTGGGCGAGAGGTCGGTGCAAAAAAACATGACTGTTTCGGACGCCGACGTAGCTGACTGCCACGTCCGGCGACGCAGGACCAATGACATCAGTTCAGAATCTCTTGATCTCTGAATATTCACCAAAAGATTCTGATCCAATTCCTTGCGATCTCTCCGCCCCGCCGGGACGGCTGATCAAGTCACCTTGCTCGCGGAGGAAACAATGCCTACAATACAAGAGGAAAGCCACCCTAGCTCAGTTGGTAGAGCGGCTGATTCGTAATCAGCAGGTCGCCGGTTCGATCCCGGCGGGTGGCTCCAGCCCCCCTTCGGGTGGAACCGTCTCCCACAGAGTCAATAACTTACGCGATAGTGATTCTACGGCGTGTGGGCTGAGGTGTCAAGACTGGAAAGTACCGAATCATCTGCTCAAACGGAACGACTCGAAATCGTCCGGAGAAGGTCGGTTCTCGTCACGCCGCCGTCAGCCGGGTGTGTCATACTCTTCCGCAGACTGAACTCCCAAATTCTTTCTGAGGAGAACGGGAATGCAAACACGCCCGTGGAAGTTTATTCTCGTGGCCTTGACCGTTTCGTGCGTCGTTTGGGGTGCCGACCCGTTGGTGGGAACCTTTAAGCTGAACGCGGAGAAATCTAAGCTCCACAACCCCGTTCAAAGCGAAACTTTGAAAGTTGACCTGATTGCCCCGAATACGTACCGGTCCGTAATCGATATCGTGAACACGAAAGGAGAGAAGCGGCACACCGAAGTTATTCGTATCGCGGACGGCAAGGAGCATCCGGTTGAGGCTGTGAACAGACCACTCGGCGACACACAGATCGCATCGCCAGGACTGCGAAAGGTGGTGCTCAAGAAAGACGGGAAGGTAGTGAGTGAAATGGAAATCAAGGCTTCGCCCGAGGGACATATCGTCACGCAAACCGGCACCGATGCCAATGGCAAGCCATACAAGGACGTGATTGTTTGGGAGAGGCAGTAGCGTCAGATTTGACGGGGCTAGTGCCGTTGAGTTGTCGCAGGTCAGAGGTTTCCAAAACCAAAGTAGTCCACGTTTCTGACTTACGGCTTGATTCAGTGCGGAAGCTAGGGGATTCGCTCCGATCCCGAGGGGAGGACCAAATCACCCTCGGGTCGGGCAGGTTCAACTTACAGACTTTCGGTCCTTGACGCGCAAGTTAAACCTAGTGATAGATGCATCCGGCTGTGCGGGTGATTCTTTCTTTGTCGTTTACGAGCGATTGCACAATCCGAGTACACTCGCCGGACGTGCCGAATCACCAGCCGATACCATTCGCAAAACATGCAGCGAGGCGGTCGCTGAGGTTGGCTTGGGTTCTGCGAGGAAGTCCCCGCGAATGTTAGCGGGTCGGCCACGACCCAAATTCTTAATATCGCAGCCGAGAACCGCACCTGCACGGTCTTACGGTCGTCGCTGAGGAATGCCCACCTAAGCAGTCCTCGTAGCCGGACCCCGTGGCGTCAGCAACGCCAACACAATCGCCACTACAAACAACGCCAACACATCTCCGACAAGGTGTCCCATGTATTGAGAGTTCGCGAGAGCCTGCACAGCCATGATCCCCCCATGGACGATGCTGGACCACACCGTGAACCAAATCAGACTTCGATTGGCAAGCGGGTTGCGAGATGCAATCACCAGGAACACGCCGAGCGTCGCGTAGATTCCGAGGATCATTTGGAGGTACTCTGATTGGCCTGCATTCCACGACCAGCCGGAAGGCCACAGTATGGTCAGCGGGTAGATCCCAAAGATGAAGATCAGACCCACAAGG
>Ga0335078_10010459_pt1 | contig 13734 bp, 10 predicted proteins | sample Lox_Sample_32_FD_206711 | JGI IMG/M metagenome (GOLD analysis project Ga0335078, IMG submission 206711) | Soil microbial communities from Loxahatchee National Wildlife Refuge, Florida, United States - Lox_Sample_3.2 | ecosystem: Environmental > Terrestrial > Soil > Wetlands | place: USA...
TGCTCGAGCGCTTCGGCAACGAGCGCTCGCTCACCCTCATCGTCTTCACCCTCGATGAGTCGACCTACAGCCGCGAGCTCGCCCCGCTCGCGGGGCATTATCCGGCGCTCAAGTTGGGTCCGGCCTGGTGGTTCCACGACAGCCCGGAAGGCCTGATGCGGTTTCGCGAGCAGACCACCGAAACCGCGGGCTTCTACAACACCGTGGGATTCAACGACGACACCCGGGCGTTTCTCTCGATACCGGCGCGCCATGATGCCGCCAGACGCATCGACTGCGCCTTCCTCGCGCGCCTCGTCGCCGAGCATCGGCTGCCGGAGGGAGAAGCCGCCGAGGTGGCGCGCGATCTCGCCTACCATCTTCCGAAACGTGCCTACAAGCTCTGAGTCACGGCAGCATGCGGCACCTCGTGGCCGAGATCAGCATTGGCATCATCGACAAATGAGCTTCGGTGGCATACTGCCGCCCACCCCTCTCGCCGCGCGCGCAGGAGATCCCCAGTGAGGCGTCAATACCACTCGACGCTCGTGGATGGCCGAAACCTGATCTGGGACGTCCATCGGTTGGTGGAGCTGACTCGAGGCTATCCCGTACGAGCGGTCCCCCTCGCGAGCATTGCCGAGCTGGATGAGTGTTTCTGGTTCGAAGGCGAGGCGCCCACCTGCCGCGCCGTGGCGCACCATGCCAGGCTGATCCACGAGACCGATCTGACACACCCCATCATTCTCTCCGCATCGGGCCGGGTGATGGACGGAATGCATCGGGTCTGCAAGGCTCTGTTGGAAAACCGACCGACCATTGCCGCGGTGCAATTCACGCGCGATCCGCAGCCGGATTACGTCGATGCGGATGTCGAGGCGTTGCCGTACGACGAGCCCGAGCGCCGCGGATCGCGGCTGTAAGCCGATGCCGTCCCGTGTGCCAACCGCCCCGGCCTCCAAGCCCTCACGGCCGCGCTCGCGATTGTGGATCTTCGTTGCCTGGCTCGTCTGCTTTTACGGAACCTGGCTATTCATCGTCGTTTCCGGACACCTCTGGCCCACGCTGATCGAGCATTGGGGCATCGCCGCCGCCATGGCGCTCGGGTCCTATGCCGCCGGCTCCACGCCGCTGGGCGGAGGCACCATTGGATTTCCGGTGCTGGTGCTTCTGTTTCACCAGCCGGCGACTCTCGGCCGGGATTTCAGTTTTGCCATCCAGTCCATCGGCATGACGAGCGCCAGCATCTTCATCCTGTGTCGCCGCCAGGCGTTGGAGTGGGTGATCCTGCGCTGGTCGTTGCTCGGCTCGCTGATCGGCACTCCATTGGGCCTGTTGCTGATCGCACCGCATGTGCCCGGCATTGCGATCAAGCTGACGTTCGCGGTGATCTGGGCAAGCTTCGGCGTGCTGCACCTGTACCGCACCGACGATGTGTGTCGGAACGAGGGCGAGACACCCGCGGCTCATCGCTTCGATCGGAACGTGGGATTTGCCGTGGGCCTGCTCGCGGGCGCAACCGTGGCGTCGGTCACCGGCGTCGGCATCGACATGATTCTCTACGCGATGATGGTTCTGCTCATGCGCGCCGATCTCAAGGTCGCCATTCCGACCACCGTCATCCTGATGGCCTTCACCTCGCTGATCGGTATCCTGACCCGAAACCTATCCGGTGGCGTGCAGCCGGGTGTCTATGGCAATTGGCTGGCGGCCGCACCCATCGTTGCGCCGGGCGCGCCCTTCGGCGCGTTCATCGTCAATCGGGCGGGCCGCAAGCCCACGCTCTACATCGTCGCCTTCCTGTGCATCGCTCAATTTCTCTGGACGCTGCACCAATCCTTTGCGGTGATCGGTATGAGAGGCGTTGTCGCTGCGCTCCTCGCGGTGACCGTATTCAACGTCGCCTTTGAATTTCTCTGGCGCCTGGGAGATCGGATCGGCCGTCGGTCCGTCGGCACCTCCCGAAATGTCAGCCCCGCTTGGGAGTAGCGAGCGGGTCCGTCAGACCGCCCGCGCGCCAGCGGCAACGAGGGTGAGGATGATCGCGCCGATCTCGAGGGTGATGCGTTTCATGGGACGCCGCGAGTGCATCATGCCTGGGTCATTCCTATGCGGCAAATGCCGGCGTGAGTCGCGGCACGAGCGCATGGATGACGGCCAGCGCGAGCAGGTACATGCAGCCGGCGAGGGTGAAGAGGAGCGTGTAGCTCCCCGTCGCCTGCAGCAGATACCCGACGCCGGTGGAGACCAAGGCTCCCGAGACGGCGCCGGCGAATCCACCGAGCCCCATGACCGAGGCGACGGCGGCGCTCGGATAGAGATCCGAGGTGGTGGTCATGAGGTTCGCCGACCAACCCTGGTGCGCCGCGGTCGCCAGCCCGATGAGCGCGACCGCGGTCCAGAGCTCGTGAACGCGCGGCGCCAGCATGATCGGCACCACCGCGAGCGCGCAGAGCAGCATCGCGCCCTTGCGGGCCGCATTGATCGTGAAGCCCATTCTCAGCAAACGCCCCGCGACCCAGCCACCCGTGATGCTGCCGATGTCCGCCATCACATAGATGGCGACGAGCGGCGGTCCCAACTCGGTGAGATTCAAATCGTAGCGATGATGCAGGAACTTCGGCAGCCAGAAGAGCAGAAACCACCACACGGGATCCGTCAGAAACTTGCCGGCGGTGAACGCCCAGGTCTGCCGATATCGCAGCAGATGGAGCCAGCGCACGCGCACCTGCGGTGCAGGCTGGGCGCGTGACTCTGCTGGCGCATCGCCCCGGATGTACTCGAGCTCGCCCGCGGAGAGCGCCGGGTGGCGCTCCGGCGAGCGGTAGTAGAGGAGCCAGGTGATGAGCCAGAGAGCGCTCAAGGCGCAGGTGAGCAGAAAGCCCGAGCGCAAACCCCAGAGCGAGGCGACCACGGGCACCGCGATCGGCGCCAGCACCGCTCCGATGTTGGAGCCGGCGTTGAACAGCCCGGTCGCGAGGGCGCGCTCCCTGCGGGGAAACCACTCCGCGACCGTCTTCACCGCCGCCGGAAAATTCCCCGCCTCGCCGAGACCGAGTGCGAAACGCGCCGCCGCGAACTCGAGCACCGTGCGGGCGAGCGAATGGCTCGCCGCCGCGAGTCCCCACACGGCGATCGAGAGCGCATAGCCGATGCGCGTGCCGAGCCGGTCGATCACCGTGCCCGCGAACACGAGCCCGATCGCGTAAGCCACCTGGAAGGCCGCGGCGATGTGCGCGTAGTCGACCTGGCTCCAACCGAGCGCGTGACCCAGGCTCGGCGCCAGAACCGCGAGCACCTGCCGATCGATGTAGTTGAGCGTGGTCGCCCAGAAAAGGAGCGCGCAGATGCGCCAGCGGATGCGGCCGATGCTTTTCACGGGATCACGCGGGATGACGCGGAGCACGCGCCTCCACCCTCTGCACACGCCTGTGGTATCGTTATCATAATCGGAATCGGCCGACGAGCCGGGGGGAAGATCGTGTCGCATTCCAGCATCCGCCGCAGCGCACGCCCGGGCCAGTGCCGGCCCGGCGCGCTCACCGGGCGCGCCTGCGCCCTCGCCGCTGTCGTGAGCCTGGTAGCTTTATCGGGCCTCACGGCCTGGGCCACTCCCGCGGCGCGCGCGGCCGACAGGCCGCTTTACCAGGACCCGAGCGCGCCCCTCGACGCGCGGGTCGATGACCTCCTCTCCCGGATGACCCTCGAGGAGAAGCTCGCGCAGATCTCCTGCATCTGGCAGCGCAAGGGCGAGGTCGAGGATGCGAACGGCGATTTCGATGCCGCCAAGGCGAGCCGCGTCTTCCCGAACGGCATCGGGCAGGTCGCCAGACCGAGCGATCGCGTTCCGCTCGAAGCCAACGATCCGCTGCAGAACGTCTTTCGCAACGTCCCGCAGACGGTGGCCTTCGTCAACGCCGTTCAACATTACTCGATGGACGACACCCGCCTCGGGATCCCGACGCTCTTTCACGGCGAAGGACTCCACGGCTACATGGCGCGCGATGCCACGAGCTTCCCCCAGGCGATCGCCTTGGGCAGCACCTGGGACCCGGGCCTCATTACCGACATCTATACCGTCGTGGCGCGCGAGGCGCGCGCCCGCGGCGTGCAGCTCCTCCTCACTCCCGTCATCAACCTCGGGCGCGATCCGCGTTGGGGACGGATCGAGGAGACCTTCGGTGAGGATCCCTACGTCGCGGGCCGGATGGGAGTGGCCGAGGTTCGAGGCCTGCAGGGGAGCACGCTGCCCCTCGGGCCCGGTCATGTGTTCGCGACCCTGAAGCACATGGCGGCCTACGGAGTTCCGGAAGCCGGCACCAACGTGGGACCCGCCGAGATCAGCCAACGCACGCTGCTGCAGATGTACCTGCCCGCCTTTCACGATGCCATCCGCGAAGCCAACGCCCAGGTGGTCATGGCCTCCTACAACGAGATCGGCGGCATTCCCTCGCACGCCAACCGCTGGATGCTCACCGAGCTCTTGCGCAACCAGTGGGGCTTCAAGGGCGTGGTGCTGAGCGACTACGAAGGCATCGAGCAGCTCCTGTCCCTGCACCACGTGGTCGGCAATCTGACGGATGCGGCCGCCGTATCGCTGAGGGCCGGCGTGGACGATGACATGCCGGACGGGGAAGCCTTCGCCCATCTGCCGCAGGCGCTCACGCAAGGTGAGGTCACGCAGGCGCAGATCGACACCGCGGTGCGCCGCGTGCTGCGGCTGAAATTCCTGGCGGGTCTCTTCGAGCATCCGTACGCCGATGCGCGCTACGCGCAGCAGATCACCGACGACCGCCAAGCGCGCGCACTCGCGGTGCAGGCGGCACAGGAGAGCATCGTGCTCCTGAAGAACGACGGCACGCTGCCGCTCGATGCCCATCGCATCAAGACGCTCGCCGTGATCGGCCCGAATGCGGGCGTCCCCCGGCTCGGCGGGTACTCCGAGGTGCCGGCGCATTCGGTGAGCATCCTCCAGGGGATCCGCCAGCTCGCAGGTCACGAGGTGCGCGTGGTCTACGCGCGCGGAGTCAAGCTCGTCGAGCGGGGCGATCAGTACACCGATCAGGTGGTGCTGCCGTCGCCGGCGGAAAATCGCGCGCTCATCCGCCAGGCCGTCGGCGTCGCGCGCCAGGCGGATGCGATCGTACTCGCCATCGGCACCCGCGGCGCCTTGTGCCGCGAGGGTTGGGCCGACAATCACTTGGGCGACCGCGACAGTCTGAAGCTCATCGATCAGCAGCAGCAGCTCGCCGATGCGATGTTCGCACTCGGGAAGCCCGTGGTCGTGGTGCTCATCAACGGCTGCCCGCTCGCGGTGGATGAGATCGCCAAGAAAGCCAACGCGCTGATTGAAGGCTGGTACCTGGGTCAGGAAGGCGGCACCGCCCTGGCTGATGTGCTCTTCGGCAGGACCGATCCCGGCGGCAAGCTCACGGTCACCATCCCACGCTCGGTCGGCTTCGCGCCCTACAACTACGATGAGAAGCCGAGCGCTCATCGGGGCTATCAGTTCGCCGACAACTCCCCCCTCTTCCCCTTCGGCTATGGGCTCTCCTACACCCGCTTCGAGGTGGGTCCGCCGGTGCTCTCGGCGGCGAGCATCCCCTCGAGCGGCCAGGTGACCGTCACGGTCGAGGTCCGCAATACCGGCAAGGTGGCGGGCGATGAGGTCGTGCAGCTCTACCTACACGAGCTCGTCACCTCGGTGACGGAGCCCACGAAGGTGCTGCGGGGATTCAAGCGGGTGTCACTCGCGCCCGGCGCCTCGAGCCGCGTGCAGTTTCACCTCGGATGGGATGACTTCGCCATCTGGGATGAGAACCTGCACGATGTCGTGGAGCCCGGCACGTTCGAGATCATGACAGGCCCGAGCTCGGTGGATCTGAAGACCGCGACGCTCGCAGTCACCCGCTGACCGGCGCGCGCGGCCTCACCCGCGCGTGGGTAAGCTTGCCGGCGTACGAGGCGGCGAGTATCCAGGCCGCCGCCGTCTCCGCGCTCGAGATGAGGAGGTTCACCCAATTCTGGTGATCGGTGGGCTTCGCCGCGATGGCGCTCACCCAGACGATGAGCGTGATCAGCGTCTCCATGCTGGCCTCGGTTGTTGCAGCCCAACGGGGCACGATCCCGGAAACGATGGCAACACCCGCGGCGAGGTGCCCGGCGCCCGAGAGCATCGTGAGCGGCACATGAAACGGCATCCAGGCCGGGATGAAATTCGCGGCATCCTTCAGATAAAAGAAGTGCGACAGGCCGATCGGCACGAGCGCGAGCCCGAAGAGAGCGCGCGCAATCCGCACCGCGGCAGCGCTGCCTCCCGCGTCCGCCCGCGAGCCCGCGGCCATGGCCCATGCCGGGGCCGATGAGGCCCCGCAATAGATGAGCCACGCACCCACGACGAGCGTCAGGTCCTCGCCCACTCCCAGCCAATTGCCCTCCACCCCGGGATGGGTCAGCACCTTGGGCAGCCAGAGCGCGACGATCCAGAGCCCGAAGAACCCCGTCAGGGTCAGCGCCGAGCCCTTAGTGGTCGCAGGAAGGAGGAGCCCGAGGGCAGCAAGCAGCAGCAGCGCTCCGGAAACGAGCGCCAGGGGCTCGCGCCAGGGTATCGCCGGCGGCACCGGCTCCTGAAAGAGCACGAAGTCATGCAGCCCGAGACTCACCGCGCCGATGAAGAGGAAACAAAGGGCAAAGAGCAGATGCCCGACACCGATTGTGCGCAAGTACATGCTGGCCCCGAATAGTCCAAAAGCCGTGCCAGCGTAAGCCGGCCATTATCCGAAGTATTGGACCATTTAGTGCTGAAGCCGCCCCGCGTGCTCACGACGACGCGGCTGCCGCGCCTCGCGGCAATCCCCGCAGGATCGCGCCCAACTGCCCGACCCCGCGGCGGATGGCCCGCACGTCGGTCGCCGCCGGATATAACACCAGGGCGGGCGGGAGCGAGCGGTCGATGACGAAGCGGGAAAGCGGCGCCGCGTAGATGCCCTGGGCGAGCGCGGCCCGACACGCCTCGACATCGTCGATCCCGTGGGCGAGCCAGCCCACGATCTGCAGGCCGGAGCGAAGCGGTGCGATCTGCATGACATCGGGGATGTCGCGCTTCGCCGCCTTCACGAGCGCCTCGAGTCTCGCCCCGTAGAGCTCGCGCATGCGGCGCATGTGCCGCTCCATGTGCCCGCCCGCGATGAATTCCGCGAGCACCGCCTGATCGAGCCCCGAGGGGAAGCGCTGCAGCACCGAGCGCGCCGCCGTCACCGCATCGACCAGCCGCTCCGGGGCCACGAAGAATCCGAGCCGCAGAGAGGGGAACAGCATCTTGCTGAAGCTGTTGGAATAGACGACGGACCCCGTGCGATCGAGACTCTGCAGCGCAACGAGCGGACGGTCGGCGAATCCCAACTGACTGTCGTAGTCGTCCTCGTAGACCCAGGCGCCGACCTCTGCTGCCCAGCGCAGCAGGTCCAGACGCCGCTGCAGCGACAGGGCATGACCCAGCGGAAACTGGCAGCTCGGCGTCACGTAGGCGAGCTTGGCGAGCCGGCAGCGCCGATAGCCGATGTCGCAGTCGATGCCCTCCTCGTCCACCGGCACTCCGACCACCTGCGCCCCCGAGGCGCGCAGCAGCAACGTGGCCGCCGGATATCCCGGGTCCTCCATCCAGACCCGGTCCCCCTCATCGAGCAGGAGCCGGGCGATGAGATCGAGCGACTGCTGCGTCCCGGAGGTGATGATGATCTGCTCGGGGCGGCAACGCACACCGCGCGTGCGCCCGAAATAACCGGCGATCGCCTCGCGCAGCGCCGGCAAGCCCGCACTCTCGCCGTGCTCGAGCAGCCCGTCGGCGGCCGCCCGGCGCAGGCAGCGCGCGCTCAAGCGACTCCAGGTGGCAAGCGGAAAGGCTTCGAGCGCCGCCCGATCCGCCAGGAAGCTACGCACGTCCCGACCGGCCCAGGGGAGCGGGAACGGATGATCGGCGAGGCGCTGACCGCGCACCGAGAGTGTCGGCTTGGCCAGCGCCGGGCGCTGCCGCAACCGGTTGGCCTTCACCTCGACCAACGAGCCCGGCGTCATCCGCCGCACGAAAGTGCCGCTGCCGACATTGCCCTCGACGTACCCTTCGGCGGCCAGATGATCGAAGGCGGCGACGACCGTGCCGCGAGCCATGCGGTATTGGCGGGCGATGCTGCGGCTCGAGGGCAGGCGCGCACCGGGCGCGAGCCTGCCTTCGATGATCGCGAGACGAATCTCATCGTAGAGCCAGCGCAGCAGCGTCACCGCCGGGGCGCGGGGCCCCAGGGCGAGAGTCACCGAAGCGGCGGTTTTGGACACGGCGGCAGTCTCGCGGCGATGCGGCGCCCCCGGGAGGCGCCCGGCCAAGTGGCCCAAATGATCGCGCGATGTTGCCCCGGGAGAGGAGTCCATTGCAAGCCGAGGGCGGCCGCTGTCACATTGACACCCGCGATCTGATACCGCTACCATCGGGGCCGCATCTGTCTCAAAAACTGGAGCGCCGCGCCTGTACCTCGGCATCGACATCGGCACCTCGAGTGTCAAGGCCGTGCTCCTCTCGGAGCGGGGCGCCATCTCGCACTCGGCCTTAGCGTCGCTCGAGGTGAGCCGGCCTGCGCCCGGCTTCTCCGAGCAGGATCCCGAGTCCTGGTGGCAGGCGACCCTGCGAGCGGTCCATGCCCTTCCGGGCGAGGCCCGCGCCCGGGTGCGCGCGGTGGGGCTCTCGGGCCAGATGCACGGTGCGACGCTCCTCGATGCCCATGAGCGGCCGCTACGCCCCGCCATCCTCTGGAACGACGGCCGCTCGGCCGAGGAATGCGTGGAGCTCGAGCGCCGGGAGCCCGCCTCCCGTGCCATCACCGGCAACATCATGATGCCGGGGTTCACCGCGCCGAAGCTGCTCTGGGTGGCGCGGCACGAGCCCGATGTCTTTCGCCGCACCGCGAGCGTCCTGCTGCCGAAGGACTTCGTGCGCCTGCGCCTGACGGGCGAGAAGGTGAGCGACATGTCCGATGCCGCGGGCACCGGCTGGTTGGATGTGGGCCGGCGGGAATGGTCCACCGCCATGCTCGCGGCGACCGACCTGGGGCTCGCGCAGATGCCGCGGCTGGTGGAAGGATCGAGCGCCTCCGGCGCGCTCACCGCGGCCGCCGCCGATGCGCTGGGACTGCCGCGGGTGATCGTCGCGGGCGGCGGGGGCGATAACGCCGCGAGCGCCGTCGGGCTGGGCGTGATCCGGGCCGGAGAGGCCTTCCTCTCGCTCGGCACCTCCGGCGTGCTGTTCGTGGTCACGGACCGCTTTCGCCCGAACCCGGAGCGGGCGAGCCACGCCTTCTGCCACTGTCTGCCGCATCGCTGGCACCAGATGTCGGTGATGTTGAGCGCGGCGAGCACGCTCGACTGGGTGGCGCAGCTCGTCGGCGTGAGCGATCTGCCGCGGCTCGTCGCCACGGCGGAGGCGCACGGCCTCAACCGGCACGCGCCGCTCTTCCTGCCCTATCTCACCGGCGAGCGCACGCCTCACAACGACCCGCACAGCCGCGGTGTCTTCTTTGGACTTCGTCCCGACACCACGTCCGCGGAGCTCGTGGGAGCGGTGCTCGAAGGAGTCGCCTTGGCTTTCGCCGATGGCCTGGACGTTCTGACGGAAAGGAGCGGCTCGATGGAGGAGAGCGATACGGCGGCTCAGGCGGTGAAGGACATCAGCGTGACCGGCGGCGGCGCGCGCCTTCCCTACTGGGGGCGGCTCATCGCCGCAGCCCTCAACCGACCGCTCAGCTACCGCTCCGGAGGCGAGGTCGGAGCGGCGCTCGGCGCCGCGCGCCTGGCGCGCCTCGCAGCCGGCGAGGGAACCGAGGAAGAAGTCTGCGCCGCGCCGCCGATCGAGCGGGTGGTGCAACCGGACAGCGCGCTCGCGGCCCTCCTCGCGAGCCGCCGGCGCACCTTCCAGCGTCTTTACAGGGACCTCAAGAACACATTCGTGGAGTTTGCGTCATGACGTTGTTTTCCAGCATTCAGCCCGTCCGCTACGAAGGCCCCGAGACGGCGAATGAGTTCGCCTATCGCGTCTACGACAAGGATCGCAAAGTGCTCGGCAAGCGCATGGAGGAGTGGCTGCGGTGCGCCGTCTGCTATTGGCATTCCTTCAACTGGCCGGGTCAGGACATTTTCGGCGCCGGCACCCTGCCCCGTCCGTGGCTCGCGCCCAGGATCACGCAGGAGATGGCGGATGAGAAGCTCGAGGCCGCCTTCGATTTCTTCCAGCGCCTGGGTGTCCCCTACTTCACCTTCCACGATGTCGATGCGATGGCGACCGCCGCGACCTTGAAGGAGCACGACCGGCACCTGAAAGTCATCGCGGAGAAGATCCAGCAGAAGATGGCCGCGAGCGGCGTGAAGCTGCTCTGGGGCACGGCGAATCTTTTCTCGCACCCGCGCTACGCCGGTGGCGCCGCCACCAGCCCCGATCCCGAGGTTTACGCCTGGGCCGCCGCGCAGGTGCGCGGCTGTCTGGAAGCGACCCATCGCCTGGGCGGCGAGAACTACGTACTCTGGGGCGGACGCGAGGGATATGACTCGCTCCTCAACACCGACTTGAAGCGCGAGCTCGATCACTACGGCCGTTTCCTCTCCATGGTCGTCGAGCACAAGCACCGCATCGGCTTCAAGGGCACGATCCTCATCGAGCCCAAGCCCTTCGAGCCCACCAAGCACCAGTACGACCGCGACGTGGCCGCCGTCTACGCCTTCCTGCAGCGCTACGGACTCACGAAGGACGTGCGCGTCAACATCGAGGTCAACCACGCCACCCTGGCCGGCCTCGACTTCGAGCACGAGGTGACCGCGGCGCGCGCCTACGGCATCTTCGGCTCCATCGACATCAACCGCGGCGATCCGCGCAACGGCTGGGACACCGACCAGTTCCCGAACAACGCGCAGGAGCTCGTGCCGGCCTTCATCCAGCTCCTCGAGGACAAGGGCTTCACCACCGGCGGCTTCAACTTCGATGCGAAGCTGCGCCGCCAGTCGGTCGATCCGGCCGACCTTTACCTGGCGCACATCGGCGGCATCGACACCTTGGCGCGTGCGCTCCTCGCAGCCGCCGACATCGTGACCGAGCGCAAGCTCGCGCAACTGAAGCAGGAGCGCTATCGGGGTTGGGATGGCGAGTTGGGTGCGCGCATCGAAAGCGGCGCCATCGATCTGGCCACCCTGGCCAACCTCGCCCTGGAGAAAGGCTTCGACCCGACGCCGAAGTCCGGACGGCAGGAGCTCGCCGAGAGTATCATCGCGAGGCACTGCAGGCATTAGGCGGATCCGCAGCCGTCATGGCGCTGCGAGCCGCGAGAACCCATGCCAGTCGAACCTGTCCGCAGCATCGCCATCGTCGGGGGAGGGACAGCGGGGTGGTTGACCGCAGCGACCCTCGCCCATTTCCTCAAGGCTCTCGGCTGCCGTATCCGGCTGATCGAGTCGGCCGAGATCGGCACCGTCGGGGTGGGTGAATCGACCATCCCACCGATCATCGAGCACCTGGCGTCCCTCGGCATCGATGAGAACGATGTCGTGCGCAAGACGCAGGCGAGCTTCAAGCTCGGGATCGAGTTCAAGGATTGGACCCATCCCGGGCATTCCTACATGCATCCGTTCGGCCTGACCGGCGGACAACGGAACGGGGTCGACTTCACCGCCTACTGGCTCAAGTGCCGCGAAAGCGGCACGGCGGCGCCGCTCGAGGAGCACTCGCTCACCGCGGTCGCCGCGCGCCGGGCCAGCTTCATGCGCCCGGTGAAGCTCGCCAACTCTCCCTTGCAGAACATCACCTACGCCCTGCACCTGGATGCCAGCCTGCTCGCCGCCTATCTGCGCGCCTATGCGCAAGCGCGCGGGGTGACGCGCACCGAAGGCAAGGTGCGCCACGTCGCGCTACGGCCCGAGGACGGCTTCATCGAGTCGATCACGCTCGAGAGCGGCGAGCGGATCGAGGCCGACCTCTACATCGACTGCACGGGCTTTCGCGGCCTGCTGATCGAGGGCGCGCTCAAGACCGGGTACGAGGACTGGACCCACTGGCTGCCTTGCGACCGGGCGATGGCCGTGGCCTGCGAGCGGCGCGGAGCGCTCTCCTCGCATACCCGGGCCTTGGCGCGTGAGGTCGGCTGGCAGTGGCGAATCCCGCTGCAGCACCGGGTGGGCAACGGCTATGTGTACTGCAGCCAGTTCATCGAGGACGAGCAAGCGCGGGACATTCTCCTCTCGGGGCTCGAGGGTCCGGCGCTGCGCGATCCCCTGCCGCTCAGGTTCACGACCGGCCGGCGGCGGCTCTGCTGGAACAAGAACTGCATCGCCATCGGCCTGTCGGCGGGGTTCCTGGAGCCACTCGAGTCCACGGGCATCCACATGATCCAACGCGGCGCCGTGCTGCTGCTGTGGCTCTTTCCGGATCGCCACTTCCGGCAGGCGGACATCGACCGCTACAACCGGCACATGGCGTTCGAATCCGAGCGCATCCGCGACTTCCTGGTGGTCCATTACAGCCAGACGCAGCGCGCAGGAGAATTTTGGCGCTATTGCCGCGAAACGAAGCTCCCCGAGAGCCTGCAGGAGCGGCTCGAGCTCTTCCGCAGCTACGGCCGCATCATCCGCGAAGGAACCGAGCTCTTCACCGAACAGAGCTGGTTCTACATTCTCAACGGTCAGGGCGTGCGGCCCGAAGGCTACGATCCGCGGGCCGACGATACGCCCGCGCCGCAGGCGCAGCAGCTCCTCGATCACACCCGATCGGTCGTCGCCCGCTGTGCGGCGGCGATGCCCGCGCACCAGGATTTCATCGCGCAACATTGCGCGGCGCCGCTGCCGATGGGATGAGTCCGCTGACCGGTCAGCCCGCGAGCGGCCGCGACAGGGCGGCCTCGAGCGGCTGCGGGAGCTGCGTGCGCGCCATCTCGAAGCGCAGCTCCTTGCGCCGGTAGTCGATCGAGACCCGCGCGCAGCGGCGCAGGCAGTCCATGCCGATGAGGAGCGCGGGCTGCTCCTGCAATCCCCAGACTCTGAACACCGGCAGGTCGGCCACCACGGCGGTGGTGTAGGTCATCACGAGCTCCCCGAGGCGCACCATGTCGAGCATCGTCGTGACCCCGACGACGCTGCCACCGGTGATCCCGGTGAGCGTCTGCGTGCCCGGCATGGTCTGTAGGATCTTGCGCCGCTGCAGGCTCGCGTACAACGCCGGGTTGATGATCGAGACTTCGGCGCCGGTGTCGAGAAAAGCGGCGGCGTGAAGGCCGTCGATGAGGCAGTCCGTGGACCGCAGCCGGCCCGAATCCCCGAGCGTCGGCACGCGCACCTCATTGCTGCTGTTCTCGAAGCGGGTCCAGAACTCCGAAAAGAACCCCCGGGGCTTGGTGATCGTGAGCGTGCCCGCCAGAAAATCGAAGATGACCCGCCGGTCATCGAGCACGTCGAGTCCGAGGTAACCGTCCGACTTCAACATCGCGCGCGGCAGCGTCGGCACCTGCAGCGCCGAGCAGACGAGTGATCCCATCTCGAGCTCACGGATCTCGACCAGGCTGGACCGCTCGCCCCGCACGATGCCCTCGACCATGACATCGCGGCGGTGCGGCAGCGCGAGTCTCGCGGCGATATCGTCCGCGATGACGCTGCGCTCGGCGCCCGTGTCGACGAAAAAGTGAAACGGCCCGTCGCCGTCGATCCTGACAGCGGTCTTGAGGCGCCCGCCGAAGT
>Ga0335078_10010460_pt1 | contig 13733 bp, 10 predicted proteins | sample Lox_Sample_32_FD_206711 | JGI IMG/M metagenome (GOLD analysis project Ga0335078, IMG submission 206711) | Soil microbial communities from Loxahatchee National Wildlife Refuge, Florida, United States - Lox_Sample_3.2 | ecosystem: Environmental > Terrestrial > Soil > Wetlands | place: USA...
CCCTCGTGTGGTAAGTGGTCGGCGCCCTCCGACTGGTATCAGTGACCGTGCGTGCTGTGAATCAATCGGTCTGTTGAGCCGTGAGAATCTTGTTCACCGTCAGCCCATGCCAGCGCCGCCCGCGGCGCGGCTTGATGCCCTCGGCGTTCAAGGCCCCGGCAATGCGATCGAACCCCATGGGTGTGGCCCTCAGGGCTTTCATCCGCTCGATGACCTCAGACTCGCCGGGAAACGTGCCATAGGGCTTCGCACCTTCACAACGGCCTGTCTTGGCACGCATGCGCATCCTTGCACCGCGGAGTTTCAGTACAAGCATGGCTTTCTCGTACTCCGCGATCGCACCCATGATTTGTCGCATCAGTTTCCTGGTCGGATCGTCCTGTAGCAGATCCGGCTCGGCAACCGAGATCAGCTCGAATCCATTCTTGCGCAGGTCGCCGATGATGGTCTCCTGCACCATAAGGTCGCGCGCCAGGCGATCCAACTTTTCGACGAGGACGAGCCTGGTGCCGTCGGCGTGAAGTGCTGTCATTAGCTCCAACAGCGCCGGCCGGTTCTGCAGATCTTTTGCTCCGCCCACTCCCTTTTCGCGAAATACCCGACGGATCCGGATATCGTGGGATGCGGCATACCGTCTGATCGCTTCCAACTGCCGCGTGAACCCGTCGCCCTTCACTTGGCCCTTGCCGCTGACGCGAAGGTATGCGAAGGCTCTTTTCATGGCCCAATTATGCGCTGAACCTGCCTCACGGTCAATAACTATTCTGTAGAAAATATACTAATGCAGATTCCAAAGGACTTAGTTCATGGAGCTGATTCGGGGGGTTGCCGATTCGCCGGCGAAGGACACATTCGCACAGTGTTGACGGCTGAGACCGCAGATCGGGTACGGCCAATCCCGCAAGACTTAGAGAAGGTAGCGTGCTTTGCCTTCGACTCTCGGACGGCCCGGCGTGCCAGGGTCCTACAGGGGGCGGGGGGCAACAAGACCGGGGGGTGATTCGGCTGCGGTGGGGAGGTAAAGGCGGAGTTGCATCAACTATCGTTCCCCAACAGTCCCTACTAGGAGTTGCGGATAATGAATAGTCCGGGCGGATTTCGTCATCTCTTTCAATTTCGCGAGTAGCCGAACTGGTAGCCTGTCAGGCGTGCGTGGCGGCAAAAGTGTTTGCGGGAGGCATATTCTTTTCGACATCCCGGCGGATGCGTTCTACCAACAACCGGGCATCTTGCTCCTTCACTTTCGGAGTGCCGCCAACGAGAAACGCGTGCAAGCGGCGGGTCCGCTCAAACCCAATCTGTCTCCCGGCAATTTCCAGCAGAAGCTCCCGTGTTCTCTCCGGGAAATAAACGTCTTTGAGGCCCAGCACTATGGCGACGGCCTCCGTCCTGGTGAGAATTCCCTGCCGCGCTGCGGCGCGGAGCTGATACCGCGTGTTCACCAGAGGTTCGGACACCGCCCGATAGGTCTCGCTCGAGTATGCGAGTGCCACTTCGTCATCCGCATCCAGAACGCCGCGGCGAAACAGCCGAAAAACGCTACCAACCCCGACCATACCGTAACGCCACAGCTCGACCGCCCGCAACGCTCCCATGCTGGCTGCCCCGTAGACCGCTACCCCTGCTTCTAGAAGTGAAAGGACCTCTTTCGGGGACACCGCGAGGCTCTGATAAAATTCGCCGTCGATGATCCCGACCGCACGCGGCTTGGAATGAACGAGAGGCACCAGATCCCCACGCTTTATTGGCGGCCTGTATTCCGCGTCCAAGAGGGAAGCCGCCTCGCTTGGGTGCAGGCTCGGACCCGTGAAGATAACCACGCACCGTTCGCCGTCTCCGCGGCTGGTTTTACGCGACATGCCGCCGCCAGAATTCGAGCGCGCGCGGGCCGATCCGCTCTCCATTGAGCGCCCAAAACTCCAGGCCCGGCGCCATCACTCGGACCACCGCGAAGCCACCGCGACCGGAAAGATCCACCGCCAAGATGCGCTCGATTCCACGCCGTGTCAGGCGCGCCAGAATCAGCCGGATATCGTCGGCAATGTCGTCGTTTTGAATCGAAGCCATCTTGGGGAACCGCCGCGTCCGGCCCGTCTGCTCGAAGAGCCATCTCCCCGGCTCGATCTTGCGGACGCGCTGTGTCAGCCGGTTGCCGGCAGGCACGGTTTCATCCGCGGCGAAGATGTCCTCTCGTGCGCCCTGGATATCCACCACCCGCGATTGCGCGAGTTCGGTGATTGCGCGGATCACTGCGATGCGCGCGTTGGGATGCGCCCCCATCCCGCCGTGCGCCTGCGGGAATCCCGGCACCGCGTCGTCGGCCGTAGCCGCGACCGCGCTGGCTATTCCGATATCCGAAGTGATGTCCCGTACTACCAGGCGAAGTCCGGCCCGTTGGAATTTTTCCAGCAGGCCGGGAAACGGGTCGCCGGCGCTGGTCAGATCGATGCGTGGGTAGGCATCCGGGTCGTCCGGACCTGCCGCCCCCGCGCCCAATACTGCTTCACTTCGGGCCCTCGGAATACACTGGCTCCGCAACTGCGCCAATGTGAACGCGTCTCGCTCCACAAGCTCACACAACCCATGGCACACCGCCTCTTCGAAGCAGTTTCCCGAAGCCAGCCCGTTCGAAGAACTCGTCACAAATGGCGATCCCGAATCGACGTACTGCGGACCGTAGCCGGCTGCGGCTGCCGGGACCATCACAGTCTCGTCGCGGATCAGATCGTGCGCCTCCGTCCACTGATACGTGCGATTCTCGCTGTAGTCTTCGTGCAGTCTCTGGTTGAATGAACGGGGATCGGCAACCGCCCGTCTACCACGGCGCAGCTTGCGGAAGCTCGCCTCCACCACTGGCAGCCGCACATGGAGAGCAGTTTGGCGCTCGATCGCCTCCATCAGCGCGCCGGCCTTGGAATCGGTGCAAAGAATCGCCTTGCCGTTATAAACGGAGATGGAGTCGTCGGACTTCGGAACCACCGCCGTATGCACGGGTATCCCCACGCGATCCAAGCCCGTGATATTGGCTAACCGCGTGACGCCGATTGCCGCCGAGTATCGGCCGGCCCGCGCGAGGGTTTCCTCGACCGGCACCGCCCGCTCCGAGCAGGCCGATGCGTATTTCCGGACACTCTGGATGCGCATCTGCGGCCTACGGGGTCACCCCTTTGCTCGTCCTTAGGCATAAACAGCGTGGCGCCCTCACTTCGGCGGCTCCGGCGGTGCCGGAGGGTGAGGCCCCGTTATCGTGCCATGTATCTTGAAGACGATACTCTGGCCGCCCTCTACGCGTTCCAGAAAGCGCTGCAGTTCTTCGGCCGTCAAGTTCGGGTGGAAAGAACGCATCGCCTCCTCCTTGGTACCCAAGCTCGCCATGAGGACGCGCTGCTCCACGTTGTTCAAGCCCGTATAGAACTTTCTCAGCTTTCTTAGGTATTTCTTTAGCTCCGGCTCGGACAAGCCGATCTGTTGGAAGATATCTGGTGTCACTTGGCTCGCTCCTTTCCGTGTCCAACCAGGTGTGTCTGCTTATTTAATTGTTCAGCTTCATGCTGGCGATGAGCGCGCGAAACCGCTCATCTGACCGCATGCCATCCAACATCGGATCTACGTTGACAAAAAGAATCTCGGCCGACTTGCGCGCACAATCCAGCTCCAGGTCGCGCAGCGCCTCTTCTTTCTTCCCGAGGTCCATATGCGCGATCGCCAGGTAGTACCAAATTGCCGTTTCCGGCCTCGGCTTGTAGCTTTCCATCAGGGCCCAGGCTTGGTAATCCTGTTTCGCGCGCGCGTATGCGGAAACCAGCAACGGGGTGCGCAGGTGTGGCGTGAAGCTCTCGGGAAGTTGCGACACCACCGCCAATGCCTCCGCCGGCATCGCCTTGGCCCAATAATTCGCCGCCCTGAGATCGCCCAACTCGCCTTGAGCGCCCGTTCCTTTGCCGATCGCATCCAGCACCGCCAGCGATTCGTCAAACCGTCGCGCATAGTAGAGGATGGTGGCTTTCGCTGCCTTGGGAGCCCAGGCGTCGGGGTCCAAGTTCTCCGCCAGCTGCGCCTCCCGCTGGCTCTCGTCGAACCGCCCCAGCGCCGCCAGTTCCAGCGCGTAGCATTCGTGGGCGTCGGGCGAGTTCGGGTCCAGATCAATGGCGCGTTTGTAGTTTTTCTCCGCGTCGGCCCACTCATAGTCCGCCTGCATCTGCACGTATGCGAGCGAGGTATACGCCTCAGCCAAAGTGCCGTCCAGTTCCAAGGCCTTCTGCGCCGCCGTCCTGGCCTGCTCCAGCATGTGAGCTGGCTCGACGTTTCCGAACACACTGGCGTGCATCGCCAACAGAGCATACGTGTAAGCTAACCCAGCGTGCGCTGGAGCGTAGTCGGCATTCTGCTTCTCGATCACCTGCTCGAAGTACCGCGCGGCTGCTGCGAAGCTAGAGGGCGTGCGTTTGTTTAGCAGGAATCGTCCCTTCAGATAATCGTGGTACCATTCCGACCCCACAGCGTACTGGCGCGCGAGTCGCTCCTTCAAGGGACCGCTCAGTTTCAACCGGAGGTAATCAGTGACTTGCACCGCAAACTGCTTCTGCGCTTCGGAAAGCGACGACATCTTAGTGGTGTATGTGTGCCCCCAAAGGCGGAGGCCCGAGCGGGTGTCCATCAACTCCGCCTCGATTCGCAGTTCGTCCTTCCTCCTCGACACCGAACCGCGCACGATCCGCTCCGCGCGCAGTTCACGTCCTGCACTTAGCGGATCTTTCTTGCCGCCAGCGTAGCGCATCACGGCTCCATGCGCGATCACTCGAAGAGTGGGGATCCCTGATAGATCGTTAATCAGCGACTCCGTGATACCGTCGCTTAGATACTCCATCTCCGGATCGCCCATGCGATTTTCAAAGGGAAGCACTGCGATGGAATTGGCCTGATGCGGCTTCCAGAACAACGAGTACGCGGCGAATGCCAACAGCGCCATTCCACCCAGCGCCACCGCGAGATGCCACCGGTTCACCAGCCGTCCAGCCCCTCGTGCGGCGAACGAAGTGGTCCGCGTGCTGATCTCCGATAGATCCGCTCTCACTGCCCCAGAGAGTGCACTCGCCAGGGCGTCTCCAAAGTCGCGCGCCCGGGCGTATCGATCCTTCGGATCGGGCGACAAGGCTTTTAGAATCGCCTTTTCGGCAGCGTGAGGCAGGTCAGGCCGCAAGTTCGTCGGCCGCACACTGACCTCTTTCGTCTTCTGCAGCAGAAGTTCGCGCGGCGTGTTTGACCGGAACGGCCTGACGCCAGTAGCCAGTTCGTATGACAGAGCACCCAATTGGTAGATATCACTTGCTGGCGACGACTTGCCCTGAAACTGCTCCGGCGCCATGTACTCCCAGGTTCCGGCAACGTTCGTCGAACCGGCAGTCTCTTCCACATCCTCGAGCGTGGCGACGCCGAAATCGATCAACTTGATCTCATTCTCGCCATCGGTTCGTGTCTGAACCATCACGTTGGCAGGCTTCACGTCGCGGTGACACACCCCCGCCTCGTGGGCTGCAGTCAACGCGCGACCGGCCTGCTGCACAATACTCGCTATGCGACCCAGAGGCATCCCGTTGCGCGGGATCAATTCCCGAAGCGGGCTGCCGGAGACGTATTGCATCACCAGAAACGGCCGGTTGTCTGGCAGATGACCGAAATCGACTACAGACACTACACCCGGGTGATCGATACGCGCCAGCGCCTCCATCTCCTCCCGGAACTTATTCAGCGACCAAGTATCCCCCGCGCGCCGCTCCAGCAGCACCTTAACCACCACTTTGCGAGACGCCACCTGCCGATCGACGGCAAGGTAGGTGGTTCCAAAACCGCCATGCCCCAACTCTCGCAAGAGCAAGTATCTCCCCTGAAGCAATTCCTCCGCATTGCTCTCGGTGGCGGCTTGCGCTTTGAATGTCGGGTCCACTCCGGACCCTCGGTTTGGGTCGGAGTCCATAGGGGTAAGTACTTAGCCGGAATTTTCGCTTTGACTTCCTAGCCGCCTCGATTATACATCAGTTATAGGTTTTTTATCCTGTTTCTATTGGTGTCATAGGGAGGATCAGTCCCGTGAAACGCCCGTTACGCAAGGATATGCCCGAATTGTTTCTAGCGTCGCGGTTCGGCTCGGGCTAGCTCGACCCACCACGGCCGCTACTCTGGGTTCCCCCAGGCAGCCTTCCTCAGTATCCCAGGGAGCCGAACCACTGACGATCTGGTGGAGCAAAACACTCAACGACGGATCACACGCAGTCGTCCCTAGCGTAGGCGAGACACTCGGGCGCCGGGATGCCAGCAACCGGAAGCGCTGCCGGCGCCCTGGCTCCCCGGCAACGGCCGGAAACCGCCTCGATGCGCCCTGGCGCGCCAAGCAGGGCAGGAGCCCGGTTTAGCTCCCGTCGCACTTTTGGCCTCCGCTGCCGTAGCAGAGCATCGTCGCCGCGGAGCTGTAGAGCATAACGACTGAGAGATACGGTGTTACCCTGACGGCGCGCATCACCAGAAGAGTCCGACCAACGGGAAGCGGCACCCCGGCCCTTGGCTTTTGATGGTTTTGGCGACCACATCGGACCGATAGATTCCGTCCCTTCACAACTGCCCGATCCTGATAAGCGCCGGTCACGGCAACAAAACGCAACGTCGATCGCGACGTGACCCGCTTGAACTTGCTTTTGCGACCGACGAGCAGGGTAAAGTGCGGGAGGCTTCTTTCCTCAGCGCCACGGGCGTGGCGTGCTTGCCCTGATCTCGCCAGAGGCAACGGCAGTCAGCCTATCCGAGAATTGGATCGCAGCCGAGCGACGTCCGCCGGATCTATGCCAGAAAACCTCAGACTTCGTTGACGGCGGCACCGATGGCGCAAGGTCCGACGCGCGTCATGCTCGGAAAACGGGCTCAAGGGAAGAGATGCTGGACTTCAGTCCCGTCAGCTCGGCTGCGGTTTAGCATTGCCTGGCTGAGAACCCGGCAGTACACTGAATCAGATCTCGACATCCGCAATTTAGGGGGCGCGGTATGATCGGGCGCACCATCGCGCATTACACGATTCTCGAGAAGCTCGGTGAAGGCGGCATGGGCGTGGTGTACCGCGCCCGCGATAGCCGCCTGAACCGCGACGTAGCCATCAAAGTCCTGCCCGATAGTTTCGCCAGTTCCCCGGATCGAAAGGTGCGATTCGAGCGCGAGGCCCGGCTCCTCGCCACATTGAGCCACCCTAACATCGGCGCCATCCACGGATTCGAGGAGGCAGAGGGGAAACCCTACTTGGTTCTCGAACTTGTCGAAGGCCAGACTCTCTGGGATCGACTAAGAAAAGGCCGCATTCCGCTCGACGATACGCTCGACATCTGCCGCCAGATCGCAGCCGGGCTGGAAGCGGCACACGAGAAAGGGATCGTCCATCGAGATCTGAAACCCTCGAACATCAAGGTCACACCTGAGGGCAAGGTCAAGATCCTCGATTTCGGGCTGGCCAAGGCGTTCTACGAACCAACGCCGCCTGCCGATTCATCCCAGTCTCCGACGGTCACAGATCAAATGACGGCCCAGGGAATCATTCTTGGCACAGCCGCGTACATGAGTCCGGAACAGGCAAAAAGCAAGCGGGTGGACAGGCGATGCGACATCTGGGCTTTCGGCTGCATCCTGTTTGAGTGTCTGACCGGCAAACGGGCGTTCGGCGGGGAGACAGTGACGGAGACACTGGCAGCGGTGATCAAGGGGGAGCCGGATTGGAAGGCGCTGCCAGCGGACGTACCGGAAAAAGTGCGTGATGTCCTTCGGCGATGCCTTCAGAAGGAGACGAGCCTCCGGCTGCATGACATAGCCGATGCCAGGATCGAGATCCGCGAGTCCGTTGTCCGGCCCGACGAGCCGGTTACGGTTTCCCAGCGAGTTTCGCAACGATGGTTGCTGACGCTGGGCGCCGGCGTACTCATCGCGGGTTTCTTAATTGGAGTGAGCTTGAGGTGGCAGTTCCGGCCTGTCGCATCTTTGGTCGTCAGGTCGGTGATCAAGGTTGAGCCTGGATACTGTCTCGACGGGATGCGCTGGTATCGGGGATTCTTACGCCCGACTCGCACTGCCATGGCAATCTCCGGCGATGGCCGCTTCATCGTCTACGGCGCGGTTCCGGAGAATGCAGTACCCGAGGCCAGAGGCCAACTGTACCTTCGACGGATGGACCAGGAGGCAGCGAAGGCCATCCCAGGAACGGAAGGGGGAATCAGTCCTTTCCTCTCCCCTGATGATCGATCGGTAGGATTCTGGGCTGACGGCAAGTTGATGAAGGTCTCCGTCGACGGCGGAGTGCCCGTGGCCCTTTGTGATGTCCCGATTCCTTTCGGAGCCAGTTGGGGCACGGACAATGGCATCGTGTTTTCACCCCGAGAAGACGCTGGCCTCTCCGTGGTTTCGGCTGACGGAGGAAAGCCGGAAGTCTTGACAGCCCCCAACAAGATGAACCAGGAATATGCCCATCGCCTTCCCCATTGTCTACCGGGTGGAAAAGGCGTGCTGTTTACGGTCTTCAGAGAGGCATGGGAGCTACAACCGCGCGTGGCCGTCCTTCAGGCGAAGACGCAACAATGGCGCTACCTGCTGGATGATGCTGCCGATGCGCGCTATGTTCGCACGGGACATCTCATCTTTCTGCGGCAAGGAACCCTCATGGCCGTGCCGTTCGACCTGAACCGGCTTGAGGCAACTGGCCAGCCCGTTCCCACCGTCGCCAATGTCATGCAGGCATTGAACAACCTGAACTCCGGTTACATCACAGCCGCTGGCCAGTTTAGCACCTCCGACTCAGGCGGGCTGGTTTATGGATCAGGCGGTATCACACCGGACCTGGAGAACTCGCTGGTGTGGGTGGACCAGAAAGGAACTGCACAGCAAGTCTTACCGTTCAAAACCCCTTTCCACGCCCCCCGCCTTTCACCCGACGGTCAGCGCATTGCCTACACAGCCAGGGGGAGGGAATCTCACGCGTGGGAATATGACCCTGTTCGGGGTACAACGACACGTCTGACAGGTGAAGGCAAGACCACCGATGTGATCTGGAGCCCAGATGGCAAGCGGGTTGCCTTTGAGTGGTGGGAATCAGGTCCCTCCAACCTCTACTGGCAGCCTGTTGACGGAAGCTCACCGAAGGAGCGGCTCACGACCAGTGAATATATGCAATTTCCCGGATCATGGTCTCCCGACGGAAGCATGCTTGCATTTGTGGAAGATCACCCAAACAGCGGCCCCGACATACTTCTGCTCGATTTGCGGAGCCGCCGCATAAAGCCTTTTCTGAATACCAAGTCCGCTGAGTTCTACCCCGAGTTTTCACCTGATGGACGCTGGATGGCCTATGATTCGGATGAGTCGGGACGTGAAGAGGTCTATGTAAGACCGTTCCCCGGCCCGGGAGGCAAGTGGCAGATTTCCCATGAGGGCGGCATTGAGCCGCTATGGGCAAGGAATGGGAAACAATTGTTTTACCGATGGCAGAAACAGGTCTGGGCTGTTGACATCCTGACCGAGCCGACCTTCCGGCCGGGGAAGCCGCGTCTATTGTTTGAGCAGCCAGGATTCCTTTCCGCTGGTCCGATCCGCACGTGGGATCTCTCGTTGGATGGACAGCGATTTCTGATGGTGAAGCTCGATGAAAGAAAGCCCACAGTAGTGACGGAGATGATTCTCGTCCAGAACTGGTTTGAGGAACTCAAGCGCCTCGCCCCCACCGGAAAGAAGTGAGCGCAGCATGATCGCTTTGGGGGAGGCGTAATCCAGAACCACGCCCTGACGGCTAAGCTGGCTTAGACCAGACGCTGAGCAGAGACGTGCACGGCCCTTGTAATGCGGTGATTGAGAATGAATCGCAGCCGTATCGTCGCGAACTCATTTAGCCACAAGCCCGTGTAGGCGACCCGTAGAAGTGACTAACCTAAGCAAGGCCCTTTCTCAGTTCCGCTTCCAGTCGCTGCTTGATCGCTTCCCACTGCTCACGGCTGGGCATCCTGCCCTCTGCGTGCAGCCGGTCCACGGTCGCCTGCATCTCCGCCTCGGTCATCGGGTGCTCGCGGCTGATGTGCGCCATAGCTTCATAGAAAAGCGGCGTGTCGGCTTTGGTGTTCCTGCTACGCGATCGTCCCATACCCCTCCTCCAATTGCGCTACCCGATATACTGCCTTTCCAAAACCTACACGTTTTGGAAAGGCAAGAGCCTCTGAACTCGACCCTTCTTTTTCTTGATGTTGCACAACGCACTGGTCATACGATTTTGGAAAGGTTGTGACTCTCACCTGTTACCCTGGATGGCCCTGACCACCGTCCCCAGCCCCACGCCCACTCGAACTCCGCGACTGCAGCCAAGATGTGAACCATCAGCTTGGCCGTGGGATTGCTCTCGTCTGTGTCGATATTCTGGCTAACAGCCAGGAACCGCACACCGTGCATCCTGAGGCGCTCGATGCCGTCCAGGCAATGACGGACTGACCGGCCGAACCTATCCAGCTTGTAGACCAGCACGACGTCGAAGATGCGCCGGCCAGCATCTCGCATCAGCCGATCCAGCTCCGGCCGGCTGGCCTTCGCTCCACTCCAGCCGGTATCGACATATTCATGGGCGATTTCCCAACCGCGGCGAACTGCATACTCTCGCAGTTCGCGCAGTTGCATCTCGCAGCACTGATCAGCGGTACTTACTCGAGCGTAGATCGCGACTTTCATGGAGGTGCCTCCGGTTCTAAGTAGCAGCTCGAAGATAGATGTTCCGGATCGCAGGCTGGTTACAAAAATGAGCCGGCCCGGCGCCTTGTGTTCGTCCGCTCAAATCGCAGGAGACTGATGGCGTGCATCATCAGGCGCGTGAGGGCGGCAATCATGAGAATGCGAACCCGGGGGGTACCCCAACCGAGTCGGGGGGAGGGTCGAAATAGCGGGACTCCAGAAGCGGAATGGGACCAAAATTTTCGGCCGAAATTGGCCCAGGGTAGTTCTTGGCGCCAGAGTGGGTCCGCTCTGAGGTTACGCCATCCGTAGTCGCAGCAGGTCCTATTGAGGCGTTCCGCCCAGTCCGTCGTCTGGTATTGACGTTTGCACGCGTGGTGAAAATGGCTGAAGGCGGGGGCCTGGACACGACGAAGTATGCAGAGCATCCGCCGCATGGCCACCGTCCGATCGCTTGGGACGCAAGACGGGGCACTGCTCCTGCTCGATTTCGCCAGGTGGAGAGCATACCTCCGGCGCACCATACGTCACAAGTGAGTTTTACATTGCCAGTGGGGCAACCGTGCAGAAGGCAATCGCGCGGTTGCTGGTTTGGCGTGGTTTACCGAATTGTGCGGCAGGCCCAGCAAGGCCCTCGCAGCGCACAACTCGAAGGGGCGGTGCCGGGACGGGAGTGACAGCGATCAGTTCCAGGGATGCTGCTTGACCGGGGCGTTGGCGAAAACTAATTAGCGGGGGGCGCGACGCTGAAGTGCAGGCGCAGTGCGAGGCTTGGACATACGGACCAGGACTACACCGGCGAGGATGCCGAAAGAGTTCGCGAGGAGGTCATGCCAGTCACAGGTGCGGCCCGGGCTGAAGAGCTGTGCAAGTTCCAGGAGGGCGCCGAGTAGGAATAGGAAAACAATGGTGACGCGAAGGCGGCGGCAACGGAAGCGGTCTAGACTGGGGAGGGCGGCGAGGAGCGCATAGGCGGTAAAGTGCTCGACCTTGTCGTTGATGCCGGCGCGATCGATCAGGCCCATGGCAGCGCTTTGGGCGGGCAGGACGCTGCCGACGATCACTGCGGCGAGAGCAGCGAGCCAGACGAGGCGGAGGACGCGAGTCATGGGCGATATTCGGGTATCGGTCCGCAGTACGCGCGCCGGGGGTAAATGAAGACTAGGGTCATAAGGTTACTCCTGATCCCAGTGTGGACCGTGAACCGAAGCGCGGCGGCAAGTTGAGCGGTAAAACATTAATTAAAATTGATGAGGATTCTTGGGGGAAAGTGGTGATCCTTAACGCGCGGCGCTGAATGCGAGCCTCGATATGCGTGCGTGACAGCTGCCGCGCAAACTCTTCCGACCAAGCGTAGAATCCTAAGAGATGCCGCGGCGATTGCTAGGCGCTCTCGCGGGTGCGCTCTTTTGTTGGGCGTGCTATTGGTCGATTCGTCTGGCGTACGCAGATCATCTAGCAAACGACCGCTCACGCCCGGCCGTCGAGCGTGCCATCGGCCTCGTCCCGGGGAATCCCGAATACTACGTCCGTCTCGCCCAAGCCAACCCCAGCTCCGCCTTGACTGCCATGGAAAAGGCAGTTGCGCTGAACCCGCTGAACTCATCGACCTGGATTGATTTCGCCCGCATAGCCGAAGAGCAAAAGGACTTTCAGCGGGCGGAGAGTTGCCTGCTCCGCGCGGTTCGGTTGGATCGGACCTTCGCGCCTCGATGGTTACTGGCCGAGTATTACTTCCGCAGGCCTGATCCATCGCGATTTTGGCCGGCTGTGCGGGCGGCCCTCGCCACGTCTTACGACGATGTCGCGCCGTTGTTCGATGAATGCTGGCAACTCGCCCCGAGCCCCGAAACCATCCTCGCGCAGGCCATCCCGGACCGCCAAGATGTACTCCGGCAGTATCTCGATTACCTGCTCGCAAAGAAGCGTCTGGATCTCGCTGAACCTGTTGCATCGGAGGTGATGGGACATGCCGGGCGGGACGACGTGGCGCCTCTCCTCTCCTATTGCGATGGCCTTCTCGCTAAGAATCTGGCGCTGCCCGCGCTGGAAATCTGGAACTCGCTTGTCAAAAAACAGTTGCTGGACTATCCCGCTCTTGTACCGGAAAAGGGCGCCAGCACCAATGGTGACTTTGAGAAACCGTTTCTCTCAACGGCTTTCGACTGGCGCCTGGCCGATTTGCCGGGTATCCTGACAAGGCGCGGCGGATCCCCTCCCATGCTGCGGCTCAGCTTTTCTGGAAAACAGCCAGAGACATGTGAAATTCTGAGCGAGTTTGTGCCATTGGCTCCGGCGAGAAAGTACCGCCTGAGCGTCCGTTATGAAACCAACGAGATCGAGGGTGCTACTGGCCTGAGCTGGCGCGTTCTGGATGTTCGGGATGGGGCCGACCTGCTAGAGGGAACAGGTCAGTTAAAAGGGAAGGAACGAGTGGAAGGCGAGGAGGAATTCTCTTTCACGACACCAGCTGAGACTCAACTGGCGAGGGTCGCACTGAGGTATCAGCGGGTTCTTGGGACCGTACGGATTACCGGATCGATTTCGCTGCGCAATGTCAAACTGAGCATTGCCGAATGAGCACACCGCGATTCCTTGCCGGTTCCGCAGTGGCGCTCGCCGCGGTCCTGTTCTCGTCCATTCTGACAATCTGGGTGACCGAGCGTTGGAGCGTGAGTTTGCTGGAGGCCGGGGTGCTTGCGCTGGCCGCACTCTGGTCAGGTCTTATGGTATTCAGGCCCGATCAGGTCCGTGGCAGTTTTGCGCTCGTTCCATTGGCTGGGGCCGTGTCGATCGGCGCCGTGCAGCTACTGACGGGTCACACGGTCAATCGGTGGGCAACGTGGAATGCGGTTCTGTTGTGGACGACATACCTCGCGGCGTTCTTTGTGGCTCTCCAGGTCTGTGCTTCCCCGGAACGCCTGCGGACGTTCCAGCGCGCGCTACTCTACTTCGCATTCGGGTTGAGCGTACTCTCCGTGCTACAGTTTTTTACCTCGCAC